>ERZ887849.79-NODE-79-length-90960-cov-14.822639_pt1 | contig 90960 bp, 76 predicted proteins | sample MGYA00521267_ERZ887849 | MGnify/ENA primary metagenome ERZ887849 (study PRJEB32303, sample SAMEA104408601) | aquatic metagenome | biome: Brackish water; feature: Pelagic; material: water | place: Baltic Sea | collected 2014-06-06T16:11:00 | depth 2,863 m ...
TAAATATAGTAAATATAAAAATGAAACAAATAAATGAATTATTTAATCAGACAAAAAACGGAAAAGATCATTCCCGTTGGCATAAATTACCAAAGCCAACAACAGAAAGAAACCAAACATCTGGGCATATTCCATAAACTTGTCATTGGGTTTTCTTCCACTGATCATCTCATACAATAAAAACATTACATGTCCCCCGTCCAAAGCCGGTATAGGCAACAAATTCATAAAAGCCAAAATGATCGAAATAAAAGCCGTGCTGGCCCAAAAAGCCCTCCAGTCCCAAGTGGCGGGAAACAAGCTTCCGATAGCTCCAAAACCTCCCAGTTGAGAAGCCCCTTTTTTGGTAAATACATATTTGAACTGGGCCACATAATCATAAAGGGTCCAATAGCCGTAGCTAAACCCTTCCACCATACTTTCTCCCAGTGAAAGCTCCACTTGACTGATTTTTATCGAACTTCCAGGCATAACACCCATTTTGCCTTCGGCATCCAAGGTCAGGCGCAAAGTATCTTTGGTTTGACCTCGGGCCACTACATAATTCACACTTTGGTTGGCATTTTCGTTGTTGAAATCACGTAGCTCTACCCAGTCTTCTATCTTCAAATCATTTGCGGCAATTACTCTATCCCCCTTTTTAAATCCCGCATGAAAAGCACCACTGCCTTCCCATACACTGTCGATTTCAGCAGGAAAACGCGGGTATAGTGGACTCAGGTCTCCCGAGCTGAACATCCTATCTCCTATGTCTTGTGGGATCCGGAGGGTCTCTTTGCGGCCATCGGCATGCTGTACATCGACTGTTTTCACTGTTCGTATCAACAACATTTTATTGATGTCCAATGCCACTTCAAGAGGCTTGCCATCTACCAAAAGGATTTGATCGCCTTTTTCGAAACCGATTTCTTTTGCCAAAGGTGTGACACCCATACCCATCGGTAATGCACTATTGGGGAGTGTGTTTTTACCCCACACAAATAGTATCATCATGTAAATGAGGAAACCCAATACCAAATTGACGGTGACTCCGCCCAACATGATAATCAAACGTTGCCATGCAGGTTTGCTGCGAAACTCCCAAGGTTTTGGGGGTTGTTGCATTTGCTCTTTATCCATGCTTTCGTCGATCATCCCCGAAATTTTGACATAGCCGCCTAAGGGCAGCCAGCCAATCCCATAAACCGTATCTCCAAATTTCTTTTTGATTAAAGCAAATTTGACATCGAAGAAGAGAAAAAACTTTTCTACTCGGGTATTGAATATTTTGGCAGGGATAAAGTGACCCAATTCGTGTAAAACAATAAGAAGAGACAAACTGAGCAAAAGTTGTATACCCTTCATTACAATAGGTTCCATAGCAAGGTATTTAGGAGAGCAAAAATACCAATTTTAGACACATACCAGACCCATTTTCACAAAAACCTTTGCTCAGAAGGGTTTAAATTTTTTATGACTTATCTTTGTGAAATGAGGGAGATTTTCAAAAAATACAAGAAATTTTTCGGGGTTTTTGCCTTCATTTCTATCCTGATTTTGACGCTCTTTTACAAGGCCTTGTCTCCCCTTCCAAAGCTCCCCATTTTTCAACCTGCCATGGTCAATTTTGAATTGGTGGACAGTACCATACAACATCAAAAAAAATTCCATCGCATTGCCAATTTTTCACTGATCAATCAAAACGGTAAGCGGATCACTCCCCAAGATTTTGAAGGAAAAATTTATGTGGCAGACTTCTTTTTCACCACTTGCCCCACCATTTGTATAGCCATGACGGATCACCTGCTCAAAGTGCAGGAAAAAATAATCGACAACCCCCATGTAATGCTCCTTTCTCATTCGGTTACCCCCCAAATCGATTCGGTTGCTCAACTCAAAAAATACGCCCTGGAAAAGGGAGTGATCGACACAAAATGGCATTTGGTGACCGGAGATAAAAAAGAAATTTACCAGCTGGCTAGAAAGTCATATTTGGCCGTAAAAGAAGACGGTGACGGCGGCCCTTTCGATATGATTCATACCGAAAACTTTATACTGGTCGATCCCGACCGAAGGATTAGAGGCTTCTACGACGGAACGGATCTTGACGAAATTCAGAGGTTGTTGGAGGAATTAAATGTATTGATGGAGGAATATTTTCCTTCCTAAATAAACTTCACTTTATCGCCCAAGATCAACCAAAATTTATAATTTTGTCTTTTTAAAATCATTCTAAATAATGTTCCCTCTAGATCAATTGGCCTTAGGACAAAAAGCAATAATCGAATCGATCGAAACGGATTTTTTGCCCCTAAAATTGATTGAAATGGGATGTCTTCCCGGCAACGAAATCTCATTGCTTTACATTGCGCCGTTTCGGGATCCATTATATTTGAAAATCGACGAAGCCCATTTGGCCATCAGGAAGGAGGTTGCCCGTTATATTATGGTAAAACCCCTGATGGATGATTAAAAACATCAACGTTGCCCTGATAGGCAATCCCAATACAGGGAAAACCTCTGTCTTTAATGCCCTAACTGGACTGAACCAAAAGGTGGGGAATTATCCCGGGATTACGGTCGAAAAAAAGCACGGCAGCTGTAGATTGGACCGACTCACAAAAGCAAGGATTCTCGATTTACCCGGTACCTATAGCCTCAATGCTTCCTCAATGGACGAAAGTGTGGTCGTTGAATTACTCCTCAACAAAAATGACCCGGATTTCCCTGATGTTGCGGTAGTGGTTACAGATGTTGAAAACCTAAAACGGAATCTGTTGTTGTTCACCCAGATCAAGGACTTAAAAATTCCTACCGTTTTGGTGATCAATATGTCCGATCAGATGCCGCGAAAAGGCATTAAAATTGATCGGGAAAAACTCGAAGAACGACTCAATACAAGGGTGGTTTTGGTGAGCACTCGCCAAAACTCGGGAGTGGATGAGCTCAAACAAATTTTGGTCGATTACCCTTCTATTTCTACCACCCCAATATTGGACCCCAATTCGATTGATCAAAATTATTTTGAAGGTCTGAGCAAAGCATTCCCCAATCAATCGCTCTACAAACTTTGGTTGGTCATCACTCAAGATGTTAATTTCACCAAACTGGAAAGGCAAAAGGTGCCCGATACGGCACAATTCAAAACCCAGTCAAAATCATACCTCAAAAAATTACAGCAGCGTGAGACCATCAAACGCTATCAAACGATCAATACCATTCTTAAGGAAACCTATCAAGTGAACCGGAATGAGGCGACAGATTTGAGGAGTAAATTGGACAATTTGCTGATCCACAAATTTTGGGGATACATCATTTTTTTTCTGATTCTACTGACGATTTTTCAAGCTATTTTTGATTGGAGCAGTGTTCCAATGGATTTTATCGATGCCAGTTTTGCTCATTTGAGTGAATGGACCAAAACCAAGATGCCGGCGGGAATTTTGACCGACTTGCTCACAGAAGGAGTCATTCCGGGTTTGGGCGGTATCGTGATTTTCATCCCACAAATCGCTTTCCTGTTTTTGTTCATTTCCGTTTTGGAGGAAACGGGCTATATGAGTCGCGTCGTTTTTTTGATGGATCGTGGTTTGAGAAAATTTGGGCTCAGTGGAAAAAGTGTAGTGCCGTTGATTTCGGGAACCGCCTGTGCCATTCCTGCCGTTATGGCCACCCGAAATATTGAGAACTGGAAGGAAAGATTGATCACCATATTGGTGGTTCCTTTTACCACTTGTTCTGCGCGACTGCCGGTATATATGATCCTCATCTCACTGGTGGTTCCAAACGACCGTTGGTTGGGCATTAATTATCAAGGGCTGACCCTCATGGGGCTTTATTTGATTGGATTTTTGATGGCCATTCTCTCTGCCTCACTACTCAACAGGTTTCTGAAGTCTCCGAACAAATCTTATTTTGTGGTTGAAATGCCCAATTACAAGCTCCCTTTATTGAAAAATGTAGCGCTTACCGTTTGGGAAAAAACCCGATCCTTTGTGGTTGAGGCGGGAAAAATCATATTGGCCATTTCAATATTATTGTGGTTTATGGCTTCTTTTGGCCCGGGAAACAACTTTTCCAATGCCGAAGAAATTGTAACCCAAAAATATGCTTCTCAACCCATCAATGAGATGGAATTGGAGAAAAAAATAGCCTCCTTTAAGTTGGAAAATTCCTACATCGGTATTTTGGGTAAAAGTATAGAACCGCTCATTCGACCTTTAGGTTATGATTGGAAAATAGGGATTGCGCTAATCAGTTCATTTGCTGCTCGTGAGGTATTTGTGGCCACATTAGCTACGATTTACAGCGTGGAAAGTGATGCAGAAGAAACCATCAAAAGTAGGATGGCCGGTGAGGTCAGGAGCGATGGAAGTAAATTGTTCAATTGGGCGACGGGCATTTCTCTCATGTTGTTTTATGCATTTGCCATGCAGTGCATGAGTACCCTCGCCATTGTCAAAAAAGAAACCAATAGTTGGAAATGGCCCATGCTTCAGCTTTTTTCAATGACTATTATTGCTTATCTTGTAGCAATCATGGCCTATCAAATTCTTAAATAATGGGGATTATACAATATGTCGTTTCGGCTTTTTTAGGATTGTGGTCCCTGTACTATTTGATCCAAAGATTTAGACCAAAAAACAATCCCGCAACCGATAAAGGTTGCGGGGGAGGGTGCAATTGTTAAACATGGGAATAAAATTAAATTTTAAATCCCAGGAGCAAATATAGTAAAACCACCCCAACAGAACAAAAATGTTCTGTACAATTCTTCCCACAAAACTTAGCTTGACTATTTAAGCTTAAAAAGTGCAAGAATTCGAAAAATCTGTGATCATTGAACTGGGGAAAAGAATTGCTCGTTTAAGAAAAGAACAATCACTCACTCAGGCTCAACTGAGTGATTTGGCCGAAATGGAGGAATCTGCCCTGAGAAGAGTCGAATTGGGGGGGACCAATCCCACTTTCAAAACTTTATTACGCATTTCGAAGGGTTTACAAATTTCACTCAAAGAATTATTGGATTTCCCGATGCCTTAAGCGCCTTGCATCAACCGTTCAATTTCGTCGGGATCCTTAGGTATATTTTCCATCAAGTTGATGGGGTTTCCATGCTCTTGAAGGACTACATCATCCTCGATACGAATGCCAAACCCTTCCTCAGGAATGTATATGCCAGGTTCTACCGTAACCACCATATTGGCTTGTAGAGGTGCGTCGGCTATTCCATAATCGTGAGTGTCCAAGCCCAAGTGATGAGAAGTGCCGTGCATAAAGTATTTTTTATAAGCAGGTTTTTCAGGGTCTTGATTTTTAACGATCGTTGGGTTGAGCAGTCCCAGATGGATCAATTCTTCAGTCATGATTTTACCGACCTCTTGATGGTACTCTTTGAGGATTATTCCGGGAACCAGTAATTGCATCGCTTGCTGTTCGACTCTCAAAACGGCTTCGTAAACAGCGCGCTGTCGTGGGCTGAATTTTCCAGAAACGGGAAGCGTTCGTGTCATATCACTGGCATAGTTTCCATATTCTGCTCCAACATCCATAAGGATTAAATCGCCCGACCGACATTGTTTGTTGTTGTCGATATAATGCAATACATTGTTGTTTTTCCCAGCGGCAATGATGGGGGTGTAGGCAAATCCCTTGGATCTGTTTTTTATAAATTCGTGGGCATATTCTGCTTCGATTTCATACTCCCAAACTCCCGGTTTAATGATGGGTAATACTCTGCGGAACCCTTTTTCTGTGATGTCGATGGCATTCTTGATTTGATCGATTTCCTCCGCATCTTTTACCGACCGTAATTTTTGTAATATGAAGTTGCTTTTTGCAGTGGAATGATTGGGAAATTTAGCCTTGGCCCATTTGATGAAACGATCTTCACGGGTTTGGGTTTCTACTTTGGCTCTCAAATGCTCATTGGTGTTGAAATAAAAGATGCTGGCCTCATTGGCCAATGTTTCAAACAATTCTTCAAACCGGTCCAACCAGAAAACACTTTCAATTCCAGATAGAGCAGTAGCCCGCTTTTGAGTGAGTTTTTGGCCTTCCCAAACAGCGATCAATTCACTGGTTTTTTTGATGAATAATATTTCACGATGTTCGAGCTTTGAAGCATCGGGAAACAACAACAAAATGCTTTCTTCTTGATCGATTCCGCTGAGGTAAAATATATCTCGGTGTTGAGCAAAGGGCAGGGTGCTGTCTGCACTAATGGGATAGATGTCATTGGAATTAAAAACCGCTAAGCCACCCCTCTTCATTTCACTCATAAAAGAATTCCTGTTTTTGGAATATAGACGTGACGATAGGGGTTGGTAGCGCATCTGCTGGATTTTCTGTTTTTTTATAATTTTTAAAATTATTAAAATTCATCTGAGTGACACCGATTTGGGTAAATTTTGTTTAACAAATATTGGATTCAATCCCATTAGATCCTTCAAATCTTAAACATTAGAGTATCGAAACAATCACCTAAAAATTTAAGCACATAGGTTTTTCTTTTCAACGTTTATGGAGTAATTTTGTTATGATAAACCAAAACAAATGATTTCATCCACTATCGCCAGAAAGGTAGCTATGGCGCTATCGGGCCTTTTCCTAATTCTTTTTTTGGGACAGCATTTTACCATCAACATGACTTCGGTTTTTAGTGAAAGAATTTTTAATTTAATTTCCCATTTTATGGGCAATAACCCTTTGGTTCAGTTTGTGCTGCAACCCATTCTGATTTTTGGGGTTCTTTTTCACTTTATCATGGGTCTGGTATTGGAGTATCAAAACTCTCGATCCAGACGCATCAAGTACGTTTCTTACAAAGGTTCTGCCAACGCCAGTTGGGTATCCCGAAACATGATCATTTCAGGAGTTGTTATTCTTTCTTTTTTAGGTTTACATTTTTATGATTTCTGGGTTCCGGAAATCAATTATAAGTATGTAGAATTTCTTCCCGAAGATCCCGACCGCTATTTCGAAGAGTTGGTGCATAAATTTCACAGCCCCGTGAGGGTGAGCCTATACGCTCTATCTTTTGTCTTTTTGGCATTACACCTTTACCACGGATTTGCTTCTTCTTTTCAATCGTTGGGATTCAACAACAAATACTCCCGAGGCCTCAAATGGTTTACGGTAGCTTTTTCATGGGTCATACCCGCAGGCTTTATTTTCATTGCAATTTTTCATCATCTAAACGGATAATCACATGGCCAAGCTAGATTCAAAAATACCTCAAGGGAGTTTGTCCGAAAAATGGACCAATCATAAGAGCAACATCAACTTGGTCAGTCCTGCCAACAAACGGATGATCGATGTGATTGTTGTTGGAACCGGATTGGCAGGAGCTTCTGCTTCTGCGACACTGGCGGAGTTGGGCTACAATGTTAAAACATTTTGTTTTCAAGATTCTCCCAGAAGAGCGCATTCGATTGCTGCTCAAGGAGGGATCAATGCTGCAAAAAACTATAAAGGGGATGGGGATTCCACCTACCGCCTTTTTTACGATACGATCAAGGGAGGGGATTACCGCTCCAGAGAATCCAACGTGTACCGATTGGCCGAGGTATCCACCAATATCATCGATCAATGTGTTGCCCAAGGGGTACCCTTTGCCCGAGACTATGGAGGTCTTTTGGACAACCGTTCTTTTGGAGGAGTACTGGTCTCCAGAACTTTCTATGCCAAAGGGCAAACGGGCCAACAGTTATTGTTGGGCGCGTATTCGGCGATGAACCGCCAAATAGGACGTGGAAAAATCAAAATGTACAACCGTCATGAAATGATGGACCTGGTTTTGATCGACGGAAAAGCAAGGGGAATTATTACCCGAAATTTGGTGAGTGGTGAAATTGAAAGACACAGTGCTCATGCAGTGGTTATCGCTTCTGGAGGATATGGGAATGTGTTCTTTTTGTCCACCAATGCCATGGGCAGTAATGTTTCGGCTACATGGAAAATACACAAACGAGGGGCCTATTTTGCCAATCCGTGTTTTACTCAAATACATCCTACGTGTATTCCTGTGTCGGGAGAACATCAGTCGAAATTGACCTTGATGTCTGAATCTCTGAGAAACGATGGAAGAATTTGGGTGCCCAAACGTATAGAAGACGTTAAGGCAATTCGAGAGGGAAAACTCCAACCTACCGAAATTGCAGAAGAAGACCGTGATTATTATCTCGAACGCCGTTATCCGGCCTTTGGAAATTTAGTGCCCCGTGATGTGGCCTCCAGAGCAGCAAAAGAACGATGTGATGCGGGATTTGGGGTCAACAAAACTGGGGAGGCCGTTTATTTGGACTTTGCCGATGCGATCCTCCGATACGGTAAAGAACAGGCCCACGTCAAAGGATGGGATGAAAGTGATACCGTTTTGGTTAAAAAATTGGGTCAACAAGTCGTTCGTGCCAAATATGGTAACCTCTTCCAGATGTACGAAAAAATTGTTGATCAAGATCCCTACGAAACTCCGATGATGATTTACCCTGCGGTTCATTATACTATGGGAGGGGTATGGGTGGACTACAATTTGATGACTTCTATACCGGGATGTTACGCCATTGGTGAAGCCAATTTCTCCGATCATGGAGCCAATCGATTGGGAGCCTCTGCCTTGATGCAAGGTTTGGCAGACGGTTACTTTGTATTGCCCTATACTATTGGAGATTATCTTGCGGATGACATCAGAACGGGAACCATCTCTACAGATTCTCCCGAGTTTGAAGCTGCCGAAAAAGAAGTCAAACAACGATTGGAGGCTTTTATTAACAACAAAGGAAAACACTCAGTAGATTATTACCACAGAAAATTGGGTAAAATCATGTGGGACAAATGTGGTATGTCAAGAAATGAAAAAGGTTTAAAAGAAGCCCTACGCGACATCAAAGCTTTGAGAGAAGATTTTTACAAAAACGTTAATGTTCCGGGGGTAACCAACGAGTTCAACGAGCAACTGGCCAAAGCGGGTAGAGTAGCCGATTTTTTAGAATTGGGAGAATTGTTTGCCAAAGACGCCTTGGAAAGAACAGAATCTTGCGGAGGTCACTTTAGGGAAGAATCTCAAACCCCTGAGGGAGAAGCATTGCGAGATGATAAAAACTTCACTTTTGTTTCGGCTTGGGAATACAAAGGAGAGCCTTCAAAGGCAAAGCTTCACAAGGAAGTATTGAATTATGAGGAGATTGAAGTAAAAACACGTTCCTATAAATAAGAAAAGTATGAATTTGACACTCAAAATATGGCGACAAGCCAATGCAAAGGCAAAAGGAGAAATGGTTACCTATTCCATTTCGGATGTTTCACCAGACATGTCTTTCTTGGAGATGATGGACATGCACAACGAACGTTTGATCGATAGAGGAGAAGATCCTGTGGCTTTTGATCACGACTGTAGAGAGGGCATATGCGGAATGTGTTCTATGTTCATCAATGGTGAGGCCCATGGACCCGACCGATTGGTGACTACTTGTCAATTGCATATGCGAAAATTCAAAGATGGAGATACCCTTACCATCGAACCTTTTAGAGCCAATGCTTTCCCTGTTATTAAAGACTTAGCGGTGGATCGATCTGCATTTGATCGCATCCAACAAGCAGGAGGGTTTGTGAGCGTAAATACCTCAGGAAATACCCAAGATGCAAATGCCATTCCCATCGATAAACACGATGCCGACAAGGCTTTTGATGCCGCAACCTGTATAGGGTGTGGCGCCTGTGTGGCGAGCTGTAAAAATGCTTCGGCCATGTTGTTTGTTTCCGCCAAAGTTTCACAATACGCCCTTTTACCTCAAGGAAAAATTGAGGCGACCGATAGGGTGCTCAACATGGTCAATCAAATGGATGAGGAAGGCTTTGGAAACTGTACCAATACCGGTGCGTGCGAGGTGGAATGTCCAAAAGGAATTTCTTTAGAGAATATTGCCAGAATGAATAGGGAGTATCTGACGGCTTCATTAAAGGGTTAAAGTCCAATTCTATGCGCTTCAACTTCCCCCTTTTATCCGTTTTTTTTGGGATGACTGTGGTGCTTCTCCATTTTTCTTGTAAAGAACAAATGGTCACTATTGACCTTTCTGGAGAACTGATCCAACCGCGAACTTATATCGTTCCCCGAGCAGATCAACCCCTTAAAATTGACGGGATAGAGGACGATTCAAGCTGGAAAAAAGCACCGTTTTCCGAAGATTTTATCGATATCAAAGGACAAAATAAACCCAAGCAGAGAACTCGAATCAAAATGCTTTGGGACGAGAATTTCCTCTATGTTTTTGCTCACATAGAAGAGCAACACCTATGGGCAACACTAAAGGAGAGAGATACCGTAATATTTTACAACAACGATTTTGAGGTTTTCATAAGCCCCTCAAACAGCAATCATAACTATGGTGAGATTGAAATCAACGCCCTGAATACTGTCTGGGATTTGTTGCTGGATCGGCCCTACAACACCAAAGGAAATCCAATTTATAATTGGAATCTCACCGATCTAAAAACAGCCGTACACTTGCAAGGAACGCTAAACAATCCTAATGACACAGATCAATACTGGTCGGTAGAAATGGCCCTTCCCATGCAGGCCCTCACCGAACTCAAACGCCCGCCAAAGGGTATTCCTAAACTTGGAGAACAGTGGCGCATCAATTTTTCAAGAGTACAATGGGAACATGATTTGATCGATAACCGCTATTACAGAAAAAAGAGGATGGACAAATACCTCCCAGAAAACAATTGGGTGTGGTCTCCACAAGGAGTCATCAATATGCATTTGCCAGAACACTGGGGGTACATTGAATTTGCAGAATCCCCTAAAATTGATCAACCGTGGATCCACAAAACCGATTCTGAAATAGAACAAATTACCTATGCGCTTTTTAGAAAAATAGCCTACGGAGAATACAAGTACCTCAGAAAAAATTTGCCCGGAAAAATCACCTCCATTCAATTGACGGGATTGAAGCACCGAAAATTAAAAATTAACCTATTGAATGCCTACACAGGCTTTGATATAGCGGTTGAGGATGAGAACACGGGAAGGGTTTATACTATCGACGAAAGAGGGTATTTAAACCGTCCTGAGGATCTGTAAACACTTATCGAGCCAACATGAACGGCTCGGTTATATGAATAGTCTTCAAGCTTGGTCATACGCCTCCCTTTCTACTGCCCTTCTCCATTGACTAAAAAACGTCTTTTTTACATGGGTTCATCAAAACTTGAAACCTATTAAATATAGTAAATCTATTAAAATCTGATTGGGCCGCCGAATAAGGCAATAGAAATCTTGTTTTTTTCATCATTGAATACAGCTCAAGGTTAGGGTTTACGGACTTTTGGAATCCACGCTTCGCCAGCCACCGAAACGGAATATCAAGCATAATGGTTTTTTATTTAAATTAGAGAGGAAAATGAAGTTACAAATGCGCTTTTTATTATTTAAGGAAACAGTATGTTTTGTATTGATATTCCTATTTGTATCCAGATGTACGACCCGCATACCCGAGGAAATGGTGCATGAAATTTCAAAGTTGCCCGATACAATGGATTACAATTTTCATGTAAAACCCATTTTGTCCGATAAATGTTTTGCCTGTCACGGTCCTGATGCCCAAAAGAGAAAGGCGAATTTAAGATTAGATTTTGACCAAAAACTGCCCCGTGATGCAGACCAAGAAGTTCTCAATTTTGGAGATGTAAAATCCGAAATCCCCAATCGATTGTTATCTCAGGACCCCAAAATAAAAATGCCACCGCCCGAGTCCCACCTGAATCTTTCTGTACAGGAAATTGCGACGATTTTGAAATGGATGAATCAAGGGGCAGAATACAAAACCCATTGGTCCTTGATTCCACCTACCAAAATTCAAGTGCCCAATGATTTGCAAGAGCCTTGGATAAGCAATGAAGTTGATTTTTTCACCACTAAAAAAATGAAAGAACACAAGCTCTTACCCTCCCAAAAGGCGGCCAAAGAAGTGCTCATTCGACGATTGAGTTTTACCCTTACGGGACTCCCTCCCAGTTTGGAAGAAATGGATGCTTTTTTGGCCGATCAATCGACTGATGCTTGTGAAAAATTGATCGATCGACTGCTTCTTTCCCCTCACTATGGGGAGCGCATGGCTTCTGAATGGATGGATGTGGCTCGATATGCAGATTCAGATGGGTACTTGGATGACAAACACAGAAACTTTAGCCCCTGGAGGGATTGGGTGATTGATGCGTTTAATCAGAATTTAAGTTATGAGAAGTTTGTGACCCATCAATTGGCCGGAGATCTAATTCCCAATGCGGACCAATCTTCTAAAATCGCTACAGCATTCAATCGTCTCCACAAAAAAAATTCTGAGGCAGGGATCATTTTTGAAGAATTCAGAACCGAATATGTCGCAGATCGGACCATTACTTTTGGCAAAGCATTTTTGGGAATGACCATGGAGTGTGCCCGTTGTCATGATCACAAATATGACCCCATTAGTCAAAAAAATTTCTATGAAGTTTCCAGTTTTTTCAACAGTACCAATGAGATTGGACATGCAGGATACGGCCCAGGACAGCTTGCCGGACCCTCCCTACTTTTGACCAATGATGAGCAAGAGACTCTGATGGATTACATCAAAAATGATCTCAATTCTCAAAAAGAAAAAATCTCTCAAAACCGATCTCAAAAAAAGCAATCATTTGAACATTGGTTTGCGAAAAAAACAGAGGCCATCCAACAGATCGTAAAAAATAGTAACCGAGGATTGGTAGCCCACTATCCCTTTGACGAATTTTATTCCATAGCCAAATCAAAATCATTTTGGAGTCCCAGTCAACTTCCAGGGCAAAAAGCCGCAACCCTGTCGGAGCCTATTATCGATAAAGGGTTCAACAATACGGGTTTTTTAATAGATGAGTTCACGCAGATGAAACTTCCTGAGAAAGTGGGATGGTTTGACCAGACCGATCCCTTTTCGATTTCCTTTTCCCTCTATGCCGATCACCAGAACCGAGAGTCAATTGTTTTTGGTCATTGTGAGCAAATCAGATTGGGGCTCAAGGGGTATTCCTTCTTCATCAACGACAATAAGCTAAAGTTCATTATGGCCAGATCATGGCCACAAAATGCGATTGAGATTGAAACCCTCCAACCTATATCCTCAAAAAAGTGGAGTCAAGTTACCATAACCTACGATGGAAAAGGAACTGTCGATGGAATTCAGATCTATATCAATGGAAAAAAGACTGCGGTTAAAAGAAAAGGGGATGAATTGTACAAATCCATATTGTTTGAGCCGGATATTCATACCTATGGATTTGAAGGATTTAAGATCGGCTCCAGTCATAAACTTAAGGCTTTTGACGGTGGAGGTTTCGATGATTTAAAAATTTATGAAAGGGAATTGACAGCCATAGAAGTGGCGTATCAGAATGATCCCAACTTTTTTAACCCACCGTCAGCAGGAGATTTATCTATGGAAAAGGATTTGTTCGCGGATTACTTTTTCAAAAATATAGAGCCTACCAGCAGGGAACTGAATCATGAGTACCTCAACCTGAGAAAAAAATTAACCGCAGCAATCGATCCCATTCCTGAATTGATGATCATGGGAGACCTGAAAAACCCTCGACCTACTTATGTGCTCAACAGGGGGGTTTACGATGACTTAGGGGAAGAAGTTTTTCCCAATACACCAGAATTCATCTTACAATTTGACGAAAAACTGTCCAAAAATAGACTGGGATTAGCTCAATGGCTTTTTGATCCTAAAAATCCCCTTACGGCAAGGGTTTTTGTAAACAGAATTTGGCAAATGCACTTTGGCAAAGGACTGGTGCCCTCCTCCGATGATCTTGGAAACCAAGGACGGCTTCCCAGTCATCCTCAACTTCTGGATTGGCTTTCCATCTATTTTATGGAGAACAATTGGGACATCAAAAAACTCCACAAGAAAATTTTAAGTTCTGCGACTTTCCAACAAGAATCAAAAATAAGAGAAGATTTGACAACTATTGATCCCGAAAATTTTCTTTTGGCAAGGGGCCCGGCTTATCGAATGTCTGCCGAAATGATTCGTGACCATGCACTCCAAGTGAGTGGACTTTTGGTGCCCAAAATAGGAGGAAAAAGTGTTTATCCTTACCAACCGGAGGGGCTTTGGAATTTGAGTGATAAAAAATGGAGATACCGATACCAACACGAAAAAGGAGAGGGATTGTATAGACGCAGCCTATATACTTTTTGGAAACGATCGGCTCCTCCTCCTTCTATGCTTATTTTTGATACCCCCAATCGGGATCTTTGCTCGGTCAAAAGAACGTTGACCAGTAGTCCCCTTCAAGCCTTATTGTTGTTAAACGACCCCCAATTTATTGAAGCAGCTCGAGCGATGGCCGAAAATGCTATTTTATCATCAAACAAAAGTATAGACAAAAAATTAAGTATCATTTTCAGAAAAATTACCGGAAGAATCATAAAAGATAAGGAATTGGAGACCCTTAAAAGATTTTATGTTGAGGAAAAAGAAAAATTCTCTCAAAACCCAAGCAAAGCAATGGCTTACCTACAGACAGGAGAAAAACCAATGAACCCCAAGGCGGGAATCGTCAACACTGCAGCTCTGGCCACGGTAATCAGTGGATTAATGAACACGGCCGAGGCCATAACCATAAATTAATTTTTCCTAATAATGGATGATTTTTTAAAACATAATAAATACGGTACCTCGAGAAGGGATTTTTTGAAAAAGTCATCTCTGGGATTCGGGGCTATTGCGTTGACCTCCCTCTTGAATCCTCCTTTTAGTAGGGCGCAAAACATCATAGGTCAGAACAATGCGCTGAATGAGAGAATACCTCATTTGATTCCAAAAGCCAAACGGGTGATCTATCTTTTTCAAAGTGGGGGTCCCTCCCAAATAGAAACGTATGATTACAAACCCACATTATCAAAATGGCACGGTCAGGAAATCCCTGCATCCCTAAAACAAACCCAACGAAACTCGGGCATGGTAGAAGGCCAGTCTTCCTATCCCCTCGTAAAATCCATTTATGATTTTAAACAATATGGACAGTCGGGGGCATGGGTGAGTGAACTTTTTCCCCATACCGCCAATATAGTGGATGAACTATGCATCATCAAATCCATGTACACCGACGCCATTAATCACGAGCCTGCGGTCATGTTTGTTCAAACCGGTTCTCAACTCACAGGCAGACCTTCGATAGGGTCATGGTTGAGTTATGGTCTTGGAAGTGATAATAAAGATTTACCTGATTTTATTGTGCTGGTTTCCAAATCTCACTCTGGCGCGCAACCGCTTAATTCTGCCTCTTGGAGTAATGGTTTTCTTCCTTCTCATCATCAAGGCGTACAATTGAGATCGGGAAAAGAGCCCGTGCTCTACCTCAACAATCCCCATGGGGTGGATCATAGGGATCGAAAAAGGGCCATTGATTACATCAACGGATTGAATCATCTGAATTACGACAGCTATCAAGACCCAAAAATCCTCTCTCAAATCAAACAGTACGAAATGGCCTATCGTATGCAACAATCTGTACCGGATGCACTCGATGTGAAAGAGGAACCCCAACACATTTATGATTTATACGGAGAGGATGCCAAAATTCCCGGCACCTATGCTGCCAATTGCTTGCAGGCGAGAAGGTTGGCAGAAAGGGACGTCAAATTTATCCAGCTCTATCATACGGGATGGGATCAACACGGAAACCTCCCCTCACAAATCAAAAAACAAGCCCAAGATACGGATCAAGCGACAGCCGGGTTGATTAAAGATTTGAAACAAAGAGGGTTGTTGGAAGATACTTTGGTGATTTGGGGAGGCGAATTCGGACGAACTAGTTTTTCGCAGGGAAGACTCACCGCGACAAATTACGGAAGAGATCATCATCCAGGTTGTTTTACCATGTGGATGGCTGGGGCAGGCGTAAAAAAGGGTTTTGTCTATGGGAAAACAGATGATTTTAGTTACAATGTTGTCGAAAATCCTGTTCATGTTCACGACTTTCAGGCTACCCTGCTTCACCTTATGGGCATCAACCATGAAAAATTAACGTTTAAACATCAGGGAAGACGTTACCGACTGACCGATGTCCACGGTAGGGTGGTGAATGATGTGTTGCTTTAGAGTGAGGAAGTAATATGGGAATGCTCTACCCATCAAGTAAAATCGATGTCTTCAATCCAACACCATAAAAAAGGGATTGCAGTTTTGCAATCCCTCTTGTTTTTATGTTGGCCTACTAGGGCTCGAACCTAGACTCTTCTGAACCAAAATCAGACGTGTTGCCAGTTACACCATAGGCCATAAAAATGTTTTGCAAATTTATATTAAAGTTTTTTGTTGCCAAACAATTCGATTTAAAATCTCCTAAACTAAATTGAATGGGATTAGGGGGGATTTTTTTATTAAATTCATACATTCGTGGAACAAAAATCATTCATGTCCATCAACACTTTTCAATTATGGAACCGTAGTTTTGGTTGGAGCGTATTTGGTGTAGCCCTAATGACTTACGGCCTTACGGTCGAGCCTACTGCTAGTTTTTGGGATGCCGGAGAGTACATCGCTACGGCTGCCAAACTGCAAGTAGGTCATCCTCCTGGAGCTCCTCTTTTCCAAATGATGGGGGCCTTTTTTGCCCTTTTCGCCAATTCTCCCGAGAATATTGCCCTTATGGTCAACTATATGTCTGTCTTTTCGAGTGCCTTTGCAGTGCTCTTTCTTTTCTGGACTTTGACCTTATTGATGAAAAAATTATCAGCTTTCGAGTCTTTAGAGAACCATCGAGATCGATTGACTTTTTTTGGAAGTGCAACGGTAGGTGCTTTGGCCTACTGTTTTTCTGACAGTTTTTGGTTCAATGCCGTAGAGGCTGAGGTCTATGCCATGGCAACGTTTATTCTCTCTTTGCTTTTTTGGCTGGGCTTGAGATGGGAGCAAGACATGAATACTCCAAGAGGAGATCGTTGGTTGCTGTTGATTTCTTTTATCATTGGATTGTCTTTCGGAGTTCATTTTATGGGCCTATTGACCATTCCTGCCATTGGAATGATTTATTACTTTAAGAACAGTCCAAAAGTTACGGTAAAGGGTTTTTTTATGGCCAACTTGGTATCTATAGCCATACTTCTTTTCATTTTTAAATTATTATTGCCAACAACCCTTGCCTTTTTTGGAAATTCGGAAGTTTTCTTTGTCAATAAAATGGGATTGCCTTTCAACAGTGGTACACTGATTGCGGGCTTGTGTTTCGTGTTGTTCTTCTTTTATAGTTTGCGTTATAGCAAACGTCAAAAATGGATTAATGTCAACACGGGTATATTGTGTGTCTTATTTGTTTTGGTAGGCTTTTCATCCTGGCTTATGATTCCCATTCGAGCCAATGCCAATACGGTGATCAACGAAAATTCACCCACAGATGCCCGAGCACTTTTGGCCTATTACAATTTAGAGCAATATCCAGAAACTCATTTGTTTTATGGGCCTCTATTTTCTGATAGCTATGTGGGTCAAGACGAGACCGAACCTTATGTAGATGATAAACCCAAATACGAAAGGGATTACAAAACCGGCAAATACATTATCGTTAACCATTGGGAAAATGCCAAAATCAATTCTAACCGTAAGCACCGAGGTTTTTTACCCCGATTGTGGAGCTCAGAGCATGCCGGAAACTATATGAATTTTACCGGACCCCTAGAGTTTTCTATCCTTCCTGAATATCAAAACAACGAAATGTTGACCAGTCGGGTAAACGATTTTAAAAAGGACATTAGAGATGGGGCCGTTACGGGTGACGATTATCACAAGTTCTTCAGATCCCTTTCCCCTTATCTGCTGATTGAAAAACCCAGCTTTTGGAGTTCCTTACAATTCTTATTTCAGTATCAAATGGGGTATATGTTTTGGCGGTATTTTATGTGGAATTTTACTGGAAGACAAAACGATATCGCTGGAACTTATGATATATTAAAGGGCAATTGGATCAGTGGGATTCCTTTTGTTGACAGTATGCGATTGGGCAATCAGTCCGAAATTTCGGAAGACGCTAAAAATAATAAGGCTAGAAACACGTATTTTTTCCTTCCGTTTCTTTTGGGATTATTGGGGCTTCTTTTTGTCTATCGGCAAGATCCCAAACGTTTTTGGGTGTTGTTGCTTTTCTTTTTGTTTACGGGTTTGGCATTGAAAATTTATTTGAATGAGCGCCCTTTTGAGCCTCGTGAGCGGGACTATGCATTGGTAGGGTCTTTTTATGTTTTTGCCATTTGGATAGGATTAGGAGCTTTTTATCTGGCCCAACAAGCAAAGACGATCATCAAATCAAAAATTGTTGGTCCTTTGGTAGTAGCCATTTGTTTTATAGTCGTTCCAATGTTGATGGCTTTTCAAAATTGGGACGACCATGACCGTTCGGGACGCTATACCGCCCAATCCATGGCAAAGTCTTATTTGCAATCCATCCAAAAAGATGTTGGGGCTATGATTTTTACCATTGGAGACAATGACACCTTCGCCCTTTGGTATGCTCAGGAGATCGAAGGATACAGAACGGATGTGAAAACGATCAACACCTCTCTTTTGGCAACCGATTGGTACATTGACCAGCTCAAGAGGAAAACCTATGAAAGCGATCCTATCCCCTCGCAAATGACACATCCGCGTTATGCCTATGGAATCAGGGACTACATCAAACACGAGCCTCTTTTGGATTCGGTTCGATGGGACATCAAAGATTTTATGAATTGGGTGGCCAGTGATCATCCCAGAACAAAATACAAAAGCCTACTGGAACAAGCAGGGGAGGATCCCCTACGTTTGCCAAAAAATACTCAAGAGATGGTTTTTTATCCTACCAATAAAATCAGGGTGGAAGTCAATAAAGAAAATGTGTTAAAGAGTGGTGTGGTGACCTCCGAGGATCAAGCGCTGATTGTCCCTTATATCGATATTGATTTGCCCGAGGGTGGGATGACCAAAAATCAAATTATGATGCTGGATATTTTGGCCAATAACGATTGGGAAAGACCCATTTATTTTACAGGAGGTAGTTATGCCGATTCGGAATACATCTGGATGAAGGACTATTTGCAATTGGAGGGATTGGTCTATAAGCTGGTGCCGATTAAAACGCCTCAAAATAGTGATAATCCCTACATCATGGGCCGACTGGATGCCGACTTGATGTATGATATTGTTATGAATTGGAGTTGGGGGAATTCTGAAAGTCCCAATATTTTTCACGATACCGAAACCCGTAAAAACAGTATTTCCTTTAGAAGCAATATGGCCCGTTTGGCAGAACAATTGATGGATGAAGGGAAAAATGAAAAAGCTAAAATTATTCTTGATTTGGCCATGGAGAAAATGCCGATGGATTTTTTTGGATATTACAGTCTTTTGGTCCCTTTTGTTGACGCCTATTACCGCTTGGGGGTTTTGGAATCTGCCCAGACGCTTGCCAAAAAAATAGCCTATAAATACAGTGATGAATTGGAGTATTTTGGCTCTCTAACTCCAGAGGAACAATTCATGATGGGGGAGGAGATCATCACACAAATAGAGCGATACAGAACCCTGATGGAAGCGGTTTTAATCCATGAGGATCGTGAACTTCTAAAAACAGAATTGGATCATTTTACTGTGTCTATTCAACCCTTTATGAATCTTTACGGGGCTTATGATTATTACACGTCACTCACTAGTTTTGTCGAGGGTTATTATTCGTCTGATCAGAAGGAAAAAGCTGAGGAGTTGGTCGAGTCTATAGTGACGCAATACGAGGAGCGATTTGAAATGATTGCTAATTTCTCTAAGGGTAATAAAAAAATATTCTTGGATCGTATCAAAGGAGAAATACTCGATTTTCAAGAGCTGATCTACCAGGTTGAATTTATGGGATCTTCGAGTTTTGCAAAAAGCTTACAACTCCGTTTCGATAAATCGATGGAGCAATTTGACATGGAAGAGGCTGCGACAGAAAATTAACTAACGTGGTCTTGCATGAGGCTGATCAGAGTGTTGGCATCCTGTTCACCACTTTGTCTCCAAACCATTTCACCGAGTTTGTATATCATTAGGGTAGGGAGTACTTTTACCCGAAGCGCATCGGAGAGTTTGATGTTTTTTTCGGAATCAATTTTAATGACTTTTCCTTTATCACCCATGGCAGCAGCCACATCCTTTAGTACGGGATTCATAGAAGATGAAACTTGATCCTCTGCATCGTAAAAAACCAAGAGCAGTGGTAATTTGTCATCAATGAGTTCACCAAATTTTGACATTTCTCAATAATTTCAGGGGTTCACCTACGCAAATGTAGTTTATTTTGTGGTTAAACCAATAAATTCTTCTTTTTGAGGGTAATCACCGTAATCTCAGGCCAGATGCCTACACGACCGGGATACGCCAGATATCCAAAGCCTCTGTTGACATTCAGCTTCTGTTCTTGGTTTTCATATATCCCAGCCCACTGCTTGTAACGCCATTGGATGGGGCTCCATTTAATCCAACCTGGAATTTCTATACCAAATTGAAAACCATGGGTATGTCCGCTGAGCGTAAGATGAAATGGATGGGGATGAGGCAGAACTTCAGCCTCCCAGTGGGAGGGATCGTGACTCAGGAGTATTTTAAAATCTTTAGCCTCTATTTGGGCAATAGACTTTTCAAGGTCTCCCGCTTTTTTAAACCTACCTGCACCCCAATTCTCTACGCCGATTAAAGCGATCTTTTCACCATTTTTCTCAATGTAGCGACTTTCATTCAACAAAAGATCAAAACCCATATCCTTTTGAATTTGGTACATTTTGTCGAGATTTTTTTGTTTAGCCTCTTCATTTTCCCATTCACTATAATCTCCATAATCGTGATTGCCCAGCACAGAAAATTTTCCGTACGGAGCGTCAATCTTGGAGAGTACGTCTACCCAATCCAATGCCTCAGAAGATTTGTTGTTTACCAAATCACCGGTAAACAGTAGGAGATCAGATTTTTGTTGGTTGATCAGTTCCATCCCATAGGCGACCTTTTCATAGTTATCGAAACTGCCACAATGCAAATCAGAAATTTGAGTGATTTGAAAACCGTCAAAACTTTCGGGTAGGGATTCGTATTCTAGCGTGTACTTCAACACTTTGTAATTGTAACGGCCTTGGTACATTCCGTAGAGCAGTGACGCAAAGGGAACTGCACCAAGAGCCAAAGCCGCTTGAGAAATAAATTTTCTGCGATCGGAAATATGGAATTTCTGGTCGGTGAAGAAATAATGGTAAATGGCGACCAACAATCTACTCAAGTCTTCAAAAAAGAGAAAGCCAATCATGACCAATTGAGCCGAGGTCAAAGCAATGAAGAAACCTATAGTATAGGCAATATAAGGGGTCCAACCTGTAGATCGGTCAAAGACAAAAATTTGCCATAAAAAGCTTCCCAAAATAAGCAATACGGTCAATCCGTAAATCGTCCACCATCCCTTATTTTGAGTAATGGTTTTTAGGGCTTGAAAACTGTACCACTGTAGTAGAATTAAAAAAATAATATAAGGAATCCAGCGCATCAAATAATTTTAGGGTAAAGGTAGGTACTGAAATCGAATCATGGGTGAGAAAAAATTATTTGAATGCTATTTTTTCAGCAAGTAGTTTGGCCTTACCATCGGTCAAACTGGCGACATAGCAGGTGGCATTGAGAAGGGTTTGATAGAGGTTTTCTGCGGGAAGCAATTCATGGTCGGGAATCAATTGAAGCAACAATTCATCATAGCTGTTGGCTTTTTTGTAAAAAGCATTGGAAGCCGCCGAAACAAAAGCATCGAGCAAAGCAGTAATCACTTTATACCCAACAATCTCTTTTTGAATGACCTCTTCCGAACAATAGATTTTCTGAACACTCAGATTGATAATGTCCTCTATTTGAGCGCTGTATTGACTTTTTTCCAACAAGGCACTTCCAAAATTTCCTTTGAGAATATCGGTTTCATTTTCGGAGAAAATTTTGACCGCATCTTTGATAAGGCTATTAATGGCCAATGCCCTTAAGTATGCCAATCTTTGGGTCCGGTGTTTCAATTGGGAGTATTTGAGAGTATCGACATCTTCTTTGACCAAATTGATCAAATATTCCAAAGCGTATTCTTCTTCAATCCAACCCAAATGGATTCCGTCCTCAAAGTCGATAATGGTATAACAAATATCGTCGGCGGCCTCAACCAAATAAGCCAAGGGATGGCGATGAACGGTATTGTGTTCCAGCAGACCCAAATCTTTTGTGAGTAGGTCAAAAAAGGGTTTTTGGGACTGAAAATAACCATATTTTTTGTGGGCTACATGTTTTGATGGACGGTGAGGAAGGCTGGCTTTGGGATATTTTATAAAAGCACCCAAAGTGGCATAACTGAGTCGCAAACCACCTGGTGTTCCTTCTTTGCTTTCGGTCAATATTTTAAAACCATTGGCATTGCCTTCAAACCTACATAAATCTTGGTATTCTTTATCAGACAATTTTGATTGGAATCTCATGCCATTCCCCTCCGTAAAGTAGTGTCCAATGGCTTTTTCTCCACTGTGACCAAAAGGAGGGTTGCCGATATCGTGAGACAAGGCTGCCGCTGCTACAATGGCTCCAAAATCGTTGATTTTGTATCCCAAATCAGCAGAGAGATGAGGGTATTTTTTTAAGATATTTTTACCCGCCATTCTTCCCAAACTCCTGCCTACCACAGAAACCTCCAAACTATGGGTCAGTCGGGTGTGAACAAAGTCGGTTTTGGAAAAAGGAATGACCTGTGTTTTGTCTTGCAGACTTCTAAAAGCACTAGAAAAAACAATACGGTCGTAGTCCACTTCAAAACCCAAACGGGTATCGTCTTGGGACAAACGTGGTCGTTCTTTTTCGTCTCCAAACCTCTTTAATTTCAACAGATTTTCCCAATTCATACGTTCTAAATCTTACGGAATTGTTAACGATTTTTTTTTAAAATAACATTAAGGTAAAGTAATGGAGTTTTCATTTAACATTAATTTAAAATCAATCCATTCAATGCCCAATACATTTGTGACAAATCTAAATCTATATTATAAAATGACAAATTTTAAACCTAAAATGAAAAACTTTAAAATTACCTTATTATTTATTGGATTTACTCTTTTGGTTTCTTGTTCTGAAGAAGATCCCATAATTGAATATGTGACAGTTACCGAAAAAGTAACGGAAACTGAAACGGTTCAAGTAGAGGTTGACCCCTATAAGGATTCAACATTAGAAGGCAATATTACTTCTGACAAAACGCTGGACGCTTCGAAAATTTGGTTGCTCAAAGGTCGTGTTTCGGTTGAGAGTGGCACAACCCTGACCATTCCTGCGGGGACCATCATTAAAGCCGTTTCTGGAACGGGTGCAGATGCTTCGTCCTTAATTATTGCAAGGGGAGCTAAAATCATAGCTAATGGAACAGCAGAAGCCCCAATTGTAATGACTTCCGAATCAGATAATATAAAAATAGGAGGAACCTATCCTTCAAGTGGCCCAGCGCTTAACGTGGATACAAGAGGTCTTTGGGGAGGGTTATTGATTTTAGGAAACGCACCCTGTTCTTTTTCGGGAGATGTTGCTCAACTTCAAATTGAGGGAATTCCTACTTCAGATGTTAACGGTCTTTATGGTGGAAATAACGCTGCGGACAATTCAGGCTCTGTTCAATATCTTTCCATTCGCCATGGTGGTTCAGAGATTGGAGAAGGAAATGAAATCAACGGACTTACCTTGGGTGGCGTGGGATCGGGAACAAAAATCAATCATATCGAAGTCCTTGGAAACGTTGATGATGGAATTGAATTTTTCGGCGGAACAGTGAATGCCTCTAATCTTCTTGTGTGGGGACAAGGAGATGATGCCATTGATATAGATCAAGGCTATGCCGGAACCATTGATGGAGCATGGGTGATCTTGACCGCGGCATCCGATCACGGTTTTGAAATAGATGGCCCTGAGGGTTCTGCTACGGGTCGTTTTACACTTAAAAATGCTACAGTAATTGGCGCAACAGATGATTGTAACGCAAAGGGTGTTGACGGTGAAATGGCCGATTTTAGATTTGGCGCCACAGGAGATGTTATGAATATTTTATTTAAAGATTTTGCCGGAGGTAAAGATGTAGAGTTGGATGCATCGGCTGATGCGGCAACGTACACCGCCGGTACGTTGACTTTTGCAAACATTGACATTATCCACCCTCTAACCGATGCGGGGGCTGTTTGTTCAAGTGTTGAATCAATCGATAAAATTTTTGATGACAAATCGGACGAAAGTACTTTCGAAAAGGATGCCTCAACTTTTGCCGAAATCGTTACAAAACAACAAGACGGTAATGGGGTAGATCCCTCTATTTTTTCATGGACGTTTTATGCCAGATAGTTTTTTCACTGTAAACAACTTTCTTTATAACAAGCGTTTAGACTTAAATCTAGACGCTTGTTTTTTTGATATATTTAATTTTTGATAAATTTTTAATGAGAACCAAAAGCCTTGCTACCTTATTCCTTTTCTTTTTTATATCATTTTTTACATTCGGCCAAATTGGCATTACAGGAACTGTACTGGATGGCGATTTCAATGAACCCCTTCCTTTCGCCAACATACTGATTCAGGAAACTGGCGATGGGACTACCACTGATTTCGACGGGAAATACACTTTTGAACTTGAAGAAGGAGTCTATTCCCTTCAGTTTTCTTTTGTAGGATATGAAACTAAAATCATCACAGAGATCAAAGTGGCGGGTAATGAATATACCATCACCGACCTTGTTTTAAGCTCAGCGGCGCAGGGCTTGGAGGAAGTAGTAGTAGTTGTGCAGGCAAGTAGGAATACAGAAGCCTCTGTTTTAGAGATCCAAAGAAAATCTGCCAGTTTGCTGGATGGAATCTCTGCTCAAGCGTTTAAAAAAATAGGAGCAAGTGATATGGCGAGTGCCGTGAAAAGTGTACCAGGGGTATCGGTTCAGGGGGGAAAATATGTGTATGTTCGTGGATTGGGAGATCGGTATTCTAAATCCATTTTGAATGGAGTTGACATTCCAGGTTTAGACCCGGATCGAAATACGATTCAAATGGATTTGTTTCCAACCAATATGCTTTCCAATGTTTTGGTCATCAAATCTGCAAGGGCGGATTTGCCCGCTGATTTTACAGGAGGAGTGATAGACATCATCACCAAAGATTTTCCCAGCAAAGAAGAATTTTCTGTTTCCTTAAATATGGCATACAATCCAGACATGCATTTCAATGACAATTATCTGAAATACTCTGGAGGAAGTACCGATTTTTTGGGTTTCGATGACGGTTCACGCAAAAATAAAATTGCCAATAGTTTTCTTGGAAATGCCTTTGATCCCAGATTAAATCAATCGAGTTCAGGCCTTGATGCGGTCCATCGAATCTCTAATCAATTCGATCCCCAAATGGCGCCTCAAGTGTCTAATAGTGGAATGAATTTTGGTTTTGGAATGGCTTATGGGAATCAATTTAATTTTGAAAATGGGCATTCATTGGGAGTATTGGGGTCGGTGTCCTACAAAAATGAACAAACGGTATATGAAAATACTCAAGACAATATTTTCAATTTTAGCCCGAATAAAAGTGAATTTGTCTTTGAGCAAAATCGAATCCAATCGGGAACTATAGGAGGACACAACGTAATTGGCAGTGGCCTTTTTGGCTTGACCTACAAAACGACCCTTTCAAAATATAAATTAAATGTACTGCACATTCAAAACGGTCAAAGTACTTCCGGAAGCTTTAGACAATTGACCCGTTTTTCAGACTTCATCGACTTTAATAAGTTCAATCTTGAATACAATGAAAGAAGTATATCCAATGCTATGTTTTCGGGATTGCACAATTTTGAACCGTCTGGTTTAAAGATGGAATGGACACTTTCTGGAACCTTGGCTAAAGTTCACGACAAGGATGTAAGAAATACAACGTTTCAAGATGAAGAAGGAATCTTCAGTTTTCAAGAAAATACTGAACCCAAAAGGATATGGAGAACATTGGATGAGAACAATCTGGTAGGAAAAGTCGATTTCACCAAAAGATTTCAATTCATGGATTCGGATGCCCTTCTAAAATATGGGGTTTACGCTTCGTTGAAAGAACGTGATTTTTCAATTGCTCAATATTCTGTAAGCTCAAATTATACTTCCGAAAGCGATTGGGATAACTACGGAGGAGACCCCAATCAACTTTTCAATCCCAATCATTTGATTGGACCCAATAACCTGAGAGGGACTTATATCAATCCACAGACAACGATTCGACAGGATACCAATATTTTTAATGCCAAGCAACAAAATTTTGCGGCCTATATTTCCAATGAATTTAATTTTTCAGAAAAGTTAAAATCTATTATAGGTTTGCGTTTCGAGAATTATCAAGTATTCTATACGGGTGAAAACAGTCAGTTGGGTCAAGTTTACAACAATGAGAATATCATCAACAAGAACAATCTATTTCCTTCGATCAATTTTATTTACAGCTTGAAAGAAAATCAAAATCTAAGAGTGGCTTATTCGCTCACAACGGCCCGACCCAGTTTTAAAGAAGCCTCCATTGCTGAGATTTATGATCCGTTATCCAATTTATTTTTCATCGGAAACATCGATATTCGCCCTACCTACATCAACAACTTTGACGTCCGTTATGAAGCCTATGGAGAAAAGGCTCAACTGTTGGCCGTAAGTGCTTTCTACAAAAATCTAAGTGATCCCATAGAAATCGGATTTGTAGCGGCCTCTACGTCCAACTATAAGCCGTTAAATTTAGAAACGGCAAATGTATATGGATTAGAATTGGAATTAAGAAAAGATCTATCTACTTGGTTTGCAGTTCTAAAAAGATGGAATCTCAACATGAATGGATCTTATATTATTTCTGACGAAAAATACAGTGAAGACGAATTGAAATTGAGAAAACTTGGCTTGAGAGAAGGCCAAACACTGGGCACCTCAAGACCATTACAAGGTCAGTCTCCCTACCTCATCAATGCGGGGATTGAATACAATGATCAAGAAGGTTTACAAGGAGGCTTGTTTTATAACGTTCAAGGGAAAACATTAGAAGTTGTAGGAGATGGTTTTTATCCAGATGTTTTTACGATGCCATTTAATAGTCTTAACTTTAACTTGATTAAATCACTAAAAAATAACAGAACGCTAGCTTTGAAAGTAACCAACCTTTTGGACGATGACCGCGAGAGTAGGTTTATTGGTTTTAATGAGGAAAGTGAATATTTTAATTTTCGGCAAATGGGACGGGCTTTTTCTTTAACTTACACCGTTCGATTTTAATACCTGAGAGACTCTTTGGAAAACATTTACTTGTACACCGTTGTTTTATTAGTTCTTTTAGCTATTGGAGATTTAATAGTTGGGGTCAGTAACGATGCGGTAAATTTTCTCAACTCTGCCATAGGCTCCAAAGCCATATCCTTTCGCAAAATCATGATCTTTGCGAGTTTGGGAATTGCGCTGGGAGCGTTTTTTTCCAGTGGTATGATGGAGGTGGCACGCAAAGGTATTTTCAATCCTGGGGCATTCAATTTTGAGGAAATCATCTACATTTTTATGGCGGTGATGATGACCGATATATTGCTGTTGGACTTTTTCAATACCTTGGGAATGCCTACTTCGACAACGGTATCCATTGTTTTTGAATTGTTGGGGGCCGCTGTAGTGATGTCTTTGATTAAAATATTTTCAGATTCTGGCAATCTTACAGAACTTTCCAATTATATCAATACCGATAAAGCGACTCAAATCATATTAGGGATTTTACTGTCTGTTTTTATTGCTTTTACTATAGGCGCTTTGATACAATGGGTCTCAAGAGCTTTACTTTCCTACGATTTTCTCCAAAAATCAAAATGGATCAATGCCCTTTTTGGTGGGATTTCGCTTGCAGCCATCAGTAATTTTATTCTAATAAAAGGAATTAAGGGGACCTCCTATGCGGGTATGGAATACGATTTTCTCAATGGACAAACCATCAACACCTTCTTGGAAACCAATGCCCTGTGGGTCAATCTTTCCAGTCTTTTGGTGTGCTATCTGTTTTCGTACCTCCTAATGCGGGCTTTTAGAGTAGATATTTATAAAGTAATTATCGGTGTAGGAACCTTTGCTCTGGCACTAGCTTTTGCTGGAAACGACTTGGTCAATTTCATTGGAGTGCCGGTAGCAGCCTATCAGTCTTATGAGGCCTGGGTGGTTTCTGGATTGGCACCCAACGAATTTAGTATGAGCGTTCTTTCCAATAAAGTTCCAACTCCTACTTGGTTTCTTTTAGGATCCGGGCTGATCATGGTGCTCACTTTATGGTTTTCCTCCAAAGCTAAAAAAGTGGTAAAAACTTCGCTTGACTTATCCGATCAAAATGACATTAAAGAATCCTTTCGTCCCAATTTTCTATCCCGCCTTTTGGTCCGATTCTTTGTTGGTCTAAATCGATACTTTTCTCAATTATTTCCAGCCGCTATTTCCCAAAAAATTAATGTATCTTTTGAATCTACGGGCCATCGACCCAATGTCAAAGATACCAACGCTCCTTCTTTTGACACCCTTAGAGCTTCCATCAACCTGACGGTTGCCGCGATTTTAATCTCTATTGCTACTTCTCAAAAATTACCATTATCCACTACTTATGTCACTTTTATGGTGGCCATGGGTACCTCTTTGGCCGATCGTGCTTGGGGAAAAGACAGTGCGGTATATCGTGTAGCCGGCGTGATTAATGTTATTGGAGGTTGGTTTTTTACAGCATTGAGTGCCTTTTTGGTTTGTGGAGGAATGGTCTATATCATTCACTGGGGTGGATTTATAGCCATTATGATCATCTTGGGAGTAGTTTTGCTTTTGATTTCTAGGAATTTCATCAATCACAAAAGAGAAACTAAAGAAAGAAAAAAAGAGAAAAAACTCATCAGTTACCAAAGCGATTCTTATGGGGGAATCATTGAAGAAAGTTCAAGAAATATAGGGAGTGTAATCGGTAAAACGTATGAGATCTATTCCAAGATCATTAAGGGGCTTTCTCACAATGATGTAAAAGCTCTTTCTGTTTCCAAAAAAAATGCAGCGGTGTTGTTTGAGGAGGTCAATGACCTAAAAAATGGGATCTACTATTTTCTCAAGAGGGTCAAGGAGGCCAATGTGCCGGCCAGCCGACTCTATATTTCATTACTGAGCATCATGTCGGATCTTATCGAAGACTTAATCTATATTTCGAATGTGAGTCATCAGCACATCAACAACAATCACAGTCCGTTGAAAGCCAAGCAGATCGATGATCTCAATGAAGTTTTTCAATCCTTGTCTTCTGTATTTAAGGAAGGCATTGAGGCTTTTAATTTACACTTTAGTGAGAAAGAGTTCAACGATGTTCTAATCCAAAAAAGAAAAAACGTTGATTTATTGAATCAAAAAATTGACGATCAAATACGAAGAACGGATAATGAAACCAGTCCGAAAAACACAGCACTTTATTTTAATATCTTAATTCGAACGAAAGATCTTATCCTTCACAATTTTGATTTAGTGGAAGAATTCTACCAAGGGAGTAAGAAGGTAAATAGTTGAAAAATGGAATTGTAATCGGTGCGGCTAATTGTTTTTGGCAATCAACTTGTTTTTGGGAGTATTCCACTCCATAACATTGACGATTTTGTTGTCTTCGTAGATCACTTCAATCAATTCATCACCTTTCCAAAAGAACCACTGACCGTTTTTCTTATCCGATTTGAAATACCCCATGGCTACTTTTTTACTGGATCGGTTGTAGCCTACCCAGCTGCCATGACGTTTGTTGTCTTTTAAAAATCCAGTTTGTGCAATTTTCCCATTATCATGAAAAAATGAGGCTTTGATTAGTTCTCCTTGTTTTTCCAATTGGGGTGCAATATTTTCTTGCGCACTTAAAGTAAGGGCAAAAAAGGTCAATAGGACGGCAAATTTTTTCATGACGTAATGTTTACTATCTCTATGTAAATTTACAAAGAAGTTTACTAAAAATAAACATTAAGTTAACATTAAATTTACAATTAATCAATAAACAATTGATTATCAATGAATTATAGCCCAAAAAAAAGCGCTTATTTGGAATAAAATAAGCGCTTTTTAAGGTTAAATATCGGTTAAGAACCGCACATCAAACAATCGTCGTCTTCACTTTTTTTGGACTGTTCTAGCATTTGTTTTAACTCGGCGGGTGTGAGTGGCTCTACCGCAGCGGCAGGATTTTCTTGCATTTGGGGACTCCCCCCTCCAATGGCAGACGAACCAGAAGTTATCGTTCCTATATTTACAGCAGTATGTGCTGTTTCCTCTCTCTTTGATTTTGAAGCCTTAGTGTTATCCAGTGTGAATTTAATTGCATCTACTGCAGATTTTGTTCTCAGATAATACATGCCTGTCTTGAGGCCCGACTTCCACGCATAGAAGTGCATTGAAGTCAGCTTTGCCATTGTCGCTCCTTCCATAAATAAATTCAAGGATTGAGATTGGTCTATAAAATACCCTCTGTGTCGAGACATGTCGATGATGTCTTTCATACTCATTTCCCAAACAGTTTTATAAAGCTCTTTGATTTCCTCGGGTATGCCTTGAATGTGTTGGACGGATCCATTGGCTTGCATCAACTCCTGTTTCATGTCTTCGTTCCACAGCCCCAGGCTGACCAAGTCTTCTAACAGGTGTTTATTGACCACTATAAATTCTCCAGACAATACTCTTCGGGTATAAATATTTGAAGTATACGGTTCAAAACATTCATTGTTTCCAAGGATTTGGGAAGTGGAGGCTGTGGGCATTGGCGCCACCAATAAGGAGTTTCTTAGCCCGTGTTTTTTAACTTTTTTACGCAATTCTTTCCAATCCCAACGACCGCTGAGTTCTTCGTCTTTGATTCCCCAGAGATTGTGTTGAAATTCTCCATTGTCCATGGGCGAACCTTTATAGCTTTGATAGGGACCGTCTTGCGCAGCCTCTTCTACCGAAGCCGTTACGGCGGCAAAATACAAAGTTTCAAAAATCTCTTGATTGAGTGTTTTGGCCTCTTCACAGGTAAACGGTAGCCTGAGTTTGATGAAAGCATCGGCAAGTCCCTGAACCCCTAATCCCACGGGACGATGTCTCATATTAGAATTTTCAGCTTCTTTGACAGGATAATAGTTTCGATCTATAACTCGGTTGAGGTTTTTGGTAACCCTTTTGGTTACATTGTAAAGTTCTTGATGATTGAATTTTCCATTTTCAACAAACATGGGTAATGCAATGGAGGCAAGGTTACATACAGCGACCTCGTCTTCGGAGGTATATTCCAAAATTTCGGTACAGAGGTTGGAGGACCGTATGGTTCCTAAGTTTTTTTGGTTGGATTTTCTGTTGGCAGAATCCTTGTACAACATATAGGGAGTCCCTGTTTCGATTTGAGATTCCAAAATTTTATCCCACAGTTCTCGGGCTTGGATGGTTCTTCGTCCTTTTCCTTCCTTTTCGTACCTAAGATAAAGTTTCTCAAATTCTTCTCCATGGCAATCGTAAAGTCCGGGACACTCGTTGGGACACATGAGTGTCCAAGTGGAATTTTCTTCCACACGCTTCATGAATAAATCGGAGATCCACATGGCATAGAACAAGTCTCGTGCCCGCATTTCTTCTTTACCGTGATTCTTTTTTAATTCTAAAAAATCAAAAATATCGGCATGCCATGGTTCGACGTAAATGGCAAAAGAACCTTTTCTTTTTCCTCCACCTTGATCTACATAACGCGCAGTATCGTTGAAAACTCTGAGCATGGGTACAATGCCGTTGGAAGTTCCATTGGTACCGGCGATGTAAGATCCAGTTGCTCTGATATTATGAATAGAAAGTCCTATTCCTCCCGCCGATTGTGAAATTTTGGCGGTTTGTTTGAGGGTGTCGTAAATACCGTCAATACTATCGTCTTTCATGGTCAACAGAAAGCAAGAAGACATTTGTGGTTTGGGCGTACCCGAATTAAAAAGCGTTGGTGTGGCGTGGGTGAAATAGCGCTTGGACATCAACTCGTAGGTTTCGAAAACAGATTCTAAATCATTGAGATGAATTCCAATGGATACCCTCATCAGCATGTGCTGAGGACGTTCTACAATTTTACCGTTGAGTTTCAGCAAATAGGAACGCTCCAAAGTTTTAAACCCAAAATAGTCATATCCAAAGTCTCTGTTGTAGATAATATTGGAATCAATTTGATCCGCATTTTTCTCAATGATTTCATAGACTTCATCGGAGAGTAAGGGGGCTTTTTTTCCGGTTCTTGGGTTGACGTATTCGTAGAGATCTTTCATCGTGGCCGAGAAAGATTTGTTGGTGTTTTTATGTAAATTGGATACAGAGATTCTTGCGGCCAATTGGGCGTAGTCAGGATGAGTGGTGGTCATGGTGGCTGCAATTTCTGCGGCAAGGTTATCCAGCTCTGAGGTAGTTACCCCATCGTATAGCCCTTCGATCACTCGCATGGCAACCCTTACTGGATCTACTAAGGCGTTTAGCCCATAGTTAAGTTTTTTGATTCTTGCCGTGATCTTATCGAACATTATCGGCTCTTTGCGCCCATCTCTTTTAACTACATACATAGGTATCTCACTTTTATTAAATTAAAATAATTACCCAAAAGGGTGAATTAAGTAGGGTTATTGAGTGTTGGGACAGCGGATTTACAAACTAGAAATCAGCATCAGTAGTAAACTGAGCTTCTTCTTTTTCGCTGTTGAGTACCCCTGCCTTCTGATATTCAGAGACACGTTTTTCAAAAAAGTTGGTTTTCCCTTGAAGGGAAATCATATCCATAAAATCAAAGGGATTGGTAACATTGTGTTTCTTTTCACAACCCAACTCAACAAGCAAACGATCTGTAACAAACTCTAAATATTGTGTCATCAATTTGGCATTCATACCGATCAAGCTCACGGGTAGGGATTCAGTAACAAATTCGCGTTCTATTCTCAGTGCATCCATGATGATTTCCTCAATTCTTTCTTTGGGAACTTTTTTGACCAAGTGGTTGTTGTGAAGGTGAACTGCGAAATCACAGTGTACTCCTTCATCTCTTGAGATCAATTCGTTGGAGAAAGTAAGTCCGGGCATCAACCCTCTTTTCTTGAGCCAGTAGATTGAACAAAAAGCTCCGGAGAAGAAGATGCCTTCTACGGCGGCAAAAGCAATGAGTCTTTCCGCAAAAGAATCAGAATCAATCCAGCGCAAGGCCCAATCGGCTTTCTTTTTGATGGCAGGAAAAACTTCAATGGCTTTAAACAATTTGTTTTTTTCTGCTTCGTCTTTCACATAGGTGTCAATCAGAAGAGAATAGGTTTCCGAGTGAATGTTTTCCATCATGATTTGAAAACCGTAGAAAAACTTTGCTTCGGAGTACTGAACTTCATTGACAAAATTCTCAGCAAGATTTTCGTTTACGATGCCGTCGGAAGCGGCAAAAAAGGCTAAAATATGTTTGATGAAATATTTTTCGTCCTCTGTTAGTTTTGTATTCCAGTCGTTTAAATCCTGATGCAAATCGATTTCTTCGGCTGTCCAAAAACTCGCTTCCATCTTTTTGTACCATTCCCAAATGTCGTGATGTTGAATGGGAAATATTACAAATCTGTTTTCATTTTCTTGGAGTATGGGTTCTACAGCCGTCATATTTTATAGTTTCTTTAATTTTTGAATTTTGTCCACTACAAAGATTCTAAATTGTAATTGAAAATGAAAGACATACTTTTCCACAAACGGGTCGAGTTTTTAACAAATTTCACTTTAATTGGATTTCAGCATGGCTCAAAATCAATATCATAAATCATTGATTATCAATCGAATAAAAAACAAAAATGATACGGACCCCCTATAAAGACTGATGACTAAGAATTCATTTCTTGAGCCACCAATTCCAAATCGGAGTACCATTTTTTTCCAAACTTTCTGATCAGTGCCTCTTTTACAAATTGGTAAACGGGGATTTTTAAACTTTCTCCCAATGAACAGGCCGTATCACAAATCTGCCATTGGTGATAATTCACAGCTTTGAATTCAGAATATTTGGTTACACGAACGGGATAGAGGTGACACGAAATGGGTTTTTTCCAATCAATTATTTTTGCTCGATAGGCATTTTCTATTCCGCATTGTGTTGCGCCATTGGATCCAAAAACTACATACGCACATTCTTGTTGATCAACCAATGGGGTTTCAAAGATCCCTTTTCCTACAGATATAAACTTACCTTCTTTTTCGATGGCGGCTCTGCCCTTGTCATTCAAGAAAGGGGAGATGAGTTCGTAGTTTTTTTCCAAATATTCGGTTTCTTCTTGCTCCAGTGGAGCGCCGGCTTCTCCTTCTACACAGCAAGCTCCCTTGCACGCATTTAGGTTGCATACAAAATCTTTCGTAATGATTTCTTCTGAAACCAGTGTGTTGTCAATTTGAAACATAACTATGGAAGGCTTTCAATAAAATTATTTAGCTAATTTAGTATAATCTCAAAATAAAAACAGTCTAAATTCATACCCTTTAAATAAAAACCACATGGATTTAAAAGAAATATTGACGGCAAGTATGGTGTTGTTTGCTGTTATCGACATCGTGGGGAGTATTCCCATCATCATCAGTTTGAGGGAGAAGGCCGGACATATACAGTCGGAAAAAGCATCTTTGGTCGCTGCGCTCATCATGATTGCATTCCTTTTTCTTGGAGAGAAGATATTGTCACTTATCGGAATAGATGTCAACTCCTTTGCCGTAGCAGGCTCATTTGTTATTTTCTTTTTGGCATTGGAAATGATTTTGGGCATCACCCTATTCAAAGAAGAGCCCCCCGAGGTTGCTTCAATTGTTCCTCTGGCTTTTCCTATCATTGCTGGGGCAGGGACCATGACTTCATTGTTGTCTCTCAGAGCAGAATATGATCTGATCAATATCATAGTCGCCATAATCATTAATGTGTTGATTGTTTATATTATTCTCAAATCCTCTTATAAATTGGAGAAAATCTTAGGCAAACAAGGCATCAGTATTATTCGTAAAGTTTTTGGAATTGTCTTACTGGCCATAGCCGTAAAACTTTTTGCTACCAATGTGGTCAAAACAGTTGGCTGAGGACAGCCCATTGATCAAAGAGTTTAGTAATTTTGTACCATGAAAATAATGATAAGAATTTTGATGGTCTTGTCTTTGGGCATGGTGATTTTTAATGCAACTCAGGTCGATTGGCAAGATCCTCTTTCCGAAAAAAGTTCCATTGCAGTGATTGGTATCATGGCAGCCCTCTGTGCGTTTTTTCTTTTACTGCTATTAATGATTTCAAAGAAAATTTCAAAAAAAATAAATCGATAAGTCAGTTGGATAAACGGTCCAGTGTGCTGAGGGCCTCTTCTATAAAACTATCGCTCTGATTTTTGATTTGTTGGAAAGTATTTTCTCCAAAAAGTTGTAATCCCAGAACTGCTTTGACCGCCTCGAGGGTTTCTTTCTCTTCAATTTCTATTTCAACTTCTTCATCGGAAAAGTATTTTTTGAAGGATTCGTACCATGGGAGTATTTCCTCAAACTTATTATTCAATAAATCTTCCTTCTTAAAAGTATTAAATCTCTTTCGGTTTTCATCCAGATTCTCAAAAACAAAATGGATCATCAGGTTGGAATTCAAGACAAACGAACTCCATTGTTTTTTGTCTGATTTGGTATTTGAAATATAAAAGTCGGGTGTAATACCCCCACCTCCATATACGGTACGGCCTTGGGGAGTTTTATACGCCAAGCTATCGATCACTGGAATTTTTTTTGCATCTGCCATTTCTCCGCTGTGATATCGATCGCTTAGATCTTCGAAGTAGGTTTGTCTATTTCCGTTGTAAGGTTTTTGAATTGATCTTCCGGTTGGGGTAAAATATTTAGCAATCGTCAAACGAACTGCATCTCCTCCCCCCAATGGCATTTGCTGTTGTACCAATCCCTTTCCAAAAGTCCTCCTGCCCATGATCCACCCTCGGTCATTGTCTTGAATTGCTCCCGCAACAATTTCACTTGCAGAGGCGGATTGCTCATTTACCAATACAATCAAATCGCCCTCTTGAAATTTACCATCGCCCTCAGCCATTGTAATTTCATCATCTCCTCCATTGCTTTGGGTAACCACTATGGTTTGGTTTTTCTTCAAAAAAGCATTAGAGATTTGTTTTGCAGGTTGTAAATATCCACCAGGATTACTCCTCAGATCCAATATCAATTTTTCCATTCCCATAGAAAGGAGTTCCTCCATGGCGTCATCAAACTCCTCAAAAGTAGTTTCTGCAAAACGATTGATTTTCAGATATCCAATGGTCTTATCGATCAAATAATAAGATTCTACACTGGGTAAGGGCACCTTTCCACGTTGCATTTCCAGTTGAAAAACTTTATCCTCTGATTTTCGATAAAGTGTCATGTCAACAGTAGTTCCCGCCGCACCTTTAAGGGTTTGCATGATCTTTTCATTAGAGTAGTTTTTTTGATACAGGGTGTCTCGGTTGGCGATCAAAATTCGGTCACCGGCAAGCAAACCTGCTGCTTCACTCGGTCCGTCCTTGAGGACCCTTATGATGGCCACACTGTCTTTGTACATAAGAAAGCTCACTCCGATTCCGAAAAAATTCCCTTGCATATTTTCGGCAATGGATTGCCTTTGATGGGCTGGAATATATACAGAGTGAGGGTCCAGCCGACTTACAATATTTTCAATAACCGATCCAACCAAACTGTCTGTATCGATTTCCTCTATGTAATCATTTTCAATATAATTCATCAATCGCTGCAATCGATCCATGCTCATAGAGTGTTTTTGGTAGGGCATCAAAATCTGTTTTTCACTACCCAACAAATAACCAATGGAGATTGAAAGTAATACGATGGCAAAAAGCACTAAATTTTTTTTCATAGTCGATCTATATCTTCGGCAGTATTTATTTTAGTTTTATTTGAGTCAAGTCGACTCCGGCTTTTTCTAAAAATTCCAGCCCAGAGGTATCTTTATAAGCATTTAAAAAAACAACCCTTTTGATTCCGGCTTGGTGAATCAATTTACTGCACTCTCTACAAGGAGAAAGGGTGATGTACAAAGTGGCCCCCACACAAGATTGGGTTGAGGCTGCCACTTTCAAAATGGCATTGGCCTCGGCATGAAGAACGTACCATTTGGTGAAATATTCCTCATCTTCACAAGCATTTTCAAAACCAGAGGGGGTCCCGTTGTATCCGTCCGAAATGATCGTTCGACCTTTTACAATCAAAGCTCCTACTTTTTTGCGTTGGCAGTGGGAAAGTTCTCCCCAAGTTTGGGCCATTTTTAGATAGGCTTCATCGTATCTTTTTTGTTTCTCTTCAGACATGAATGCTAATATAGATTAAAAAGGCCAGTTATTAGAAGTCATCAAAACAGCTTGAGACAAAACCATTGAGGCAATGATCCATTGCCATTTGTGCTTTTCGATTTTCAACCCTCCCAATACCCATCTGTTTACCAACAGCACAAACATTACAATCAAGACTTGAGCGAACTCCACCCCAATGGCGAACTCTAATAGTGCCGCAATGGCATCCCCTTCCTGAGCGATCATTTTGAAGTAGCGTCCAAAACCAAACCCGTGAATCAATCCAAAAAACAAGGTGATGAGGTTGATCCAAATTCCTTTTTGGTGTGCGTGTTTTTTTTGAAATAATATGGAAAAACAAGTGAGGCAAATGGTCACAGGAATTAAAAACTCAACCCACGTGGAGTTGATCGTAATCCATTCAAAATGAGAAACCAATAGAGATAAAGAATGCCCAAGAGTGAAAAGACTGACCCATAACAAAAGCTTACGCCAGTTTTTAAACGCAAATGGGATGGATAGGGCCACCAGAAAGTAAAAATGGTCCAAGCCTCCCCAATCCAGAACATGTTGGAATCCTAAATTGAAATAAAACCAAAATGTTTCCATAGGTCAGTTTCAACTGTTTTTTTTGTTCATCAGTGCCTCATAGGCTTTTTGAACTTCTCTGAATTTTTCTTCTGCCCCTTTGATCATGGCAGGATCTTGCCCCCGCAGTTTGTCTGGGTGGTATTTTTTAACCATTTTTCGGTAGGCAGCTTTGATTTGATTTTCGGTAGCATCGGGTGCTATCTCCAAAATTTTATAAGCGTTATCCGTGTTTTTAATGAACATGGCTTTAATGCTTTCGAAGTCGGGTACACGCAGTCGCATGCCTGTAGCTACCTGCGAAAGCTTTTGTAATTCTAAAGCAGAGATATGACCATCTGCATGGGCAATACCGAATAAAAAATGAAGGATTTGCAAACGGGTTTCATAGGGTGTTTGCTCAACAAAAACTCGTGTGAGTTGATCCAGGTGCTGCGTTTCGTTTTTGACTTGAGTGTTGAAAGTTCGAAAGATAGAATCGGCGTGTTCTTTGCCGTATTGACCAATAAAAAAGGTTCTGACGAAGTCCAATTCTTTTTGTTCAACTTTTCCGTCGGCTTTGATGATCAATGCAGAGAGTGATAATAAATTCAGCTGAAACGCTTCGGGTCTTATTGCATAAGAAGAGGTTCGCATAGTAATGGAACCCTGCTGAGTTATAAATTCTAAAAACCTACCGATAATAAAACCTAAAATGGCACCGGGGAATCTTAAAAAAGAATAACCAATAATTGCGGCCACCCACTTGATCATAAGCTTGTTTTAATGAGAATGTAAAGATACGAATGTCAATAAAAGATTGTTTACGGCTCCGGATTAAATAGGGAGTTTTTTATCTTTACCAAAAAAATAATTATGTATCCAGCTGAAATAGTTAGACCGATGAAAGAAGAGTTGACAACCATTGGCTTTCAAGAGTTGTTGTCTTCCGAAGCCGTTGAAAGCGCTTTGTCGCAAGCCGGAACGGCTCTGGTAGTCGTCAATTCTGTTTGCGGTTGTGCTGCAGCCAATGCTCGCCCTGCTGTAAGAATTTCACTCAATAATGAAAATACCCCTGATAATTTATACACTGTCTTTGCTGGAGTAGATAGGGATGCCACCGATGCTGCGAGAGCCAAAATGACTCCTTTCCCTCCTTCTTCTCCGAGTTTGGCATTGTTCAAGGATGGTGAATTGGTGCATATGATCGAAAGACACCATATTGAAGGGCGAAGCGCAGGCATGATCGCAGATAATCTTGTAGAGGCGTTCAACGAATTTTGCCTTTAATTAATTGCGTTAGAATACCCTTGATCTGCCTAAAAGAGGGATCAAATAAGCCTCAGACGCTTGACTTTTATCGGGCGTATTAGGGACTTATTATGGCTTGAAAAAATGGGGTAGGACTCAAAACTTGGGTTTTCTTTTTTCTAAAAAAGCACCCATTCCCTCTTCAAAATCTGCAGTTCCAAAACAATCGGAAAACAGGAGCGCTTCTTCGATAAACCCCTTGGGTGATCCGTCGGCAGCATGGAGGGCTTTGATGGCATTTTTAAGCGAATGGGGTGCATTTTTCATCATTCTTTCTGCCATAGTAAGGGCCGCTTCCATTAGATGCTTTGCCGGGACTACTTGATTGACTAAACCTATTTCTAAGGCCTTTTTTGCGTCAATCATGTCTCCTGTCAAAATCATTTCCATGGCATTCCCTTTTCCGATCAAAGAAGGTAATCGTTGGGTGCCACCATAGCCAGGGATGATGCCCAACGAAACTTCTGGAAGTCCCATTTTGGCGTGTTCAGCAGCGATTCTTAGGTGGCAAGCCATGGCCAGCTCCAACCCTCCTCCCAAAGCGAAACCGTTTAGGGCTGCAATAACGGGCTTGGTGAGCTGTGCGATAAAATCAAAAAGAACTTGATTTCCATATTGTACCAATGCTGCAGCCTCTTGAGGTCCAAAACGGGAAAACTCTGCAATGTCGGCTCCAGCCACAAAAGCCTTATCTCCGCTGCCTGTAAGGATGATGACTCTCACATTGGGATCGCTTTGAAAATCAGCCAGATGATCGTGTATTTCATCAATCAAATCTCGATTTAAGGCGTTGAGTTTTCCCTCGCGATTGATTTTAAGCCAACCCACATTGTCTAGAACTTCAACCCATGTTAATTTTGCTTCCATATTCAGAGTTTTAAGGTAACGACAAAGGTGGTTCCTTTTTCACTAGTGGAATACTCTATTTTTCCGTTGTGTAAGTCAATGATGTTTTTAACGATACCCAATCCCAGTCCCATTCCTTTGGATTTGGTAGTGAATTTGGGTTCAAATACTTTAGATTGAATCGATTTCGGAATCCCAATTCCATTGTCAGCGAAAGAAATTTTAACCTTTTTATCTCCTTTTTCTAGGGTTACTTTTACTATGGGCTGTTCTCCTTGTTTGACGGCTTGTAGGGCGTTTTGAACAATATTTGTCGTTACTCGAATCCATTGAGTCCGGTCCAATCGCAATCTTATTTTTTCGTCTGAAGTTTTAAACTTTATGGCATCAACTTCAAAAATCTCCAAAGCCCTGCGTGTAATTTCTACCAAATCCGCTTTGATCAGCTTGGGTTTGGGCAGCGTAGCAAAATCAGAGAAAGCATTGGCGACATCACTCATAGTGTCAATTTGCTCTAAGAGTATTTGAGAAAATTCCTCAATTTTTTTGTCATTATCAGGGTCCTCGTTAGAAAATTTTCGCTGAAAACTTTGAACCGTCAAACGCATGGGGGTCAGTGGATTTTTGATTTCATGGGCCACCTGTTTTGCCATCTCTTGCCACGCCTGTTCTCTTTGCGTTCGTGCCAATAGTGTTGCACTTTTTTCCAATTCATCAATCATCTTATTGTACGAATTGATCAAACTGGCAATGTCTCGAGGAGCATTTTTAATTTGTATTTTTTCATTTTCTTTCAACAAGCCCGTTTGGTCAATCTTTTGGCGGAACGTTTCTAAGGAACGGGAAATGTATTTAGAAATAAAATAGGCCATTACGATCGCCACAATCAGCATTAGCAAATAGATCTGATACAAACTCTGTAAGAACGTATTCAATTCATTTTCTGAAAAGGATACATCTTCGAAATAAGGGAAGAACAACACCCCATAAGGATCGCCAAAACCGTCTTCTAAAACGCTGTAGGAAGACTGAAATTTTCCAATTTCATCGTTGTTTTGTTCCATTACTCTTCGTCCCGATTTTTCTAAAATGGCCTTTAAAAAATCTTCTTCAATTGTGTAATCGTTGGCGATGATCTTTAAGGGCAGAAACGATTTGAATAGCGGCTTACCCTCTAAGTTAAAAACGGAATAATTTACATTGTGTATTTTTATCACTGCACTGAACTCTTCTTGGTGTTGGGCCCATACGCTATCGCTTTTATTCAGCAAATCATTTTTATCGACCAAGTAATCAATTTGTTTTTTCAATTGATTTTCCTTTCGATCCAGCCGGAAAAGATTGTAATCAATCGACTCCTTTTGATATTGGAAATAGGTAGCCACCAAAATCAAGATACAAGCCAAAAATAGCAGTAATATCATGGAGATAAAGATTTGGGTTCGGAGTGAAATGAGTCTAAACAAATTAACCTTCATCTTGAGTAGATTTCTCCCTTAATCTCTTGTATAATTTTATTGCCAGCATTAAAAACACAATCAGCCCTAATGATCCCAATACCATAAAAACCCAATGGATTGCACTTTTTACAACGGCAAGAAACACGATGGCAAACAGCAATAAAGTTGCTCCTTCATTCCATATTCGCATAAAGCTGGAGGAATGATTAATTTGATCTTTTTGCAATTGAATAAAAATCTGATGGGTTTTTAAATGGTAGGCAAACAACATTAAAACAAACCCTATTTTGACTAACATCCAAGATTCAAAAAGCCATTGGGGCATTAAAATTAAAAGCCATAGGGCAAAGATTGTCGCTAAAATAGCAGAAGGCCATGTAATGATATACCACAGTCTTCGCGACATAATTTTAAGCTGTTTCTCTAAAATTTCTTTTGCGGGAGCACTTTTTTTAGAGGCTTCAATATGGTAGATGAACAGCCGAGGTTGGTAGAACAATCCAGCAAACCATGTGATTACAAAAATTAAGTGTAACGATTTGATATAATTGTAATATTCCATTTGCTTATGGATCGGTTTGAGTCAATGGTTTGGAATCAAAAAATAAAATTACAAAGTACAAAAACTAAAATAAATCGGGACCACAATTTTGATTTCAGACGGTTAAGAATTCATGTACCTTTTGAGTTCATAAAACAAAAACCCCCCTGAAACCACAGCGGCTAAAAATTCTGCAATGGGAAAGGCCAGCCAAACCCCTTCAATCCCCAAAAAACGAGGAAAAACGTAGAGGAGTGGGATGAAGAAAAACCCTTGTCGGGTCAAAGTAAGCAGTAGCGCAGGACGCGCCCTTCCAATGGCCTGATAATAAGCCGCACCAATCAATTGAATTCCAACAATAGGGGTGGCGGCAAATACCCATCGAATGGCTGCAGGAGACTTTTCCAACACCAAAGGGTCGCTGGTAAAAATTCCCCCGATTGAACTTGAAAAAAAATTGATCATCAAAAAAACCAAGGTTGCAAAACCCGTCGCATAAAGTAGAGCTACTCGGATCACTTGCTCCACTCTCTTTTTATGGTTGGCTCCGAAATTGTAACCTGCAATAGGGATAAAACCTTGGGTAATCCCCAAAACGGGGAAGAGTGAAAACATCAAGAGCCGACTTATAATGGCATAAACGGCCACTGCCGATTCTCCTCCCAAACCAAAAAGCAAGTTGTTGACTAATAAAACCGATAAACTAACGACACCCTGTCTGGCCAAGGTTACAGACCCCAAAGCCCCTATTTCTTTGGTAATGCTCAGATCCAACTTAAAATCACTCAACCCCAGATGTAATTCAGAGCGTTTTGAATTGAAAAAGAATAGGATATAGAGTGCACAAACTGCGTAGGAGAGTGTTGTGGCCCATGCGGCACCCTGCATTCCGAAATCAAAAATATAAATCAATACATAATCTAAAATGAGATTGGAAATCGAAGGCAGCATCATGGCATACATGGCATTTTTGGGTTTGCCTTCTGCACGAATTACATTATTGCCCATCATACAATACCCCAAAACAGGAACTCCGTAGAGCACGATGGTGTAGTAGATTTTGGCCGGTTCAAATAAGGCGCCTTTTCCTCCAAAAGCAGGAATAATACTGTCCGCAAAAATCAATCCAAAGAGGACAAAACTGATGGTGAGGGTGAAGGTCAAAACAATTTGATTTCCAAACGTTTTGGTGGCTTTAGCGAGTTTGTTTTTACCCAATGACCTTGAGATTATAGATCCACCCCCCAAACCTATGGCCATTCCCAATGCCGCAATAAAAAAAGAGACGGGCAAAACCACATTAATAGCAGCAATGGCGTTGGCACCGATCCATTGCCCCACAAAAATAGTATCGATCAATATATTCAGGGACATGACCAATATGCCAATGGAAGCAGGTACTGCTTGTTTGATCAATAATTGGGGTATGGGCTGAGAACCAAAAGAAGCCGATCCGCTTTTCATTCAGTAGTGGCTGTTTCCCCTTCGTTTGCCCATTGGTCAATCCAGCGACTCATCACATTTACCCAATCTTTTCTTGTATTGATACAAGGAACCACATGCAATTCTTCTCCCCCTTTTTCTTCAAAATCTTCTACAGCCTCCATTCCAATTTCTTCGAGAGTTTCCAAACAATCCGAAACAAAAGCCGGGGTGACAATGGCCATATTTTTGATTCCTTTTTTGGCAAAGCGCGCTACGGTTTGATCGGTGTAGGGTTGCAACCAAGGATCGACTCCCAGACGGGATTGAAAACTGGTAGAATAATGACCCTCCTTGAGCTCGAGGTATGCTGCCACCTGTCGGGTGGTCTCATAACACTGGTGTCGGTAACAATATTGGTGAGCTTCAGAGGCCGTTTGGCAGCAGCTTTTGTCCATCTTACAATGCGACTTGGTAATGTCTGATTTTCGGATGTGTCGCTCTGGAACTCCGTGGTATGAAAATAAAAGATGTTCCCATTCTTTATCTTTCAGATCTTCTTGAATACTGTCCGATAGAACCCTAATATAGTCGGGATGATTGTAAAAAGGGGGTAAAACTGTAAATTCCAATTTGGGATATTTCTCCGCTCTGATTTGCTCGGCCAACACCAAAATGGTTTCTGTGGTAGCCATTGCAAATTGCGGATATAAGGGAATCAACATGATCTCATCTACACCCAGATCGACCAGTTCACTGATGCCTTGTTCGATGGAGGGAGAGCCGTATCGCATGGCTAAGCCCATGGGAACAGAAACTTTTTTCTGAACAGCTTCCCGCAATCTTTTCGACAAAACAATCAGGGGTGAGCCTTCTTCCCACCATATTTTTTTATACGCTTTAGCCGATTTTTTTGGACGGGTATTCAGAATGATACCTTTTACCAAAAAAGTCCTCAAGGGTTTGGGCAAGTCTATCACTCTCTCATCCATCAGGAACTCCCCTAAATATTTTTTAACGTCTTTGGGATTTGGGCTGTCGGGAGAGCCCAAGTTGATTAATAACGCACCTTTCATCTACATTTTTTTACGAAGATACTGACATTAAATATTTTTTGGGAGTCGTCCCAAACTTCTTTTTAAAAGCTGCAATAAAATGACTTGAGGTACTATAACCCAGTTTGAGACTGATTTCATTTACATTAAACTGTTTGGAGTTGAGCATACTTCTTGCCTCGTTCATTTTATGATCCAACAAATAACCATAAACCGTATCCCCATAGAGTTGTTTAAATCCTTCTTTAAGTTTATTGATGTTGAGCCCAATTTCGGCAGACAGTGCCTGAAGGGTTGGCGGTTCGCTCATTTGATTCAAGATGATTTCTTTCGCTTTTCTGATTTTCCTCACATTTTCCTCATCTACCAAAAACGGACATTGCTCCACATCGGCATCTTCGCTCTTGTTGAAAAATAAACTCAACAATTCATAGACCTTCCCTTTAAAATATAGGGATTGCATACTCTCGTGGACTTTGGTCCCCAAAATTTGACTCAAAACCACACTCATGGCAGGACTTATAGGTCGGGTATCATAGTATTTTTTGGTGTTGTTTTCTGGACTTAAAAAATGAATGTGATCCGCGTCTTCAGAAAATAAGCTGTGGAATTTTTTGATGGATATCACCAAGCTAACTACCGCCGAATCTGAGGTTAAATTTAAGTCGATGGGCAGCGCCTTTTGTGGATTGTACAACAAAATGACACTCTTGGACATTAAGGGAAGCTGATAACTCCCCCCATTGAATTCAAATGTACCCGAGCCTTTTTGACAAAAATGAAATTGGATAAACTCAGAACTCACCTGCTCTTCGTATCTCTGGGCATTCGCTTCCTCATTGGTGTATCTCAAAATGTAAAACCCCCGTTCAATAATTGTTCTCTCCATTGTACCGCTATCGTTGTTTTATTGAAATCCTTATTTAGAATAATTCTAATTAATTCAATATGAATCTCCTCAAATTTATTATATTTAAAGGTATTTTAAAAAAAGAAAGCAAAAAAACCTCCTCTGTTATTAATAGTTCTTTTGGCGTTGTTTTTTAAATGCTCCTCTATTTAATTTTGCGAGTGGATTTAGACCATACTTTTTGAGAAATACCATTCATTATTACGTAGTAGGGTTGAGTTACAAAAATGCTGACCTTTCCACTCGTGGAAATTTTAGCCTCAACAAAGTTCAAGCCGAACGATTATTGGCTCAGGCCAAGTCGGATGGACTAAAAGAGTTGATGGTGATTTCTACCTGCAATCGCACGGAATTGATGGGTATTGCCGACGAACCAAAAGTATTGATTGACTACCTGTGCGCTTTCTCTGGCGGTGACCCCTCTCTTTTTATGGAAAAAGGATATGTGCTGAGTGGTCGCAGCGCCCTCCATCATGTTTTTCGTGTGGGCTGTGGTTTAGAAAGCCAAATTGTTGGGGATTTCGAAATCATCGGTCAATTGAAAAAAAGTTTTTTTAACTCCAAGAAGTACAACATGGTCAATGGTTTTTCCGAACGATTGGTTAATGCCGTAATACAATCCAGTAAGCGCATCAAAACCGAAACCGATTTGTCTTCTGGGGCTACTTCGGTCTCTTTCGCCTCGGTTCACTACATCTTGGAAAACGTAAAAGAAGTATCTCAAAAAAATATTATCCTTTTTGGTACAGGAAAAATAGGGAGAAATACATGCGAAAACCTTATCAAGCACACTCAAAACGATCAAATTGTATTGGTCAACCGCTCTAAGGAAAGCGCCCAACGTGTTGCGGGTAAATTCAACCTGGTTGTAAAAAACATCAACGGTTTAAAAAATGAAATCGCAAACTCCGACATCATGATTGTTGCCACAGGATCTCAAGACATTACCGTCAACGCCTCCATGATTCCTAAAGACAAACCGCTGCTGATTTTAGATTTATCGGTTCCCTCCAACGTAGATCCCGAACTTAAGGATCTGGAAAACGTCACTCTGGTCAATTTGGATGAATTGTCTCAACTCACCAATGAAACCCTCAAAAAAAGAGAACAGTTTATTCCCAAAGCCCATGAAATTCTGACTCAAGTTGAAACCGAATTTTTAGAATGGATGAGTCACAGAAAATTTGCTCCTACCCTCAAAGCCTTGAAACAAAAATTACTCAACGGTCAACAAAAGGAACAGGGAGAGGAACAAGAATTTTCCCAGATTGTGTATCGCCTTACGGGTAAAGTAGCCAATTATTTAAAAGAAAACCCTTCCAAAGCAGATCAAACTATGGCTTTATTGCAGGACGTTTATCAATTGGATTCAGAGTTAGATGTTTGACAAAATCCTTCGTATTGGGACTCGTGACAGTCAATTGGCCCTTTGGCAGGCCCGTAAAGTGTCTTTTTTATTGGAATCTCACTCCCTCCAAACCGAATTGGTCTCCACTAAAACTGTCGGTGATCTGAACCTTACCCAACCCATCTATGCCCTGGGCATACAAGGGGTGTTTACCAAAGCTCTGGACGTGGCGCTCTTGGAACATCAAATCGACATAGCCGTACACAGCCTCAAGGACGTTCCCACTCAATTGCCAGAGGGACTGTCGCTTGCAGCTGTCTTGGAACGCGGGAGTTCCACAGATATTTTGGTACAAAATCAAGCTGCCGATTTGCAACTGCCCAGCGTCATCGCTACCGGTAGTCTGAGACGCAAAGCACAATGGTTACACCGTTACCCCAATCACCGTATCGTTGGCTTGAGGGGTAATGTTCAAACCCGAATGGACAAATGGTCTTCCAGCAACTGGCAAGGGGCCATATTTGCCAAAGCAGGATTGGAACGTGTAGATCTTTTAAGGCCTCATTTTCTCGATCTGGATTGGATGATACCCGCTCCTGCTCAAGGAGCCATTGGAGTGGTTTGTAGAAAAACAGAAACGTCTATCATCGAACAATTGCAAAAAATCAACCACCCGTCCACCCAAATTTGTGTGGCTATTGAAAGAGAGTTACTTCGGATTGTGGAAGGGGGCTGTTCTGCTCCCATTGGGGCTCATGCTCGAGTCGAGGATCACAAAATAAAACTTGATGCTGGCATTTTTTCTCTGGACGGCCAAACGGCTGTGACTACCCAAACAGAAGCGGAAATAGAGGATTGGGAAACAATGGCCCCTCTTTCAGCCCATGAGCTTTTAACGAAAGGCGGTGCGCACATCATGGAATCTATTAAATATAGTAAAAAATGAGATTGCTGTCCACCAAAATTTTATCTCAAGAATTCAGATCTCGACTGCTCATGCATTCATTCAGTTTGGTAGAGCAATCTTTCATCCAAATCCATACCCTTAATGAACCCAATCCAATTGAAACCTCTTTTGGGGCATTCATTTTCACCAGCCAAAATGCTGTTAATGTGGTTTTATCTTCTCCCCAAATGTTAAAAATTATTGAAGGGAAAAAAGCGTATTGTGTAGGAGAAAAGACAGCAGCCCTTTTGGTAAAAAACGGTCAAAAAGTGGTCAAAATTGCCCAAAATTCATCGGATTTGGCTCATTTTTTAGCAAAAAACCACCAAAATAAGTCTTTTTTGTACTTTTGCGGAAAGCTGAGAACTCCCGATTTGGAGCAAATTTTATCGGTCCATGGCGTGGCGATTCATCCCATTGAAGTTTACGAAACGCAGCTGAAAAACATCCGACTCAAAAACCATTTCGATGGAATTCTTTTTTTCAGTCCCAGTGGAGTGAGAGGCTATGCCCAGAGCAATGGATTCGAAAATACCCATAGTTTTTGCTTGGGAGCCTCAACGGCCAAGGAAGTTGCATTGCATACTTCCAATTATACTGTAGCCAAGGAACCGAATGAATCCCAACTTTTATTAACACTAAAAAATCATATTACCCTCCATGAAAAATGAATTGTTGTTGAAGGCCCTGAAGGGCGAATCCGTTGAGCGTCCGCCCGTATGGATGATGCGTCAAGCGGGTCGCTATCTGCCAGATTTTATGAAGTTAAAGGAAAAATACGATTTCTTTACCCGCTGTCAGACCCCGGAGTTGGCCACCGAAATTACTCTGATGCCGATCGATCAGATGGGGGTGGATGCAGCCATTATTTTTAGCGACATTTTGGTGGTATTGCAAGCCATGAATATTGAGGTAGAAATGCGTGACGGCATTGGGCCTTATCTTCCCCATCCCATCACAAACCAATCCGCACTGAATCAGGTCCTACTTCCGGATGTGGACGATCGTTTGGGGTATGTTTTTGAAGCCGTTCGTATGACCAAAAAGGAACTCCACGATCGTGTACCTTTAATAGGGTTTGCGGGTGCTCCCTGGACCTTGTTGTGTTATGCTGTTCAAGGCCAAGGGTCCAAAAATTTTGACCGCGCTAAGGCTTTTTGTTTTAAAGAACCTGAAATGGCCAAAGAACTTTTGCAAAAAATCACTACCACAACCATTGCCTATTTAAGGGCGAAGATAAAAGCGGGGGCCGATGTAATTCAATTATTTGATTCTTGGGGTGGACTTCTTTCTCCCACCGATTATCAAGAATTTTCGTGGCCTTATCTCCAACAGATCATTGATGCTTTGAGCGGAACGGTTCCTGTTATAGTTTTCGGCAAGGGCTGTTGGTTTGCTTTGCAAGAGATGGGGAAGTCCGGTGCTTCTGCATTAGGGATTGATTGGACCTGCTCTGCTCGCAATGCCCGTTATCTTTCGGGAGGACAAATTACCCTTCAAGGAAATTTTGATCCTTCGCGTTTACTCTCTCCTATTCCCGAAATCAAAACTCAGGTCAAGCAAATGATAAACGCCTTTGGGAAAGATCGCTATATCGTAAACCTCGGGCATGGGATTTTACCCAATATTCCGGTAGACCATGCCAAAGCTTTTGTTGACGCGGTCAAAGAATACGGATCTTAATCCCTTTGTAGGCTGCCATGAAAATCAAGTTTAATCGTTACATCGAAAATCTACAAGACAGAATTACAAGTCAATTGACTAAAGTTGATGGAAAAGCCCGTTTTAAAGAAGATATTTGGCAGCGATCCGAAGGGGGAGGAGGCCGAACACGAGTCATCGAAAACGGAGCTGTTTTTGAAAAAGGAGGGGTAAATATTTCTGCCGTTCATGGAGCCTTACCCGACACCATGAAAAATTATTTTAAGGTAGAGAATGGAGATTTTTTTGCCTGTGGGCTCAGTTTGGTTCTCCACCCCAAAAATCCTTTTGTACCCACCGTTCATGCCAATTGGCGGTATTTTGAGCTCTACAACGACCAAGGCGAATTGCAAGACCAATGGTTTGGAGGAGGGCAAGACCTTACACCCTATTATTTGTTTGAGGAAGATGCTCGTCATTTTCATCAAGTATGTAAAAATGCCTGCGATGCTCATGACAAAGATTTTTACCCCCTTTTCAAAAAGCGTTGTGATGCGTATTTTTGGAATGCCCACCGTGGTGAAGCCCGAGGACTGGGGGGACTATTTTTTGATTACTTGAGGCCAGATGAAAAACACACCTCCGAAAATTGGTATGATTTTGTAACGCAAATAGGGGACAGTTTTTTGGAAGCCTATGTTCCCATCGTCGAAAAGAGGAAAAATACGGAATTTACCGATGCCCATCGCGAATGGCAGGAAGTCCGAAGGGGCCGTTATGTAGAGTTCAATTTGATCCACGATAAAGGGACCCTTTTTGGACTGAAAACCAATGGCAGGATCGAAAGTATTTTAATGAGTCTCCCTCCTCATGTTCAGTGGCGTTACGATCACAGACCCCAACCCAATAGTGCTGAGGAAGAACTGATCCACGTACTTGAAAATCCAAGAGCATGGCTGTAAGCCGCTAAGAACCATTATCTTTGCATTATGTATCCCAACCAAAGAAACAGAAGACTCAGACAAAGCCCAGCGCTACGCCAATTGGTGAGTGAAAATCAATTGACGGTCAATGACTTGATGCTGCCTGTATTTGTAACAGAGGGCACTCAAGTAAAGGAACCCATTCCCTCCATGCCGGGTTGTTACCGCCTCAGTTTGGACTGGCTTGGAGAAGAGTTGAAAGCCATTGCCGATTTGGGAATCCATGCGGTACTTTTGTTTGTGAAGGTCGATGAAGCGCTGAAAGACAATAACGGAACAGAGGCGCTCAATCCTGAAGGATTGATGCAAAGAGCTGTGAGAACGGTTAAAGCGATTGCCCCCCAAATGGTGGTCATGACCGATGTAGCCTTGGATCCATATTCTTCTTTCGGACATGATGGAATAGTAGAAAATAATGTCATTTTAAATGATCCAACGGTAGAGGTTTTGTCTCAGATGGCATTGAGTCATGCTCAAGCAGGTGCCGACTTTGTGGCGCCCAGTGACATGATGGATGGACGCATTCAAAAAATAAGATCGGTTTTGGAAGCAGCTCAGTATTTCCATACCGGTATCATGAGTTACAGTGCCAAATACGCCTCCGCTTTTTACGGTCCGTTTCGTGAGGCCTTAGATTCTGCCCCTGGGTTTGGCGATAAGCGCAGCTATCAGATGGATCCAGCCAATCGTTTGGAGGCCATTACCGAAACACTTAGAGACATAGAAGAAGGCGCCGACCTCGTGATGGTCAAACCCGGATTGGCTTATCTAGACATCATCAGAGAAATTCGTGATAAAGTGGAAGTGCCCATTGCTGCCTATCAGGTGAGTGGAGAGTATGCTATGCTCAAAGCCGCTGCAGAAAAAGGATGGTTGGAACACGATGCTGTGATGATGGAACAATTACTGGCTTTCAAAAGGGCTGGAGCGAATCTCATTGCTACTTATCACGCCAAAGAAGCCGCTCAACTCCTTTCCTGATTTTTCTCCTCCCCAAACCAAAAGCATCACATTTGCTTTTTTGTTTAACTTTATCGGCATTTAAAAACTAAATTTTAAAACGATATGGAGGTAGGTTATTACACTTGTAATGAGATTAAAATTTTTGTAACTATTGAAAATGAAGAAGTTACATCCATATCTTTAGCAAATGAACCCCAAAAAATATCGGCACAGTCCTCTCCTATGATGAAAAGCGTCATTCAACAAATAGATGAATATTTTCACGGAAAGCGTCGCGCGTTTCATTTTCCTATCCGTCCAAAGGGAACTGATTTTCAGCAGGAAATATGGCAATTGGTGGCCGGTATTCCCTACGGTACTTCTTTGGCCTATGTCAAGGTCGCTCAAAAATTTGGGGATGCCAAAATGGTTAGGGCAGTAGCCCATGCGATTGCTAAAAACCCCATTTTGATTGCAATCCCATGCCATCGTGTAATTGGAAGTGATGGATCGCTGATTGGCTATTCGGGGGGAATTGCCGTCAAACGCCAACTTTTGGAGTTGGAAGGATTTCCTAAACAATTTAGCGTAATTTAGATTGAAAAAAATGAAACCATTTTTGCTCCGGCTGGGATTCGTATTGACACTTCTGTTTTGTGTTCTGTACTTTTCCAAATACAATTATCTCCTGAAAGGGGTGAATGTAATTTACCTATCAGGTCACACGACTGCTTATTTGACGGATTATAAGAAGTTTGAAAACGATACTGTACACGCTTCCGTCCAGCCACAGCCTTGGCCATTGCATGATCAATACAATACGTATGTTCCCAGCAAATCTTTAGAAGAATACCATAAGGATCGAAAAAGTGTTGCCTATTTGGTCATTAAAAATGACAGCATACTCTACGAAAAATATTACGATGGTTTTGGGGTCGATTCCAAAAGCAATTCCTTTTCGATGGTAAAAAGTATTATTTCTGCTTTGATGGGAATTGCCCTCCAAGAGGGATCAATAAAGAGTTTGGATCAGAAAGTAATCGATTTTATTCCCGATCTCAAAGGTCCTTTTGCGAATGAGGTAACGGTGGGAGATCTTTCCAGCATGGCCTCAGGACAAAAATGGGACGAGGATTATTACAATCCCTTTTCGATTACTTCTGCTTCTTATTTTATCGATGATTTGGACGCCTTGATACAGGATCAGCCCATTGAACAAAAACCGGGACAATCCTATCATTATCAAAGTGGTACCACCCAATTATTGGGAATGGTTATCAAAAAGGCAACCGGTAAAACGTTGAGCGCCTATCTGACTGAAAAACTCTGGCAACCTATGGGAGCAGAACATAATGCATTGTGGCAGCTCGACAGTGCCGAAAATGCAATGGAAAAATCCTTTTGTTGTCTTGCCTCCAATGCCCGAGATTTTGCTCGCTTCGGAAAATTATACAAAGATCATGGCCGATGGAACGGTGTCCAGCTTTTAGATTCTACTTTTGTAGCCCGCTCCACTCAGGCCCGATTTGAAGAAAGTCCAGAATACGGATACGGCTGGTGGTTGGATGTTTTCGAAAACAAAAAGGTCTTTATGATGCGGGGACATTTGGGACAATATGTTTTGGTAGTACCGGAGGAAGATTTGATTGTGGTTCGTTTGGGTCACTTTAAAGGGGAGGAAATCGAAGAGAATAGAAAAAGTTCCAAAGGTGAAGCCTTTACGCAAGACATTTATGTTTATCTTGAGGGTGGATTGGAAATGATTGAAAATGTTTCAAAAAATTGATCTCCACAAACTTTTGTTTTTGGACATAGAAACCGTTCCAGAAAAGGCAAATTTTGACCAACTTTCCGATACGGAAAAAGAGCTTTTTGCAGCCAAAACACAGTACCAACGTTCTGAAGACCAAAGCCCTGCATCCTTTTACGAAAAGGCAGGAATATGGGCAGAATTTGGAAAAATCGTTTGTATATCCGTCGGTTATTTCAATCAGAATCCTACAGACCGAGAATTCAGGGTTAAGAGTTTTTTCGGTGGAGAAAAGGAACTCCTGATTGAATTTAAGAATCTTTTGGAAAGCCATTTTAGCCAACCCGCTCACTTGCTCTGTGCCCACAACGGAAAGGAATTTGATTTTCCCTACATCGCTCGCCGGATGATCATTCAAGGAATCGACCTACCCGCCAAGCTCAACCTTTTCAATAAAAAACCTTGGGAAGTACCTCACCTCGATACCATGCATTTGTGGCGATTTGGAGATTTTAAACATTACACCTCTCTGTCTTTGATGGCCCACGTTTTGGGCATTCCTACCCCCAAAGATGATATTGATGGCAGTCAGGTAGCCCGTGTATATTACGAAGAAAAAAACATTGACCGGATTGTGGTTTATTGTGAAAAAGATGTAATTACTATTGCTCAAGTGGTGTTGCGATTGCGCAATGCCACGCTATTGGAAGAAGCTGAAATCATCCACGTATGAGAGAAAAAGAACCATTACTTCACGTAGAAGGCCTATCGGTTTCTTCCCAAGATCGATTGCTTTTGAATGGTCTTTCTTTTACAGTCAAAGCGAATGAGATTGTCGCCATAGTAGGGGAGTCAGGCAGTGGAAAATCACTGACAGCCCTTTCTATATCGGGCTTATTGTTCCGAACGCCATTGTCCATCAGCAGTCAAAAAATGCAGTTGGGTTCGTTCAACCTTTCCCAATTGTCAACCCAAGATTGGCAAACGGTTAGAGGGAAACATCTGGGCATGATCTTTCAGGAACCTCAATCCAGCCTGAATCCCAGTATGCGATGTGGACCACAGGTAATGGAACGTTTGAAAAGGAATAAAATAGGTGCTTTCAAGGATCACCGCAATAAAGTATTGGAGGCTTTTGAACAGGTACAATTGCCCAACCCAGAGAGGATTTTCGGGGCCTATCCCCATGAGCTAAGTGGGGGACAAAAACAAAGGGTGATGATCGCGATGGCGTTGATCGGAAGTCCACAATTGTTGATCGCCGATGAACCCACTACTGCATTGGATGTGACCGTTCAAAAAGAGATACTGACTTTGATCAAAGACCGACAAAAAGCCACAAAAATGAGTGTTTTGTTCATTTCACACGACTTGAGTCTGGTGGCCCAGTTTGCAGATAGGGTCTTGGTAATGCACCAAGGAAAACTGGTAGAAAGTGGAAAGGTAGAGGAGATATTTAAAAATCCCATAGATCCCTATACCCAAGGCTTGTTGTATGCCCGTCCTCAACCCGACAAACGTCTTAAGCGATTGCCTACTGTGGAAGATTTTTCCCAAAAACAAAAAAAAATGGGTACGGTATCTAAGTCTTCGAGAACGAAAAGACACCAAGTCCTGTATGCCCAAAAACCATTGTTAGAGGTCAAAGGTTTGGTGAAAGAATACCCATTGACCCGCCATTGGTTTAAGGAAAACGTAAACCTTACCGCAGTAAATGAGGTGAGTTTTGAACTCTACCCTGGAGAAACTTTGGGACTGGTGGGGGAATCGGGTTGTGGGAAATCCACCATTAGTCGTGCTTTGGTAAATCTCGAACCCCCTACCGCTGGAGACATTTTTTACAAAGGTCGCTCGATAGTGGGACTCCATCCCAAGGAATTAAGAGATTTGCGAAAAGAAATCCAGTTGGTTTTTCAAGACCCCTTTGCCGCACTACATCCCCTAAAATCAATTGGCGATGCCATAGCGGAGCCGCTTTATGTTCACGGATGGTTTGAGGGAAGAAGCACCCGAAAACAAAGGGTTTTCCAACTTCTGGAACAAGTGGGTATGGGAGCAGAGTACTACGACCGCTATCCCCACCAACTATCGGGAGGTCAGCGCCAAAGGGTGGTCATTGCTCGCGCACTGGCGACCGAACCCCAATTGTTATTGCTCGACGAATCGGTTGCTGCTTTAGACATTTCGGTCCAAGCCCAGGTCCTTAATTTACTCAATGAGCTCAAAGAACAATTGCAATTGTCCTATCTGTTTATCTCCCATGATCTGAATGTGGTGAAATATATGGCCGATCGGATTCTGGTCATGCAAAAAGGATTTTTGGTAGAAGAAGGGGAAGCAGACGATTTGTATTTCCAACCCCAAAATCCCTACACTCAAGAGTTGATCGCCGCTTTGCCCAAAATTTAGACGCCCTCAGAAATTTCGGAAACGAACTCGATTGAAACCGGTTCTAAACCGATTATTTTAAGTTGGAAATAGGATCATGGGTTGGATTTTCATACCAAATCACCCCAAGTCCTTTACTTTTTGGACCGTAGTTTTCTTCGGTTGTGAGAACATCTAAGTCACCATCCCCGTCCAAATCCAATAATTCCATCCGATCAAACTTATATCCCACCGAACCACTTAGCTCGTGCCATGTCCATTGATTGAGTGTCGGATCGGAGGTATAGGATACCCAATAGATCCCGGCTTTACCATCGTCATTCATCGTATTGGTACTGTGCACTAAATCGGGTTTTCCGTCTCCGTTAATGTCCCCCACCTTTACCGCTTTGGCGCTTCCCGTTTTTTCAGGAATTGCAATGGAATAACTCTTCCAATGGTGACCCCATCCATCAAGTTTTCGGATAAAAAATATTTTTTGAGTGCTGCGTTCGGTTACAATAATATCCTCCAATCCATCCCCGTCTAAATCGGCCATATCCATAAACATGACTTCTAAATTTTTTGCTCCTATAAAATGATTTTTCCATTCTTTTTTTTGGGAGATCATCTCCCCTGGATTTTCCATCCAACGCACGCCGTTGGTTTCGCCTTTTTTCCGATCGGAAGTAATGATATCCATATCTCCATCAAGATCCATATCTCTTATGAACAGTGACATTACCCATGAGGCTGAGCCGATGGGATGCCAACGCCATTCCGAGAGCTCTCTAGCATTTTCAGGCGCTTGAAACCAACCGATTTTTGCCTTCTGATTTTTAGCGCCTACTACTAGGTCTGTTCCATTGATTCCGTCTATTTGAGCGGGGATTGCAAACATCCATTGCATCAGCCCGTCTGATGCAGCAAGCACTTGGGTTGCCCATTTTGAAGCATCGAGATAATCTTTGGGATTTTTAGGACCCCAGCTGATGTACACTTTTTTATTGTTTTTTTCTGTACTGGTGATTACATCCATAGCCCCATCTTCGTCTAAATCAGCAAATACAGCATCTTCCACCGAAGGGGTTTTACCAACGATTACCGAGGGCCAGTTTTCTTTGACCCCTGCATGTCCCGGGTGGAGGTACACCTTAGAAATACCTTCTTCTTCCCAACCGGTGGCAATGTCTGGGAGGTGATCGCCATTTACATCGGCAAGTCGCACTCCATCAGCTCCGCTAAATGAAGAATCAATCACATGCCTTTGCCAAATTTTATCTTGAGCTGTAGTTGAATTAAAGATAAAAAGGGTGGTAAAGCAAATAAAAAGAGGTGAAAGGAGTTGCATTCTATTATTCACTATATTTAATATATCGAAATCCTATAAAAAAATCGTTTTAGGGTGCAGGATTGGGGATTTCCTCATGGATCGCATCGATTGCTTTTAACACCTCTTTAGACAATTTCACCTTGTGGGTTGCAATGTTTTCTTTTAATTGTTCCATGGTGGTGGCGCCTATAATGTTGGAGGTTACAAAACTTCTGTCGTTGACAAAAGCTAGGGCAAGGGCTGTTAGGGATAAGCCGTGGTCGGAAGCCAATTCGTAGTAGCGGTCTGTTGCTTTAAAGGAATTTTTACCGCTGTATCTGGCCAGTCGCTCAAATAAGGCCAATCGGCTGTTGGGTGGAATTTGTCCGTTGCGGTATTTTCCCGAAAGGACACCAAAGGCAAGAGGAGAGTAGGCCAGGAGTCCTAGGTTTTCTCTATGACAGACTTCGGAGCTTCCTACCTCAAAGAGGCGATTGAGCAGCGAATAAGGGTTTTGCACGGTAATCATTTTTGTGGCCGGAGTTTTTGAGGCCTGAAGGAATCGCATAATACTCCAGGGATTTTCATTGGACAGGCCGATATGCCTAATCTTACCCCCTTTGATATTTTGGTGAAGTGCCTCGAGAACGGCTTCAAAATTTTCTTCCCAGGGATCATTGGGATCGTATTGAAAACTTCTCATCCCAAAGGTGTTGGTTTTTCTCTCAGGCCAGTGCAGTTGATAGAGGTCAATATAATTGGTTTGAAGTCTTTTGAGACTTTGGTCGATGGCTTGGTCGATATGGGCTTTTTTGAAGCTGAGATTTTTACGGATGTGTTTGGTGTAATCTCCGGGCCCCGCGATTTTAGTAGCGAGAATTACTTTTTCACGGTTGGCATTTTTTTTAAACCATGTCCCTATAATTCGTTCGGTCTCGCCTTGCGTTTCGGCATTGGCAGGAACGGGATAGAGTTCGGCTGCATCAAAGAAATTAACGCCTTGATCCAGCGCATAGTTCATTTGTTCGTGGCCTTCTGATTCTGTATTTTGCCGACCCCAAGTCATGGTTCCCAAGCAAATCTTACTGACTTTAATGTCAGTATTGGGTAATCGTTTGTAATCCATTTTTCAGTCTATAGTATTAATGATTTGTTTTATCTCATCCAATTGAGGGCTGAGTACGACTTCTATTCTTCTGTTTGCAGCCCGTCCTTCTGCATTAGAATTGGGAGCAATGGGAAGGTATTCACCTCTTCCAGCTGCGGTGAGATTTTGGGGGAGTATTTGGGGATTGTCAAGCAGGAGGTTAACGATGGCAGTGGCGCGTTTGGTTGACAAGTCCCAGTTGCCTTTGAGAGGACCTTTACCACTGTAGGGAACATTGTCGGTATGGCCTTCGATCAGAACAGAGATATCGGGATTGTCGGCTAAAACACCTGCCAATCCACTGATGGCTTTTTTCCCTTCACTTTCTACTTTCCAACTTCCAGAACGGAACAAGAGTTTGTTTTCCATAGAGATATATACTTTTCCGTCTCGGGCTTCAACGGTAAGTCCTTTGTCTTCAAAATTGAGCAGCGCATCCGACAGTTTTTCTTTGAGGTTTCTCATGGTTTCTTGCTGTCGTGCGATTAGACCTTCCAATTCATCGACTCGGGCCATCCGGACGGCTAATTCATTTTCTCGCTGAGTGATTTTTTCCAAGAGCGCTTGGTTCTCAGTAATCCGTTCTCGGAGTGCCATTTCACTGTTTAGTTTGAGTAAGTCGAGTGAAGACTCGAGCTGTTCTATATTTTGTTGTTTTTGGTTGAGGCTGTCTTCGGTCTCTTCGAGGGTGAGCTGGAGGGCATCATACTTTTCCTTAAAATCCGTAAGTTCTTCATGGAGGGATTCGATGTTTTTGGTTTGCCGGTTGAAGTTGTCTTTGAGTTGGGCGTATCGGGATTCCAAATTGTTGAAAACGCGATTGGAAACGCACGAGCTAAGAGAAAAGGCAATGAGGATAATGGGTATAATTTTTTTCATGAGAATGGATTAAAATTTGAGTTCTAAACCGACGGGACAATGGTCTGAATGTTTGGCTTCGGGGAGAAGGTAGGCCCGATCTATATTATTTTTGAGGTTTTCGCTGACCAGATTGTAATCTATGCGCCAGCCTTTGTTATTGTTTCTGGCATTGGCACGATAACTCCACCAGCTGTATTGGTGCGGTTCTGGATTGAGGTATCGAAAGGAATCTACAAATCCATTTTTCATAAAACCATCGATCCATTCGCGTTCTTCTGGGAGGAATCCGGAAACATTTTTATTGCGAACAGGGTCGTGGATGTCGATGGGGCGGTGACAAATATTGTAATCGCCACAGAGGACCAATTGGGGATGTTTTTCTTTGAGGCTATTGATGTAGTTTTGAAAATCGTCCATGAATTTGAACTTGTATTCCAGTCGGTCGATATTGGTGCCTGAGGGAAGGTAGAGGCTGATGACAGATGCTTTTTCAAAATCGGCACGGATGACCCTTCCTTCAAAATCCATGTGATCGATTCCTGTTCCATATTCAACATGGAGGGGTGGGGTTTTGGTGAGGATGGCAACCCCACTGTATCCTTTTTTTTGGGCAGAGTGCCAGTAGTGTTGGTAACCCAAGTCTTCAAATACGGCAGTATCGACTTGTTCTTCCATGGCTTTGGTCTCCTGAAGGCAGATCACATCGGGAGCAGCGGCATCAAGCCAGGCGGCAAAACCTTTGTTGAGAGCGGCACGAATGCCATTGACATTGTAGGACAGGATTTTCAAGCTTCGTTTTTTACAAAAATAAAAAAACAACAGCGGTATGAAAATTGAAAAGGGGGTAGAAAGCAGAAGATTTTAAAGCTTTTTCAACAATTCGCTAAGAGAGAGCTTTTCCTTTAGCAAATCACCCAATGCAGGGACGGCAATACGCTCTTGTGCCATACTGTCTCGATCTCTTATGGTAACAGTTTGATCTTCAATAGTTTGGTGATCTATTGTGATGCAAAAGGGGGTGCCCAGTGCATCCTGTCTTCGGTAACGTCTGCCCACAGCATCTTTTTCGTCGTAGGCAACGGTAAATTCCCATTTGAGGTCATCCACTATTTTTCGAGCAATTTCGGGGAGTCCATCTTTTTTTACCAACGGAAATACAGCCAATTGGGTGGGAGCCAAAACGGGTGGGAGTTTTAGTACGGTTCGGGAAGTACCGTCTTCTAATGATTCTTCCTGAAGGGCTTTGGAAAATACGGCCAAAAACATTCGGTCTAAACCGATGGAGGTTTCTACGACATAGGGCACGTAGTTTTCATTTCTTTCGGGATCGAAATACTGAAGTTTTTTGCCGGCAAATTTTTCGTGATTTCCGAGGTCAAAATCGGTTCGGGAATGGATTCCTTCAAGTTCTTTGAATCCGAAAGGAAAAAGGAATTCAATATCGGTGGCTGCATCGGCATAGTGGGCCAATTTTTGGTGATCGTGGAAGCGGTAGTTTTCGTTTCCAAGTCCAAGGGACTGGTGCCATTTCAATCTTTTTTCTTTCCAGTACTCATACCATTCTTTTTGAGTTCCAGGAGGGATAAAGAATTGCATTTCCATTTGTTCGAACTCTCGCATACGAAAGATAAACTGTCGGGCGACGATTTCATTGCGAAAGGCTTTGCCTGTTTGGGCAATACCAAAGGGAAGTTTCATCCGTCCTGATTTTTGAACGTTAAGGAAATTCACAAAAATCCCTTGTGCGGTTTCGGGACGCAAATACAAGTCCATTGCGTTCTCGGCAGAGGCGCCCAATTTGGTGCCAAACATCAGGTTGAATTGCTTTACATCGGTCCAGTCGCGAGAGCCAGACTCTGGGCATGCAATTTCGAGTTCTTCGATTAAAGCTTTGACGTCGGCCAAATCTTCTTTTTCGAGAGATTGCCCCATGCGCTTGAGGATGCTGTTGGCTTGGGATTGATATTCTATTACCCGTGGGTTGGTGGATAAAAATTCTTCTTTATCGAAAGCTTCTCCAAAGCGTTTGGCGGCCTTGGCGACTTCTTTGTTGATTTTGTTTTCAATCTTGGCGACATGATCCTCGATGAGGACGTCGGCACGGTATCTTTTTTTGGAGTCTTTATTGTCAATCAATGGATCATTGAAGGCATCGACATGGCCAGAAGCTTTCCAAGTGGTAGGGTGCATAAAAATAGCGGCATCGATGCCTACAATATTTTCATTGAGTTGCACCATGGCTTTCCACCAATAGTCACGAATGTTTTTCTTGAGGGCAACCCCATTTTGTCCGTAATCGTAAACGGCACTTAAACCGTCATAAATTTCACTGGATTGGAAAATAAAGCCATACTCTTTGGCATGGGATATTACTTTTTTAAAGATCTCAGATTGCTGCATAGTTTGGCAAAAATAAGTCTTTTTCGTATTTTAAAGAGCCTTGACCTCATTTCGATGAAAAATATATGGATGCACAGTCTGGGAGATTTTGTATCGCTCTTCTTCCCCAAGCTTTGCCCTGCTTGTATGAATCCCCTTTGTGGGACGGAAAAAGTAATTTGTTTTGAGTGTCAATTGTCCCTTCCCCAGACAGATCATCCTTGGGATATACGAAATGCATTGTGGGAAAAAATGAATGAATTTTTCAAAATTGAGCGAGCGGTAGCCTTGTTCGATTTCCAAAAACACAGCAGAGTAGCTTCTATTTTATATCAGTTGAAGTATCGGGGTCATCAGGACATTGGGTTGTTCATAGCAAATTGGTTGGCTCCTCAATTGAGAAAGTCTAAAGTTTTTGAAGAGGTTGAGGCTGTATTGCCATTACCCCTTCACCCCAAACGCCAAAAGCATCGTGGGTACAATCAAATCCAGTTGTTTTCCGAAACCTTGGCCAAGCATTTGGACCTCCCTATGGTTAACGATTTGGTGTATCGAAAAAAACAAACCCAACAATTGGCAAAAATGGAAAAGTCGAAGCGCTGGAATGAAATAGAAGATGCATTTGAGGTAATTCCATCTCAGAAATACCCGCCCCAACATTGGTTGTTGGTGGATGATGTGATTACGACCGGTGCAACGATTTCGAGTTGTGGAAATACCCTTTTGGAAGCTTGTGGAGGTCGTATCAGTATTGTTTCGCTCGCCAGTAGGTTGTCTTGAGAATATTGCGTTATTTTGTGTGCACAAAGGATGAGTATGAATAAAATTGGGAAGTACTTTTTACTTTTTTTGATGGTGGTTTCCAATACACAGTGTGCTAGAAAATCTACTCCTACAGGGGGGTTAAAAGACACTTTAGCTCCTGTGATGTTGAACGCCTCTCCCAAGATGAATACGATTTTTTTTGACAAAGATAAAATCACCATCACCTTCGACGAATTCATCAAATTGAACGATCTGTCCAAGCAATTGATCATTTCGCCACCGTTGGAATTCGATCAATATAAAATCAAACCCCAAGGGACGGTTTCCAGAAAAATTCAGATTGAATTGTTGGACTCTCTTCAAGACGAAACCACCTACACTTTTAACTTTGGTGAAAGTATCGTTGACAACAATGAAGGCAATCCTTTGCCGTTCTTTCAATATACCCTATCCACGGGTCCTATTATAGATTCCTTAGAAATTAAAGGAACGATTACCGATGCTTTTGATCGCATCACGGAGCCTTACACCTCGATCCATTTGTACCCTGTAGATAGTACTTTTAACGATTCTACCATTTTTCTCAAAAAGCCTTTTTATGCGACCAACACTTTAGATTCTATAGCCTATAATTTTAAAAATTTACGTCCAGACACCTATGAAATCATAGCCATAAAGGATGTGGCTGGAAATTATTTGTTTGATCAAAATGTGGATAAAATTGGTTTTCTCGACAAGCCGATTACGCTGCCCATGGACAGTATTGTACACTTTAGAATTTTTAAGGAAACGACCAATCTATTTTGGGCGAGACCCTTTTTTATCAATACCAATCAAATCGGTTTTGGGTATTATGGAGCGCCGGATATGAATGCTATTGAAGTAAAAAGTAAAGTGCCTTCTAATTTTAGGTATTTGATAAACCGCAATAGAGAAACAGATACCTTGAATTTTTGGTTTAGGGGAGGAGATCAATTGGATTCGTTAAAATTGGGGATCAAAGAAAAAGATACAACCAAGATGTACACGGTTAAGTTCAGAAAAGAATTGAGGGACTCATTAGTGATCAAACCCCTTTCTTCAGGCGGTATGGACTTGTTGGATAGTTTTAAAATTGAATCGAATTTACCTTTGGTTAAAATCAATTTGGATTTGATTAAAATCACGGGTCTGGATTCTTTGGCTGTAGCTTTCAAAGCCTCCTTGGACAAAAACTATGATCGGCTTTCCCTTTTTTACGAATGGTTACCCAATGATGATTATAAAATTGAGCTGTTACCCAATGCTTTGGTCGATTTTTGGGGAAAGACCCATGATACATTGAGTTTTCAAGCCAAAACGAAGTCGATCTCAGATTATGGTAATATTATCTTGCAAATCATTAGAGAGGACCAAGATCCTTTTGTTTTGGAATTGATGAATCTTAAAGGAGAGGCCTTAAGGCGGTATGATGAGCCCAATGAATTTGATACCTATGAATTTAAATTTCTGCTTCCAGGAGAATATTTGTTTCGCTATATAAGGGATAAAAACGGAAATAAAAAGTGGGATACTGGAAGCTATCTCAAAAAAATACAACCCGAGAATGTTTATTATTCTCCAGATACGATCGAGCTCAGGGCCAATTGGGACATCAATCAGCAATTAAAAATTCCTGCTGATGTTGATCCATTTTCCAAGATCGATTCATTAGAAACTATAAATTAATAGTAACTTTAAACCAAAAATTATGGGTGTAGGAAATATTGTTCTGGCTTCTTTAGTAGTTTGTGTTGTTTTCGGTATTGTAGCCGTTATTCAATCCAGACTCTAAAGCGATTATACTACTTTTTCAAAACCTTGTACGCCTTGTACAGTGGTATATTTCATCGTGAATTTTTTATCGGGATTAACAATCTTGTAGCAAGATTGAACGGCCAGTGTGGCTTCGTGGAAACCACAGAGGATGAGTTTGAGTTTTCCCGGATAGGTATTCACATCTCCTACGGCAAAAATACCAGTGGTATTGGTTTGATAATCTAGGGTGTGATCCACTTTTATTGCATTTTTTTCGATTTCCAATCCCCAATTTCCAATCGGTCCCAATTTGGGGGACAGTCCAAATAAGGGCAACCAATGATCTACAGCAATATTTTTAGGTTCCCGATCTTTTTGATGCAATTCAATAGATTTTAGTGTTGTATCTCCATTTACTTTTTTGATTTCGGCGTGGGTGTACAATTCGATTTTTCCTTTTTCTTGTAGTTGATAAATCTGATCAACAGAGTCTTTGTGTCCTCTAAAACTGTCGGATCGGTGAACCAGTCCTACTGGAATACTACTTTTTTCGGCAAAATAAATGGCCCAGTCCAGTGCAGAGTCCCCCCCTCCTGAGATGAACAATCGCTTGTCCAAAAACATTTGAGGTTCTCTCACCATGTATTCAATTCCTTTTTTTTCAAATTCAGAGAGGTTTTCAACCAAAGGTTTACGGGGTTCAAAACTTCCCAGACCTCCTGCAATTATTACTGTAGGGGCTTGGTGCTCTGTACCTTCGTTGGTGGTGACAATAAACAAACCGTCCTCTTGTTTTTTGATATTTTCTGCTCTTTCCCCTAAAGTAAAGCCAGGCCGAAAAGGTTCAGCTTGTTTTTCTAAATTATCGATGAGATCGCCTGCCAATATACTTGGAAAACCTGGAATATCGTATATGGGTTTTTTGGGATAGATCTCTTTGAGTTGCCCCCCAATTTGAGGAATGGCATCGATCACATGACAATGGAGTTTCATCAGTCCTGCTTCAAAAATTGTAAATAAGCCTACGGGTCCTGCTCCAATAATGATGATGTCTGTTTTGATCATTTTCTATTTGATTAGTGATTCGGTAACTTTATTCATTTCCTTGACTTTGTATTCAAAGTCGTTTTTTAATGTCTTTCTGTACTTTCTTAAAGTTTCGAGTAATGGGTCTATTTCCTCTGGAAGTATGGCTTCGAGCCATTGCCGTAATCTTTTGGCGAGGGTGGGGGATTTACCGTTGGTGGAAATACCAATTTTTAAATTCCCTTTGGTGACAATTCCGCCCATGTAAAAGTCGCATTGATCGGGCGTATCGGCTACATTAACGAGGATTTTCTTTTTTTTACAGTCTTTATTGACCTGAAGGTTTACGGCGGGATTGTCGGTAGTGGCAATGACAATATTTTTATTCTTTAGGTGCCTCCTTCGGTATTTCTTTTGGATCACCTTGACGGGTTTGTCTTGGATGAAGTCTAAGGTTTCTGCTCTGATGAATGGAGCAATCATAGTGACTTGTGCCTCGGGACTGGATTTGTACAAAAATTCTAATTTCTCCAGGGCTACATACCCCCCCCCAACAATGAGGAATTCCAACTGGTGTGCTTTGATAAAAATGGGATACAGAGTGTTCATACTGCGAAGGCTTTTTTTTGCACCCAATTTTTATATTGATTGACGGGGTCTTTGGCAGCGAGTCCAAAAATCAGAACCGCGGGATTGTCCATTTCATATTCATTGACTTGATCTACCACAGTATCTAAGTCGGCCACCAAAGATTTTTCTGCGGGAGTAGTTCCATTCTGAATGACAGCCACGGGATGATTGCCGGCTTTGTATTTTTTAAAATGAACGACAATGTCGGGAAGAAAACGCATCCCCATCAATACGACCACAGTAGCGCTAGATTGAGCGGCCAGGGCAATGTCTGAGGAGAGCTTCCCCGACTGGGTATGCCCGGTTATCACCCAAAAACTTTCGTGTTCGGCTCTTTTGGTCAATGGAATTTGGTGCTTTGCTGCAATACCGGCATAGGAGGCAATTCCTGCAACCACAGTGGTACTGATTTGCGCTTCTTGGGCGACCTCCAACTCTTCGGATGCCCTTCCAAAAACCATGGGATCTCCTCCTTTCAAACGAACAACGTTCATTCCCTTGGAAGCGTATCTGACGATCAATGCATTGATTTCCTTTTGGGTTTTTTTGACAAAGTTTCTTCTTTTCCCCACAAAAATTTTGAGTGCTTTGGGATTGTGGTCCAAGAGCAAAGGGTTGATCAAAGCATCATACAGTATGACATGAGCCTTTTGAATGGCTTTGAGCCCTTTGAGTGTCAGTAGATCCGGATCACCAGGTCCAGCTCCTACTAAGGTTAACGTTCCTTTATTCTTATTTGACATCGCAATGATTTTTGATCCACAACAAGAGCGATTGAGTTTGTTCAGTAAAGGTTTTGGCAAAGGATTTTGAGGGTTTTTCTTGTTGTATTTTCAGAATATCATCTTTAAAAGTCAAACCGCTTTCTTTCGCGTATTGGGGATATTCTGCGTCAAAAACGTCTATAATAGAAGCATGACTGTTTATTTTGGCACTTTTTCTTGTTAAGATGGCTTTTGCGGCTCTTACTCTCGCATTGTAGGCGTGATAAATTGCATCTGAGATACGATTTTCATTTAGGGCTTCTTGGGCCCATTCAAAGGCTTCTTGGGCATCAAACAATAAAGTTTGTACCAAATCGATAGTGACTCCAGCACATTCGCCTATACCGATGGCTTTTTCGTATTTTTCTTTGACTCCCCAATCGATAAAATCGTCTGATGAGAGCTTGCATATTTCGCCGTAATGTTTGAGATTCTGGTAGTAGTAGTCTTTGGTTTTACGATCGTAATAGGCAAAGAAATCTTCTGTCTTTTGTCGATTTTTTTCAAAATCATCCAAAATCCACCGCAATACATGGGGAGTCCTTTTGGAAGGAACCTTGAGAACTTTGTCTGCGAAACGACCGTTACCATTGCCCAATACGCCTCCTCCCAATAGAATTTGAGTGGCGGGGGCAATTTTTCCTTCGGATTTTATGGTCATACCTTGGAATCCGATGTGGGCTAAGGTGTGCTGTCCACAGGCATTCATACACCCGCTGATTTTGATGTCTATTTTGTGTTTTTGGATCAAGCTGGGGTATTCTGTTTCGATGACTTCTTGCAATACTTTGGCCAATCCCATACTACTGGAAATACCCAGATTACAGGTATCCGTTCCTGGGCAGGCAACGATATCATTGATGCGTTGGAATCCAATTCGGTCTAATTGTAGTGCTTTGAGAGATAGATAAAGGGCGGGGAGGTGCGATTCTTTTACATCTCTCAACAATACACTTTGTCCATAAGAAAAACGGTTGTCGTCCTGAGTGAATTGAAGAATGATGTTGGCCAGTTGACGGGCTTTTTTTGAATCGATATCGCCAACCGTGATGGGAATTCCTACTGCGAAATAGCCTTCTTGTTTTTGGGCATAGAGGTTGGTTTTTTTCCATTCTTCAAATGCAGGGTCATTGACGACTAAAGTCTCATTATGTTCATAAAGGGGTTCTTTAAGAGTTCTATCTACAGCTGATATTGGAAATGTAGAGTGGATTAATCCTTTTTGCTCTAACGCTACCAAATCCATAAAAGCTTCCAAACCAATTTCTTTGATCAAAAACTTGAGTCGGGCTTTATTGCGACGAATGCGTTCTCCGTATCGATCGAATACCCTAATAACGGCTTCGCTGAAAGGGATCATAAGATCTGCCTCTAAAAAGTCGAATACTTCTTGGGCACTCATGGGTTGTGAGCCGATACCTCCACCGAGAAGAACCCTAAAACCTCTTTTTCCCTCTTTTATTCTCGGTATAAACCCAAGATCATGGATAAAGGTGAGGGCTTGGTCTTGGGAAGAGCTGGAAAAAGCGACTTTGAATTTTCGTCCCATTTCTTGACAAATAGGGTTTCTGAGAAAGTATTCAAAAAAGGCTTGAGCATAGGGAGTAGTGTCAAAAGCCTCATGGGGATCAACTCCTGCATAAACCGATGCGGTAACGTTTCTGACAGTATTGCCACAAGCTTCTCTTAATGTGATTTTATCCTTTTCTAAGGTAGCCCACAATTCTGGTGTACGGTCCAATGGAACATAATGCAATTGAATGTCTTGACGGGTGGTAATATGGAGGTTTCCCGATGCAAACTCATCCGAAACTTCTGCCATACGAAGCAGTTGTTGGGCGGTAAATTTCCCCAAAGGAAGTTTGATACGGATCATTTGTACTCCCTGTTGGCGTTGTCCATAGACCCCTCTCGCCAAACGGAGGCTTCTGAACTTTTCTTCGTCTATTTTTTGATGGTGAAAGGCATGGATTTTTTGTTCCAAATCCAAGATGTCTTTTTCTACAATTGGGTTTTCTATTTCTGTTCTGAAACTCTGCATTTTTATAAAATAAAGCCTACACCGGCAGTGTTATGGGTTTGTGTGTCGATTAAAATGAATGCTCCCAAGCTTTTATTGGCCGAGTATGGAGCATAGATTAGGGGCTGGGCCAATTGGAGATCAACAGATCCAATGTCGTTCATACTAAGACGATCGGTTGGGATTGATTTCCATGCTTTCCAATCCATTTTAGAATCGATACCGTTGATTTTGACTAAGCTTTTAAAAATTCCTTGTTGCAACCAGTATTTACTATTGAGATTGAGTGCGTTGGATTGCATCCAACAAATCTTGGCTTTCACTTGCTTATCGGTTTTTAAAGTGTGGTTGGTTTTGACGATGGCATTGCCTCTGGAGGCATCAATCTCCTCTTCCAGCAAAAGGGTTGCATTTTCGCCTACCACAACCTTGTTTTTTTTCTCACCGTATTTTTCAATGGATTTGACTCTAGTTTTTTGGCCTGATGGGAAGATTTCAATTTCATCTCCTTGTTGGAATACACCGCTTTTTACTTTACCCGCAAATCCTCTATAGTCGTGAAATTCTTCTGTTTTGGGACGAATGACATGTTGTACCTGAAGGAACCCGTCCAAACGGATGTCTTCTTCTATGGTTAATGTTTCGATCAATGTTAAAAGGTCGGGACCGTCATACCATGTCATTTGGTCGCTTTTGCGAATCACATTGTCTCCCTTAAGGGCGGAGACAGGGATAAAGTTCAACTGGGGCTTCCAATCGTATTGGTTGACTAATTTTTTAATTTCTTCTACAATGCCATTGAATTGATCTTTGTCATAATCGATCAAGTCCATTTTATTGATGGTAAAAATCAAGTGTTTGATGCCGAGCAATTGAGTGATGTAAAGGTGCCTTTTGGTTTGTTCCATGACTCCTTTTCGAGCGTCCAAGAGTATGATGGCGACATTGACATTTGAGGCTCCAGTAACCATATTTCGAGTGTATTCTACATGACCGGGGGCATCGGCAATGATGAATCTTCTTTTGGGAGTACTGAAATACAGGTGGGATACATCAATTGTTATTCCTTGCTCGCGTTCGGTCAGAAGTCCATCGGTAGCTAAAGAGAAATCAATATAATCGTATCCTAGCGATTTACTTTTGGCTTCGATGGTCTCTACTTGATCTATTTTTAGGGATTGCGTTTCGTATAGAAGTCGTCCTATCAGTGTACTTTTCCCATCATCCACACTTCCTGCGGTAGTTATTCTTAACATCTGCATTGGATTGATTAGAAGTAGCCCACCTTTTTTCTTTCTTCCATAGCACCCTCGGATCTTTTATCGTCCATTCTTGCGCCTCGTTCGGAAATGGATGAACCCCTGATCTCATCTATTACGGTATCGAGATCAGTGGCTTTGGAGGGAACGGCTGCAGTACAACTCATGTCTCCTACAGTTCTAAAACGAACGGTTTCATCAAAAACGTCTTCGGGCTTATGGGCGATAAAATCTGAACTGGGCATGAGCTGTCCGTCTCTTATGAATACCTCCCTTTGGTGGGCAAAATATATGGAGGGGATTTCCAAATTTTGGTGTCTGATGTATTCCCATACATCAAGTTCAGTCCAATTGCTGATGGGGAATACCCTTACATTTTCGCCGGGGTGGATTTGACCGTTAAGGATATCAAACAATTCGGGACGTTGGAGTTTTTCATTCCATTGACCAAAGTCGTCTCGCACTGAGAAGATGCGTTCTTTGGCTCTTGCTTTTTCTTCGTCCCTTCTGGCTCCTCCCATACAGGCATCAAATTTAAATTTTTCGATGGTGTCTAATAGAGTAGTGGTTTGTAAGTTATTGCGACTGGCATATTTGCCTTGTTCCTCTACCACCTTGCCTTGATCGATGCTTTCCTGTACACTTCCAACATACAATTGCACTTGGTATTTTTGGACCAATTGATCTCTGAGGGTTATGGTTTCGGGAAAGTTGTGACCTGTATCTATGTGCAGGAGTGGAAAAGGAATTTTTGCTGGCAAAAATGCTTTTTTACAGAGATGTAATAATACAATGGAGTCCTTACCCCCTGAAAAAAGTAGTACGGGTTTGTTGAACTGACCGACCACCTCTCTGATGATATAGATGGCTTCTTCCTCTAAATGGGATAGCGTATTCATTAATTTAAAATTTAGGGTTAAGGTGTAATCCACATTCCTTTTTAGATTCCTCCCACCACCATCTGCCAGATCGAATATCTTCGCCTTCTTTTACAGCTCGAGTACAAGGGGCACAGCCAATGCTTACAAAACCCCTTTTGTGTAAAATATTTTGAGGGACTTGGTTCTTTTCTAAATAGTTCTCTACCATTGGTAAATCCCAATGGGCCAATGGATTGAATTTGGGTAATCCAAAAGCGTTGTCATAGCCAAAGAGTTTTATTTCGTTTCTGGCGGTGCTTTGAGAAGCCCTAAGCCCGGTAATCCATAAATCTACCCCCTTGAGCGCTTTTTGTAGTGGATTTACTTTTCGGATGGTGCAGCATTCTTTTCGATTTTCTACACTATCATAAAAGCTGTAGACTCCTTTATTACTAACCAGCTCTTCCACTGCATGGGTATCTGGAAAATAAGTGCTGATTTTTTTACCGTACTTTTGTTGGGTAGCCGCAAAGACTTTATATGTTTCTTCAAAAAGCCTACCGGTATCTAAAGTGAAAACTTTGATGGGGTAATTTTTTTTAAAAATGATGTCTGAAATTACTTGATCTTCTTGACCGAAAGAGGTGGAAAAAGCCATGTTTTTATAACCCAACAACATGAGTTGATCAAAAGTTTCCTCAAGCGCGTAGTCCTTAAAAGTTTGATTGAGTTTTTCGATGCGATGGTTTTCCATTTTAAATTATTTTTTACCCCATTGGAGTTTATTCCATAGGCGTTCGTGAAAAAAATAAAGTACAATTTTGGTTCCCCATTCAATAAACCCAATAGAAAGGGCTTGTTCTATGGTACCCGTAATAAAATAAGCAATGAGAATGGTATCGATGGTTCCGACCAACCTCCAGCTTATTGCTTTTAGTGCACTTCTAGAAATGGACTCTTTTGTGGCTGTATTTTTTTTGACGCTGCTGTGCCGTCTTAAAGGGAGATCTAAAAACATATTATTATCATTTAGGAGTACAAATCTATTAAGTAAAATTATTTAAAACAAATTATTCCTATAAAGTTTATAGGAATTAAATGATTTCCCTTTTATTTCATATCTTAGATTTGTTTTTATGATATCAAAAAAATGTAAATACGCCATAAAGGCGCTGCTTTATCTTTCGGATCATCAGTCCGAAGGCAAGTCTATTTTTTCTTCCGAAATTGCGGAAAAGGAAAAGATTCCTAAGAAATTTTTGGAAACCATCTTGAGAGAGCTTAGGAACTTTAAGCTCCTCCAAAGTCAAAGAGGAAAGACAGGAGGATACCGACTTTTGAAAGATCCTAAAGATATTTATTTGGCGGAATTGATTCGTCTGGTAGACGGCCCCATAGCCATGCTGCCTTGTGTTTCACTCAATTATTATGCTTCTTGTGACGAGTGTCACGAGGAAAGTTGTCAGATTAAAAACGTTTTTGAGAAGGTGAGGGACAAAACTCTGAAAATTCTCACGACGACTTCTATTGATTCCATGCGATCAAAAATTTAGAGACGATTGATAAAACTTCCGAGGGAGTCTTTAAATTGTGTTCCTTCAAAAGTTCTGAGCTTATTTAGTTTTTGTTGGGCTTCCAATCCCCACAACAAAAATTCTACCATGAAATAGTAATCTTTTCGATCCAGCTCAGGGTGGAAGGTTTTCATGATTTTTGGGATGGCAGGGATACTGTCTAAAGATTTTTGATGATTTTTTTCATCGCTATCTTCTTCGATAAACAATTCATTTTCCTTAAAAAACCATCCTAAAAGCTCGTCATAGGGCCCTTTCTGGTCGGGTTTTTCCAGCTTTTCAATTTTGGGAAAGTACAAGGGGAAAAGGGTTTTGATGGCATTCGAAATTAAATGATAGGCAACTTCACTGGCTCCTTCTTGTTCTCCTTCATAAACCAATTCGATTTTTCCATTGATGGCGGTGATGATCCCCAGAAAGTCATTCATTCTGATGGAGGTTGCGGGATCGTGAGTCATCAGTAAACGTCTTTCGGCAGCGCTGATGAGGTTTTCGAAAGCGGTGATACTCATTCGAGTACTCACGCCACTTTTGGAGTCGACGTATTCACTCCTACGGGCTTCGAATCCAATTTGTTCGAGCAGATCTTTGGCCAGTTCGGGAACGTGTACTTGTGCTTTATTTTCTGGATTAATTTTAGCTTCTTGCTGAGTAATTCTTTTTGCTATTTCCAGATTGTGCGGATAGTGTGTCAGAATTTGGGAACCGATTCTGTCTTTGAGGGGGGTTACGATGCTTCCTCTATTGGTATAATCTTCGGGATTGGCCGTAAAAACAAATTGAATTTCGAGAGGAAGTCGCAATTTGAATCCTCGGATTTGTATCTCTTTTTCTTGTAGAATGGAAAACAGAGCAACTTGTATTCTGGCTTGTAAATCTGGAAGTTCGTTGAGTACAAAAATGCAACGATGGGCTCTTGGAATCATCCCATAGTGGATTACTTTTTCATCGGCATAACTCAGTTTTAGCGTAGCGGCTTTGATGGGATCAACATCGCCAATCAAGTCGGCTACCGTCACATCGGGTGTAGCCAATTTTTCAAAGAAACGTTCATTGCGGTGCATCCAGCTTATGGGCGTATCATCCCCTTTTTCATTTATGATTTCTTTGGCCCAACTCGAAATGGGTTGAAGAGGATCGTCATTAATTTCCGATCCATCAATCACAGGGATCCATTCATCGAGCAATTCGGTCATCTGCCTTGCGAGTCTGGTTTTTGCTTGACCTCTCAAGCCCAAAAGGTTGATGTTGTGTCCTGAGAGAATGGCCCTTTCTAAATCGGGGATTACCGTATTCTCATAACCGATAAGACCTTCAAAAGTACGTTCTCCTTTTTTGATTTTTTCCCTGAGGTTTTTGGCGAGCTCTGCCTGGATGCTTATAGCTTTATAGGGGGTTTGTTTGAGTTCTTTAAGCGAAGTTATTTTTGGTTTTTCCATGGGTTATCCAAAGCGTTTTTTTCTGTTTTTTTCATAATCTTCAAAAATCATTTCTCCGAGGTTGTTGAGTCCCGTATAGAACGCTTTTCCATTATTGGCCTTGGTGAATTCTTGAACAAATTGTTTTAGATAGGGGTCGGAGGCAATCATAAATGTGGTGATGGGTATTTTTACTTTTTTGGCTCGTTGTGCCATAAGGTAACATTTTTCGACTATCGATTTATCGAGTCCTACACTGTTTTTGTAATAACTGCCATCGGGCATTTTGAGGCAACTGGGTTTGCCATCGGTTATCATAAAAATTTGCTTATTGGTATTTCTTTTTCTTCGAAGCATGTCCATGGCCAATTCTAATCCAGCCACAGTATTGGTGTGATAAGGTCCCACCTGAAGGTAGGGCAATTCTTTTATAGAAATGGGTCGTGCATCGTTTCCAAAAACCAATACATCCAAAGTGTCTTTGGGGTAGCGGGTGGTGATTAATTCTGCCAGTGCCATGGCTACTTTTTTGGCCGGGGTAATTCGATCTTCACCATACAAAATCATACTGTGACTGATGTCAATCATCAGAACAGTACTCATCTGAGATTTATGATGATTTTTTTCTACCACAAGATCTTCTTGGGAGATCTGTAAGTCATCGATACCGGAGTGAATTTGAGCATTTTTGAGGCTTTCTGTCAAAACGATATTTTCCAAAGGATCTCCAAATTGAAATGGGCTGAGCTCTCCAGAAGTTTCATGGCCTATGCCCAAATGTTTGGTATTGTGATTGCCTAACCCAGACTTTCTCAGCTTTCCAAAGATTTGCTTTAGAGCATATTCTCTCAGTAGTTTTTCGGTCTTGGCGGTGATGCCCATAGATCGTTCACTCCCGTCGGGCTTGATTTCGGCCTTTACAAAACCTTTGTCCAGTAAATCTTCGATGAAATCTTCGATGGTGTAGTCCTCATCGGTGAGTTGATATTCTTGATCCAGTTCTCGAAGCCATTCGATAGCCTCATCAAAATCACCAGAGGTGTGGGTAATCAATTCCTTAAAAATCTCAAAGAGCTTTTCAAAAGGGGATTGATTTATAGACTTGGCTTGTTGGAATAAAATCCCATTTCTGGCCTTGGAAAAATCCATTCACTGTCCTGTTTTGTGGTAATGAGTTCCAAAGATAATTTAAAATAAAACCATAGCTATAGTGTTGGAAGTAGAAATTGAATGTTGATCCATTGATTTAGGAATTTAAAGATAGAAGTAGGCTTTCATTGAGTTTGGCTCATAAAATATAAGATGTTGTGCGTAAAATTGTTATATTTGCATCGCATTATGAAAAAACGATCAGAGGCGGCCATTGAGTCCCTCTTTTTTTTGAAATGAATTTTAATCAAAAAATTGAAGATTTATTGTCAATGGCATTGGAGGAATACCCCGGTATTTTTCTGGTGGATCTCAAAATATCTGCGGATAAATCGATACAGATAATTTTGGATGGAGATGAAGAAGTCAATGTAAAAGACTGCATCAACATCAGCAGGGCCATTGAAGGCTCATTGGACAGAGAAGAAGAAGATTTTAGCCTTGAAGTGGCATCGGCCGGAGTGGGAAGTCCTTTGAGATTTCCTCGACAGTATCGAAAAAACTTAGGGAGGAATTTGGAAGTCGTTTCAAAAGAAGGTTTGAAGTTTGAAGGAGCGTTGGTCAATGTAGAAGAAGACCGTATCGAATTGGAATGGAAAGAGCGAGAGCCCAAGCCTATTGGAAAAGGAAAAGTAACAGTAACTAAAAATAAAACCATCTTGTTTGACGAAATCAATCAAACAAAGGTGTTGATCAAATTTTAAAAATTCAGTCATGGAAAATTTAGCATTAATAGAATCTTTTTCAGAGTTTAAAGACGAAAAATTAATAGATAGAGTCACCCTAATGGTGATCCTAGAGGAGGTTTTTAGAAATACCCTTAAAAGAAAATTTGGATCGGATGAAAATTTTGATATCATCATCAATCCCGATAAAGGAGATTTAGAGATATGGAGAAATAGAATAGTCGTAAAGGATGGTGAAGTAGAAGATCCCAATCAGGAAATAGAATTGACCAAGGCTCAAAAAATAGAACCTGATTTTGAGGTAGGAGAAGATGTTTCTGAAGAAGTTAAATTGGTCGATTTGGGCAGGAGATCTATTCAAACCTTGAGGCAAAATCTTATTTCTAAAATATTTGAACACGACAGTACCAATACTTATAATCAATTTAAAGACCGGATTGGAGAGCTTTTTACGGCCGAGGTTCACCACATCAGAAACCGAGAGGTGATATTGTTGGATGATGATGGAAATGAAATCATCCTTCCTAAAGACCGCCAAATTCCCAGTGATTTTTTCCGAAAAGGAGACAATGTTAGAGGGGTCATTGATTTGGTTGAGTTGAGGGGTAATAAACCGAGAATTATTCTATCCAGAACCTCTCCTTTGTTTTTGGAGAAATTATTTGAACAAGAAATACCCGAAGTCTTTGACGGACTGATTACGATCAAAAAAGCAGTTAGGATTCCGGGTGAAAAAGCTAAAGTTGCGGTAGATTCATACGACGATCGTATTGATCCTGTTGGAGCTTGTGTAGGGATGAAAGGATCTCGGATCCATGGAATTGTAAGAGAATTGGGGAATGAAAATATCGATGTCATCAATTATACCAACAACCTGCAATTGTTCATCACCCGATCGTTGAGTCCTGCCAAAATCAATTCTTTAAAAATTGATGAGCAGACCAAGAGAGTCCAAGTTTTTTTGAATCCCGATGAGGTATCCAAAGCCATTGGAAGAGGAGGACACAATATCCGTCTGGCCGGGAAACTAACCGGCTACGAAATTGACGTATACCGAGAAGGGGCAGAAGAAGATGTTGAATTGGCAGAATTCAGAGATGAAATAGATGCTTGGGTAATAGATGAATTTAAGAAAGTAGGACTGGACACGGCCAAAAGTATTTTGGAACTCGATAAAGCGGATTTGATTAAGCGAACCGACCTCGAAGAAGTGACCGTTGCTGAGGTAATAAGAATTTTAAAAGCAGAATTTGAAGAATAAACGTAGGTATTTTTCCTACTTTTGACAAGGAATTTATAAATATGGCAGACAATCCGACCATTAGATTAAACGTTGCGCTCAGAGAGTTGAACATCTCTTTGGATCGCGCTGTTGAGTTTTTAGCGCAACAAAATATTGAAATTGAAGGTCGGCCTACTTCCAAAATTTCCAAGGAGGTGTATCAAATTCTTTTGGATGAATTTGAGACCGATAAATCGAAGAAAGATGCTTCTCACGAAATCAGTGAGGAGAAGAGGAAGGAAAAAGAATCCTTGAGAATACTCCAAGAGAAGAAAGAGCAAGAACGCTTGGAAGAACAGCAGAAACGTCAAGAAGTCATCAAGGCCAAGGCGATAATCAATAAGCCTGTTACATTAGGGAAAATTGACCTCAATCCTCCCAAGCCCAAAGCAGCTCCTGCTCCTCCAAAAGCAGAAGAAAAGCCGAAGCCTGTAGTACAGGAAAATGGTCCAAAGGAAATTACTCCCGATGCAATTTCTCCTGTAGAAAACACTTCTGAAAAAGCTCCCGAAACCCCTATAGAAGTTGAAAATACCCCTACAATTGAGGCTAAAACTGAAGAGGTAAAGAAGGAAGCCCCTGCAGAGGAAGTTGTCGATTCAGGTTTGATCAAAACACAATACAAAACCCTTTCGGGGCCAAAAAAAACAGGTCAGACCATTGATCTAGAGGAATTTAAAAAGAAGGAAAAAGGAGTAGAGGACGCCCGAAAACGCAAGAGAAAAAGAATCAGTAAGGAACCTTCCTCCAAGCCAGCTTCTAGGAATACGAACGCACAAAACAAACCAGGGGCTGCCCAAAGAAATCGTCCCACCCCACAGCCTGTCAAGGCGGAACCTACCGACGAAGAAGTGCAAAAACAAATTCGTGAAACCTTAGAAAAACTGCAAGGAAAGTCCAACAAATCTAAGGGGGCAAAATACAGAAGAGACAAAAGGGATCAACACCGTCAAAAGACGGAGGATGAACAAGCAGAACAAGAAGCCAGCAGCAAAATTTTAAAGGTTACTGAATTCATAACTGTTGGAGAAATTGCTACTTTGATGGAAATCAGCTCTACCGAGATTATTTCCGCTTGTATGTCTTTAGGTATTATGGTAACCATGAACCAACGATTGGATGCAGAGACCCTGAGTATTGTTGCTGATGAGTTTGGCTATCAAGTAGAGTTTGTAAAAACTGAGCTTGAGGACAATATAGACGAAACAGTAGACCGAGAGGAGGATTTGATGTCTCGCGCTCCCATAGTAACCGTAATGGGTCATGTCGATCACGGTAAAACCTCATTATTGGACCACATTAGAGAGGAAAACGTTATTGCGGGAGAGTCTGGTGGAATCACACAGCACATCGGTGCGTATTCCGTTACCCTAAATAAGGATCAAAAAATAACATTTCTGGATACTCCAGGTCACGAGGCATTTACGGCCATGCGCGCCAGGGGGGCTCAAGTTACAGATATAGCAATCATAGTGATCGCAGCCGACGATAACATTATGCCTCAAACCAAAGAGGCCATCAGTCACGCCCAAGCGGCTGGAGTTCCTTTGATTTTTGCCATAAATAAGGTTGATAAACCCAATGCCAATCCAGATAAAATAAAGGAAGCATTGGCAGGAATGAATTTGATGGTGGAAGAATGGGGTGGAAAAATTCAGTCTCAAGACATTTCAGCCCTCAAAGGTACTGGCGTTAAAGAATTGCTCGAAAAGGTGTTGTTAGAAGCCGAACTTTTAGAGCTCAAAGCCAACCCCAACAGAAAATCTAAAGGAACGGTTGTAGAGGCCTTTTTGGATAAAGGAAGAGGTTATGTTTCTACCATATTGGTCCAAACAGGGACCTTGGTAGTAGGAGACTATATCTTGGCGGGGAAACACAGTGGAAAAATCAAGGCGATGTTCGATGAAAGGGGAAATCAATTAAAATCCGCTCCTCCTTCGACTCCAGTTTCTGTTTTGGGATTGGATGGTGCTCCTCAGGCAGGGGATAACTTCTACGTTTTAGAAGACGAAAAAGAAGCCAAACAGATTGCAGCCAAAAGAACACAGCTCTTGAGAGAGCAAAACGTAAGAACTCAAAGACATATTACGTTGGATGAAATTGGAAGAAGAATTGCTTTGGGAGAATTCAAGGAATTGAACATGATCCTAAAGGGAGATGTAGATGGTTCTGTTGAAGCTCTTACAGATTCTTTACAGAAGCTTTCTACCGACGAAATACAGGTCAATATTATACACAAAGGGGTAGGAGCGATTACCGAGTCGGATGTATTACTCGCCTCTGCCTCAGACGCTATTGTCATTGGATTTAATGTAAGGCCCATGGGTAATGCCCGAAGTATTGCAGATAAAGAAGAAATTGATATTCGGTCCTACTCCATTATATACGACGCCATCAACGACGTGAAAGATGCCATGGAAGGTATGTTGTCGCCAGAGATGAGAGAAGAAATTACCGGAACTGCTGAGATCCGCGAAACCTACAAAATATCTAAAGTAGGAACCATTGCGGGATGTATGGTTACCACAGGAAAAATTTACCGTAATTCGGGCATTCGGTTGATTCGTGAAGGGGTAGTCGTTTTCTCGGGTAATCTGACTTCACTCAAGCGATTCAAAGACGATGTCAAAGAAGTGGCAAAAGGATATGACTGTGGCATCCAAATTAAGAACTTCAACGATATTAAAGAGTTGGATGTGTTGGAATGCTTCCAAGAGGTTGCGGTAAAAAAGAAACTCTAAGGCTTTAATTCGAGCAGAAAAGCTGCAGGATAAACCTTTTTAATTTCTTCAAGTTTATTCAGACCCGAATAGTAGTTTTTAAACCTACCCACTTGTACTTTATAGTTGGGTGTTTCGAAACTCAGATCTACCTCCCAATCTGGAAAATCCTTTTTCAGTGTTTCGTAAAGTTCTTCGGCTTGTTTATTCTCCCCATAGAACAATTGAATGGTATAAAATTTGGAAGAGAAATTTTCAGTATCAATTTCCTTTTTCGTTGCCATCAGCCGGCTAATCGTTGAATCTTGTTGAATCTTAAGAGAAGGGCTTTGCGCCTTCAAATCCGTCGTTACTACAAGGATTAAGATTGAAGAAAATAGAATCTTATGAATCAAATTTGTCATATCACAAAAGAACAAAAAAATCAAAAAAAAGACCCAATTATTATTCAATAACTTAAACAGTTATTTAGAATCGATATAAATTATAAAAATGTTAAATAGGAGGTTTTAAGTTAACAAGTCTATGACTTAAATTTGCTCTGGATTTTAGAAAAAAAAACATTGTTAGCCCTTTATAAGAAATTTATCGAAACATCTTGGAAAATGACTCGAATTTCAAGATCTGTCGTATGCTTAACTTTATTGATCTTTTCCTTTTCATTACTTTCTGGTTTTGCCCAGGAAGCAGATGTTCAAGCCGGCAAAAAACTCTTCAATGCTAATTGTGCCTCTTGTCACAAACTAAATAAGAAAGCAGTAGGTCCGGCACTCAAAGGAGTTTCTGCGAAGTACGACCGCGAATGGTTGTACAGTTGGATCAAGAACAGTTCAGCCATGATCAAAGAGGGCGATCCACAGGCGGTTGCCATTTGGGAAGAATACAACAAGGTGGCGATGAATGCTTTCCCGATGCTGTCCAATACAGATATTGACAACATTATTGCGTATACCGACTATACTCCTGCTGCGGCGGTTGCTCCTGCTTCAACGCAGCAACCCACAGCAGCCTCTTCTGGCTCGGGGGTAAATAATAATTTGATTTTAGCGGCCCTATCCTTGGTATTTGCTCTGTTGGTGGTCATGTTGTTTTTGGTTCAAAAAACATTAAAACGTATCGCCATCGCCAGTGGAGTAGATATTGCACCTCCTGCGAAAGAGAAACGTCCTCCTTTGTGGCAAGTGATCGCCAAAAATCAATTTTTGATTTTCCTTACAGTAATTGGCTTTTTGTTGAGCAGTGCCTACTTTGTCTATGCATTTTTAATGCAAGTAGGGGTTGATCAAGGCTATATGCCCGTTCAACCCATTCATTATTCTCACAAAATACATTCTGGCGCAAATCAGATAGAATGTAAATACTGTCATTCTTCGGCAAGAGTATCCAAACACTCAGGAATCCCTTCCTTGAATGTCTGTATGAATTGTCATAAAAATATCGCTGAATACAATGGAGAGGAAGATATTGAAAACGGATACACAAAAGAATTCTATACCAAAGAGATCAAGAAATTGTATGATGCCGTAGGTTGGGATGAAGAAAATCAGGCCTATACTGGGGTATCTAAACCTGTTAAATGGGTTAGAATTCATAATCTCCCCGATTTTGTATACTTCAATCATGCGCAACATGTTCAAGTGGGGGGTGTAGAATGTCAAACTTGTCACGGCCCTGTTCAAGAAATGGAAGTTATGTACCAACACTCCTCTCTAACGATGGGTTGGTGTATCAATTGTCACAGAGAAACCAATGTAAAGGTTGAGGAAAATGAATATTATGCTAAGATCCACGATGAGCTTTCAAAAAAATACGGAGTTGAGAAACTTACCGTCGCTCAAATGGGAGGATTGGAATGTGGTAAGTGTCACTATTAAATACGTTTAAGCAACATTATGTCATCAAATAAAGTGTATTGGAAAAGCGTAGCGCAACTTGACAAGGACAATGAGTTGGTTCAGAAGCTGGAACAAAATGAATTTGTCGATCAAATTCCAGTAGACGAATTTTTGGGAGACGAAAAAACCATGAGCGAATCCAGTACCAATCGCCGTGATTTTCTCAAGTATGTAGGATTCAGTACCGCTGCCGCAAGTTTAGCCGCTTGTGAGGGTCCAGTCATTAAATCAGTTCCCTATGTGGTACAGCCTGAACAAATCATTCCTGGAGTTGCAAATTATTATGCCACAGCCATTGCCGATGGTTTTGACTTTAGGAGCGTCATTATAAAAACCCGAGAGGGTCGACCCATCAAGGTAGAGAATAACAAAGAGGCACCCACTCTTGGAGGAGGGAATGCCAGAGTTCATGCGTCGGTATTATCGATGTATGATATCAATAGATTGCAAGGACCCAAAGCGGATGGACAAGATGTTAACTGGAGCGATTTTTATGGTCAAGTAGGAGCAAAAATTAAGGCGATGGCCGTTTCGGATAAGCCTGTTGTGTTGCTCACCCAAACCTTTGCCAGCCCAACTACACAAAGTATCATTGACGATTTTATAGCCCAGTTTCCCAATGTGAAACATGTAGTTTATGATACGATTTCTGCCAGTCATGCTTTAGATGCCTTCGAAAATATTTATGGGGTTAGAGCTTTAGCCGATTATGATTTTTCTAAAGCAAAAACTATTGTTTCTGTAGGTGCAGATATTTTAGGAGATTGGCAAGGAGGTGGATACGACAGTGGTTACTCTCAAAGCAGGGTTCCCAAAAAAAACCACGGTAAATCTGAAATGTCCTATCACATTCAGTTTGAGTCCAATATGTCCCTTTCTGGAGCCAATGCAGATCATAGAATTCCAACTGACCCAGCGACACAGAAAAAAATCGTTGCGCAGATTTATGCTCAACTTACAGGGACTTCATTGTCCAATGACCTAAACCCTCAATTTCAAAAAGCCGTTGACCAAGCCGTTGCCCGACTCAAAAATTCAGGATCTGGAGCCGTAGTAGTCTCTGGCATAGAAGATGTTGACGTTCAGGAAGTAGTATTGGCCATCAATGCGCATTTAGGGTCGGAGGTGATCGACACGGCTCAACCCAAGTACATTCGTCAGGGAAGCAACAAGGCCGTCAATCAGTTGATCGATGATATGGAAAGTGGAAAAATAAAGGGATTGATTACCGCAGGTGTGAATCCAAGCTTTACACTTCCCAATGCAGATGCCTTTACCACTGCTCTCAAAGCATTAGAATTAACGGTTGCTTTTGCCCTCAAAGAAGACGAAACTGCTGCGGCTTCACAATATGTTGCTGCCACCCCCCATTATCTGGAAAGCTGGGGAGACTATGAATTCAAAAAAGGAAACTATCTATTGGCTCAGCCCACTATTCGTCCTCTTTTTGATACGCAACAATTTCAAGACGTCATTTTAAAACTATCGGGAAGTACTACCACTTACTACCAAAAAATCAAGACCAACTGGTCGGAAAATATTCTCAATGGAAGTTCATGGAATAAGGCTTTACACGATGGTTTCCTTTCTGCTGATGAAAGTTTGGAATACGATTCTGTTTCATTCGATGTAAGTCGTCAGCTCAAAACTCTATCAAAAGCTTCCTCCACTGCCCTGTCATTGGTGTTGTACACCAAAACGGGAATGGGCGATGGACAACAGGCCAACAACCCATGGTTGCAAGAATTCCCTGATCCAATTTCAAGGGTTTCTTGGGACAACTACCTTACTGTATCAGCCAGTGATGCAAAAAATATTGGCCTCAAAAACGTAAATGTTTCTGATGGTGCACTAAATGGAAGTTATGCCAAAGTAACGGTAGGCGATAAAAGCGTAGTCGCCCCTGTGCTCATCCAACCGGGTCAAGCCAAAGGCACGGTAGGTCTTGCTTTTGGATATGGCGAAAGAAGAGGTTTACAAGACGAAATGCAGGTGGGTGTTAACGCCTATCCCTTCTACACTAATTTTGATGCCGTTCAGCAGGTCAGTATAACTCCAGCAGAAGGCTATCACGAGTTTGCCTGTGTACAGTTACACAATACTCTTATGGGCAGGGGAGACATCATCAAAGAAACCACCTTGGAGATTTTTAATACCCAGGATAAAGAATACTGGAATTCTGTACCGAAAGTTTCCAAAAACCATATGGAATTTGAAGTGACCACTCCCGATGTTGATATGTGGCAAGCTTTCGACCGTTCTGTAGGTCATCATTTCAATATGTCTATTGACCTGAACGCCTGTACCGGATGTGGAGCTTGTGTGATTGCCTGTCATTCCGAAAATAATGTTCCCGTTGTAGGTAAAAAAGAAATCAGAAAGTCAAGAGATATGCATTGGTTGAGAATCGACCGATACTATTCTTCGGGCGAATCCTTTGATCAAGACGATCAAACCAAAGAAGATATTTCTGGATTGACAGATTCCTTGACCACTTTTGGTAAAATGGAAGATGCCTCAGAAAATCCTCAAGTTGCTTTCCAGCCTGTAATGTGTCAACACTGTAATCATGCCCCTTGTGAAACAGTTTGCCCAGTTGCAGCGTCTTCACATGGCCGTCAGGGACAAAATCACATGGCTTATAACCGATGTGTTGGAACGCGTTATTGTGCGAACAATTGCCCATACAAAGTGAGAAGATTCAACTGGTTCTTATACAATAAAAACGATGAATTCGATTACCATATGAATAACGATTTGGGCCGCATGGTTCTCAATCCTGATGTGGTAGTGCGATCAAGAGGGGTGATGGAAAAGTGTTCCATGTGCATCCAGATGACTCAAAAAACAATTTTGGACGCTAAGCTCGAAGGAAGAACTATAGAAGATGGGGAATTCCAAACGGCCTGTTCCAATGCTTGTAGCAACGGTGCCATCGTTTTTGGAGACATCAATGATAAAGAGAGTAAAGTGGCCGCTTTGAAAGAAGACGATAGAATGTATCATTTACTGGAAAGTGTCGGTACTAAACCCAATGTCATGTATCAAACCATGGTGAGAAATACAGACAAATCTTAGAAATAAAAAAACCAATCGTATGGCATCTCATTACGAAGCACCTATAAGAAAACCTTTAGTTACTGGCGATAAGACTTATCACGACGTGACCGTAGATGTTGCCGCTCCAGTTGAGGGAAAAGCCAATCGTCAATGGTGGATTGTTTTTGGAATAGCACTTACCGCTTTCCTTTGGGGTCTGGGTTGTATTGCCTACACCATAGGCACGGGTATTGGAACATGGGGTTTGAATAAAACGGTAGGTTGGGCCTGGGACATCACCAACTTTGTATGGTGGGTAGGAATTGGTCATGCAGGAACATTGATTTCGGCAGTACTTTTATTGTTCAGGCAAAAATGGAGAATGGCCATCAACCGTTCTGCAGAGGCCATGACCATTTTCTCTGTCATTCAAGCAGGATTATTTCCTATTATTCACATGGGAAGGCCCTGGCTGGCATATTGGGTATTACCCATTCCGAACTCCTTTGGTTCGCTTTGGGTTAATTTCAACTCACCGCTTTTGTGGGACGTATTTGCAATATCTACTTATTTATCGGTTTCTCTTGTCTTTTGGTGGACAGGATTGTTGCCCGATTTTGCAATGATTCGCGATCGAGCCATCAAGCCATTCCAAAAGAAAATATACAGCCTTTTGAGTTTTGGTTGGTCAGGAAGAGCGAAGGACTGGCAACGATTTGAAGAGGTTTCATTGGTTTTGGCGGGATTGGCTACACCTTTGGTGCTTTCCGTTCATACCATTGTATCTTTTGACTTTGCCACTTCCGTTATTCCCGGATGGCATACCACCATCTTCCCTCCTTATTTTGTGGCAGGTGCAATATTTTCAGGTTTTGCTATGGTGCAGACCTTATTGATTATAATGCGTAAAGTCTCTCATTTGGAAGATTATATTACTGTACAACACATAGAGTTGATGAACATAGTGATCATGATTACAGGATCTATTGTGGGGGTTGCTTATATCACTGAGTTGTTCATCGCTTGGTATTCTGGAGTAGAATACGAACAGTATGCCTTCCTCAATAGAGCAACAGGTCCTTATTGGTGGGCTTACTGGTCGATGATGACCTGTAATGTATTCTCTCCGCAGTTTATGTGGTTTAAGAAATTGAGAACCAGTATTGTCTTTTCTTTTATCATCTCAATTGTGGTAAACATAGGCATGTGGTTTGAACGTTTTGTAATTATTGTGACTTCATTGCACAGGGATTACTTACCCTCTTCATGGACTATGTTTTCTCCCACTTTTGTGGATATAGGAATATTTATTGGAACCATTGGATTCTTCTTTGTACTGTTTTTACTTTATTCCAGAACATTCCCTGTAATTGCTCAGGCAGAAGTAAAAACCATTTTAAAATCCTCTGGAGAGAAATATAAAAAATTAAGAGACGGCGAATGAGCAGTAATCAAGTAATACACGCTTTATACGACGACGATGACGTATTGTTGTCTGCAGTAAAATCGATCCGTGAGAAAAATCATCACATCGAAGAGGTTTATACGCCTTTTCCGGTTCATGGTTTAGACAAGGCTTTGGGATTGGCTGAGACCCGAATTTCGATCATGGCTTTCATCTATGGATGTATTGGTCTTTCGGTTGCAATATTGATGATGAACTTCATCATGATCGAAGATTGGCCACAAAATATCGGAGGAAAACCCAGTTTTTCCTATTTGGAAAACATGCCTGCTTTTGTGCCTATTATGTTCGAAATGACCGTATTCTTTGCCGCTCATTTGATGGTCATCACTTTTTATTTAAGGAGTAAACTATGGCCTTTCAAAGAAGCCGAAAACCCGAATCCTTTGACTACTGACGATAAGTTTTTGATCGAAATTGAGTTGCACGACAACGAAAAAGATCTCAAGGCATTGTTGGAAAAAACAGGAGCTATCGAAATTACAACTATTGAAAAAAAGGGTGATGATGAATAAAACAACTTCTTTTGGGTTGCTAATGGCATTGCTGTTGAGTTTGCAGTCTTGTTTCAATCCGTCCAAACCCAATTATCAATATTTTCCAAATATGTATGAGCCTGTTGGTTATGAAACCTATGCCGACTCAGACGCTTTTGCCAATGGCGTGGAAGCACAGCTCCCTGCAGAGGGATCGATTCATAGAGGTTGGATACCCTACGATTATCCTGACAGCAACGAAGGATATGATGCGGCAAAAACTGAATTGAAATCTCCTATTGAAGCGAGTTCCGAAAACCTCAAAATAGGAAAAGAGTTATATGGTATTTATTGCGCGGTTTGTCATGGTAATAAAGGGGATGGCCAAGGCATACTGATGACCCGAGAAAAATATTTGGGAGTACCCAATTATGCAGCCCGTGATATTACCCCTGGAAGTATTTATCATGTATTGATGTATGGTAGAAACGCAATGGGCTCTCACGCGGGACAAGTCAACGCTGTCGAAAGGTGGCAGATTGCACAACACGTAATGGAGTTGAGACAAAACCTAATTGATAAATAATTTATTGGACAACGGTATGTATACTTTTACAAATAAATTAAGAAACTTTTCCATCTTCCTTATGGTTGTTGGATTTTTAGGTTTGGCCTATGGTTTTTTGACTGCTCCCAATACTGTGGAAGAGGCTACTGCTTTGGTGACAGATGCGCATCATGGAGAGGGACACGATGAAGGTCATGGAGCCGCCATGCATGACGATCATGGAAATGGTGCTGCAGCCGATTCCCATGGCGAAGTCGCTCACGGTGCGGATCACGACGATGACTCTCACGGAGAACACCTTTTACATCAACTACAAAATAAACCTTGGGCAGCTCTATATGTTGCTGCATTTTTCTTTATGATGATTGCCTTGGGAACATTGGCTTTTTATGCTATAAATCGCGCTGCTCAAGCCGGTTGGTCACCTGTACTTTTCAGAGTAATGGAAGGAATTACCGCTTATCTTCTGCCTGGAGCTTTGATCGTTTTTGTGATTTTAGTCCTCTCGGGAATGCATATGAATCACCTTTTTATCTGGATGGATCCCGAAGTGGTCGCTCACGATAAATTGATTCAAGGAAAAGTAGGTTTTCTCAATGTTCCTGGATTTTTATTTCGAGCGTTGGTCTATATCGGCGGGTGGTCAACCTACCGATATTTTTCTAGAAAATTCTCCTTGGCACAAGATCAGGCCACTGATATCTCCAACCACAAAAAGAACTTTAGAATTTCTGCAGGATTTTTGGTATTTTTTATCGTTACAGAATCAATGATGTCATGGGATTGGATCATGTCTATAGACCCCCACTGGTTCAGTACTCTCTTTGGATGGTATGTTTTTGCCAGTATGTTTGTATCGGGTATTACCAGCATTGCTCTCATTACAATATACCTCAAATCGAAAGGATATCTCGAAAAAGTAAATGACAGTCATATCCATGATCTGGGTAAATTCATGTTTGGGATCAGTATTTTCTGGACCTATTTGTGGTTTTCGCAATTTATGCTCATTTGGTATTCTAATATTCCTGAGGAGGTTACCTATTTCATCACACGTATTGAAGACTACAACCTACCGTTTTTCGGTATGTTGGTAATGAATTTTATTTTCCCCTTGTTGATCTTGATGAACAGCGATTACAAACGATTGAATTACTTCATTGTAATGGCTGGAATTGTGATTTTACTGGGGCACTATATAGATGTATTCAATATGATCATGCCCTCGGCCGTTGGAGATCAATGGTTCATTGGTATCGCTGAGTTGGGAGGATTTACCTTCTTCTTAGGGTTATTCATATTTGTGGTATTTAAAGAAATTTCGAAAGCACCACTTCATGCAGTTGGAGATCCACTCATGGGAGAGAGTGAACGCTTTCACTATTAAATAATTAATGGTAAGATAAATGACGATTTTATTGACACTTACGGTTTTAGCGTTGATCGCGATTGCCATCTGGCAAATCACTAAGATATTTCAATTGTCTCAACCCAAAAAAGTAAATACCCAAGTAGCCGACGATGACGACAATCGTTGGAATGGACAGTTGATGTTTGCTTTTTTGATCTTCATCTACGCCATCACTTTATTTTCTTTCTGGAAATGGGGTGATGTACTCTTGCCCGATGCCTCATCAGAACACGGTTTGGAATACGATAATCTGATGTGGATTTCGTTTGCTATTATTTTTTTCACCCAAACAATTACTCAAGCTCTTTTGCATTATTTTGCTTACAAGTACAGAGGTGAAAAAGGAAAAAAAGCATTGTTTTATGCAGACAACGATCGCTTAGAAGCTATCTGGACTATTATTCCTGTAATCGCTTTGGCGGGATTGATCCTCTATGGATTGTACACTTGGACCGATATTATGACGGTAGAAGAAAACGATGACGCCTTAGTGGTAGAGTTGTATGCTCAACAGTTCAATTGGAAAGCCCGATATGCTGGAGAAGATGGAGTTTTGGGAGATGCCAATGTACGTTTTTTACAAGATTTTGACGGTAAAAACCTTGTTGGGATCGATGCAACCGACCCCAATGGTTTTGATGATGTGGTGGTACAGGAATTGCATTTACCGGCAGGTAGAGAAGTAATTTTTAAGATGCGTTCTCAAGACGTATTGCATTCTGCTTATATGCCCCATTTTAGGGCACAAATGAACTGTGTTCCCGGTATGATTACCGAGTTTGCTTTTGTTCCTACCGTTACCACAGAGGAAATGCGTCAGACTGAAGACATCAAAGCCAAGGTCAATAAGATCAATGCCATTAGAAGAGAAAACAGTCTAGCTCTTGTCGCTAAAGGGGAAGAACCTTTAGAGCCGTATATTTTTGATTATTTGTTACTTTGTAATAAAATTTGTGGTGCTTCGCACTACAATATGCAAATGAAAATAATTGTCGAAACACCCGAAGAATTTGAAAAATGGATTACCAATCAGCAAACATTTGCTGAAGTCATTCAATAAGTTAATCATATAAATTAAGATCATGTCAACAGCAGCAGCGCAAGTACACGAAGAGGAGGATCACGGACATCATCACAAAGAAACGTTCATTACCAAGTATATCTTTAGTCAAGATCATAAAATGATCTCTAAACAGTATTTGATAACGGGATTGTTCATGGGAATTATTGGGATTGCCATGTCCTTATTATTCCGTTTACAACTCGCTTGGCCCGAACAGCCTATGGGCATTATGCAAGTCCTTTTGGGAAAATGGGCACCCGACGGTGTTATGGACCCCAATGTATATTTGGCTTTGGTTACCATTCACGGTACCATCATGGTATTTTTTGTCCTCACTGCAGGATTGAGTGGAACTTTTAGTAATCTCTTGATTCCATTACAAATCGGTGCGAGAGATATGGCTTCTGGGTTGTTGAATATGATCTCCTACTGGTTGTTTTTTCTATCCAGTATCATTATGCTGGCCTCTCTTTTTGTTGAGGCAGGACCTGCTGCTGCAGGTTGGACCATATACCCTCCTTTGAGTGCTTTGCCACAGGCACAGCCGGGTTCTGGTTTGGGAATGACCTTATGGTTGGTCTCTATGGCCATCTTCATCGCTTCCTCACTGTTGGGATCACTCAATTATATCGTTACGGTATTGAACCTCAGAACCAAAGGAATGACGATGAGTCGTTTGCCCTTGACCATTTGGGCCTTCTTTATCACAGCAGTTATCGGAGTAGTTTCCTTCCCTGTTTTATTGTCTGCAGCTTTGCTGTTGATCATGGACAGAAGTTTCGGAACTTCATTTTTTCTATCCGACATATTCATTCAAGGAGAGGTATTACATTATCAAGGGGGATCTCCCGTGCTTTACGAGCACTTGTTTTGGTTCTTGGGTCACCCAGAGGTGTATATTGTATTGTTGCCTGCCTTGGGCATTACCTCCGAAATCATTGCTACAAATTCGAGGAAACCCATTTTTGGCTATAGAGCTATGGTGGCTTCCATTTTGGCGATAGCCTTTTTATCAACCATCGTATGGGGACACCATATGTTTATCTCGGGAATGAATCCATTTTTGGGATCCGTATTTACCTTTACAACACTATTGATTGCTATTCCCTCTGCGGTAAAAGCCTTCAACTACATTACTACCCTTTGGAAGGGTAACTTGCAACTCAACCCCGCCATGTTGTTTTCCATAGGTTTGGTATCCACCTTTATTTCTGGTGGTTTAACTGGAATTATTTTGGGGGACAGTACTTTAGACATTAACGTACACGACACCTATTTTGTGGTGGCACACTTCCACTTGGTTATGGGGATTTCGGCGCTTTATGGACTTTTTGCAGGGGTTTACCACTGGTTCCCTAAGATGTTCAAGCGCATGATGAACAAGAATTTGGGATATGTCCACTTTTGGGTTACAGCCATCTGTGCCTACGGTGTGTTCTTCCCTATGCACTTTATAGGAATGGCCGGTCTGCCCAGAAGGTATTATACCAACACTGCCTTTCCTTATTTCGACGACTTGGCCAACATCAACGTGGTGATTACTGTATTTGCATTGATTGCCGGTGCAGCACAGTTGGTCTTTCTGTACAACTTTATCCATAGTATCTTCTACGGAAAACCGACAGAACAAAACCCTTGGCGTTCGAATACATTAGAATGGACGGCTCCTATCGAGCACATCCATGGGAACTGGGAAGGAAAAATTCCAGAGGTTCACCGTTGGGCTTACGATTATTCTAAACCCGGACATGAAGAGGATTTTGTTCCGCAACATATTCCTTTAAAAGAAGGGGAAGAAGAACTCCAACATTAAAGAGTAATAAACATTTAAAAGCTGCCCAATGGGGCAGTTTTTTTTTACCCAACAAACAACGCCTTCGATTTTTAGTGTCTTGTGCTTGTTTAGCCCA
>ERZ887849.88-NODE-88-length-87698-cov-11.967630_pt1 | contig 87698 bp, 75 predicted proteins | sample MGYA00521267_ERZ887849 | MGnify/ENA primary metagenome ERZ887849 (study PRJEB32303, sample SAMEA104408601) | aquatic metagenome | biome: Brackish water; feature: Pelagic; material: water | place: Baltic Sea | collected 2014-06-06T16:11:00 | depth 2,863 m ...
AATTATAAATTATGTGTGGAATAGTTTGTGCCTTTGATCTAAAACAAGATTCGGAAAGCCTGAGACCCCAAATATTGGAAATGTCCAAAAGTTTGAGACACAGAGGTCCCGATTGGAGCGGAATATACAGCAGTAAAAATGCTATTATGGGACATGAGCGTTTGGCTATAGTAGACCCCACCTCTGGTAAACAACCGCTATACAGCGAAGACAATAGTATTGTTTTGGCTGCCAATGGTGAGATTTATAACCACAAAGAGTTGAAAAAACAGTTTGAGGGAAATTACAATTTTAAAACCGAGTCGGATTGTGAGGTGATCTTGGCGCTTTATCAAAAGAAAGGGGCAGATTTTATAGACGATCTCAATGGTATATTTGCCTTTGCCCTTTATGACAGTTCCCAGGACCGTTATTTTATTGCGCGCGATCATATGGGAATAATTCCTTTGTATATGGGATGGGATAAACATGGAACTTTTTATGTCGCCTCTGAGTTAAAGGCCTTGGAGGGGGTTTGTGCTAAAATCGAATTATTTCCTCCGGGACACTATTGGTCGAGTGGGGATGAAGCTCCCACTCAATGGTACAAAAGAGATTGGGTAGATTTTGAAAATGTAAAAAACAATCCGACCCGTATAAAAGATTTGCACGATGCTTTATCCGATGCAGTCCACCGTCAATTGATGAGTGATGTTCCATACGGGGTCTTATTGTCTGGAGGTTTGGACTCGTCCATAACTTCAGCTTTGGCCAAAAAGTTTTCCTCCAAAAGAGTAGAGTCTGACGATCAGCAAGCCGCTTGGTGGCCACAACTGCATTCTTTTTCCGTTGGATTGGTGGGTTCTCCCGATTTGGCTGCAGCCAAAAAAGTATCTGAACACATTGGTTCTATTCACCACGAGGTTGTGTTTACCATTCAAGAAGGATTGGATGCGATCAAAGATGTGATTTATCATTTAGAAACCTATGACATTACCACCGTTAGAGCCTCTACACCCATGTTTTTGATGGCGCGAAGCATCAAATCTCATGGCATCAAAATGGTATTATCGGGTGAGGGTGCCGACGAGTTGTTTGGGGGTTATTTGTATTTTCACAAAGCCCCGTCGGCTGAAGAATTTCATAAAGAAACCGTAAGAAAGTTGGAAAGATTACATCAATACGATTGTCTGAGAGCCAATAAATCTTTAGCCGCTTGGGGGATAGAAGGTCGAGTACCCTTCTTAGATAAGGAATTTATCGATGTTGCGATGCGGATCAATCCCAAAGACAAAATGATCAGTAAAGAGCGAATGGAAAAATGGGTGATTCGTAAAGCCTTTGAAGATTATCTCCCCGAAAGTGTGACTTGGCGTCAAAAAGAGCAGTTTTCAGACGGTGTGGGTTACAATTGGATAGATACCCTCAAAGAGGTTGTCCAATCATCTATAACCGACGAACAGATGGAAAATGCTCACTTCAGATTTCCATTACAAACCCCACAAAACAAAGAGGAATATTATTACCGTACTATATTCGAAGGGCATTTCCCCAGCGATGCTGCTGCTTTGAGTGTGCCTTCGGTACCTTCTGTAGCTTGTAGCACTCCTATTGCACTGGAATGGGACGAAGCTTTTAAGAATCAAAATGATCCGAGTGGTAGAGCTGTGGCCAAGGTGCACGACGATGCATATTAGGAATCTTGCCCAGCCGATTTGCTACTTTGTTTTACGTATTTTTTTTTCACATATTGTGTTGATAACTTCAATGGCTTAACACGACCCAATCCTACGTTTTCATTGGCGCTTTCAGTATATTTGTTTCTATACGAAATTACAATAAAATCAAGACTTTTTTATGAGCGAAGCCAATAAAAGTTCTCTGTATTCTGCAGACAGTATTCAGGCCCTTGAGGGTATGGAACATGTTAGAAAGCGACCCTCTATGTACATTGGAGATGTCGGCGTAAGAGGACTCCATCATTTGGTCTATGAAGTGGTGGACAATTCTATAGATGAAGCCTTAGCAGGTCACTGTGATACTATTTCTGTGATCATCAACGAAGACAATTCCATTACTACCGAAGACAATGGTAGAGGAATCCCTGTAGGCATGCACAAAAAAGAAGGCGTTTCTGCTTTGGAAGTGGTCATGACCAAGATCGGTGCAGGAGGGAAATTTGACAAAGATTCTTACAAAGTTTCTGGAGGATTACACGGTGTAGGGGTTTCTTGTGTCAACGCCTTATCTGAGCAACTCACGGCGACTGTATTCAGAGAAGGTAAGATTTGGGAACAAACCTATGAAAGGGGTAAACCTATTGCTCCTGTGAAAGCAGTGGGTGAAACCGATCGCGAAGGAACGGTAGTTACTTTCAAACCCGATCCGCAAATTTTCCAACAAGTATTGGAGTACAATTACGATACTTTAGCCCAAAGAATGAGGGAATTGTCGTTTCTGAACAAGAATATTACAATCAATCTTACCGACAAAAGACGCAAAGACCAAGAGGGAAATGCAGTTCATGAATCTTTCCACTCAGATGAAGGTTTAAAAGAATACATTCGATTTTTGGACAGCAATAGAGAATCCATTATACAGGAAGTGATCTCCATGGAAGGTGAAAAAAATGGCATTCCCGTTGAGGTGGCCATGATTTATAATACTTCTTTTACAGAAAACTTGCACTCCTATGTAAACAACATCAATACTAATGAAGGAGGAACCCACTTATCGGGTTTTCGCAGGGGACTGACCACCACCCTAAAAAAATATGCCGATTCTTCGGGACTTTTGGATAAACTAAAGTTTGAAATTGCTGGCGATGATTTTAGAGAAGGTTTGACCGCTATAGTTTCTGTAAAAGTAGCAGAACCGCAGTTTGAAGGACAAACGAAAACCAAGTTAGGGAATCGAGAAGTTAGTGCTGCCGTTTCTCAGGCCGTTTCCGAGATGTTGGAAAACTATTTAGAAGAACACCCCAACGATGCCAAGATCATCGTTCAAAAAGTCATTCTGGCAGCTCAGGCGCGACATGCAGCCCGTAAAGCCAGAGAGATGGTTCAGCGAAAAACGGTGATGACTGGAGGGGGACTCCCCGGCAAATTGTCCGACTGTTCCGAACAAGACCCTTCCCTGTGCGAAGTATTTCTTGTGGAGGGCGACTCTGCTGGAGGTACTGCTAAGCAAGGGAGAGATAGAAACTTTCAAGCCATTCTGCCGCTAAGGGGTAAAATCCTTAATGTGGAAAAAGCCATGCAACACAAAGTTTTTGAAAATGAAGAGATCAGAAACATCTACACCGCTTTGGGGGTAACCATTGGAACCGAAGAAGACAGTAAGGCGTTAAATTTAGATAAATTACGTTACCACAAAGTTGTGATTATGTGTGATGCAGATGTGGACGGAAGCCACATTTCTACACTGATTCTCACTTTCTTTTTTCGATACATGAGGGAATTGATAGAGTCGGGTTATATATACATTGCCACTCCACCCCTGTATTTAGTGAAAAAAGGAACCAAAAAAAGCTATGCTTGGAACGATGATCAAAGGGACCAATTACAACAAGAATTTGGTGCCGGATCAAGTATTCAACGATACAAAGGATTGGGAGAAATGAATGCAGAACAACTTTGGGACACCACGATGAACCCCGAAATGCGTACTTTGAGAAGGGTTACTATTGACAATGGGGGAGAGGCAGACCGAGTTTTTTCGATGCTTATGGGAGACGAAGTTCCACCCCGAAGAGAATTTATTGAAAAGAATGCCATTTATGCCAATATTGACGCATAAATTTTAAGAATTCAACGTCTCCACTACCACAAAATATTTAATTTTGTGAGATTTTAGAATTTAAACCATTATCAAATGAAAGTATCCATTGTAGGGGCTGGAAATGTTGGAGCCTCCTGTGCAGAATATATTGCCATCAAGTCGATTGCCAGTGAAGTAGTATTATTGGACATCAAAGAGGGTTTTGCAGAAGGCAAAGCACTTGATTTAATGCAAACCGCAACCACCTTAGGCTTCAATTCCCGAATCAAAGGGGTTACCAACGATTACTCAGCGACCCAAGACAGTGAGGTAGTAGTGATCACCTCTGGTGTACCGAGAAAACCTGGAATGACCCGTGAAGAATTGATTGGGATCAACGCTGGCATCGTTCAGTCTGTAGCCAACAGCATCTTAGAATACTCTCCCAATACCGTTATTGTTGTGGTCTCCAACCCTATGGATACTATGACCTATTTGACATTAAAAGCGACAGGTTTACCCAAAAATCGTGTCCTTGGAATGGGAGGGGCTTTAGACAGCTCGAGGTTTAAAACTTATTTGTCTTTGGCTTTAGATAAACCGGCCAACGACATTCAAGGAATGGTCATCGGAGGCCATGGAGACACCACTATGATTCCCCTTACCCGTTTGGCAAGTTATAATGGTACGCCCGTTTCACAACATCTTAGCGATGAAGTATTGGATCAAGTAGCCGCATCTACTATGGTGGGAGGCGCTACCTTAACCAAATTGTTGGGAACTTCAGCTTGGTATGCTCCCGGTGCGTCTGTAGCCTATTTGGTGGATAGTATCGTAAACGATCAAAAGAAAATGATCCCTTGTTCTGTTCTACTCGACGGGGAATACAATCAGGAAGATCTATGTATTGGAGTGCCTTGTATCATCGGGAAAAATGGTTTGGAATCGATTGTTGATGTTCAACTCAACGCCTCCGAACAAGAGAAATTCAACCAAAGCGCTTCGGCTGTAAAATCCATGAATGAAGCACTGAAAGACGTATTAAAATAAGGCTTTTATTGGGTTCACTCCTTTGAACAAGGGTTTATACGCCCTTAAAGTTGCTAAATCATTGCCTAAACTTTATATTTGCTCGCCAATTTGAGCGTAAACAATTATTAAAATGCAAAATAACGGACTCATAAGACTCTTTGCGATCCTTTTTGGATTGGTGAGTATCTATCAGCTTTCATTTACATTCATCTCCAGTCATAAAGAATCTCAAGCTAAAGCTTATGCTACTGCTCAACATTCAGAGGATGAAGAGAACTTCATTGAACTGAGGGATCGTGCCGAGCTGAATTATTTAGATTCTATCGGTAATGAACCCATTTTTGGGTTTACTTCCTACAACGATGCCAAAGGAAAAGAACTCAACAAAGGATTAGACCTAAAAGGAGGAATCAATGTCATTCTTCAGATTTCGGTTAAAGACATATTGAAAGGGTTGGCAGAAAACTCTAAAAATCCTGCTTTCAATAAAGCATTAGAGGAAGCAGACGTTTTACAATCCAGTTCCAACGAGCCCTATGTAGAATCTTTTTTTACTGCATTCGAGAAGGTAAAAGGAGACCAAAAACTCTCTGCCCCTGATATTTTTGCCAACCGGACACTTAGCGACGAAATTAATTTTCAGATGGCGGACATAGAGGTACAGCCTATTATAAGACGTAAAGTTGACGAATCCATCATCTCCGCTTTTGAAGTACTTAGAAAACGTATTGACAAATTTGGTGTTACCCAACCCAACATCCAAAGGTTGGGAACTTCAGGAAGAATTTTAGTAGAATTGCCCGGGGCCAGAGATGTGGATCGTGTCAAAAATCTATTACAAAGCACCGCTCAATTAGAGTTTTGGGAAACTTATAAAAATGATCAACTTTTTAGTTTCTTGATAGAAGCCAATGAATATCTAAAGACTACAGTTCCCAAAACCGTAACCGCCGAAGAAGCTGAACAGGACGAATCCTCTATCGACGATCTTTTGGCTGATGTAGAAGCCCAAGACTCAACCAATGTTGCTTCGGCCAACCCTCTTTTAGATTTGATTTTGGGATCTGGTTTTCAAGGTGGACCGGTTTTGGCGCAATTCGCTGCTAAAGATGCCGATCTTGTAATGGGATACTTGGATCGTCCAGAAGTCAGAAAGTTATTACCCAGAGATTTTAGATACATCCGTTTTGCATGGGGTAAGCCTACTGCCAACAGTGAGGTCATCGAACTTTATGCCTTGAAATCCAATCGAGATGATCTCGCCCCACTGAGTGGTGGGGTAGTGGTAGATGCCATGCAAACCTATGATATGATGGGCAATGCTGCAGTATCTATGCAAATGAACACCCAAGGCGCTAGAATTTGGGAAGCCATGACAGGAAAAGCCTTTCGAGAAGCTTCCAATATTGCCATTGTTTTAGACGATGTAGTCTATTCCGCTCCAGGAGTATCCAGTGGTGCCATCTCCGGAGGGCGTTCTGAGATTACAGGTAGCTTTACTCTAAATGAAGCCATTGATTTGGCCAACGTTTTACGAGCAGGTAAACTCCCTGCCGCTGCAGAAATCATTCAATCCGAAATTGTGGGACCTTCTTTGGGGAAAGAAGCCATCCAAAGTGGGGTGTATTCTTTTATTATTGCCTTAATTATGGTATTGATCTGGATGGTCTTTTACTACGGAGCTGCTGGAATATTTGCTGACATTGCTTTGGTGCTCAACATTCTACTCATTTTTGGAATCTTAGCGGGATTGGGTGCTGTATTGACTCTTCCCGGCATTGCGGGTGTAGTCTTGACCATTGGAATTTCGGTAGACGCCAATGTATTGATTTTCGAAAGGGTTAGAGAAGAACTCAAAAAAGGAAAAGGTTTAAGAAAGGCAGTAGCCGACGGATTTAATAACGCCTTGTCTTCTATTTTGGATGCCAATATCACTACAGGCCTTACTGCATTGATATTGTTTGTATTCGGTACAGGACCCATCAAAGGTTTTGCTACTACTTTATTAATCGGAATTGCGACCTCACTCTTCACCGCCATTTTCATTACTCGATTCTTTATTGATGCCCGAAACGAAAAAGGAAAATCGATAGCTTTTGGTACCCGTCTCACTCAATCCTTATTTTCCAACATCAATATCGGCTTCTTACAAAAAAGAAAAATTGCCTATGTGGTTTCTGGAGCTATTTTGGTCATGAGTTTATTGTCTCTCTCTTTTCAAGGACTCAACCAAGGAGTGGATTTTGTTGGGGGACGTTCTTACACCGTTCGATTTGATCAAATTATTAGTCCTTCTGAAATCCAATCCAGCCTGGCGCCATCCTTGGGAAATGCCGAGGTCAAGACTTTTGGTGAAGATAATCAACTGAAAATCACTACCAAATACAAGGTGGAGGTCGAAGGTCTTGCCGTAGATAAAGAAATTCAAAATATATTATTCGATGCCTTACAAGATTTCTTGCCTGATGGATTGACTTATGACGATTTTGTCAATGGTGCCGACGATAAACAAGTGGGAATCATGTCTTCGATCAAAGTAGGACCGACTATTGCAGACGACATCAAGAAAAACTCTTTCTTGGCTGTGATTGGATCCTTGATCGTTGTTTTCTTGTATATATTGTTGCGATTTAGAAAATGGCAATTCTCATTAGGAGCCGTAGCTGCTGTATTCCACGATGTTTTGATCGTATTGGGGATCTTCTCTTTGACCTATAAGTTCATGCCTTTTAATATGGAAATCAATCAAGCCTTTATCGCTGCTGTGCTCACCGTAATTGGGTATTCCCTGAATGATACCGTGGTAGTATTTGACCGCATCCGTGAATATACTGGAGAACATACCAAATGGAAATTTAACGATATAGTGAACGCTGCTTTAAACAGCACCTTGAGCAGAACCTTAAACACATCATTGACCACTTTGATCGTATTGCTGGCCATCTTTATTTTTGGTGGGGAGTCCATCAGAGGGTTTATGTTCGCCTTGATCGTAGGGGTGATTGTAGGAACCTATTCCTCGGTCTTTATCGCTACTCCGGTCATGTACGATACCCAAAAAGGTAAGCTTATTGCTGAAGAGGAGAAGTAGTTGTATATATTTTATAGGATGAGGGTGTAAAGAGTGTGATGAAGGTCACACCTCTAACCCCTTTCATTTTCACAGGATTAAAAATCGAAATAATTTTTGATTGACCTACAGCTTACCCTTTCGCTTTAGATTCATCGGGACGGTTTTGCCAAATGGTGAGGAATTGTCCGGTTGCCATTTTACGAGCAAATTGTTTTGCCTTTGTGGCAAGTTGTCCTTCAAACAGTTCGTCGATGGTTTCCAACCATAATTGTAACCATCTCCCAAAGTGCTTTTGTTCTAAGGTATGCCCTAAATTTTTATCGACCTCAATATGTTTTTTTGAGGGATTTCCATTGAACTTAGCGATTCCGAATAGATTGGTTTCCCAAAAGTCAGTCAGTTTAATGAGATGTTTTGGCCAATCATTTTCAGCTATATGGGCATTAAAAATAGGTCCCAACAAAAGATCCTCTCTTACTTTGGAGTAGAATTTATGGACTAAAATACTTATGTCATTTCTGTTTTTGAGGTCATTCATTTGACTTTATTCATGGGTTTACAGCCACATTTTTCACCCGTTCAGCTTGATCTGGTTTAGATAGGGTTAAGCGAATGATACTGTCATCAAGTGCGGTTAAATCGTGAGCTACATTTGCCAATAAAGTAATGATGTCCCCCCTTTTTAATCGTTTGACAGTTCCTTCAATACCAAAATTAATTTCGCCGCTCAGGACATGAACGATTATTGGAAAGGGTGCTTTGTGCTCCTTCATGTTTTGCCCTTTCTTTAATAGGATTCTGATTTCCTTCGTAAATGAAGTTTCTAAAATTACCTTCGTAACAATATTTAGGTCATTAAAGTTTACATTTTGATCAAATGATTCCATTTTCATACCCGTTACCATTTTTTAATTATTGAAAAATATCTAAAGAAGAAATTCAAGTCCTCCCAATCCTATTTGAACTTTCCTTGACTTTTTATTACAATTATATTTTTAAAATACACAATGCATTACAGTCCATCATCCCAAGCTATCGACTCGTATTTCATTGAAGCATTTCATGGCTTGCAATAACATCCCCACGTTCAAAGTTTTTTAAAAATAACCGTTGCAATTGTTGAATTCAACTTCGAACCATTTCCAAGAGGGGCATCAACAAAAAGGGTGATGGGGTGTTGTGGGGACGTCACTTCATTTTTTGAGGTGTACGTTACCCCATTGTCGGTCCCAGCATCATATACATTTGCGTCCACTATTTTTTGATCCACAAATGAATTGTTTTCCAGAAGGTTTATGTTCACAACTGCAATGTACCAGTCTGGGCTGGGGGCGATCATGGTGGCTAATGTTACAGAAGGATATTTCTCCGTAACTTCTACATCGATAATGATTGATCCCCTTCCTGTACTCAAATTTCCCCCAATAAAGTAATTAAACCCTTTTTCCTTTTCAATTAACGCATTGAATTCCTCATGGAGTGGAGATGTGGCTCCAGTTTCAGCCATATTTTTTATCCCTGCTGTGGCCAGTGATCCAACTTTAAAAAACGTTTGAGAAGCCTCATGACTCCACCCAATCAGTTTTGAAAAATGTGCACTAGAGGGGTAGTCTGTAGGAAAATTGGTACGGTTCCAATCAATATCAAAGGTTACTCTATACTTTGTTCCTCCTTTACTGGCGGGGGATGTCTCATCTTTGTCTTTTGAACAAGCCAACAATAACAGTGTGACTAAACTCAATAAATAGATCTGTTTCATGGGATTTTAGGGGTTTTAAAATCATCATTTGGATTATATTGAAAAATTACATTAATGTAAAGAGCAATCGTTATTTCGTTGAAACGTAAAATTTGTTTTATTTCCCTAAGGATTCAATAGGAATATAAAAGAAAAAAGCATTCAGAACCCAAAGGGTTGGCTGATCGCAACTACTTTTTCCTTAGGCTCCCCAAAATGATACAACTTTTACCGGAGTGAACTCAAGGCAGCAGTAGGATTTGGTATAGCAAATATATAAAATATTTAGTCCTCATTCTACGTTCAGAATCCTTACCATGAGCTGTAGGGAGTGGCTCAGCCGAATTTTATTTACTATATATATAAGCTATATGCAAACAAAAACGTCAACTATGAGTAAGTAGGAATGAAGAATTTTTCAGACCGTATTTTTGATATGGGCGAGGTGGTGCTGACCATGCCAAGCGTAAAGTGCTAATACTGTGGCTAGGGGATAATATTTATCTCGAGCGGGATGGTAATATTGTCTCTCCCACTGAATTGGATTGAGTGTTTCCATGAGATCCGACCAGCGTTTATGAATGCCCTTTAACATCTCGATACTGCTTTGCAGCTCCAAATTGAGTGCATCGGGAAGAACTGCCCATTGGTCTTGATCGTAGTCCATAATGCTGGGGGTGTCTTGGATCAAGGCTTGTTTAAATCGCAGGTAGCAATGCATGTGGCTGTCCGCCAAATGGTGGACCAGCTGGCCTATTTGCCAACCTCCAGGGCGATAAGGTTTTTTAAAATCTTCGGTATTGAGCCTTCCAATCTGCTCTTCTAATTGGGTAGGAAAATGTCTTATTTGTTGGATGTGCAATTTTATTTTTTCGTCACTTAGGCGATCTATCCATTGAAATTTACCCACGGGGAATTTCAGTTTTTCTAGTGCAGCATCGTCCATTTTAGTAGGTTTTAAGCGGTTTTTTTTCGGAAAGATAGAGCCAACATTATCAATCCCAAGAGGATGAAAGGAATACTCAGCCACTGACCTGTTGAGAACATGGGCATCAGATCCTCAAATCCTCCTTGACTTTCTTTTACAAATTCAACAATGAATCGAATGCTGAACAAACCGGTAAAGAACAATCCTAATAGGAAACCTCCTTGGTCTCTGTAGTGAGAATTGTATATTTTACGGAGGACAAAAAATAAGATAAGGTAGCCAAAGGCTTCATACATCTGAGCGGGATAACGGGGGAGTATTTCACCTCTATTTTCGAATACTACACCAAAATTAGATCCGGTGTATTTACCGACAATCTCGGAGTTGAAAAAGTTTCCAGTTCGCACAAAAAAACCACCAATGGCAACGGGTATGGTCAATCGATCGAGAATCCAAATAAGGGGTCTGAACTTGTAATTGCGTTGGTATAAGTAAATTCCAATCAAAATACCAATGGTGGCTCCGTGGCTGGCCAATCCCCTAAAACCAATAAAATCATAGCCCGATCCATCTGCTTGTTTTTTGATGGGTAGTAAAATTTCGATCAGGTGGTTTTGAAAATAATCCCAATTGTAAAAAAAGACCTCTCCCAGTCGAGCCCCCAGCAGGGTAGAAACCACCATATAGATGAATAGGGGTTCCAAATATTTTTGATCTACATTTTCCTTAATGAACATCTTTTTGTAAATACGCAGTCCCAAGAGAAAAGCGATGATGAACATCAAACTGTATATATGAATACCAAACCCACCGATTTCGAATAATTTTTCGCTGGGTGCCCAATTGAATTTTAGAAAAGTCATGTTTTGTTGAATTGTGGGTTAAAAGTAATCATTCTTATAGAGATGGAGGAAGAAAAATTAGGGAACGGGGTCATAGCCGCTTTTGCCCCAAGGGTGGCATTTGGAAATTCTTTTTGCCGTCAAATAGAATCCTTTAAAAAGCCCGTGACGACGAAAAGCTTCTAAACCATATTGGGAGCAGGTGGGCGTAAACCTACAAGTGGGGGGAAGCAGGGGTGAGATCAGATATTGATAACTTTTGATGAGTGAGACAAAAGGAAAGATCAATATTTTTCTAATCATCTTTTAGTGGAGCGTAAATTGGGTTCCCTCTTTACCGTCTTTGAGCTGAATGCCATATTCCATGAGTTGGTCTCTGATTTGGTCAGAAGTTTCAAAATCTTTGCTGACTCTTGCTTTATTTCTCAATTCGATCAGCAACTCTATGGTTTTGTTGAGTTTAGATTCTGTGGCGTCATTGGATTTTTTCTCTGGCGCAATCCCCAATACATCATGGATGAAAACGTTCATCATTTTGTGTAGGGTTTCCCATTGGGTTTTATGAATGGGGTGGTCTTTGTGCAGAATGGTGTTGATGAAATTCACCGCATCAAAAAGTTGGGCGATCAAAGACGGACTGTTGAAGTCGTCATCCATAGCGGCATAGCATTTTTTCAACCATTGATCCGTATCAAAATCTCCCTCTTTTTCTCCCGGTTCGATCGTGGAGAGTTGGTCCACGGCTTTGACCATCTTTTGGTATCCTTTTTCGGCAGCATCCAAGGCTGCCTCGCTAATGTCTAATATACTGGTGTAGTGGGCTTGTAACATAAAAAAGCGCACGACCTGAGGACTGTAAGGTTTTTTGAACTTATCGTTGTTTCCTGTGAAAATATCCATTGGGAGGATGTTATTCCCAGTAGATTTCGCCATTTTTTTACCATTGAGGGTCAGCATATTGGCGTGCAACCAGTATTTTACGGGTGGCTGCTGGTGAATGGCTTGTGACTGGGCAATTTCACATTCGTGGTGTGGAAATTTAAGGTCCATACCTCCCCCGTGTATGTCGAAGGAAGCCCCGAGGTATTTGGTACTCATGGCAGTACACTCGAGGTGCCAACCCGGAAAACCGTCACTCCAAGGGGAGGGCCAGCGCATGATGTGTTGGGGTTCTGCTTTTTTCCAGAGTGCAAAGTCCTGAGGATTTTTTTTATCACTCTGACCCTCGAGGCTTCGAGTGTTGTGAATCAAATCCTCTATTTTACGTCCACTCAGTTTACCGTAGTGATGGGTTTCATTGTATTTTAAAACATCGAAATACACCGACCCATTGACCTGGTAGGCATATCCAGCTTCCAGTATTTCTTTGATGAGTTCGATTTGTTCTATGATGTGCCCCGTTGCAGTAGGTTCGATCCCAGGGGGGAGGGTATTGAATTTTTCGAGCGTTTGGTGGAAATCTACGGTATAAAATTGAACGACTTCCATGGGTTCAATTTTTTCGATTCGTGCTTTTTTGGCGATTCTGTCTTCCCCTGTATCCTCGTCGTTTTCGAGGTGTCCAGCATCGGTAATGTTACGTACATACCGCACTTTGTACCCAAGGTGTTTGAGATAGCGATAGATTAAATCGAATGAAATAAAAGTCCTGCAATTTCCTAAATGTACATTGCTGTAAACGGTTGGGCCGCAAACATACATGCCCACATGGCCAGGATTGATTGGCTCAAAAGCTTCTTTTTTTCCGCTCAGGGAATTTAAAACCACCAGGGCGTTTTCGATCAAAACTCAGTTTCTAATTTGATATAATCCAAAAATTCTCTCTTGATTTCTAATTCCTTGAAGCGGCCACCAAATTCGGAGGTAATGGTGCTGCTGGAAATATCGCTGATGCCACGGGAGTTGACACAAAGGTGTTTAGCGTCGATCACACAGGCTACACTTTCGGTATTCAATATTTTTTGAAGTTCTTCTACGACTTGTAGGGTTAATCGTTCCTGTACTTGTGGACGTTTGGCAAAATAGTCAACAATTCTGTTCATTTTGGACAGTCCTACTACCGTACCATTGGATATGTATGCCACGTGGGCTTTTCCTACTATAGGAAGTAAATGGTGTTCGCAAGTGGAGTAGAGGGTAATGTTCTTTTCGACCAACATTTCTCCGTACTTGTATTTATTTTCGAAGGTTGACGATTTGGGTTGATTGTCGGGATGAAGGCCACTGAAAATTTCATTCACAAACATCTTGGCGACTCTTTTTGGGGTTCCTTTCAGACTGTCGTCGGTAAGATCCATGCCTAAAATGTGTAATATTTCATGGACTTTTTCTTCGATGAGTAAGGTTTTTTCTGCATTGGTTCGATCAAAAGCACCGAGTCGCAGGGGTGTCTCTTTGGATCCCCATTGATGCTGATCTCCCACTTCATCTAATTGTTCCGTCAATAATTTTTCTAATTTCATAGCTGTATAAGAGGTACAAAGATAGTTATTTATCCATAAATGTTGTGCGACGTTTTGCACCAGAAAAGCTCTGGTAAAAGACTAAAGTTTGAGAGCGTATGAAACTAAAAATTGCAGTTGGTTGTTTTTGAGTTGAATGAAATCCGTTAACCCCTCTTGGTACATGGATTCCGATCGTTCGTATTCTACTTTTGAAAGGGCAAAACTTAAAACACTTCCTCCAAAATCATAACTCAATCCAGAAGACATTCCTATACAGACGTCTTGTGCTGATTGGTTGAAATTTTGTCGTTTGAAATAGCCCCCTCTGAGACTCAATCGATCGATTCGATATTCTGCACCCAATTTGAGGGTACCGGCCGATTTTAAGCTGTTTTTTATTTTTTTATTTTGGTTGATAAAATTGGCATCTCCATTTTTAATATCAAAGGAAATGTTTTGGAAATTAACACGATCGTATTGAAGACTGATCAAACCTTTGGTTCCGAAAACATAGGCCAATCCTCCCGAAAGTACTGAGGGAGTTGAAAAATCGTACTCGTAAAAATTTATGATTTGAGGATCAATAGTGTCGGTACCATTATCTTTAGAAGTAATGAGGGTTTGTAACAATTCGTCAGACATTTGATACCAAACAGGACTTTGGTAACTCAGTCCCATTCTTATGTTTTTTTGGGGCTTGTAAATGAGACCTAATTGGAAGGAAAACCCTTCGCCAACAGTCAAAAGATCATTCTCAAATTCTGAATAGTTGAAAGTGGAGCCCGAACCATAATTGTTTTCAATGAGGTTGTAAATTCTTCGGAGTCGGGTTTGGTGAGAATTAAGATTGATCCCCAAATAAAGATTTTGTTTGTACTGACTGGCCAATGTGATACTATTTTTACTGTTTTTTCCAGTTTGGGTAACAAAATAATTATGGTTTACAGCTTGACCCTGGGGGTTGCTGTTAGAAACGTATTGGGTATTGTCGTCGTCCAATTCAACGGGATTGATCATATAACTTTGAAAACCCAAGAAAGCCTGTTGACTTGAAAATCCGCGATTTTCTCCCAAATACCTGTAGGAATCGGATAATCTCTCATCATCATAGGTTTTTATATCCGAATAGGGAATGCCATTGGCAAAGGCCAAAAAGTAATCCTCTAGACTTCGGTTAGAATTGACTCCGATTGCATTGAATTTATTATCAAATATTTGCTCTTTTTTGTGATTATAAGCCAGACTTAGTTTTGTAAAATCATTTCCATCATTGTTGTAGAGCACGAATACCACTCCGAATTGATCCAATTGGATAGATTCTGATTCTACATCGTTGGAGTTACCAAAGTAATTGGCAGTATTCTTGTTTTCCAATAGGTTTAAGGTTAATCCAACCTCTGAATTGAGGAATACCGCTGCTGCCGCAGGATTATCGCCAACGGCTGAAAGATCACCGCCTAAAGCATTGAAGGCTCCCCCCATACCCACGTATCGTGCTGTTCCTTTTAATTCAGGTCGCACAAAGTGTAAAACGTCATCCATAGATTGTGCAAAGGAGCCCAATGAGTATAAAGATATCATGAGAACATGTGGGATGTACTTTTTCATTGTTTTGGAGTATTTAGATGTTATCTTCTTCCGCTTGAGCTGCTTCTACTGCTTCCACTTGAGCCTCTTGATCCAGAGCTGTAGCTGGAGGAAGACCTGCCACTATTGGAATAAGAGGATCGTGAAGGACTATAGCTTCTTCCCGCATTGTAATTGTTTTCCCTGTTTCGCGAGCGGCTGTTGGAATATGAATTTGAGGAACTGGAGCTCCTGCTCACGCCCTGACTGGAGTTGGTTCTGGAATTCTCGTTTTGAGGTTTCCTGCCTACGTTGTAACGATTTGCATTCGAAGAATTTGAATTGGCCGTACTCTTATTGTTAAGGTTGACTCGCGAATTAGAGGATTCGGAGTAGTATTGAGAAGCACGACCTCCTCTTGAGGTATTTGTATTCGAATAGCGGGAGGATCCTCTTGAATAGGAGGACCGAGCATAACCCCTGTCGTATTGATTGCCGTAATATCCACGGTATCTGGGATAATAATGATAAGGGAGGCCATAATATCCATAACCAAAACGGTAAAAAGGATCGTAAAAGCCAAGCCCCCAGTAGGGATTTCGGTAGTACCCTCTAAAGTAGGGACTGTATCCCCAAAAAGGGTCGTAAAAGGAATTATAAAATCCCCAGTTTGCATTAAAATATCCCCACGGATTGTTGTTGATGAAATACACCTCTGTTCGGGTGGTACGATCTCCCCATGGAGCCTGAGAATTCACCCTCACATTGTTGTTGCCGTTATGGCTGGTATAATTGTCTGAGTCGGTGTAAACATAGTTTTGAGGATCCTCCAATGAAGCGTAATCGTCTGCAACATTACTGAAATAATCCTTGTAGTAAACTCCATTGTTGTTGAGTTTTTCTTGAACGGGTTTGGTTCTCTTCACCAGATCTCCTCCGTAAATACCATCTGAGGCATAGTAGGACACTCCTTGGTAACTTCCACAAGAAATGAGTGTTACCATGAGAAAAATAGAGCTGATCAAGTAGCTTATATTTGTAAAAGAATGAGTTCTCATAGTTGACGGTTTTAGGAATGAAACACAAACAAAAAAATAGTAGTTTTGTGGAGCATACTATTTCATAAACAATAGAAACAAAATCTGTGCCAAACTTCTTGTGGGAAAAAAATTAACAAATAGATCAGAGGATTATTCCAAGTGGTATAATGAGTTGGTCGTAATGGCCGACTTGGCCGAAAATTCCGCAGTTCGCGGATGTATGGTGATCAAGCCCTACGGTTATGCCATTTGGGAAAAAATGCAAGCTGAGTTGGATAAAATGTTTAAGGCTACAGGTCATCAAAATGCTTATTTTCCTCTTTTTGTGCCGAAAAGTTTATTTGAGGCTGAGGAAAAAAATGCCGAAGGGTTTGCCAAGGAGTGTGCCATTGTGACCCATTACCGATTGAAAACAGATCCCAACGATGCCACCAAATTGGTGGTTGATCCAGAGGCTAAATTGGAGGAGGAGTTGGTGGTGAGGCCCACCAGCGAGGCCATCATTTGGAGTACCTACAAGAATTGGATCCAATCGTATCGTGATTTACCCATTTTAATCAATCAGTGGGCCAATGTAGTACGCTGGGAAATGCGTACGCGTTTGTTTTTGAGGACAGCAGAGTTTTTATGGCAAGAGGGCCATACCGCTCATGCTACCAAAGAGGAAGCTTTGGAGGAAACCCAATTGATTAATGGTCTATATGCCGATTTTGCCGAAAACTTTATGGCGATTCCCGTAATACAGGGGATTAAGTCGGAAAGTGAGCGTTTTGCTGGAGCAGAAGAGACCTATTGTATTGAGGCTTTGATGCAGGACGGAAAAGCACTACAGGCCGGTACCTCACATTTTCTGGGTCAAAACTTTGCCAAAGCCTTTGACGTTAAATTTGCCACCCAAACCGGTGGTTTAGAATACGTTTGGGCCTCTTCCTGGGGAGTTTCTACGCGTTTGATGGGAGCGCTCATCATGACCCACAGTGATGACAATGGCCTTGTATTGCCTCCCCATTTGGCGCCCATTCAAGTGGTTATTGTTCCCATTTATAAAGGGATCGAGCAATTAGAAGCCATTTCTAAAGTGGCCCATACCCTAAAGGATGAACTTCTTGCCGCAGGCCTCTCTGTCAAATACGACGATAGGGATAATTTTAAACCCGGTTATAAGTTCAACGATTATGAATTGAAAGGCGTGCCCTTGAGAATTGCGATTGGACCTAGAGATCTGGAAAATAATGTGGTGGAATTGGCTCGTAGAGATACTTTAGAAAAAAAATCCATACCCCTCGAAGGTTTGACCCATCATATCCAAACCACTTTAGAGGACATTCAAACGAATCTACATCAAAAAGCTTTACGTTTTAGAGATGACCACATTACAAGGGTTGAAAATTTTGAGGAGTTCAAAACAGTTTTGTCAAACAAGGGAGGTTTTATATCGGCGCATTGGGACGGTACACCTGAAACCGAAGAGGAGATTAAAAAACATACCAAAGCGACCATTCGATGCATTCCCCTAACAGACACTCCCGAAGCAGGTAAATGCGTGTATTCTGGAAAACCTTCTTTACAAAGGGTGTTATTCGCGAAAGCTTACTAATGAATTTACTTTTTTTTTACGTTAGCCCATTAGTTTTTGGGTTGTATAATAATATTTTTAAGTGTACATTTGCGAGCTAAAAATATTGGCCCGTTCGTCTATCGGTTAGGACGCCAGGTTTTCATCCTGGAAAGAGGGGTTCGACTCCCCTACGGGCTACAAGCTTTTAAAATAATTATATGGCAAATCATAAGTCTGCATTAAAAAGAATTCGTTCTAACGACAAAAAACGTTTACGCAATAGGTTTCAGCACAAAACTGCAAGAAACGCGATCCGTAAACTAAGAGGTCTGACTGATAAAAAAGAAGCTGACAAACAGTTTCCAGTGATTGTTTCTTTGGTTGACAAATTGGCCAAGAAAAATATCATTCATGCCAATAAAGCAGCCAATTTAAAATCCAAACTGGCGAAGCATATTGCTGCGTTATAAAAGATTTAATTTTCTGAATAAAAAAAAGCCCTCATTCGAGGGCTTTTTTTTGTTAGGAATTCATTGAGATCAAGAATTCTTCGTTGTTTTTAGTCTTGAGGAATCGGTCGTTGATAAACTCCATGGCTTCAACGGGGTTCATGTCGGCTAAATACTTTCTCATGATCCACATGCGTTTTATGGTATTTTCATCAAGTAAAATATCATCCCGACGCGTACTGGAGGAAATCAGGTCTATGGCTGGAAAAATTCTTCGGTTGGCAATTCGTCGATCGAGTTGCAATTCCATATTTCCTGTTCCTTTGAATTCTTCAAAAATCACTTCATCCATTTTGGAGCCCGTTTCTGTAAGTGCGGTAGCGATGATGGATAAAGACCCCCCTCCTTCGATGTTTCTGGCTGCACCAAAAAATCTTTTGGGTTTGTGGAGTGCGTTGGCATCCACCCCTCCACTGAGTATTTTCCCAGAGGCAGGTTGAACGGTATTGTATGCTCTTGCCAAACGGGTGATGGAGTCTAAGAGTATTACCACATCGTGGCCACACTCTACCATTCTTTTGGCTTTTTCAAGCACTATATTGGCCACTTTTACGTGTCGGTCTGCTGGTTCGTCAAACGTGGAAGCGACTACTTCGCCATTAACATTTCGTTGCATATCTGTCACTTCCTCAGGTCTTTCATCAATCAACAAAATCAATTGATAAACTTCAGGATGGTTGGCTGCTATGGCATTGGCAATGTCTTTGAGAAGCATGGTTTTTCCGGTCTTGGGCTGAGAAACGATCATTCCCCTTTGCCCTTTACCAATTGGGGAGAACAAGTCGATGATCCGTGTGGATATGGTACTCTGCTTTTCTGCTATGTTGAATTTTTCTTCTGGGAAAAGAGGGGTAAGGTGCTCAAAAGAAACCCGGTCTCTCACTACTTTAGGGTCTAAACCATTGATTTTGTCCACCTTAATTAATGGGAAATACTTTTCTCCTTCTTTGGGCGGTCGAACAGTTCCAAGAACCGTGTCTCCTGTTTTAAGGCCAAACAATCGGATTTGCGATTGAGAGACATATACATCGTCGGGAGAGGAAAGGTAGTTGAAGTCGGAAGATCTTAGAAATCCGTAACCCTCTTGCATCATTTCCAATACACCCTCTGTATTGATGATACCTTCAAATTCAAAATCGGGTTCTCTGTAACGATTTCTGTTGTCCCGGTTATGGTTGACTTCGTGGTTATCTTTTTTTCTTTTAGGGTTGTTGTGATTGCCGTTATTATGGTTTTGTTTTTGCGGGTGTGGGTGCTCCTTAGTCTCTTGCTTTCGATTTTCGTTTTTATCCTCTGCTTTGATTTCAGGTTTGGGGACTACTCTGTCACTCCCCTTAGGTTTAGCCATCACTCTAAACTTTTGTTTTTGCTTGGGATTTTCCTTTGGCGTTGCTTTAGATTGATCTTCTTCGGTAGGCGTAGCTGCTACGGTATCGATGATCTGATAAATAAGTTCCATTTTTTTTAAACCTGTGATTCTTTTGATTCCCAAGGTTTTTGCTGTTTCCTGTAATTCAGGAAGCTTTTTGCCTTTCAGCGTTGATATCTCGTACATTTCGTGAGATTATAAATAAAAAGTGTGAAATAAATGAAATTGATGTTTCGTAGTAAAGTGGATATTGGGATACTCCGTGGACAATATTACAAATTTTATTTTTAAATTGAAATTTTATATGAAAAACTTAGATTTTTTAAAATTTAGCTCATGATACAACGCATTCAATCTTTGTATTTGCTGTTGCTGATTATTTGTTGCACTTCCGGTTTGTTTTTCTTACCCCCATTGGAGCTCCCTGAGCTTACTCTTTCTTCTGAAGTGCTTTCGGATTGCTATCTCTTTTTCTCAATCATTATGTCCGCTTTAGCCCTTTTTATTTTTAAATACAGAAAAGTTCAATTGTTGATCAACGGCATACAATTGTTCGTTCAGATGCTTGTTTTTGTGGGATTCATTTTGGTAAGGATGAATGTAAATACGATTGCCGCTTTTTCACCTTGGTTATTGATGCCCATTCTCGCTATTGTATTTTTGTTGATGTCCAGTAGGGCCATTCGGAAAGATGAAGCTTTAGTGAGGTCTATTGATCGCTTGCGATAATCTTTCCTCTGATTCCCAATTCAATGGCCTCAAGGTTTTCAATTTTTCCTCGACTTAATGTAAACCTCAGTAAGGTTCTTACTCTGTGAAACCCCTGAATACCGCAAGCCCCGGGATTCATATGTAGCAGATTGTTTTTGTGGTCTGGAATTACTTTGAGAATATGCGAGTGCCCACAAATATAGAGTTGAGGTTTTTCTTGGAGGATCAGGTTTCTGACCCGAGCGTTATATCTTCCAGGGTACCCCCCAATATGAGTCATCAGAACTTTAACCCCTTCAGAGCTAAAAATTTGATTTTCTGGAAACTGCCTTCTCAGCTCATGGCCGTCGATATTTCCAAAAACCCCTCTCAGCGTTTTTAGTGCCGAAATATCATCAGCAACTGCCGTTGAGCCGATATCTCCTGCATGCCAGACTTCATCTGCCTGGTTGATGTATTTGATGATTTTTTGATCCAAATGACCATGGGTGTCCGATAAAAGCAGAATTTTCTTCAGAACAAACCTTTTTAAGTTTTTCCAAAGATATTTCAATTTTCCAGTCTTTATACCCCTGTTGATTTGAATCCTAAAACAATATCTTTGTAATACCGATGCGTGTGAATAGATACTTTATTGAATTGGCTTATAACGGAACTGCCTATCACGGTTGGCAGCGTCAGCCCAACGCTCTTAGTGTTCAGGAGGTGTTGGAAGAAGCTTTACGAAAACTTTTAAGAGAAAGTATCGGTATAGTAGGAGCAGGCAGAACCGATGCAGGTGTTCATGCCCGACAAATGTTTGCACATTTTGATGTAATAACTGCCCAAATAGACCCAAGGGAGTTGGTTTTTCTTTTAAATGGTTTTTTGCCCAGTGACATTACCGTAAAGAGCATCAAAAGGGTTCAACCCACAGCTCATGCGCGTTTTGATGCAACGGGTCGCTCTTATGAATACCACATCGCTACCCGTAAAGACCCCTTTGGTGCTGCCTTTCATTATTACCTTAAAAATGAACCCGATATAGCGCTGATGAATGCGTCTGCAAAAATACTTCTCAGCCACGAAGATTTTCAATGTTTTTCGAGGTCAAATACCGATGTAAAAACTTTTCTTTGTAACATTAAAACTGCAGAGTGGAATGTTGATGGCTCTTCCTTAGTTTTTAGTATCAATGCCAATCGTTTTTTGAGAAATATGGTTCGTGCTATAGTAGGAACGCTCTTAGAAATAGGATTTAAAAAAAGAAAAGTAGAAGATATGGAAAGGGTGATTATGAGTAAAGACAGGAGTCAAGCTGGATTTTCGGCTCCTGCTCACGGTCTCTTTCTTACAGATATTCAGTATCCATCAAATATATTTATAGATTAAATGGCTAAAGAAAAAGGAAAAATATTCGATCATAAGTTGTTTTCAAAATTGATGGTTTACGTCAAGCCCTATCTTAAGATTTATTATTTTGTGATGGCAGCGGCTATCCTTTTGGCGATTTTTTCGGCATTGACTCCTTATTTATTGAAAATTGCAGTCGATGATTACATTCGTCTGAAGGATTTCGATGGAACGGTAAGCATTATAGGAATGATGTTCATTACACTATTGGCGGAGGTTCTTTTCCAATTCTTGTTTGTTTATTTCGCCAATTGGTTGGGACAGAATGTTATTCGGGACTTGCGGGTGGTTTTGTTCAAAAAAATAGTAGGTTTCAAAATGGCCTATTTTGATCGTTCGTCCGTGGGTAGATTGGTGACACGTGCTGTGAATGATATTGAAACCATTGCGAGCATTTTTTCTCAAGGTTTGTTCATGATCATTGCCGATTTGTTGAAGATGGCGGTGGTTATAGTGATTATGTTGGTCATTGATTGGGAACTTTCCCTAATTGTTTTTTCGATACTCCCCCTTATTTTGTATGCTACTCGACTGTTTCAAAAGTCAATGAAATCAGCTTTTGAAGAAGTAAGACTTCAAGTTGCCAATCTCAATTCCTTCGTTCAGGAGCGGATTACGGGTATGCAGATTGTCCAACTGTTTCACCGTGAAGAAATTGAGTATGACAATTTTACAGCCATCAACGAAAAACACAAGAAATCATGGTTGAAAACCGTTTGGTACAACTCAATTTTCTTTCCCGTTGCTGAAATTTCCTCTTCCATTACATTAGGGTTGTTGGTGTGGTATGGAGGATTGAATGTAGCTGGATCGGGAACCATTTCATTGGGAACCATTTTCCTTTTTATTCAAATGTCTCAAATGCTCTTTCGACCGTTGCGACAAATTGCAGATAAGTTCAACACCCTTCAAATGGGAATGGTGGCAGCAGATCGAATTTTTAAAATCATAGCCACCGAAAGTAAAATATCCAATGAGGGCCAATGGAACCCTAAAATGATTCAAGGTAAAATTTCGATTAAAAACTTGAGGTTTTCTTATGTCGCTGACGAGGAGGTCATTCATGGAATTGATCTCGAAATAAAACCAGGGGAGAAAATTGCCATTGTAGGAGCAACGGGAGCAGGTAAATCTACCTTGATTAATTTACTCTCTCGCTTTTATGAATTTGAAACCGGTGAGATCCAATTGGACGATCATTCTATCAAGGATTACAGTATAGAATCGCTGCGAAAACATGTGGGAATTGTTCTTCAAGACGTGTTTTTATTTGCCGATACCATTTACAATAATATTACCCTTTACAACCCCAGTGTGACCAGAGTAATGGTTGAAAATGCCGCTCGAGAAATAGGGGTTCACGAATTTATTGCCTCTCTTCCTGGAGGGTATGATTACAATGTGAAAGAAAGAGGGGTGATGCTTTCATCGGGTCAACGGCAATTGATTGCCTTTTTGAGGGTTTATATTTCAAATCCTAGTGTCTTGGTTTTGGATGAGGCTACCTCTTCTATTGACTCTCATTCAGAGGAATTGATTAAAAATGCCACACAAAAAATTACTGCCGACAAAACTTCTATATTGATTGCTCACCGTTTGTCAACGATTAAAAATGCGGATCGAATTGTAGTCATGGATTTGGGAAATATTGTAGAAGTAGGCACCCACAAAGAGTTATTGAGACTCAAGGAGGGCTATTACACTCAGTTATACAATATACAATTCCTAGAAGAAGTGTTTTGATCTAAATGGAAAGGTCCTCAGTGAGTAAACGTCTGAGGTCTTTGATGTTTTTGAACTTGCAAAACGCCCCATCTTTTACATAGGATATTTCTCCAGTTTGTTCAGAGATGACCAATACTACGGCATCTGTTTTTTCACTGATTCCGACTGCAGCTCTATGGCGCAATCCAAACCTTGCTGGTATTGAGGAGGATTCAGATACCGGAAGTATTACACGTGTGGCGATAATGAAATTGTTTTTGATGATTATGGCACCGTCGTGTAATGGACTGTTTTTAAAAAAAATGGATTCCAGAATTTGGGCACTGATCTCAATATTAGCTTCGTCTCCAGTGTTGGTCAGGAAGTCGAGTTTGTTTTCCCTTTCTAAAACAATAATTGCACCCGTTTTTTCTTCCGCCATTTTGCTGCAGGAACTCAATAAGGTGGTCAAATCGACCGTCAAAGGCATTTGATCTTGGTGGAGAAAATTAAAATACCGAATGACATTTCTTCGAGAAGCAAAATTTGTGGATCCAATCATAAGCAAGAATTTTCTAATTTCTTGTTGGAATACTACAATGAGCGCAAAAAAACCAACGCTGATAAACTTACCCAATATATTGCTCAATACATCCAAGTTGAGGATGTCGGTTAATTTCCAAATGACATAGAAAATCACGATTCCAATAAAAATATTGATCGCTACCGTTCCTTTAACGAGTCTATAGGCATAATAAAGAAGGAGGGCCACCAGTAGGATATCAACAATGTCGATGAAATTAATATCTAAAAAATCCATACGGTTTAATATGACTGTTTTTGTAAATTTAAAAAACTATTGAAGGGCCTGCAATAAATCACAACATTCTTTAGCTTCTTTGACGTCGTGTACCCTCAGAATATTTGCCCCTTTGTACAAAGCCAGTGTGTTGAGGACGGTGGTTCCGTTGAGGGCTTCTTGGGGAGTGATTTCCAGTTTTTTGTATATCATGGATTTCCTTGATATACCCACCATTAGGGGCAGCTCAAGGCTGTGAAACAAATCCAAGTTTTTTAGTAGAGTGTAATTGTGTTCAATGGTTTTGCCAAAACCAAAGCCAGGATCAATGATGACATCATTGATTCCACTGTTGTATGCCTTTTGAACCCTTTCAGAAAAATAATATAAAACCTCTTGAACGATATTATTGTATTTGGGATTTTTCTGCATGTCTGTTGGGGTTCCGGCAATATGCATCAGTATGTAAGGTGCACCAAAATTACCGACGGTATCCATCATCTTGGAATCAAATTGTCCTCCGGAAATATCGTTGATGATCGATGCCCCTCTCGATAAGCATCCCTGAGCCACAGTGGAGCGATACGTATCGATCGAGTAATGAACCTCTGGGAATTCATCCAATAGTTTTTCCAAAACCGGATAAAGTCTTTTTTTCTCCTCCTCTTCGTTGACCTCAGCAGCACCGGGTTGGGTACTGCAAGCTCCCAAGTCGATGAAAAAAGCACCTTCACGAATCATTTTTTCAGATTGTACTACGGCCCGTTCTAATACATTGTACCTTCCTCCATCATAAAACGAATTGGGGGTCAAATTGAGTACTCCCATAATTTTGGGCTGACTCAAGTCGACAAGGGAACCTTTGAGATTGATGATCATAACCGAACTAAAATAGTTTTCAAACTTTTAATAATGCCCTTTACAGAGTAAAAAAAAATATCGAAATTTACATCAAAGATAAATAAACCCATGACATCCACCGCTGAGCAATATCAAAGCGTTATGAAAAACTGTAAGGCGCTATTTGCTAAGAAGACCGAGGATTATGGGAGTGCTTGGCGCATACTCCGCCTGCCCTCACTTACGGATCAGATTTTTATCAAAGCCCAAAGAATCAGAGGTTTACAAACTCATACTACTCAAAAAATTGAAGAAGGTGAAGTTCCTGAATTTATTGGAATCATCAATTATTCTATAATGGCATTGATTCAGATAGAATTGGGAATTTCTTCCAGTCCAGATTTGGACCCTGAACAGGCGATGAAGTATTACGAAAAACACGAGGCCATTGTTTATGAATTAATGGTGGCTAAAAATCACGATTATGGTGAGGCTTGGCGAGACATGCGGGTGAGTTCTCTCACCGATTTGATTTTGCAAAAATTGATGCGGGTCAAGCAAATAGAAGCAAATGATGGTAAAACGCTTGTCAGTGAGGGAATTGATGCCAACTATCAAGACATTGTGAACTATGCTGTATTCGCTTTAATTCATCTTAAGGCTTTTGAAGGATAAATGTTAAGATACGGACTCTCAAAAATATTTTATGCTTTTTTAACCCTTTTGGGGGTTATCAGCTTGGTTTTTTTTCTTTTTAATGTCTTGCCGGGCGATCCCGCTCAAATGATGTTGGGTCAAAATGAAAACAGTGCCCAATTGGCCATGGTGAAAAAAAAATATGGTTTTGATCTTCCCATTTCAAAACAATACTTTTTGTATCTCAATGATTTGTCTCCCCTTTCATTTCACTCGACCAAACAGGAGGACTTGACCTATTTCACTCCAGAAAAATACAGTGCTTTTCCGATCGTTGAAAAGGAAAACTACGTGTTGGCTTTTAAATGGCCTTACATGAGAACTTCATATCAGAAAAGGGGTAAAAAAGTTTCAACGGTCATCTCTGAGACCTTTTCCAATACCTTTGTTTTGGCAGTGGCCTCGATAGTCATTGCGATTTTTTTGGGTATTGTCTTGGGTGTAGTAGCCACTTTATTCTACAATACATGGGTGGATCGTTGGTTGCAATTTGTAAGTACTTTGGGAATGAGTGTCCCTTCTTTTTTTAGCGCCATTCTTTTTTCGTGGTTTTTCGGGTTTTTATTTCACCATTACACCGGACTCAACATGAGTGGAAATCTCTATGAAATGGATGATTTTGGGGAGGGCAGGGTGCTGCAATTAAAAAATTTGATACTTCCAGCAGTGGTGTTAGGCATTCGACCCATTGCTGTCATTATTCAATTGATGCGCAGTAGCTTGTTAGAGGTACTCTCACAAGACTACATCAAAACGGCATATTCAAAGGGCTTATCCACCTTTCAAGTGCTCTATCATCATGGAATAAAAAACGCATTGAATCCAGTGGTCACGGTAATCTCAGGTTGGTTTGCCTCTTTATTAGCGGGAGCTGTATTTGTAGAATATATTTTTGGGTGGAATGGTATGGGTAAGGAAATTGTAACCGCATTGAATACCCTTGACATTCCCGTAATTATGGGGATAGTCTTGACCCTCTCGAGCCTTTTTATACTGATCAACTTATCGGTTGATTTTATTTACACACAACTTGATCCACAAGTCAAATTATTTTAATTAAACATAGATATGAGAAAAAAAATTGTAGCTGGAAATTGGAAGATGAATAATAATAAGCAGGAAACTGCCGAATTGATTCAAGCGCTTAAACCCCTGAGCTTTTCCACCGATGTAAGGGTGATGGTCGCTCCTGCTTTTACCCATTTGGTTCAAGCCGAACAATTGACTCAAGGCAGTCGTATTGAAGTACTGGCTCAGAATATGAATGCTGCAGAGTCGGGGGCTTATACAGGAGAAATCTCGGCCGCTATGCTGAGCAGCATAGGGATACAAAAGGTCATATTGGGCCATTCGGAGCGAAGGGCTTACTACAATGAAACTGACGCTTCACTGCAAGAGAAGGTGGTTACCGCCTTGACAAACGATATGGAAATTGTGTTTTGCTTTGGGGAAGAGTTAGACCAGCGTAAAGCGGGAAACCATTTCGAGGTGGTTCAATCCCAATTGGAGACAGCTCTATTTGATTTGACCCCTTCACAATGGTCTAAGATCATTTTGGCTTATGAGCCTGTTTGGGCCATTGGTACAGGGGAAACTGCCTCTCCAGAACAAGCGCAAGAAATGCATGCCTTCATCAGAAATTTGATTGCTTCAAAATACGATCAGGCTTTAGCCGATTCGATATCCATACTGTATGGAGGAAGTGTAAAGCCTTCCAATGCCTCAGCTATTTTTTCACAAGCGGATGTAGATGGTGGACTTATAGGAGGAGCTGCTCTCAAAGCAGAAGACTTTGCGGCCATCATCCAATCGGCTTAAATGGCGGTTACTTATCTTGAGATTGAAGTCACTTTAAAGCCAGTAGAACCCTGGCGCCCCATCATGATCCACGAAATGGGTGCTTTAGGTTTTGAGAGTTTTGTTGATACATCAAAGGGGTTCAAGGCCTATATTCCAGAAGACGATTTCCTCAAAAAAGATTTTTTGCGACTTCATGTCTTTGATTTAAAAGAGATTGAAATCGATTGGCAATCCAAAACCATTGCCCCTCAAAATTGGAATTCTCAATGGGAAAAAAATTTTTCACCCATTAGAGTGGGGGAGCGCTGTTTGGTTAGGGCTCATTTCCACCCTCCCGAAAACGTAGAATATGAGTTGGTGATTACTCCAAAAATGAGCTTTGGTACTGGTCATCACGAAACTACACAGTTGATGATTTCATTTTTATTGGAATTGGATTGTTTGGATAAAAAGGTTTTGGATATGGGAACAGGGACTGGAGTTTTGGCCATACTGGCCGAAAAAAAAGGAGCGCAGACCCTCCTCGCTGTAGATCATGATCCCTGGTGTGTAGAAAATACCCAAGAGAATATCGATTTAAATGAGTGTCAAAAAATCAGCACTGAACTAAACAGTAGGGTCCCAAGGCTCGACCATTGTGATTTGGTTTTGGCCAATATTAACCGCAATGTGCTGTTGGAACAAATAAAGGATTATGCCACACTCCTAAAAACGGGTGGAGATTTATTGATGAGTGGGTTTTATATCGATGATTTAGAAATGATTCAGACTGAATGCGAAAGTTCAGGATTTAGATTTATTCGTAATTTTGAAAAAAATCGATGGGTTGCGGCCCATTTCATGAAAACGTGAGTAAAGAAAAACCACAAATTGAAAAAGAAAGTGAAGTTGATGTTCTGACCCAGGTCGAGCGGGAACATGAAATCATTCTTTTCAACGATGACGTCAATACATTTGACCATGTCATTAATACACTGGTTGCTTATTGTGACCATACGTTTGAGCAGGCAGAGCAATGTGCCTACATCGTGCATTATACCGGCAAATGTGGGGTAAAAACGGGTTCCTATGACGAATTGAAGCCAATTTGTGTAAAGTTGTTGGAAGCTCAATTGTCTGCAGAAATACATTGATCTTCTTTGTTTTAATATTTTTTATATCAAAAAAAACACGAAATTTACCTTATGAAAAAGATTGCTCTCATACTCACATTTATTTTATTGGCCAACAGCAGCTTTTGTCAGAACGATAATTCTATGGAAAAAACTATATATCAGTTCAAAGTCAAAGATATTGAAGGTAATATTTTCGACTTCCAAAAATTAAAAGGGAAAAAGATAATGATTGTCAATACCGCTTCCAAATGCGGTTTAACGGGGCAATATAAAGATCTTCAGAAGCTATACGAACAATACAAGGATTCGGGATTGATTATTGTAGGCTTTCCAGCGAACGATTTTCTTTGGCAGGAGCCGGGAACCGATAAGGAGATTTCGGAATTTTGCGAAAAAAATTATGGCGTCACTTTTCCCATGATGAGTAAGATCTCTGTAAAAGGGAGTAATATGCATCCCGTGTATCAATTTCTTACACAAGCGAGTAAAAACGGTTTCAAAAGTTCGAGTGTCTCCTGGAATTTTCAAAAATATTTAATCGGTACCGACGGAAAATTAGATAAAATCGTCACCCCAAGAACTGCTCCAATGAGTGAAGAGGTCATCAGCTGGGTTGAGAATAAGGCGACTGTCGTTAATTAATTCGTATGAAGTTAAATATTTTGGCTTTTGGTGCTCATCCCGATGATGTTGAGTTGGGTTGTGGAGGCACATTGGCTAAATCGGTTGCCGAAGGAAAAAAAGTGGGGATAATCGACCTCACTCAAGGGGAAATGAGTACCCGAGGTACGGTAAAACTAAGAGCAGAAGAATCGCAAGCTGCTGCTAAAATTTTGGGGGTTAGTATTAGAGAAAACCTCAATTTCAAAGATGCTTTTATTGTGAATGATCAAGCGCATCAAATGGAGGTCATTCGTATTTTACGTAAATATACCCCCGAAGTTGTTTTGTGTAATGCGATTGAAGACCGACACATAGATCACGCCAAGGCATCAGATTTGGTCAGTCATGCTTCCTTTTTAAGTGGATTACAACGCATTGAAACTTATGATGATCAAGGAGCCAAACAAGCGGCTTTCCGTCCCAAGCACGTTTTTCATTACATCCAATGGAAAGAACTAACTCCAGACTTTGTAGTGGATATTTCGGGATTTTTAGATCAAAAGATGGAAGCCATAAAGGCATTTAAAAGTCAGTTTTACGATGAAAATACCGATGCTCCTTCAACGCCTATCAGTTCATTAAATTTTTTAGAGAGCATTGCTTCCCGCGCCAACAACATGGGAAGATTGATTTACAAGGATGCAGCAGAGGGCTTTACCTCAGAACGTCTTCTTGCTGTAGAAAATTTCGAGAGCTTACTTTAAAATTTAGTAAAAAGTCATAAATTTGCAACTTGTTAATGGTGGTTGTAGCTCAGCTGGTTAGAGCGCTAGATTGTGGTTCTAGAGGTCGCCGGTTCGAAACCGGTCTTCCACCCCATTAAAAAAAGCCTTTCCTGAAGTGGAAAGGCTTTTTTGTTTGATGTTTTTTGGTGGATTATATTTAGAAAGACAATCCGAAACCTATGTTTCCAATGAACTTCAATTAAGTTTAATTCTTTCTTTTCGATTGGCCAATTCCCATAAGGTATAAAAGATGAGTTGGGTTCTTTTTTTTAGAAGTGGATAATTGATTTTATCGGGGGTATCTCCAGGCTGATGGTAGTCTTCATGAGTACCATTAAAATAAAAAATGACGGGAATATTATTTTTGGCAAAATTGTAATGATCGCTTCGGTAATAAAAACGATTGGGGTCGTTGTCATCATTGAAAGTATAATCCAGTTTGAGTTGGGTATATTTTTGATTGGTGGCCTCTGATATATCGTGTAATTCCTGACTCAGTTTATCTGCTCCAATGAGGTAGATGTAGTTGGGATCCTTATCTTCCCTTTTGGGATCCAATCTTCCAATCATGTCAATGTTGAGGTTGGCAACAGTTTGAGCAAGAGGATACAAAGGATTTTCTACATAATATTTAGACCCCAAAAGTCCTTTTTCTTCTCCACTGACGTGCAAAAACACCACGCTGCGTTTGGGTTGATACCCCTTCGCCGAGGCTGCTTTAAAAGCTTCAGCAATTTCCAATATAGCAACGGTTCCCGATCCGTCATCATCGGCTCCATTATTGACTTGACCCTCATGGGTACCGATGTGATCCAAGTGAGCAGAAACGACAATGTATTCATCAGGAAATTCTTTTCCTTCGATTACGGCGGCAACATTTTCACTGTCCACGGAGCTCCCTTTGATGTTGAGTTTCATTTTTTGAAAATAGAGTTCGGTTCCAACGGCAGGGGGAATGTTCTGTCTGATGTAATAGTCGCGTAGAAAGTCCACAGCCATTTTCTGGCCTTTTGTACCGGTCTCTCTTCCCCCGAAATAGTCGGAGGCATAAACATATAAATGTTCTTTGAGCTCCTGATCGGTGATGGTATTAGCAAAGTCAATGACAGGAGAATTCTGTCCGTTAAGAACAGTGCTGAGGGAAAGTAGGATAATAAATAAAATACGTGTCATGCTACAATTTTTTCTTTTTGAATGAATTGGTGGTTTATACCCTCCCAAAGAGCGATTCGCTTTTCGAGAGCAGTTTTCGAAGCAGAAATGGCTTCATTCCATTTGACAGGATCTGTACCACAAAGGTTTTGAATCATTTCTAAAGCCATTGGGCCATGAGCATCTCCATCTATTTCGATGTGTCTCTCAAAATAATAGAGGATTTGGTCAAAACTATGATCGTTATCGCGGTTCATTTTTTTGATCATTGAAATGAACATGTCAGGAATGAGATCTTCCCTTCCAAAAGTGAATACTGCAGCAATTTTATGGGTTTTCCCTTCTTTGATTATTTCAAAGGTAAATCGTAGGAAATTTGCTACAAATGGGGGGAGTCCAGCGTGATTAATCGCCTCAAAAATATCAATTCCTTGTTGGAGTTGCGATAACAGATCTTCTATACCATGGGTGTTGGCATCAATCTGTCGCATGGCGTTGAGATACATTTCGAAGTGACTTACTGAATTCCCGTGTTTATCCAAATCGGTTTCTTCTCCCCAAACGATTTCGTTGATCAATCGGGCTGCCGAATTGTTTGCTGGGGGTTGCCAGGGGAGGGAAGTAGTGGTGAGATCCAATTGTAATTTTTTGACCAAAGACATAAAATCCCACACCGCATAAACATGGGATTCCATGAATTTTTTTAGGTTCAAAATGGAATCTATGTTTTCGTATAGGGGGTGTTTCAACAATTGGTCTCGATAAATTGAAATTTCAGTTTTTAAAGTATCAATCATAAGTCAGCTTCATTTTTCACAATAAAATTAATTATAAATCATTACACCCATTATATTAAATTCCATTAAATTGAGTTTTTATCTTCAAACAATGTTGGTGTATATGGTGGATCAAGTGAATGATGCCTCAAATATCATTTTTTTTGATGGAGTTTGTAATCTGTGCAACTTTTGGGTGAATCATGTCATTAAAAATGATGCTGATGCAGCTTTTTATTTCTCAAGTTTACAGTCTGATTTTGCTGCTTCCTTTTTGGAAGAGAAAGGAATTAGGCATGATTTTGAGACAATCATTTTATACAGTGAAGGAAGATTTTTGACGGAATCGGATGCCGTAGTGACTATTTTAAGTAAAAATGGGGGGGTCTATAGACTCCTCTCAAAACTGATCGGTTTGATGCCTCTTGGCCTGAGGAATGGCTTATACAGATACATTGCTAAAAATAGGTTTCGTTTCTTTGGCAAAAGAGATCGGTGTATGGTTCCTGGTGAAGAGGTAAAAAAGAGGTTTCTTTAAAGAAACAATATGATGATCGTCATCAAGAATCCTAAAAGGGAAAAAATCAATCCTTTTCTAAAGGTCGAGGTGGAGGGAAGAAACATCCAAAACGATGAAATAACGAAAAACAAAAGGGATCCCCCAAAAAAGATATTGAGCCAATAGACTGGGCTGTTGGTTGTGGCCTTGTGAAGCTTCATCATCTTGTCCAATACATAAGGGTATTGCTTTGAAGTCAAAAACGCCTTACGAGAAGTGGTATTGAATTTCCCTTCTTTAAAGTATACAACATCTGCCACAGTACTATCGACTTTAAAATCTTTGATTTCAAGGGCTTTTCCCAAATCTGTGGTTTGAATGTGCTTCTCGAGGTTTATTTCTTTAACCACTGTTTTTTTAAAAGTATCTGTTCTTCTAAAAATCATGGTAATACCACTGATAGAGTAAACGGCTAAAACACCAACTAAAAAAAAACCGAGGTATCGGTGAATGATTCTGACGGTTAATTTTGATTTTTTCATAAACCATTAAGTTTAATTTATAAACGATATTGAACGGTTAAGAAATAATTTCGCGGAGGGGAGGGGATGATCCCAGGACCAGGGTATCCTGTCGCTCTTCTCGTAAAATAAATTTCATTTCCCAAGTTATTGATTCCGGTTTCAATTTTAAAGGAACCGAAATGAAAGTTTGCAATCAGGTCCATCACCTGATAATTCGGTATTTTTCCAATCACTCCGCTCAAAGTTCCCTCATTCGCGTTTGTGGCATCGGTGAATTGTTCACCGATTTTTGTAAGTTGAACACTCAAAAATATATTTTTATAACCAAACTTACCCCCAATCTTGATGTTATGAGTCGGAATAAATTCAACTTTTTTTCCCTGAATTCCTGGTCGTTCCGATCTGATGTACTCCGAATGGATTGACGCGATGTTAAAAAACAAAGACATATCGAATTGGGATGAGTCATTGAATATGAGTTCCTCCAAATTCAATTCGGTGATGGACTCAACCCCTAATATTAGGGCATCTCCTACATTACCCCTTTGACTTTTAACCCTATTGTAATTGTCTATCTTGGGGGTAAATCCGATACGGCCTTTGTATAACAGATAGAAAAAATTAGTGTCAAAAGATAAATAGTTTTTTATTTTTCCCCTTAAACCCAAATCAGCAGTAATACCGTTTTCATCTGTGATATTGGGATCAATAATATAGGCTGGATTGATGATGCTGATGTCAGAAAAAGTGACAGATCTGTAATTTTGGGAAGCATTTAAATACATTTCAATGTTTTTATTGAATTTGTAATTGACTCCCAATCCCAGCAGAAAGAAATTTCGTTTTTTGTTTTGGTTTTCCTGTATCGTTTGGTCTTGGATTACGTTTCCTGCCGCATCGAAGAATATTTTCCGATAGTTGCCATCGCTTTTTGTGTCAATCCATTCGAATCGGACACCGGGGGTAATGGATAATTTTTTATGGACGTAAAAAATGTGTTCCGTAAAAAAAGCTAAGTTTTTGTTAGGGTATTGGTAATTGGATTGAAAAGGATAGGAGGGGAATGTATTGTTGTAAAAATCAAAATCTGGGCCAATGGAATCACTACCGGCTCCTTGTCTGGAATCGTTTTGAGCCGCGTACCATTTGTTTCCAATGAGAAATATAACTTTTTTACCCCACAAGCTGTATTGACTTAACCATCGGGTCTCAAAACCGTAATTGTTAAAATTCCCCTCAATCAAATCTCTTTCTTCCAGAGGGTCCATTTGATTGACTCTGTTGCTTCTGAATCCTATCGCTTTTCTATTAGCATTCAGACCAAAGAATTGAAATTCAAAATTACTCGCTTCTGAGAAAGAATGTTGGAAAACGGTTTGATATAAGAACCAATCGAGGGCAAACCAATTTCTACTTCTATTGCTCTGGAAGGGGTCTTCTTTAAACATCTCATCGCTCAACCCCCCGGCCTGTTGTGATAAATAATCCAGAAGGGTAATCTCTCCCTTTATGGAGGTTTTAGGTCCTATTTGATATTTTAATTGGGTAAAGTAATTTCTTGAATCGAAATGACTATGGGGGCGAAACCCTTCGCCACTTTTGAAATTGAAATAGCTCAAATAAGACAAGTTCTTCACCTTCCCCTTGATCTCAGTGTAGTGGGTGTAAAGATGACGGCTACCTACGGTATTTCTTGTTCTCAACTCAAAAGTTTTATTTTCATTGGGCGTCACCAGTTTGAAGTTCACCAGTCCACCAAACTGGGTGCCGTATTGCAATGAAGCCGCCCCTCTTACAATTTGAATTTCATCGATGGCCTCTGCGGGAGGGGAATAGTAGCTTTCGGGGTAACCGAGAACATCAGCGCTGATGTCATAACCGTTTTGTCGGGTATTGAAATTGGAAGTTCTGTTGGGGTCAAGGCCTCTTCCTCCAATATTAAGTTGCAGTCCAGCATCGTCATTTTGATAGATATTGAGACCGGATATTTGGGCATAGATTTGTCTTGCATTATTGGAGGCAATATTGGCCGGAATTTGCCCGACTTGTATCACCTCTGTTTTTTTTCCTGCAAAAATAGAAGTTCCCTCATAATCGCTTAATCGATTGAGTTTAAACACTTTCTTTTTTTGTGCATTCAATACCACCTCGTTGAGTTGTTCGGTTCTTCCGATAGATATTGTAACGGGATTAAATTTTTGATTTTCAAAGGTCAATTCCTTTAAAGGGAATCCTTCCACATAGAAATAGAGGGTGGTTGGATAAGTAGAGATACTGAGTTCAAAGGGGGTTCCGACTTCTTCTGTCAGCAGCAGACCTTTTAAAGAATCGTAAATTTTAACTTCAGTGTCTTGATTTTGATCGAAAGTATCGTCTATTACAACTTCCAACTTGAGATTGTTTTGACCCAAAACAGGAAAACAAAGGAGTAGAATAATACTAAAAGCCCTTAATCTCATCTTTGAAAGGTAAAATCCATTCTTTATTTCCAAACCCATTTTGGTGTTCCAGTAGATTGATTTTTGGATCAATGAATTGTTGACTTTTTCTTCCGTTCAAAGCTACATAACTATCTGCAAACACTTGAACATTTTTATATTCTTTATTTGTGTAATGCGTTCCTAAGTGATGGGCAAATTCTAAAATAAAATCAGGCTGAAAGCTCATTTGTTTTTCTTGAAATTCGGTAAGAAAATCTTCGTTTTTTACATAAAACTGTTTTTGTGTAATACTGTCAACGATTCTGAACTGAGTATATCCTCTTTTTTCCATCAACATGACCCTCCACGAAAAGCGATACCCTTGCTCATGCCAGAATAATTCTCCAGGATATAAAACGTATCGAAAAGGGAAAAGAATTTGAATGACAAGTACTGATGTGAGCACTATAAATGCTGGACGATTGGATCTATAGTGAAACTCTTTTTTTATCGGGTTGACTGGACTCTCAATTTTTTTCAAAAAAATACTTTTAATCTTCATTCGAAATAGATCGATGCCTTTTTGATGAAAATCTGCTGAGAAAAAAATCAGGGCAGAGAGAATCATTATATAGGGAAACATACCGATTGGAAATAGAATGGCTGTACATAAATGAAACAGCACAACCAGAGTAAAAGCAAACCAGCGATACCTTTTCGAGAGCAGAAGAAAAGGGATCGTTAAATCGTATAACATTCCTCCCCAACTCATCAAGTAGTGCATCCAAGTTTGTTGGAACAAATAATGTCCAAAAAGAGGCATATCGTATTTTGAGAAAAGCCAAATACTGAGGGGTTGAGCCTGGAGTAACCAGTCGGAATTTATTTTGGCCAATCCGGCATAAAAATACACAACCATTATAAAGACTTGAATACTGGTGATGTAAAATCTTGGGATCAAACGAGGGGCTATTTTGCTTCTCATTTGATCCAATGAGAAAGTGGCGTGAGCCGGAATAAAGCACAATAAAAAAGACAATACACTCACAAAGTAATAGTGATTTAAATAGGTGGTTTTGTCTATGAGCTCTATATAGGTAAATGAAATGAAAAAGAGAATAATAGCGGTGCGGTAAAAGAGCCCCAACAGTACCAATAAAGCACTTATTCCGCAGATTAAAAAAAGTAAATAGGTGTAATCTCCCCAATCCTTAACCCAACTAAAACCGTAATATGAAAAGTGAAAGGAGGGTTCAATGTATAAGGTATGAATCCATCCCTTGGCCCAAAACCTAATGAGGCCAAAAAGCATCATAAAACCAAAACAAACCCTAAAAATAGCCAAAGGGGCAGGGTTTACATGATGAAAAAGATAAGATTTTAACTTATGAGTTAATATCATTAAGGAAGAGCGAAGGGTTAGTCGCCGTCGGCATCGGCATAATCCACACTAATATTCAAAACCTGAAGCATATCTACTTTAAGGAGCACTACAGTGGATTGAATGTTATCGTATGTTTTCAAAAATAGGGTTAGGTCCGAATCCATTTGACGGACAAAACTTTGATCTAATGCATTAATACTGTTTTCTACAACACTTAATTTTTCATTGATTTGGTCAGAAAGTAAATGGTCTTTCCCAGATTCTATAAAATTCAAGTAAGATTTTAAACTCGGTCCAGTAACGTCCTTATTTTCAACCGATATGCCGTTAAAGAAGTTTTTGATACTGCTCAGGGCTTCCATGGCGATCTCTTTTGAATATATTTTACTGTAATAACCCTCAACGCGGTCGGGCAAGGCGGCAGGGGAAAAAACACCAGCAGGGATTCCAAATTTGTTGGCTATGAATCCTTTTTCGAAATAGTAAATGAAGTCGTTTACCATCATATTGAGATTTGAGGAGGCGGTATTTTCTGTAGATAAGACAAATTCCTCTTTTGTGCGAACCCAATCCTCTTTCACCGCTTTGGTATGGCTTACCAAGGACTCAATCATTGTTTTTAGATAATCTCTGTATTTTATATTGTCTCTCAATTGATTGATCCCTTTTGATGGGTCGTCATCGGGTCCAAACAAAAGATATTCAATCGTGGGAAAACCTTGCGCAGAGTAATTGTTTGGATTTTCTAAATCATACGCTCCACTTTCGATGTTTGATTTTACTCGAACAGTATCCACGGGATAAATATTTGATTTGAACACATAATATTCCTCCATCGCTTTTCCAATATTGAACATTTCTACATGTTGCCACGCTTTGTATGAGTTCAACCATTGGTTTGTCAATTCTTCAAAATTCTCATCCGTAAGATCGGCATTAAAAAGATCAAACGAGCTCTTGAGTTCTCCCAAATTGTCCTCCAAATTATTAAAAGACGGAATAATGATTTGATTGACAATAAAAGTCAACATTTCCTGTCTATCAAAGGTTTTTTTTGAATCCGAAGTATCTTGATCGGTTCCGACCTCTGAATTTACAATTGGATTTTCTTCAGTGGGGACAAGGTTGGCGTCATCATCAGCCACTTGACAACCTAAAACCAGAAACGTAAAAACAATCCACACATTTTTTCTTAACATGACCTACTCTTTAAAAAATTATTGGGAGTGCTGTCATAGATCCCATAGCTTGCTGATTCAAAATGATACAGACACTCATATTCCTGTGGTATTTAGACCGGTTACTTGATCAATTTTATCGGCCATTGCATTCAATTCGGTAGCGGTTCTGCTCCAAAAACCGTTGCCTTTTTCAAGATCGCTCAACATTTTGTTGACTTCGGTATTGTCAAAATAAGGTTTACCATCTTCTTTCATCGTGAATTGTAATGAAAGAATCAAACCATAGCCCTCAGATAGGGCGTGAAAAACATTTGCCCACAATTTATTTTCTATATTTATAGCACTAGATCTGAGGTAGGTGGCTGCTCTGAATCCTATTACTTTTGACAATCCCTCTTTGATGATTTTGGCTTGTTTGTCTTTGAGTTCATACTCTCGAGCCACTATCGCCGCTCTTCCAAGCTTAAAGGCATTGTAAATTTCTTTATCCAGTCCGGGTAAATCCCCTTTGCCAAGATATTTTGCAAGTAGGACTCCATTAGAAACCTTAGGGGAGTAGGGATTGTCCTCACCATACAGGTAGCCAAAACCTTCATCCCAATAGTGTTCCATTTGGGTGACATTATTCTGAGATGCTCCGGGGGAGGTATAGCTAAAAACGAGATTGTCATTGTCTGCAATATTCGAACCCGCGTCGAGCTTGCCTCTCCAGAGGTAACCATTGATGATTTGATCGGCGACCAGAGCCCCTATGAGTGATTTGGTGAAAATTTGATTCATTTCAAATCCTTTTCCGTCAATGTGAACGGTTCTTCCCCCTGGATCAGTATATTTCCCTGCAACACCTTCAGAAGCATCATTGTTATAGTAAGGAAAAACGTCATTGACTACTCGGGTAATGAACGCTTGGATTTGAGGTTTCACAGTTGATGAGGCATAACTGCTTGCAGCGACTTTACTTCCAATGTTTTTTCCCGAGGTATTGAGCGAGTCGTCCTTAAACCCTATACCCTCATTGAACATGGCCAGTAAATCTGCTTCAGTTTTGGAGCTGTTGCTGAATGCCAAATACAATTCTCCTGCCATTTTAAGTCGGGCGGTTTGTCCTGAATAAAAAACGGTAGAAATACCATTTCGGGTGAACTTGTACTCAGTAGGGGGTAGGGGATCGTTTTTGATCTGAGGGTCAAGGGCAATGTCTTGTTCATCGATATTTTCTATGATGTCGCTTGGAATTTCTACCAATTCACCCCCTTTTTCACAAGCCATGGTTAAAATCAGCACACCCATTAGGGACAAAAATATTTTCTTCATTGAGATAGAGAAATATCTATTTATAATTAGTCTAAATTAATTTATTCAAAAATAATAACTGAAACTTTAATACAAAAGAAATTTCCTGATTTATTTTGATTGAATCTAAATAAAATCGAAAAACGGTAAAAATAATCAAGTGATTCATAGGAATTGGTCCGTCAATAAAAAATAAAAAGGAAGCGATATCGGATTAATTTCAGGCATAAAATGTTTTCAAAAAAAGATTTTAATTTCTATTAAACACACTCAAGTGGAGTAAAAATGCATTGAATACCAAATTTTTGAAGGGATTCAACAGTCCGTTTTTAGACCAGATTTTGTTTCATAAGAGAGTATTTTCGTGATAAGAACTTTGTGAGACGGCATTGGATGATTATTTCCTTATATTTGCATGCAATTAGTTTCAAATTAATTGCTTATGACTTCCGATAAATTTGTTGGCCAAGGACTCACCTACGACGATGTGTTGTTGGTTCCTTCCTACTCAGAAATCTTACCCCGTGAGGTCTCTATCATTTCTCGTTTTTCCAGGAATATAACATTGAATGTGCCGATTGTTTCGGCGGCAATGGATACGGTAACAGAGAGCAGAATGGCCATTGCTATGGCGCAAGAGGGTGGAATTGGTGTATTGCACAAAAATATGACCATTGAAGAACAAGCCAACAAGGTGAGAACTGTAAAAAGAGCCGAGTCGGGAATGATTATTGACCCTGTTGTTCTGACGGTAGATTCTTTTGTTAAGGATGCCAAGGATAATATGGCGCACTTCAAAATAGGAGGTATACCCATAGTGGATGAAAAAAACAGCCTGTTGGGAATTGTCACCAATCGTGATTTACGTTTTGAAAAAAATGATGCGCGTCCCATTTCGGAAGTAATGACTTCAGAAAACCTTATTTCGGTAAAAGAGGGGACTTCGCTGGAAGAAGCTGAGGTGATTTTAGAAAATCATAAAATTGAAAAGCTTCCCGTGGTAGATGCCAATAATATTTTGGTGGGTCTTATCACTTTTAGAGACATGACCAAACACAGGGCAAAACCCAACGGGAATAAAGATAAGTATGGAAGGTTACGGGTTGCCGCTGCAGTGGGGGTAACAGCCGACTTGATAGAACGAACATCAGCACTGGTACAATCCAATGTAGATGCCGTAGTGATCGATACCGCTCATGGGCATTCCAAAGGAGTCGCTGCCGCGTTGAAACGTGTTAAAGAGGCTTTTCCTGATTTGGATGTTGTGGTCGGTAATATTGCAACGGCAGAAGCTGCCAAGTATTTGGCCGATATGGGCGCCGATGCCGTTAAAGTGGGTATAGGACCGGGGTCTATTTGTACGACCCGAGTCATTGCCGGGGTAGGATATCCTCAGCTTTCGGCTATTACTGAAGTTTACAAGGCCCTTGGGGGGTCAGAGGTACCCATTATTGCCGATGGAGGAATCAGATACACTGGCGATATTCCCAAAGCCATAGCCGCTGGGGCCGATGCGGTCATGTTGGGTTCACTTTTGGCGGGAACTCAAGAATCGCCAGGAGAAACGGTTATTTTTGAAGGAAGGAAGTTCAAAACATATCGTGGCATGGGCTCGGTCGAAGCCATGAAAAAAGGCAGCAAAGATCGTTATTTTCAAGATGTAGAAGACGATATCAAAAAACTCGTGCCTGAGGGTATTGTGGGGAGAGTTCCTTACAAAGGTGATTTGAATGAAAGCATTCACCAATTCATTGGTGGGCTCAAAGCCGGCATGGGCTATTGTGGAACCAAAGACATCAAAACCTTACAAGAGAAGGGCAAATTTGTTACCATTACCGCCTCTGGAATTAAGGAAAGCCATCCTCACAACATCAGCATAACCAAAGAGGCGACCAATTATAGTCCTTAGTTTAGTAGGCTACAATTTTATGAGTGAATATTTTATGATCGGTAGTTTCGATCCGAATGATGTAAAGACTCTGCCTTTCTAAAGGGATAGGAATAACCACCCTTGAAAAATCTTGGATGTTCATATCCACAATAATGTTCCCAATGATCGAATAAATTTTTAAATTGCCACTAACCTGAGTCCCTTGGATCAAAAGGGTATTGTCTTGGTAAAGAATATGGAACGGATCATTTTGGTTGGAGATCGCTTGAAGGTTAAAAGGAGAGGGAGGAAGGTGGGGACTAACTTGATGAAAAGCTAATGAGAAAAGAGTACAACAAAAAGTAAGAAATTTTTTTTTCACTACTTTTAAATATATAACTAATTTACATTTTTTTTAATATGTTCAAAAAAATATCAACATATTAAGATACTGTAAATCAAATGTATATAATATTTATTAAGAACAAAAAATAAAAATTGTTAATAATTCATATCGTATGTTGACCAAAACGCGTTCCCATTGAAATGAAACAGATCTTCGGCCTATCCCTCTATTTTTGGGGTTTATTGTTTATTCTTTCAAGTGTATTGCTCTCTTGTGACGGAGTCAACTCTTCCGATTCAGAACGATTGATTGGTCGTGCAGAAAATCATTACTTATATCTTTCCGATGTTAAACGATCTTTTGATGGGTTTACTTCCAAAGAAGACAGCTTGATTAGGGTGACAAAATTCATAGATGAATGGGCGCGACAAAAATTGTTGTACGAAAAATCTTTAATCAATTTGCCGGAAGAGAAAATTACTCAACTGAATGATCTGGTCAATAATTATCAATCAGATTTATTCATGAATGCTTATCGTGAATTTGTGCTCAAATCCTCTATGGACACATTGATGACCGAGGGCTTAATTAGAGCTTTTTATGAGGAAACAAAGCATAATTTTAAACTTAAAGAACCTGTTTATAGGATCAGATACATCAGTTTTCCTCTCGATAATGTAGATCAAAGGGAAATCACTAAACGGTTCAAAAAGTTCGATGAAAATGATGTCGTTTTCTTAGATTCATTATCCTTTCAATTTTCCAACTTTTTTTTATCCGACTCCATATGGTTGAATGAGGTTGAGATTCGGGATCAATTGTTCTTTTTGGACGAACTTCAACAGGACCGTTTCTTAAAAACCCCTAATTATTATGAGGTAAAAGACAGTTTAGCTTTATATTTGTTAACGCTGGTTGATCGTCTGGATCGAGGCAACATTGCACCCTTGTCATACGTGGAGAACACCATTAAGGACATCGTTTTTAATAAAAGGAAAATTGAATTTTTAAGATCTTTTGATAATGATATTCTACAAGATGCCATTAAAACTAAGAAATTTGAAACATACTAAGTATATGAAAATCAAATATTTATTTATATTAATTACAATAAACACTTCAATATTAATTGCGCAACAAAGTAAAACTAACCTTCCTTTGAGAATTAAGGTGGATGGGGTTTCAGCAGTTGTGGGGGATTATGTAATTCTCGAGTCCGATATTGATAAGACCATTGTAGAAATGGAGTCGCAAGGCATTTCTACCAAGAACATCAGCCGTTGCGAATTATTGGGGAAATTGATGGAAGACAAGTTGTATGCCCACAATGCCATTCAAGACAGCTTAGAAGTAAGCGATGAAGAAATTTACGATTATGTGGATCAGAGTATTTCGTATTTTACAGAGCAGTTGGGAAGTATCGAAAAAGTTTTAGAGTTTTATAAAAAACCCGATGAATTGTCTTTTAGAGATGAGCTTTTTCGCCTCAACAAAGTACAAAAACTTTCAGCGATGATGCAATCCAAGATTGTGGATGATGTGGACATTACTCCCGAGGAAGTTCGTAACTTTTTTAAACAGATAGGAAAAGATGAGCTACCGGTTTTTGGGACGGAATTGGAGATTTCTCAGATTGTAATAGAACCACGAGTTTCTGAAGAGGAAAAAGAGCGAATTGTCAATCAATTGAAATCCTTTAAAGTAGATGTTGAGGAATTAGGCATGAGCTTTTCTTCAAAAGCAGTTTTGTATTCACAAGATCCAGGATCGCGCTCAAGTGGTGGAAAATATACCCTCCACCGAAAAAAGCCTAGGATGGTAAAAGAATTTCGAGATATAGCATTCAGTTTACAAGAGGGGCAGGTCTCCGATCCATTCAAAACCGACTTTGGCTGGCACATCTTAACCGTAGAGCGCATCAGGGGACAAGAAGTCGATGTAAGACATATTCTTTTGACTCCTAAGGTGGATCTAGAACAGTTGGAGGAGGCTAGAAAGCTTATGGATACCTTGAGGGTCAGAATTATTAACGAGGAGATTAGTTTTGAAGAGGCTGCCTTTCAATTTTCAAGTGAAAAGGAAACCCGGCTCAATGGCGGTGTGATCATCAACCCAACTACGGGTGATAAAAGATTTGAATTGACAAAAATGGATCCCGTTTTGTACAATCAAGTCAGAGATCTGAAAGATGGACAGTTATCTGTTCCTTTGTTGGACGAAGAACGTTCCGGTTTAAAGAAATACAAAATACTGAAGGTCACAAATCGTTACGATGAACATGTGGCAGATTATTCTCAGGATTATGTCAAAATAAAAGAACTGGCTCTTAAGGAAAAGAAGTTGAAGGCCATAAAAAAGTGGATGGAGGAGAACATTGAAAAAACCTACATCAGCATGAATAAAGACTTCAACGATTGTGAGTTCAACAACAATTGGCGTAAAGAATAAGGGCTTATTTGAAGTACTTTAAAGGTACCCACAACATTCCAAAACATTCTCCACCGTCTTTACCCAAATGTTTGTGGTGCATTTTATGTGCCCTTCTCACGGCTTTGGCATAGCGATTATTGGAATTTCTGAACCATTTAAATCGTTGGTGGATAAAGATGTCGTGAACCAAAAAATAAGTGAGACCGTAGATAAAAATCCCAATGCCTATGGGGAGTCCCGCCCAAAAATTATACTCCCCCCAAATAATTACGCAGGAGGTACTGACGATGGCGTAGAAAATGAAGAACAAATCATTGCGTTCAAACCATGATTTGTGATCTTTCTTGTGGTGATCTTTGTGAAGACTCCAAAGAAATCCATGCATTATATATTTGTGAGAAAACCAAGCCATAAATTCCATGCTCAAAAAAGTGATGCATAATGTTCCCAGCCAAAGAATCGTTTCCATTTACATAAGATTGAGGTGAAATTTGAGATAAGATTGAGCCAATACACTCATCTTTTGATAATTCGGGACCCTGATTCGCGCTGATTTTATTTTTTTAGACGGGGTATTTTTAAGTTTGATGAGCAATTTTCGGTAGTATTTATAAGCCGTATAAACCCCTAATTGAGCACTGTCTGGCAACTTAAAGATTCCTTCTAATGCAAAATCAAAATCTTTTTCAATATCTTCTATGATAGCTGATTTACTGTTTTCATCAAAATCAGCAGGGTCGAGATCAGGGAAATAGGTGCGATCCAATACTTCAAAATCGGCATTGAGATCTCTCAAAAAATTCACCTTTTGAAATGCACTTCCCAAGGCCATTGCATGTGGTTTGAGTCGCTCAAACTCTTCTAAGTTTCCCTCCAAGAAAACATTCAGACACATCAAGCCTACTACATCAGCAGAACCATAAATGTATTCATGGTATTCCTCCTGAGATTTGTATTTCTGTTTGTGTAAATCCATTTTCATGCTTTTTAAAAAAGCATCGATCAGTTCATTTTGAATGTTGTTTTGGTGAACGGTGTATTGAAAGGAATTTAAGATGGGGTTTAGACTGATTTTGTTCTCAAGAGCATGGACTAAATCTTCTTCAAACCTTTTGAGTAGCTCTTTCTTATTGAAATGGTGAAAACTATCAACGATTTCATCAGCAAACCGAACAAATCCGTATATATTATAGATGTGTATCCGGTGCTTGCTCCCCAACATTCTTGTGCCTAGGGTAAAAGAAGTGCTATAGCGCTGGGTAACCAACTTGCTGCACTCAAACGAGACCGTGTCAAAATGATTTTTCAAGGGTATATAGTTATAGAATAATTATCTTACCGTAAATCTAATAAAAATCAACAAACAATTTGAGATTATACATAAATAGAAGCCTGTAAAAACTCTTGCTGAAAGGCATCCACGGTTTTGAAAACCCGAATGTTTTTCGGTAATTTTGAAGTATCTATGTGCACTTGTTGTGGACCTAAGATGGCCAATTTGGCGTTGCTTTCTCTTAAAACAGAACTCTGGAAATGGTCTAAATAATCATCAATGATATCTTTGTTGGGTTCTACGGTGAGATAAGAAACAAAGCACAATTCACTGTTAACGCTCATTAAGGTTTCCAGGCTTTCCGTTTGTAGGGATTGTCCTAAAAAGATAGTGCGATAACCCAATTTTAGAATGTAATAATTGAGGAATAAGATTCCCAATTCATGGATTTCGTTTTCGGGGAGGAATAAAACAAATACCTTATTGTTGTGCTGGGGTAAATATTCTTTTTGAAGAATATCGGTTTGAACATGAATCTTCTGTTTGATCAAATGGGTGATGAAGTGCTCGTGTGAGGGGCTTATAGCATGGGTTTGCCATAGAATTCCCAATTCATTCATCAAAGGCATGAAAATATTGATGAAAACAAATTCAAAATCATTTAGGAGGAGAATTTCATCGACGGTGGCATCAAACAAAACGGTATCAAAATTAACCATTGATAATTTTAATACATTGATAGATACTTGCTCAGAGTTGGATTTCAAAGCAATCTCCCGAACCATAATGGGTATTTCTTGCTGATCAAGGCTTGCAATCTTAGAGATTTTAAAACCATGATTGTAAAGGAGAGTAATGTTCAGCAGTTTTTTCAGACTTGAAAGGCTGTATCTTCTGATGTTGGTATCGGTCCTGTCAGGACTTAATAATTCGTATCTTTTTTCCCAAATACGAATGGTGTGGGCCTTGATTCCAGAAATGTTTTCAAGGTCTTTTATGGAGAAATTATTTTTTACCCGGCTCATATTGTTCAATCTTCATTAGCAAAAGCTTAAACAAATTTAGTACTTTTTTCTGAATATCGAAATAAAAAAAAAGCTTTGAGGGGAAAGTGCGCACAAGAAGACTCGAACTTCCACGGGATTTAACTCCCACCAGGCCCTCAACCTGGCGCGTCTACCAATTCCGCCATGTGCGCGGTAGTGATCTGGCTGGGGCTCGAACCCAGGACCCTCTCCTTAAAAGGGAGATGCTCTACCAACTGAGCTACCAGATCAAAATAAAAAGTGACTTGGCTGGGGCTCGAACCCAGGACCCTCTCCTTAAAAGGGAGATGCTCTACCTACTGAGCTACCAAGTCTTTTGAGGGTGCAAATATAATATCAATTATTTACTTTTCATGTTCAATTGTTATAAATTTACGGTCAACTTGAAACCTCTTATAATGGTTAAATCCCTAATCTTAATGGGCTATATGGGCTGTGGTAAATCCGCTTTAGGGAAGTATTTAACGACATCCCAGTCCCTTCCGTTTATTGACTTAGACCAATATATTGAGGCACAAGAAAACAGAAGTATTTCGGAGATGTTCGCATTGCATGGAGAATTGTATTTTCGTCAAAAAGAGCGTTTTTATCTGGAAAAATTACTTTCCGATGTTTCTCCATCCATCATTGCATTGGGAGGGGGAACCCCTTGTTATTATGATAATATTGATTTTATCAATCAAAACAAAAATCTTACAACCGTCTATTTAAAAACGACTCCAAAAACATTGGTCAAGCGACTTTTTGATCAAAAAGACCATCGTCCTATGATTGATCATCTCACAACTCCGGAAGCCTTGGAGGAATTTATAGCGAAACACCTTTTTGAAAGAGTCCCTTATTACCTCAAGGCTCAGCATCAAATTGTGACCGATCATCAATCTATTGAAGATTTGGCCCATCACGTCGAAAAGATATTAGCTTAGGTACACTCCTTCATCGATTCCAAAAGTAACATCGATGCGTTCCTTCACTGAGGTGGAAAGGGAAAGCCCTTTAAAATCTCCTTTGATGGGAAAGTTTTTATGATTTCGATTGACCAGAACTGCGGTTTGTATTTTTTTTAGTTTGATACTCAAGAAATGGGAAACAGCATAGATTAGAGTACTGCCGGTATTCAAAACATCGTCAACCACTACCACAGACTTGTTTTTGCAAATTTCTAATGTCTCGGATAGAATGATTTCTTTTCGGGGATTTTTTTTATCAATCTCTATTTCGATAAAGAGAACTTCAATATTGGATATTTCTTCCAATTCAGCTTGAATCCTTTTGCCCAGTACAATTCCATTTTGAGCAATACCCGCCAAAATCAATTGTTGTTCCTCAAAATGATTCTCATAGATTTGAAACGCAATTCTTTTTACAGTCTTTTGGATGTTGATCGCATCCATTATTTTGTTTTTTTCTTGCATGGTTAAGGGTTAGGCCTTAATGTTTTAGAAATATAGGAATAGATTTTAACTTTAGTTGATCTGTCAGGTGTTTTTTATTGGTGAAGATCAGTCCTCCTGCTCAGGTTTTGGATCTGGAGATCCAACGTAATCGTCTATTTCTCTTCTGTCTTTTTTGGTGGGTCTTCCGGTTCCTCTTTCCCGCTCTGGTCCTTTTGAAAGTGATTGTAAACTATGGTTGTCAAAAGCCTCCTTTGAGGTAATGTTTTCTCTGTAAACATCCAGTAATTTGGCTCCTAATCGGCTTTTGGGAATGTCCATAACCCTCAATTCGTGCCAAATTTGATTTTTTCGCACTTTAACCTGATCCCCAATCAAAACTTCTCGAGAGGGTTTCACAATTTGCCCTCCAAACCTTACATGCCCTTGTTTGCATGCCATACTGGCTTGATTTCTTGATTTATAATAGCGAAGGCACCACAGGTATTGATCAATTCGCATTGTTAAACTTCATATAATTTAGAATACAAAAATAAAGTAAAATTGTATCTTGCAATTCAATTTCTATCAATGAAATATCTAAACAAACTTTTGTATTTGTCAGTTGTATTTCTCATGGTTTTCGCATGTAAAAAAGACAGTGATGAAACCGAACCTATCAGGGATGTTCAGGAACAAACGCTGAATGATGATGAAGCATTGATAGCTTACTTAAAAACCCATTTTTACAATTATGAGGAATTTTCAAAGGATCCTGATAATTACAAAATTGAAGTAGCCTTGGATACGATCGCTGAAGAAAACAGCGATAAGACCCCGCTTTGGGATCAGGTACAAACCAAAACAGTAGAGATCACCGATCGGAACGATAACGAGATCCCTACCAAAATGTACTTTTTGGTTGCCAAAACGGGAGTGGGAGAAAACCCCAGCCTTGTAGATTCTACTTTTGTAACCTACAAAGGAAGCTTACTCAATGGTGAAGTTTTTGACCAAAGAAATCTCCCCATGTGGTTTAATTTGGCTTCGGGAGTAATTCGGGGGTTTAAGCATTTTTTGCCCGAGTTGAAAGCAGGAGACCATACTGTTAATCCAGATGGCACCTATGAACTTGATCATTACGGCAATGGGGTATTCTTTATTCCCTCTTCTTTGGGATACTATGCCCAAAGCATTTCTACTATTCCTCAATATTCTCCCTTGATTTTTTCGGTAGCACTCCATAAGGTGAACCCTGCTGACCACGACAACGATGGTATTTTGTCTAGAGATGAGGATCCTGACGGGGATGGTAATCCGTTGAATGACGATACCGACTTGGACAGGAATCCCAATTATCTCGATACAGACGACGATAACGATGGAACTCCAACCCAAGTTGAATACGATAGGAATGGGGATGGCATTGCTGACGACGATGATAACGACGGCATCCCCAATTATTTAGATGCCGACAACAATTAGTTGAGTTGAACAGAAAGCCCAATTGTAAATTGATTGGGTCGGGTATCAATCTGACCCTTATTGGGTATTCCTGCCTCCGATAAAATTTTGCTTTCTACGGCCGAAAATCCTTTTTCATATCGGATGTCCACACCGACCGGACCGAGCTGAACTCTGGTCCCAATATGCATTCCATATTTCATCTTTTTTTCAACCTCCTCAAAACTCAATTCATCGCTCTTGTTGGAGAGAGGGTAAAAAGCAGTTGGTCCGATAAACATACTCAAAGGACCGAGCATTTTAACCCCAAAAGATACTGGAAGTTCGATTCGTGTTTTTTTTAAGGCGTTGCCCTCAAACCTACTGCTCACTTGGGTGTATTGAAGTTCAGGTCTCAAATAAAAAATCAGAAAATCTACTTGGGCGTAGCCTCCGAGATGGAAACCCGAGTTACTTTTTAATTTTCCTTCTTTTTGGAGTTGATCTCCTACGAGTATTATATCACCCGGAGCGTCAAAATTGAGCCCTCCTTGAAGTCCAAACTTCAGTTGAGAAAAACAAATTTGTGAGACCAGTAATAAGAAAATGAAGTTTGGGGCTGTTTTCATTTTATAGCATTAAAAAATTATTTTCGACTCAATACTTTTTTCACGGCATTGATGATTGCATTTTTATTCAATCCATATTTGTCCATCAATTGGGCGGGTGTTCCGGATTCCCCAAAGGTATCATTGGTTGCGACAAATTCTTGGGGGGTAGGATGTTTTGCGGCCAAGGCACCCGCAATACTTTCTCCCAAACCTCCGAGATAATTGTGTTCTTCAGCAGATACGATACAGCCTGTTTTTTGAATAGAGTTGAGGAGTAATTCGGTATCCAATGGTTTTATGGTATGGATGTTGATGACTTCGACAGATATGCCCTCGGCTTCCAAAGTTTCGGCAGCCAATAAAGCTTCCCAGACCAAATGACCCGTAGCGGCAAGGGTAACGTCATTTCCAGAGTTTAAAACAATTCCTTTCCCGATTTCAAAAGGCATGTCTTCGGGGATGAAATTGGCCACTTTAGGTCGTCCGAATCGGAGATAGACAGGGCCTTGATGTTCAGCAATGGCCAGAGTAGCCGCTTTGGTTTGGTTGAAATCACAGGGATTGATGACCGTCATACCGGGCAACATTTTCATCATGCCTATGTCTTCCAAAATCTGATGTGTAGCTCCATCTTCTCCCAATGTTACTCCTGCATGTGAGGCACATATTTTAACATTTTTATTAGAGTAGGCGATGGATTGGCGGATTTGATCGTAAACCCTTCCCGTCGAAAAATTGGCAAAAGTTCCGGTAAAAGGAATCTTTCCTCCAATAGTCAATCCAGCGGCAATTCCCATCATATTGGCCTCAGCAATACCGATTTGAATAAATCTTTTTGGGTTTTCCTTGATGAATTCTTCCATCTTAAGCGACCCTACCAGGTCGGCACACAAGGCCACAACGTTGGGGTTTGTTCTCCCGAGTTCTGCTAAACCGGCTCCAAAACCAGAGCGGGTATCCACTTTACCTTGATCCGTATATTTTTTCATAGATTTTTGGCGTTCCAAATTTAATAATCCCCTAAGGTCTCAGGGTTCTGTGCTAATGCATTTTCCAGCTGTTCATCGTTAGGGGCTTTTCCATGCCATGCGTGAGTATGCATCATATAGTCCACACCATTGCCCATTTCGGTGTGCATAATGATCACAATAGGCTTGGCTTTTCCAGTTTTGGATTGGGCGAGTTTTAAAGCGTCAATTATAGATTTAAGATCATTTCCTTGTTCAAGAACAATGACTTCCCAACCAAAAGCGGCAAATTTTCCTGCAATATCTCCCATAGGGAGCACTTCATCGGTGCTTCCATCAATTTGTTTGCCGTTGAGGTCAACAGTTGCAATGAGATTATCCACTTTTTTTCCAGCTGCAAACATAATGGCTTCCCAATTTTGCCCTTCTTGGAGCTCACCGTCTCCCATCAATACAAACACCGTTTTGTCGTCGTGATTTAATTTTTTGGAAAGGGCAGATCCTATAGCCACCGAGAGTCCTTGACCCAACGAACCCGAAGCCACTCGCACTCCGGGGAGTCCTTCATGAGTGGTGGGATGTCCTTGTAACCTGGAATCTATTAAACGAAAGCTTTCCAGCTCTTTTACCGGAAAATAACCTTTGCGCGCAAGTACACTGTAAAAGAGAGGAGAGATATGACCGTTGGAAAGGAAAAATAAATCTTCTCCCGTTCCATCCATTTCAAAACCCTCTTTGAGTTCCATGATTTCGTAATAGAGCGCAACGAGAAATTCTGTACATCCAAGAGATCCTCCTGGGTGGCCCGAATTTACTTTGTGAACCATCCGCAAGATGTCTCTTCTCACTTGAGAGACTAATGCATTCAAAAAATTATAGTCTGGCATGGTGTTTAATTTTCAAAGCAAAAGTAAGCTTTCAAGTTTTAGCCACAAAGTTGAGAGAATTATTTTCTGTAAAAATTAAATAAATAAATAAAAGGTTTTAAATCAAAGAGGGAAAAGAATCATCATCTACTGTCTTATATTTGTAAGCATTTCTAAGGCATGAAATTCAATTTAATTCAAAAGGACATCTCGTCATCGGCCAGAGCCGCAACCCTAACGACCGATCACGGGATCATTGAGACTCCAATTTTTATGCCCGTCGGAACAGCCGCTACAGTAAAGGGAGTCCATCAAAGAGAGCTCAAGCAGGATGTCCAACCCGATATCATTTTGGGGAATACCTACCACCTTTATTTAAGACCGGGGACTGAAATCCTTAAACAAGCGGGTGGATTGCATCGATTTATGAATTGGTCGGGTCCGATCCTCACCGACTCGGGGGGTTACCAAGTCTATTCGTTATCCAGCAATCGGAAAATCAAAGAAGAAGGGGTTACTTTTAAATCCCATATCGACGGTTCTCTACATTTTTTCTCTCCAGAGCGGGCCGTCGAAATACAACGTGAAATAGGAGGGGACATTTTCATGGCTTTCGACGAGTGTACCCCTTACCCTTGCGACTATGACTATGCAAAAAAATCCATGCAAATGACCCACAGATGGTTGGATCGATGCATAGCCCACGACAAGAAAATTCCCTTTGAGTACGATTATCGGCAATCTTTTTTTCCCATTGTTCAGGGAAGTGTTTACAAGGATTTGAGGAAGGAATCGGCCGATTATATCGCCTCCAAAGAGGCCCCAGGAAATGCGATTGGAGGGCTTTCTGTGGGAGAACCTGCAGAAGAAATGTACGCCATGACCGAGACAGTGTGCGATCGTTTGCCAGAAGATAAACCCCGCTATTTGATGGGGGTAGGAACTCCCATCAATATATTGGAGAACATCGCTTTGGGCATTGATATGTTCGACTGTGTAATGCCCACAAGAAATGCGAGAAATGGTATGTTGTTCACTGTCGAGGGTACTATAAATATAAAGAATAAAAAATGGGAGAACGATTTTTCTCCCATCGATACGGCTGCCTACTGTTATGTAGATACAGACTATTCTAAAGCGTATTTACGCCATTTGTTTACCGTCAATGAAATGTTGGGTAAGCAGATCGCCACATTACACAACCTCAGTTTTTATTTGTGGTTGGTAAGAGAGGCCAGAAAGCATATCTTAGAGGGAGATTTTTGCCTTTGGAAAAATCAAATGTGTCGTCAAATGGACAAACGGTTGTAGCATGAAGATCATCGACGGGTATATCATCAAAAAATATCTTTCCACCTTTGGAGTGATGATTCTCCTTTTTATTCCCATCGGAATCATGGTTGACATGGCCGAAAAGATTGATAAATTCAAGGAAAATGAAGTGCCAACCAAAGCAATTATTGATTATTACCTTGATTTCACTTGGTATTTCGGAAGCTTATTGTTTCCTATTTTTCTTTTTTTAGCGGTCATTTGGTTCACTTCTAAACTGGCCAACAATACTGAAGTGATTGCCCTTTTGAGTTCGGGAATTTCTTTTTCTCGTTTTTTGAGACCCTATTTGATTTCTGCGGGGATCATTGCCCTATTTTCTTTTTTCTCGGGCATGTTCATCGTTCCCAAATCCAATTCGAGTTTTAATGCTTTTGTGTACAAATACATCGACAAAAAAAGTGAGCGTACAACCAAAAATCTATACCAACAAATCAATCCCAAAGAATATATTTTTGTGAGCAGTTATGATCCCATTCGTAAAAGTGCTAACAACTTTACTCTGGAACATTTTGAGGACAACCTCATGACGTTTAAGATTCAGGCCAATAGTATTCGTTGGGTCGATAGAGACAGTGTTTTCAGATTGTCTTCCTACGTCAAAAGATCTTTTCTGGGTGATGAGGAGATTTACGAGCAGCAGAGTCGTTTGGATACGATTTTTGATTTTCAAATCGATGATTTATCCCCCGTAAATTACAAAGCTGAAACCCTAACTTTTAGGCCTCTTAACGAGTTCATAGCGAAAGAACGTGAGGGCGGTTCGGTAAAGATCAATAGCCATTTGTTGGTAAGGCATAAACGATGGAGTTTGCCCTTTTCAGCTTTTGTTTTAACCCTCATTGGGGTTTCGGTTTCCTCTTTCAAAAGAAGAGGAGGAATGGGGATCAACTTAGCCTTTGGAATTGCCTTGGGATTTCTTTTCATCTTCTTTGATAAAATATTTTCGGTGATGGTAAATAAGTCCAATTTTCCTCCCTTTTGGGGCGCTTGGCTCCCTGTTTTTATTTTTGGTATTTTCGCGATATTGCTTCTTCGGCAGGCGAGGAGATAGAGGGTCAACTTAATCTCGAATTTCTACAAATGATCCACTAATATTTTTATTTTTGTATAGAATAGAACGATGTAAATGGAATATTTAGACTTTGAACTTCCCGTTAAGGAATTACAAGATCAAATTGTTAAATGTCAGGCCATAGGCGACGAAAGCAGTGTTGACGTGACCGAGACTTGTAAATTGTTGGAAGAAAAATTGAAGGATACTAAAGCACAAATCTATGGTAATCTGACGGCTTGGCAAAGGGTTCAGCTGTCTCGTCACCCTTCAAGGCCCTATGCACTGGATTACATCAGAGCTCTTTGTGGGGATACCTTTTTGGAAATCCATGGCGATCGAAATTTTGCCGATGATAAAGCAATGGTAGGCGGATTGGGAAAAATCGATAACCAAACCTTTATGTTTATTGGAACCCAGAAAGGGTACAATACCAAAACCAGACAATACCGAAATTTTGGAATGGCCAAACCCGAAGGATACCGCAAGGCACTTCGTTTGATGAAAACTGCAGAAAAATTCGGAATCCCTATCATTTCTTTGATCGACACACCGGGTGCCTACCCGGGTTTGGAGGCAGAGGAGAGGGGACAGGGACAAGCCATTGCCAATAATATCTTTCAAATGTTGTCCATCAAAACTCCGATTATTGTTACCATTATTGGAGAAGGGGCCTCTGGAGGGGCATTAGGCATTGGAGTAGGTGACCTCGTTTATATGCTAGAAAATACTTGGTATTCGGTTATTTCTCCCGAATCCTGTTCCTCAATTTTATGGAGAAGTTGGGAGCATAAGGAAACCGCAGCAGAGGCCTTAAAGCTGACTGCCGACGACATGTTAAAGTCGAAATTGATTGACAAAATCATCAAGGAACCACTTGGAGGGGCACATTACGATCGTGAAGAAGTTTTTCTATCGGTTCGAAAACAAATTATAGAGGCATTCCGGAAACTCGATAAAATGACCAGCGATCAATTAATTCAATCGAGAAGAGAAAAATTTTCCAAAATGGGAACTTTTCAATCATAGATCTTCCTGTACTTCTGGGTCTTATTAACAAGTATTTTTTTTTATTAACAATCAATTTGTTTACCCCTGTAAGATAAATCACACATTTTATTCGTTGGAGGAACCTTTAAAGCGACTACATTAGCCGTCATGGAAAAAACTAAAATCATTCAAGCGAATAAGCCTTCTTCCGGAACGGTAATCAGCTTACAACAGGGTAAAATTCCCCCTCAGGCTCTCGAGTTGGAGGAGGCTGTATTGGGGGCAATGTTGATTGATAAAAAAGGAGTAGATGAGGTGATTGACTTGCTGCAACCCGAAGCTTTTTACAAAACGGCACATCAAAATATTTTTGAATCCATTTATAATTTATTTCAAAATTCTCAACCCATTGATCTGCTTACCGTTTCAACAGATTTGAGAAAAAGTGGAAAATTGGAAAGCGTGGGAGGGGATTTCTATTTGGTTCAACTCACCCAAAAGGTAGCTTCTTCTGCTCACATCGAATTTCACGCACGTATTATTTTACAGAAATACATTCAAAGAAGTTTGATTCGTATTTCTAATGAGATCATTGAATCTTCCTACAAGGAATCTATAGATGTATTTGATTTATTGGATGAAGCAGAATCCAAATTGTATGATGTGGCCCAAGGCAATATCAAAAAATCTTCGGATACGGCACAAAATTTGGTCATGTTGGCCAAGAAAAAAATTGAAGAAATAGCCAGTAAAGACGGTTTGAGTGGTGTTTCCACTGGATTTGAAAAGCTGGACAAGCTTACCTCTGGTTGGCAGCCCAGTGATTTAATTATTATTGCGGCAAGACCGGGTATGGGTAAGACCGCATTGACCCTATCTATGGCCCGAAATATAGCGGTAACCCAACAAACACCCGTAGCTTTTTTTTCCTTGGAAATGTCTTCTGTTCAATTGATCACTCGACTGATTTCTGCAGAAACAGGTCTTTCCTCCGAAAAACTGAGGACTGGAAAATTGGAGAGTCATGAATGGAAACAGCTCAATGTGAAGGTTGGTGATTTGGAAAAGGCCCCTTTGTTTATTGATGATACTCCAGCATTGTCCATTTTTGATCTTCGTGCTAAGGCGAGAAGATTGGTTTCTCAACACGGTATCAAGCTCATCATTGTGGACTATTTACAATTGATGACAGCTGGAAACAGTAGCAAATCAGGGAATCGTGAACAAGAAATATCTTCCATCTCAAGAAACCTAAAGTCGCTTGCTAAAGAATTAGACATTCCCGTAATCGCTTTGTCTCAGCTTTCGAGAGCGGTGGAAACCAGAGGGGGAACCAAACGCCCTATGTTGTCCGACCTCAGAGAATCTGGTGCCATTGAGCAAGACGCAGATATTGTATCCTTCATCTACAGACCGGAGTATTATGGTATTGACGAATGGGATGATGAAGAGCATACTTCATCTGTGGGACAGGCAGAATTTATTGTCGCCAAACACCGTAACGGAGGGTTGGATAATATCAGAATGAAATTTATAGGTCAGTTGGGTAAGTTCGAAGATTTGCAATCCAATGACGCATACGAATTTCAGTCCAAGATGAATACCTACGATATGGGATCCAATACGCTAGACAAATTCCCAGCTCCTGACGATGCCTTTGACCTCCCACCAGAGGAGGATACCCCTTTTTAAAGAAGAATTCCCTTTTTCTCTAAGTTTGATTTGAGATCTGCAGGATTTTTAAAATGGAGGGTTTGTAGGTCCATTGCAGAGGCGGCTTCAATGTTCCTCAGATTGTCATCAATAAATAAGGATTCGGAAGCCGTGAATCCATAACGGTCTAAAGTCAATTGATAGATTTCGGGAAAAGGTTTGCGCATTTTTTCGGTACCTGAAACGACGATACCTTCAAACCGATGAAGAAATTCAAAGCGCTCCAAGGCCACAGGAAAAGTTTCACCACTCCAGTTGGTCAAAGCGACCACCCTGTAAGCAGGGTTTTTCAACAGTTGATTTAATATTTCAACGGTCTCTTGAATGGCTTCGCCTAACATTTCCTCCCAGCGTCCGTAATACATCCGGATCCATTCCTCGTATTGAGGGAACATTTTCACCCGATCTTCTGTAGCCTGCTGGAGAGGATAGCCTGCATCCTGATTTTCATTCCAATCCATGGTGCAGATTTCATCGAAAAACCATTTCATTTTTTTACGATCCCCCTCAAAAACGTCTAAGTAAACATATTCGGGATTCCAATCAATCAGGACGCCGCCCAAATCGAAAATGATATTTTTTATTTTGCTCATCACATTAGTTTTCTTTTTGTCCCATCAACATCAAATAGCTTTTCAGGAAGGCATCAATTCCGCCATTCATTACAGCATCTACATCATTGCTTTCGGTTTGAGTTCTTACGTCTTTCACCAGTTTGTAGGGATGCATCACGTAATTTCTGATTTGCGACCCCCATTCGATTTTCTTTTTAGAGGCCTCAATTTCGTTTCTTGCGGAAAGTTTTTTCTGCAATTCGATTTCATAAAGTTGGGACCTCAACAACTGCATCGCCTTGTTTTTATTCTCCAATTGCGAGCGGGTTTCAGAGTTTTCTATGATGATGCCCGTAGGGTGGTGTCTCAGCCGTACTGCGGTTTCCACTTTATTGACATTTTGTCCTCCCGCACCACTGGCCCGCATGGTTTCCCAGGTATATTCCGATGGACTGATTATGATTTCGATGGTGTCGTCAACCAAAGGATAGACATAAACGGAAGCAAAAGAAGTATGTCTTTTCGCATTGCTGTCAAAAGGAGAGATACGGACCAATCGGTGTACGCCGTTTTCACCTTTGAGCCAACCGAATGCGAAGGTACCGTTGATTTCTATGGTTACGGTTTTGATTCCAGCCACCTCTCCAGCCTGATGGTTGAGTTCTCTAACCGTGTACTTATGTTTATCGGCCCACATCAAGTACATGCGCATCAACATCTCTGCCCAATCACAACTTTCTGTTCCTCCTGCTCCTGCAGTAATTTGAAGCACAGCGCTCAAGTCGTCTCCTTCCTCTGAGAGCATATTTCGGAATTCAACATCCTCCAATGAACTAAGCGTTTTGCTCAAGTGTTCTTCTACTTCAGCTTCGGTAATTTCTCCAGCTTTGAGGAATTCTAATAAAACACTAAGGTCCTCCTGACTTTGTTTAATGCTCTCGTAATCCTCCACCCATTTTTTTAGGCTTTTTATTTCGCGCATTAGTTTTTCTGCTTTTTGAGCATCATCCCAAAAACCAGGTGCTAAAGTTTTCTCTTCAAGATTATTGATCTCTATTTTTTTGGCATCTATGTCAAAGGTACCCCCTTAACGCACCAAGGCGATCTTCAAGATTTTTTTCTTTTTCAGAAGAAATCATTTTTATATTTTTTGTAAATTAACTTACGACAAAATTAATTTTTAATTCTTTAACCCAACGAAAATTTCAAATTAAGTCACCGAAAGAATAACCTGCTTATGAAATACAAAAACTTTTACCTTAGAATTTTTTTTCCGTTGATTTACTCAATTACTTTTGCCCTTGGATGTAATTCAAACCCTAAGCGCATGCCTATTTCCAACATAAGTCCACCCGTAGTGGAAGAAGTTCCACATCAGCATAAGATTCACGATCATGTCCGTATGGATCCCTATTATTGGTTGAATGAAAGGGACAACCCCGAGGTTTTGGATTATTTGGATCGTGAAAACGACTACTATCAAAAAATGACTTCCCACACTCAGTCGCTCCAAAAAGATCTTTATGAAGAGATGCGAGCACGAATCAAGGAAGACGATACTTCTGTGCCGTATTTTTACAATGGCTATTGGTACATCACTCGATACGAAGAAGGGAAAGATTATCCCATATACGTTCGTAAAAAAGAGGTGTTGACTGCAGAGGAAGAACTATTATTTGATTGCAATGAAATGGCTCAAGGGCAGGATTATTTTCGATTGGTAGGAATCGCTGTGAGTCCTGACAACACCAAGGTGGCTTACGGTATAGATACGGTTTCCCGACGGCAATATACCATCAAGGTCAAAGACCTTCAAAGCGGTAGGCTTTTGAATACAAGTCTTCCAAACACAACAGGAGGAAGCGTATGGGCTGCAGACAACGCCTCGCTTTTTTACACCCAAAAAAACGAACAAACCCTTCGTTCTGAAGCCGTTTTTAAACACCGAATTGGCACTCAAAATCAAGAGGATGAGCTGGTTTATGAAGAAGCCGACGAGACCTTTTCGGTCTATGTCAATTCTTCTAAGTCAAGAAAATACATTTTTATATCTTCTCACAGTACGACTTCCAGTGAACATCGATTCATCGAATCCGATCGGCCAGAGTCCACTTTTAAGGTAATTCAGCCCCGTGCTGTCGATTTGGAATACGATGTTGAACACTTTGGAGATCATTTTTACCTACTCACCAATTTCAAGGGTGCCAAAAATTTTATGATCATGCGTACCCCAATCGACCAGACGAGCACGGATTTTTGGGAGCCTCTTCTGCCGCATCGTGAGGATGTTTTAATTGAGGATTTTGAATTATTCGACCAATATTGGGTGGTCAATGAAAGGGTCAATGGGCTGTCCACCTTGAGGGTCATGCGTTGGGATAAAACAGAAGACTACCTCCTTCCTATGGAGGAAGAAACTTACACCCTTTATATCTCGTACAATCCTGATTTTAAATCCTCCAAATTGCGCTACGTTTTCAATTCACTCACCACGCCTACCTCGGTCATTGAGTTTGATATGACTACTCAAGAAAAGACGATTTTAAAAACACAAGAAATATTGGGGGGTAATTTCTCTCCAGATCACTACACATCTCAAAGATTATGGGCCGATGCCAGAGATGGGTTAAAGATTCCCATTTCTATGGTCTATCACAAAAGCACTAAGTTGAATGAGCAAACGCCTCTTTTACTCTATGCCTATGGATCTTATGGTCATACCATTGATCCCTCTTTTTCGTCCACCCGTTTGAGTTTATTGGACCGTGGATTTGTGTTTGCCATAGCACATATTAGGGGGGGGGAATACTTGGGAAGGCAATGGTACGAAGAGGGGAAGTTGTTGAAGAAAAAAAATACTTTTAATGATTTTGTAGATTGCTCCAAATTTCTCATCGAAAAAAAATACACTTCTGCCGATCACCTCTACGCACAAGGGGGATCTGCAGGGGGGCTATTGATGGGAGTAATCGTAAATACGAATCCAGAATTGTATAAGGGCGTAATTGCTGATGTTCCTTTTGTGGATGTGGTGACTACTATGTTAGACGATACCATTCCGCTCACCACTTCTGAATACGACGAATGGGGCAATCCCAATCAAAAAGAGTATTACGAATACATGCTTTCTTATTCACCTTACGATCAAGTCAAAAATCAAGAGTATCCCCATATGTTGGTGACTTCGGGTTTACACGATTCTCAAGTCCAGTATTTTGAGCCTACCAAATGGGTAGCGCGACTGAGGTCAAAAAAGACGGGGCAAAATGTTTTGTTTTTGGATACCAATATGAAAGCTGGACACAGCGGTGCCTCTGGACGATTCGATGGCTTAAAAGAATTGGCAAAAAAGTTTGCCTTTATAATTGATCTGGAAGACAAATAGTCTTTAAAAAAAAGTGTTATTTTTGTATTGGAAATGATAGAAAAGAATAAAACCAACAGCAAGATGAAGGTGGAAAAAAATATCCTATCATTGATTGGCGATACTCCACTCATTCGTTTGGAAAAAATTGTTGAAGGCTTTGATGGCAGTTTCTTTACGAAATTCGAAGCTTACAACCCGGGCCACTCCAACAAAGACAGAATTGCATTGTACATTATCAATGAGGCTGAGAAAAAGGGCATTCTTAAGCCCGGCGATACCATCATAGAGACCACCTCAGGAAATACGGGGTTCAGTTTGGCAATGGTTTCTTTGATCAAGGGGTATGAATGCATATTGGCGGTGAGTTCTAAATCCTCCAAAGATAAGATCGATATGTTGCATGCCATGGGCGCCAAAGTGTATGTTTGCCCCGCCAATGTTTCGGCAGAGGATCCCCGATCATATTATCAAGTGGCCAAGACTTTACACAATGAAATAAAAGATTCGGTTTACATCAATCAGTATTTCAACAACCTCAATATTGAAGCCCATTACAAAACCACAGGTCCAGAAATTTGGGAACAAACGGCGGGTAAAATCACCCACTTGGTGGCTTGTTCTGGAACAGGGGGAACCATTTCTGGTTGTGCAAAATATTTAAAAGAACAAAACCCAAATATCGAAATCATTGGGGTAGATGCCTATGGATCTGTATTGAAAAAATACCACGAGACCGGAGAGTTGGATACCGATGAGATTTATCCCTATCGCATTGAAGGTTTGGGTAAAAATTTAATTCCTACGGCCACAGATTTCGATACCATAGACAGTTTTATCAAGGTAACCGATGAGGACAGCGCCCATACAGCAAGGGAAGTCACTCGAAAAGAGGGGCTTTTTGTAGGATACACCTCCGGTGCTGCCATGCAAGCCGTAAAACAACTCAACAAAAAGAAGAAATTCAATCGAGACAGTGTGGTGGTCATCATCTTTCCCGACCACGGTTCACGCTATATGAGTAAAATATACAGCGACGATTGGATGAATGAGCAAGGTTTTTTTGATACTGCCAATCAAGAAGCTCCCAATAAAATCGAATACATTTGAACAGATACACCCTAAGGATACAATGATTAAAGACTTATTTGACCGGTTTTACGAAAATAAAGGTCCCGTTGGAAAATGGGCCGAATATGCTGAAGGTTATTTTGTCTTCCCTAAGTTGGAAGGACCCATCAGCAACCGAATGTATTTTATGGGGAAAGAAGTCATCACTTGGAGTGTCAACGACTATTTGGGTTTGGCCAACCATCCCGAAGTGAGAAAAGTAGACGCCGAGGCAGCGGCGGAGTATGGTTCTGCCTATCCTATGGGGGCGAGAATGATGTCGGGACATACCGACCTCCACGAGCAGTTGGAAAGAGAATTGGCTGAATTTGTCAGCAAAGAAGCTGCATATTTATTGAACTTTGGTTACCAAGGAATTCTTTCCACCGTTGACACCTTAGTAGGCAAAGACGATGTGATCGTTTATGATGTCGATGCTCATGCATGTATCGTCGATGGAGTTCGACTTCATTTGGGAAAACGTTTTACCTACCAACACAATGATATCGAAAGTCTTGAAAAAAATCTACAACGTGCCGAAAAGGTAGCAGAACAAACTGGAGGAGGGATTTTAGTGATCTCTGAGGGGGTTTTCGGTATGCGAGGAGAGCAAGGCAAACTCAAAGAAATTGCAGCCCTTAAAAGCAAATACAAATTCCGTTTTTTGGTAGATGATGCTCACGGTTTTGGGACCTTAGGTAAAAATGGGGCAGGAGCTGGAGTCGAGCAAGGCATACAAGACGATATCGATGTTTATTTTGCCACCTTTGCCAAGTCGATGGCCTCTACAGGAGCTTTCATTGCTGCCGATAAAGAAATCATAGACTATTTGAGATATAACATGCGTTCGCAAATGTTTGCCAAATCCCTACAAATGCAATTGGTGAAAGGAGCGCTCAAAAGATTGGACATGCTCAGAAATCAACCGGAATTTAAAGCCAAACTTTGGGAAAACGTCAATGCCTTGCAGAACGGCTTAAAAGAAAACGGTTTTGATATTGGGAAGACACAGAGTTGTGTTACTCCTGTTTATCTCAAAGGAAGCATCCCTGAGGCGATGGCATTGGTTAAAGATTTAAGAGAAAACCACCGTATTTTTTGTTCCATAGTAGTGTATCCTGTAATTCCTAAGGGGTTGATTCTGTTGAGGTTAATTCCTACAGCTTCGCACACCCTTAAAGATGTAAACGAAACGTTAGAGGCTTTTGCTCACATCCGAGAAAAATTGGAAAACGGAACCTATCAAAGGAGTTCAAGTGCCCTTTCTGCGGCGGTCAAGTAACTTCATTCCTCCCCCTCTCCATTATTGGAAAACGTTGGTTTTTTTTGGAGGGTAACTGAGGCCTACACTTTAGTCATTCAGCATAACGGGCATCACCAGCATGGTAATGTTTTCTCCATCATCCACATGATCCATAGGGGTAAGGATTCCAGCCCGGTTAGGCAGCGACATGGATAATTTTATTTCATCGCAACTGATGTTATTCAACATTTCAATCAGGAATCTTGAATTGAAGCCTATCTGGAGGTCATCCCCGAGATATTCGCACCCCAATCTTTCCTCTGCCTTATTGCTGTAGTCAAAATCTTCGGCCGAAACTTGTAAATTGGCGCCTGCCAATTTAAGTCGGATCTGATGGGTAGTCTTATTGGAGAAAATGCTTACTCTTTTCACCGAATTGAGAAATTCGTTACGCGAAATCTGCATTACATTAGGATTTTCTTTGGGAATCACCGCTTCGTAATTGGGGTATTTTCCTTCTACGAGGCGACAGGTCATCCTGACATTTCCAAAACTGAATTCCGCATTGGTTTCGTTGTATTCGATCACTACATCTTCCCGAACTCCCTGAAGTATGCCTTTCAACAATTGAAGGGGTTTTTTGGGCATGATGAATTCGGCATTTTTATCGGCCTGAATATCGGTGCGTGTGTATTTTACCAATTTGTGAGCATCGGTCGCCACAAAGGTCAACTCGGAGGTGTTGAATTGGAAAAATACACCACTCATTACCGGTCTGAGGTCGTCGTTGCCCGATGCAAATAAAGTTGCGTTGATGGCAGTGGCCAAAACCGAAGCGTTGATCTGCGTTTTGCTCGGATCTTTGACTTGCGTTGCTCTTGGAAAGTCCTCTCCATTGAGTGAGGCTACAGCGTATTTTCCATTGTTGGCGCTGATCTCAACCGTGTTGTTTTCTGTTTTGACAAAAGTCAAAGGCTGTTCGGGAAAGGTTTTGAGTGTATCCAAAAGCAGACGCGCCGGTAAGGCAATCAGTCCGCTGTCTTCCGACTCTACGGCTATCGTTGAAGACATGGAAGTCTCCAGATCAGAGGCTGTTAAGATCAACTGATTCCCATTCAGATGAAATAAAAAATTATCCAGAATAGGGAGAGTGTTGGTATTGTTGATGACCCCTCCTAAAATCTGAAGTTCTTTTAGAAGTGATTCGCTTGAAATAATAAATTTCATGGACTTGGATTATTTTGCATAAATATAAATCTTCACAGATTTACAAAAAAATGAAGTTATCAAAAGTTATTGACCAAATTTGCGAATTCTCAAACGGTAAAATACCTCTCCTATAAGAAAAAGAACCAACAAAGGGCTAAGCAATAGTACTGCTTTTAGACGAACTGAGATCTTTTTCACTTTTTCTGGGTCCAGACGAGGAAGCACGACCGACTTCTTTTTAATGTTGAGCAAAGCGGTGTTGCCCATCATGTAATGAATGGATTGTTGAAGGAACACTTTATTGAAATAGAAATTATGAGTCCATTTGTCGTATCCCAATTCCAATGGTTTGCCTTTATCCACCTGATTTTCGGCAATGCTACCGCTCGAAAAAACAATCAATTCGCTATGGCCTGTGGTTTTCACTTGCTTCAATACTGTGGGTTTGATTCGGTTTTCAAAAGCAGAGTTGAACTTTCCTTTCAGTAAAACCCCCATAGGCTGTGAGCTTTGATTGAATGTAGCAGGAGCTATTTTGTTGGAGGCGTCCTGAAGCCTAATTACCCAAGGAGTTTGTAGGCTTTTGGAAAAATCAGAACTGACTATTAATACTGTTTTCTCAGCAGGGCTTTTGAGGGTGTCGATGGTGGAGGCAAAAGACAAGATTACATTGCCTGCGTTTGATCCAAACAGTTCGTTTTCATTGGGTTTTGACAATGGATAATAGGGCCATGGATAGGGCAGGTATTGGGCTTGAGATGCTGTTCCATTCGCCAATACTATTGGCGCACAGTACAGGTCTTTGATGAGGTTTTTTTGCAATCGGAAACCGTATTTAAAAAAGAGATTTTCCAAATGGAGCGACCGTCCCATGGCAACAGCAGTACCTCCAGCACTGAACAAACTGTCTCGATTTACAGCTGTTGCATTGATGGCCCACCATTGTTTTCCTCCTCCGATCAGATGTTGATCCAACAGGTATTTTTCAGTTTCGGTAAAGGGTTGGGAAGGATTGGAGACCAGTAGTAAGGGAAAGCGTTTGAGGTTTTCCATTGTTTTTTCGGGATCGTCTTCCAACGCTTTCAAATCAAAGGAAGCCAATTGGTAATAGGGTTGTAAACTCTGCATAAAATCAGCCACCTTGATGGCCTCGGAGGTGCCATGGGAAGTCAATACAGCTAAGGTTGGCTTTTGTTTTTGAGTGATTTTATACAAGGCATCAAAAAAATGGAACTCTAATTGTGCTATCGATCGGTTGATTTTTTGGGGTTCGTCATCGCCCAAAACCTTTTCCAACAGCGGGATTCTTACACTTTTATTTCCGTCGTTGATCATGGCCCAAGGGAAAACGACCGTTTGTTCCAAAGCTTGGTTTTGATCGGCAACAATGTATTCTGGAGGAAGACCATATTGGGTCATTTCTCCGATCAGCGTTTCGGTAGGGTCTCCCCCCTCAAAAGGGTCAACAAACCCCACGATCAGTTGGTCGGTATGCTTTTTCATACTCTTCACTAATGTGGTAATTTCGCGCTGCAGTCGGAGGTACTCTGCAGGCAATTTACCCGTCAAAAAAACATCAATCTTGAGGGGGTGCTCCAGCCCTTCCAAAAGTGTTTTGGTTTTTTCGTTAAGCGTGTATCGCTGGTCTTGTGTAACATCCCATTGGTAATGAATGTCTTGTGCTGCAAAAATCAACAGCAGTGGAATGATTAGGTTTTTAAACCATCGCGTGCGGTTTTTCATGCCTAATGATTTTGGATTCGGTTCAACCTTAATGTAGTCAGATAGAGCAATATGTAATTCAATCCCAAAAAGTAAATCACATCGTCGAGCGCTATTACCCCTTGACGGAGACTGAGATAATGTTCGAACATACCGATGTGGTTGAAAAAACGATAAAATGCCTCGTGTTGCATCAGATCGGCAATGGCTTTCCAAACGTAAAACTGAACAAAACAAAGCATCAGAGCCAACAGAAAAGCAGTCACTTGATTTTTGGTGATCAAAGAAGAGAAAAGACCGAGGGATGCAAAAGTGGCACCTACCCAAAATAAACCTAAATAAGAGGCAAAAGCACTGCCCCAATCCAAGGGCGTATCCTCCCATTGGAGCGTCTTTAATGCCAAAAAGTAGAATAGGGTGGGCAGGAGGGCGGCCAATAACAACAATAGATTGGCGAAGTACTTACCCAGCACAATTTGCCAAAGACTCAAGGGCTTGGTGAGCAGGAGTTCCAAAGTCCCCAAACGAATTTCGTCGGAAAAGCTTCGCATGCAAAGGGCTGGAACCAAAAATAAAAACAACCAAGGCGCCAAAACAAAAAAGGCGTTGAGATCGGCAAAACCCGCATTGAGCAGATTGAAATCGCTGTCCAAAAACCAGAGGAATAGAGTAGATAGGCTGAGAAAAATTCCCAAAGTAAGATAACCCAAAGGGGTACTGAAAAAAACAAACCATTCTCTTTTTACCAATGCCCACATTCTATTCAAATTTGATGGTTACGGTTTCTCTGTATTCCAGTCCAAACAGAGACTGTGCACTTCCTACGGTCTTTGTATTGCTTTTGTAGATGGCCAGTTCCAAGTGATCGGCATCGTTGAAAAGCGCAATTTTTTTTCCTGCTTCATCCCTCTTTTCCTTGGGAAGGGTGAAGTCGATGGCATCGCTATAGGTTTCGTAAATTTTTCTGAACTTGACATTTCTCGCAAAAATGGTAAAGTCTCTGGACTTCCCCACTTCATGGAATATCTTTCGGGTGATGTTGGTGATCACATTGCCGTAATTGTCCACATAGATCACGGCTCCCAATATTTGATCTCCTTGCGGATTGATGACGGGTCTCAACTCTTTGATTTCTTTTATTTCCTCAATAGCTTTACCGATTACATCCAGTGATCCGTTTCGGGAAATGTGGGCAGCTACTTCAACAAACACCTCCAAAACAGCATAGGAGTTGGGCAATTTGTCGTGGATGTTGATCGATACCATTTTTTCGCATTTCAGTCCTCCCATGATCATGGAGAAAATACCATTGTCGGCCCCAATAAAATAATGACCGTCAAAAAACATGGCCAGATGCTCGGTTTCTGGGGTTTTTTCCGATTCAACACCAATGATGTGAATACTGCCCTTGGGAAAGGTTTTGTAGGCATTTTTGATGACATAAGCGGCCTGAGTAGAATTGTAAGGGTCGATTTCGTGGCTGATGTCCACTATTTGCGGATGCTCTACGGAACTGAGAATGGCTCCTTTGACAGCGGCCACAGCAAAATCTTTATTTCCAAAATCGGTCATTAAAGTTACTATGGGCATAGGAGTTTAGTGGATAAAATTATTTAAATTTGAATTCAGACATACCATGAGCAAAATTAATTTTTTTTAATTGACTATCCTTTGAACGAAATAAAAATTGAGCTTTCGGAGGTAAATCCTCAGGAATTTTTCGGACAACAAAACAGCAACATAGAAAAACTAAGGTACTATTACCCCAAACTTAAAATTGTAGCGAGAGGCAGTACGCTGAAGGCCTTTGGAGAAGAATCTCAACTCGAAGAGTTTGACAAACGTGTAGAGATGATGATTTCCCATTTTGGAAAGTACAACAACCTTAACGAACATACCATAGAACGTATCGTCACAGCCCAAGATCCCTCGGATTTTGATCCCAGTTCCGGCAGTGATAACTTCATCCTTCACGGAGTGGGCGGTAAGGTCATTAAAACCCAGAGCTTCAACCAGCAGCTGCTGCTGGAAGCGTCCAAAAAAAACGACATGATCTTTGCCATAGGCCCTGCGGGAACCGGAAAAACCTATACCGGTGTTGCCATGGCGGTCAAAGCCCTAAAAGACAAACAGGTCAAAAGAATCATCCTCACCCGTCCAGCGGTGGAAGCGGGAGAAAACTTAGGTTTTCTGCCGGGAGATTTAAAAGAAAAATTAGACCCCTACATGCAGCCCCTGTACGATGCCCTTCGGGATATGATTCCTCAAGAAAAGCTCAACAGTCATATCGAAAATGGAACCATCCAGATTGCCCCATTGGCTTTTATGAGGGGACGAACACTCGACAATGCATTTGTGATATTGGACGAAGCACAAAACACCACCCATGCACAGATGAAAATGTTTTTGACCCGTATGGGCCGCAATGCCAAATTTATGGTTACAGGCGATCCTGGTCAAATCGATTTGCCCCGCAGGGTAATTTCGGGGCTCAAAGAAGCTCTATTGATCCTAAAAGAAACTGAGGGCATTGGAATCATTACTTTGGACGAAAAAGATGTGATCCGTCATCCCTTAGTGAAAAAAGTCATCGATGCCTACAAACATATAGAACATCACAACTAAAGCTTTTGACAAATACTCTCACCCATTGCGATTTTCACTTTCCAGGACAGTTGTCCCACTACAATGGTAAAGTCAGGGAAGTCTATGAATTGGAAAATGATTTGCTGGTCATGGTGGCCTCAGACCGCCTATCGGCTTTTGATGTAGTAATGCCGCGGGGAATCCCTTATAAAGGGCAAATCCTCAATCAAATTGCCACTCAAATGATGGCCGCTACCGAGGACATTGTTCCCAACTGGCTGACCGCTACTCCCGATCCCAATGTGGCCATCGGTCAACGCTGTGAACCTTTTAAGGTGGAAATGGTCATAAGGGGCTATCTCTCGGGTCATGCGGCGAGAGAGTACAAGGCAGGTAAAAGAAGCCTCTGTGGAGTGAATATGCCCGAAGGGATGATCGAAAACGATGCTTTTTTTAAGCCCATCATCACTCCAGCAACCAAAGCCGAAGCGGGACACGATGAAGACATTTCCAGTGAAGCCATCATCGAACAAGGCATCGTAAGTGAGGCCGATTATCGCCAATTGGAAGTCTATACCCAAGCCCTTTTCCAAAGGGGAAGTGAAATTGCTCAATCTCGAGGCTTGATTCTTGTTGACACCAAATACGAATTCGGTAAAACCATCAAGGGTGAGATCGTCTTGATCGATGAAATACATACCCCCGATTCCTCTCGCTATTTCTATGCCGAGGGCTATGCCGAGCGTCAGGCCCAAGGAGCAGCCCAAAAACAATTGTCTAAAGAATTTGTAAGACAATGGCTCATTTCGGAGGGTTTTCAAGGATTAGAAGGGCAGAAGCCGCCCCTTATGTCAGACTCCTACATTACTTCCGTTTCCGAACGTTATATCGAACTCTACGAAAACATTACCGGCGAAAGTTTTGTCAAAGCCGATACCACCCGCATCGCCCAACGCATCGAAGAAAATGTTTTGGGATATTTATCGGGATTGTAATACCTTTCTGAAAAAACAAAATGAAATCCAAACCCCAAATGTGGGGATTTTTATTGTTCCCCATTTCTGTATTTCTTTTATTGACTACTGCAGGTTTTGGCGTGCTTTATTCGTTGTTGACCCTTCCCTTTAAAATGTCATGTAAGTCGTTGATCCTACGTTGGCATCAGTATTTTATGAAGATGGCAGTATCCATTGATCAATTGGGAAATGTCGTACTTCAAGACCTGTTCAACGATCTTTTGCTCCTCCCCAATTCGCATCAGCGTTTTGGAAACGAGGACGAAACCATTTCCAGTGTGTTGGGTAAAAATAAAAAAAACAACAGTCTTAGCGGAGTAGGAAAAACCTTGGCTCAGTTGCTGGATCGACTGGATCCCAATCACGTGCTCGATTCCATCGAACAGCAGTAAGTTTTTGAACACAATCTCGAATTCCCTCTCTGCTGTGGGGGCAAACCCTGACTTCCCCTCTCATCAGTATTTGTTTTGTTTGCATAGTGGATCCTCAATGCTGGTTTGCCTCTGTGTAGAAGTAGTAAGCACATCAGTAAACCATTACTTCCAGCCCGTGCCCTTTATGGAGAAAACCCTTAGGTAAAGGAAAAAAAGACAATGCCTATCAAAAACACAAAAAACGGTTACATCACCACACACGCACCGCTAGAGAATCCATACTACCGCATCAAAATCACGATCGTAGAGCAGCTTTAGTGACGACTGAATATCCTAATACCCTAAGATAATTTGTATCAAAGAAAAACTTCTGAAATTTTAAATTTTGATTTTGATTTAACCCGGTTAGTGAATAAGTTTTCGCATACAGCAGGCTGTTTGTTGAGATCAGTATTCGTCCTCCTCTAACCCTCTAGAAGATATAGAAAGATTGAGATGCATTTACAATAATTTGATTTTAGTTTTCTTGAATTCACTCAAAAGGGGGCATGAGGATCCAATTCCGTAATCATATAAGAAATGTCTTTTAAATCAGAGGTTTTATACCGATTCATTGAGTTTATCTTTTCAGAAATAGTGAGCAGAACAGGATTCTTGGAAGCTCTCACAACCGCCATTTTTACTTGAACACTTTCCCAATCAAATTCGGTCAAACCGTGATGAATGTCCACATAACCCGTTCCCAAAAAACCGTAATCAACTTTCAATGTAGATAATTTGTGTATCGCTTCCCCTCCGGATGATATTTGAGTTTCTTTCGCCAATTCACCACCGATAAAAATAACCTTTAGCTTGGGTTTTTTACACAGTTCGATTGCTACGGGTAGGCTAAGTGTAAAACAAGTAAGGCTCATTTTTTCCGGGATCATTCGTGCCAGCTCTATACAGGTGGTCCCCCCATGGATCAGGATGACATTGCCATTGTATAAAAGACTAATGGCTTTCTTTGCAATTGTGATTTTCTTTTCTCTTTCGTAAACATTTTTTCGTTGGGAATCGTTGTGCATATATCCCAGCGATATCGCGCCTCCTCTCACCTTTCGAAGTTTCATTTCAGAATCTAATTGAATGATATCCCTTCTTATAGTATCTACAGTGGGCGACCAAAGTTTTTCGCACCACACATATAACAATTCTGTGATCAAACAAAGACTTTTCATGGGGCAAGTTCAACTTAGAATGTACTTTAAATGTAGATAAGTTTTTTTGAATTAAAACAAAAAAATCAAAAAAAATGGATTGGATTACAGGGCAATCCTATGCGGTCTTCAACGAATTGGATTCCATTAATTTTAAAGAGAAATAGCCCTTTTTTTTTAAGGGTTCAGATGAATTTTTAGACCCTTGAAAAATTCAACATCACGTCTGCATCTCATGCTCTAAATGATGACAATGGATCGCCTTACTTGAACCTGAGATTGGTTTGAGATCCTATACGGAAGCACCGAAATATCATTTTCGGTCTCAAATTTTTATAAAAATCTGTTTTTTATACAGCCAATAGCAAACATACCAAAGACCAAGGAGTACAGTACCCCCCGAAATTAAATCGGCTAACCACGGAGAAAATCCACCGATGAGGCTATTGGAAAAGGGTCGGATAACTTTTAGAAACAAACCGCCCCCTCCCAAGGAGGCAAAAAGATAGATGAAGAGGGGATTGACGCCCACAATTCGGAAAACAAGAGTTTTTTTCACCCATTGCTTTACATCGATCAGCCCATAACAAAGCGCCAGTGCTAAGAAAGCCCAAGCTGCAGAAAGCAATACGAAGGAGGTTGTTGAAATTCTTTTGATGACGGGGGTAAAAAAGGCGGTTAAATAGCCCAATGCCAAAGCCGTGATTCCGAAAATAATCAATCGTTTAAGTTTCTCTGCGGCAGTAGTATTTTCCATCAGCCACTTACCCGCCACCACTCCCCAAAGGGTATGCGCAGTGGTGGGTAGTGCATTGAAGGCGGCCCAGTGGCCGCCGTATTCGTAACCGGAAATAAGAATATTGAACCAAGCCCCAAAGTTTTTCCCTGCCACAAAAGCTTGATCGAAACCGACCAGGGGAAAGTACCGATACAACAAATCGGAAATCAGTAGGCAGATCAAACCGACTGTAATTTGAACCGTTGAAGATGATTTGAGTAAAAGAAATGAAATCAAATAAGTAAAGGACAATTGTGCCAAAACATGATCGAATTGAAAGACAATTTTTTCAGGTCTAATACAATAGAGAGCCCATCCCAAAAGCAGCAACAAAAAAGCTCTTCGAAAGGCATGCTTCCGAATCTGCCATTCCGACGCTCCTTTTTTCTTTCTATTGGCATAGGATAGCGGTAGGGAAACCCCTACAATAAACATAAAGAAAGGTTGTATCAAATCCCAAAAATGCAATCCTTCCCATTGCGCGTGATGAAATAAAAAATCCATGGCAGCCGTCAACGCTTCATTTCCAGATTCCATCAAAACATCATACAGATGGGCAAATTCAGCAATCAACAAAAACATCACCGCTCCTCTGAAAAAATCTAGGGAGGCTAATCTATTTTCTAATTTTTTTTCGGAATTCACTTCAATTCGATTTTAATGAGCGTGTCAATGTCATCTTTGGCAATTTTGGAAAGATCGATTGAAAAACCAAAGCCATCGTTACGATAGGGTAATTTTTGTTGGGTCTTCATGTGGTAAACCCCTTTGATTTTTACAGGCACCTGATCGGCATGGAGTAGGGAAAGCTCAGGATTGAGTAAATGGACATACACGGTTTTTCCTTTCTGAGTGGAAACGAAATCGTCGTTGGGCGGAATAGGTCCTCTTCGAGTGCCGTATATGGTTTCACCGTGAACTTTTAACCAGTCGCCCATCGCTCTTAAAGAGGCTTGATGTTTGGGCTGAATTTTTCCATTAGGCATGGGCCCCACATTCAACAACAAATTACTTCCGTATCCAGCAGCTTTGATCAAATAATGAATCAATTCTTTTTCCGATTTATGTTTTCTGTCTTGCAAATTGAAGCCCCAAGACCCATTGATGGTTTCACACACCTCCAGAGGAACACTTCCGATTTGATCGGCAGGAGTCCCCCAGCCGGTAGAGTTTTTTCCCGGCAAATCTTTTTCAAACATTTGAAAATCTTCCCCGTCCAAGACACCGATATGGTGGTTGTTTCCTATAAGGGCTTGGGGTTGCATTTCATGAATCATACCATAGATTTCATCGTAATGCCAATCTACATTGACCGCGCCAAATTTCTTTCCATCCCAATCTTTTTGATCCCAATGGCCGTCAAACCAGATCCCTCCGATGGGTCCATAGTGGGTGAGCAGTTCTTTGAGTTGGGCTTTCATAAAAGCAATATAATCTTCCCATTTCCCTTCGCCTCTTCCTGCAATTCCGTTTCCTGTCCTTCCTCTGGGGAAATAATCATCCCGTTTCCAATCCAAAAGAGAGTAGTAAAAAAACAACTTGATTCCTTGTTGGCGACACTCTTCCGCCAGCATTTTTAGCACATCTTTCCCATAGGGTGTTCCCTCTACTATATCATAATCCGTTACCTTAGAATCAAACATGGAAAAACCATCGTGGTGCCTGCTGGTTATGGTAATGTATTTCATCCCCGCGTCTTTAACCATAGCAACCCATTCTACCGGATCAAAATCGACGGGATTAAAAAAGGCAGGAAGTTTTTCGTACTCATCTATACTGATGTTTTGATTGTTCATCACCCATTCTCCATCTCCTAAAATACTGTAAACACCCCAATGGACAAAAAGTCCAAAACGCGCATCCTCAAACCAGGCTCTCGCTTCCAGATTCTCAGGGCTGGGCGTGTAATTTTGAGCATAGGTAATGGAAAAAAGAACGAAGGTGAAGCAACTGATAAAAAGTCGTGTTGCGAGGGAATTTTTCATGGTGTTTGTTTTAGCTCCTTAAATGTAATAATTTCTGTATTACCCTCTTACAGTTCTTCTGTTCCTTTTAACCCATTAGTAAGCTCCTTTGAGATTTTTCTGAGCATAAGATCGGATTCAAAACACTCAATCTTTGCTTTAGTCATTTGTTTAGCCCTAAGGGGCGATTCAATTGGAATGGGATTTTTAGCTCTTGAAGACCGACTCCCAAGGCGTTTTTAGCCCTCTTTAGGGCTGTACTAAGGGATCATAGAACCAAAATCCCTAATCTTCTATGGCCCGATAAAAGAAAGATTTTATGCGCACAGCAGTTGCCCTTCTGTATATTGTTTCGATTCACCCCTCCGTATAGATTGGATTCACGAAAACCAATAGTATTGAAAATCATTTTTTTGCATTAGTTTTGGTTGGCCCTACTCGCTATTATATATTTGTTTAGGGTGTGAAGGTGGGTAGGCATGGCAAAAGAGTATAATTATCCTAGGGTTTTTTCCCCGAACTTTGTCTGGATCAAATATTTTTAAACCTATGAAACGCGCAACGACCATCCGAGAGGACTACATTTTCGTCTTGGAAACATTGGAGTAAAAAGGATACACTCAAAAAATCGGGTCTTTTAGGACCAGTCAAGATTCAATGCTATAAAAAAATAAAACTTGAAGATTAAAAAAAGGTACACAACATTACTCGTTTGTTTTTGTTTTATGGGTTGTGCAACAACTTCCCAAGAGATAAAAACAAGCACAGCAGAACATGAAAAGGTAGATTATTTTGCCGATAATGGATTTGGAAATGCGGTAGCTGTAGTCCAGCACCCTGCGGGAATTTATCATAAGGGCGTTACGTATGTGTGCTATCAAGGCCCTTTAGAAGACCCTTATGTTGCCTCTTACCATCATGAAACAAAGGAATGGAAAGGGCCTTTCAAAGCCGGGGTGAGTGAAATGGGAAAAGATTCTACACGCGATAAAATAGACAATCATGGAAAGCCTTCGATGTTGATTGATGATGCCGGAACCATTCATATTGCTTTTGGAGGTCATGGAGGGATGTCGATACAGGGTGATAATCCTTTGGGGAACTATCATTACGGGAAAAATATGCATATAGTTTCCAAAAAACCTTTGGACATTTCAAGTTGGGAAATCTCAGAAAATATCCCCCCTTTTGGCACCTACAATCAGTGGATCAAAATGGACAATGGCGATATCTATTTGTTTTATCGACATGGGGCGCACCGAAGCAATTGGGTGTATCAAAAATCTACTGATGAGGGACGTACTTTCGGTCAGCCGGTTTCTTTTTTAAAGCACAAAAGAAGAGACGATCAGCCGGCTGTTGATTCCTGGTATCCATGGATTGCCAAAGGGAAGGGAAGCGAACTCATCGTAGTATTCGACTATCATATCTGTACCGATTCTAATGTAATTGCTGGAAAAAATATGCATTTACCTAAAAGATATAATGTGTACTATATGGTTTTTGATACCCAAACAGGGATTTGGAAAAACGCCAAGGGTGAGCTACTCGATATCCCCCTTACAAGAGAGCTGGCAGACGAAAAGGCATTGGTAGCTCAAACAGAGGGAAGTTGGACCTTTCAAGGAGTAATAGATCTAGACCCTGAAGGAAAACCGCATATAGGGATGACCATCGGGGAAGAAATTGAGGGCTCCAGACGGAGTGCAGCCAAAACAATGTGTCATTTTAAATTCGATGGATCGGAGTGGGTAGCTTCCAAAAATACTGGATTACCCAAAGGCAATGGAGATATAGAAGTTAAATCGGCTGATGAAATTCATTTTTACATAGAAGCCCAAGATGAAAATGACTTGGGGGAAGTTGCAAGATGGACCAGTACCAATGGAGGAGAAACTTTTCAAAAAACCAAAGTGTTGCTCCAAAAATCGAAATCCAACTTTGCCATTTCTGCTCTTATTGAAAACCCACACCCCGATGCGCAAATAATTGTGGCCCAACATAAACCAGGAACAAGGTTTAAAAAGATGTTTCTTTTAGGAGAAAATGGTCCAGTGATGCGAGATAAAAAGGAAGCACAGCGATTAAAAATTGAAGAAAAAGAATAATTGAAATCTCTAATCAAATACTAAACAATGAGAAAAATGAACCTAAAAATTTATCTAATAGTACTTGTAAGCATTTGTTTTTCTTGTGGAAACAAATCGAAAACCACTCCCTCTACAACAGAAGACCATGGGGCGCTACCCCCACAACCCAATATTGTTTTCATCATTTCGGATGACCAGTCTTGGACAGATTACAGTTTTATGGGAGATGAACATATAGAAACACCTCGTTTGGATCAGTTTGCATCCGAAAGTTTAACTTTTACAAAAGGGTATGTTCCCACCCCTTTATGTTCTCCTTCTTTAGCTACAATCATTACAGGTTTATATCCAAAAGATCACGGTATATATGGAAACGATTTTGTGTATGAACGCATACCAGGAGATCGTAAAGCAAGCCAAAGAAATAGAGCTCAAGCCTACCAGCCCATTATTTCTGCTTTTGAAAAGCAAACTACACTTCCCGAATTGTTAAAAGAAAAAGGGTATTTGTCTTTTCAAACAGGAAAATGGTGGCTTGGAAACCACAAATTAGGTGGTTTTGACTATGGGATGACCCATGGCGATCCCAATAGAGGGGGGCGCCACGGTGATTTCGGTTTGGAAATAGGAAGAAAAGGTTTAGACACCCTAAACAGTTATGTGGATTTAGCCTTAAAAGAAAAAAAGCCATTCTTTTTATGGTATGCCCCCTTTTTACCCCATCAACCGCATACTCCACCTCAACAATTATTGGATAAATATTTACCCAAAGCGCCTACAGAATTCATTGCCAAATATTGGGCAATGTGCGAATGGTTTGATCAAACATGTGGAGCGTTGTTCGATCTCATTGAAGCCAAAGGACAAATGGAAAACACTTTATTTGTTTATGTGTGCGATAATGGATGGGTACAAGATCCTAATAAAAGCACTTATGTCAATACGTCAAAAAGAGCCCCATACGATTTAGGAATACGAACTCCGATAATGTATAAATGGGCAGGTAAAATACAACCTAAAAGGGATGATACAACTGTGGTGAGCAGTATAGATATGGTCCCCACAGTTTTAGACATTTTAGCTATAGAAAAACCTAAAAACCTTCCAGGAATTAGCGTTTTGGACTCCAATGCGTTAAAAGAACGGAAAGGTGTTTTTGGAGAAGTGTATGCACATGATTTTGATACAATGGACAACAGTATATTTTACAATATGGCCTTTTTTCCCCCTTTCAAAATTATTGTTCCAGACCCCATTAGAAAACCGAACGAAAAAATTCAACTCTTCAACATTCAGTCCGATCCCTTCGAAAAAAATAATTTAGCCGACAGTCGTCCCGAAATAATTAAAGATTTGCAAGAAAAAATTATAGCCTTCAGAGCACACTAAATTTTAAAAGTACTGAGTACCGAACGTCGATCCCATTTGGCATCCTTCTGCATGATTCTTGCTTATGGCATGATGCAACAGGATGCTTTATTGTGATAATAGTAGCTATTTAAAGGTCGTAATCAAGATTTAAAATGATGAAGAATCTCTTAGTGCAATGTTTCGTTTTATTTTTAATTTCATCTTGTGTGTTTGAAAATAAAAATTCAACCCACAACAATAAAAAGTTAGCCTTAGAGGAACTGAGTAGAGAGTTCAACAAGCCTTCCCAAAAATTCTATCCAGAAACCTGGTTCCATCTTAACGGAAATAACATCTCCAAGGAAGGTTTAACCTTAGATTTGGAAGCCATCAAAGAAGCAGGTATTCAGGGGATTCATTTGTTTAACAAATCAGGGAGTCTTTACCCCAATGTAAAACCGATTAAAATTTTATCCCCCGAATGGGATGATATGATTCGTCATACAGCCGATGAATGCAGGCGATTAGGTTTGAAATTCACCATGCAAAATTGCCCCGGATGGTCCATGACGGGTGGCCCCTGGGTAGCTGTTGAAGAAGCCCAACGAGAGGTCGTAGAATCGGTTTACCGAGTGGCAGGCGGCCAAGTTTTTAAGCAGGTATTGGAATTGGATTCTTTATACTCCACAACAGATTATGATTATAAAGACATCCAATTATTGGCTTTTCCAACCCCTGAAGGCGATAATTTAGAGCCCTTTAGGCCCTCTAAAATTCAAACCAACAATACCCTCGTACCCTGGGAAGACATCTTCAATCCTGATTCAAAACTTACCATTACCCGTAATACCACTCATTTAAATATACCCCTGGATGCCTATAGAGCCAAAGGCATTTCAAAAGTAAACAATCGTAATTCCTGGGTTAAGACCATTTTTGACGAACCCGTCAGCTTGCGTTCGATTCAATTTCCTCAGTCAAGGCATATGGTAATGAATTTTGAATACCCTCAAATTAAAGTGTTCATAAAGGTTGAGGCTATGGTCGATAATACCTTAAAAACCATAGCTACGCTAAAAATTCCAGATGCCAATTGGAACGATAGGCGCAAACCTATAACCCTTAGTATTCCGGAAACCAAGTCCAAAGAATTTGTGTTTACGTTTGAAGGAGAACATACCTTAGTTCCAGAATCTATAAGATTAAACGCCAAACCCAGATTGCACAACCACCAAGCGAAAGCCGCCAAAGTTTTGCGTCGTTTGCAAAAAGATATATCTATTGACTATGCGGAAAATGCGATCATCCAATCCAATTCAATCATTAATCTTACCGAAAAAATGTCCCGTGATGGAACCTTGACTTGGGATGCTCCAGAAGGCAATTGGACTGTAGTTCGTTTTGGTCATGTCAATATGCGTTTAACCAATAAACCTGCCGTTCCCGAAGCAACAGGGTGGGAGTCGAGCAAATTGGATAAACAAGCCATAGAAAATCATTTGCGCCATGGCATGATTGGAAGATTAATGAAAGAAGGAGGTCCGATAGCCGAGGGCAAATTACAGGGCTTGTTAATTGATAGCTGGGAAAGCCATGTACCTACATGGACGATGCATTCCGAGGACCTGTTTACCGAATTCGAAACGCGTAGGGGGTATAGCATGAAACCCTACTTGCCTGCAACAATGGGGTATATTGTTGAAAGTACTGCCCTGACCACCAAGTTTTTAAGAGATATGAGACATACCATGGATGAGGTTTTTGTAGACAATTTCTTTAAACATTTTGCCACAGTAGCACACGATATGGGAGTAGAGGTGTATACCGAAGGTGCTGGAGGCGAAGTACTGCCCATCGATCCTATGCGTTACTATGGTGTGAGCGATATTCCCATGACAGAGTTTTGGTATCCATCGGCGCCCTCTGCTCAAAACGAATATGCAAAACCCATCTACAATGCCGCTTCTGCAGCTCATTTGTATGACAAACCAGTCCTTGCTGCCGAAGCCCTTACCCAATTGGGGGTAAAATGGAACGAGCATCCCTTTAATGTAAAATATTTGATCGATTATAATTTTACCAAAGGGATAAACCACTTGGTGTTTCATACCTTTTCCCATACCCCTCAGACGGATGTGGTTCCGGGCTCAAGTTTTGGAGGACAAATCGGTTTTCCTTTGGTGAGACAACAAACCTGGTGGCCTTATATGAAAGATTGGACGGATTATTTGGCGAGAAACCAAACCGTATTGCAACAAGGGGAATATGTCGCCGATGTACTTTGGTATTATGGCGACCATTACGAGCGTCCGCCCTTTGATTTGGATGACTTTCCGAAAGGGTATCGTTTTGATTACTTAAATTCTGAAATTCTTAAGGAAAAATTGTGGGTAGTGAATGATAAAATTCAGGTTGAAAACGGAGGAGCTTATCGGGTAATTGTATTGCGTGATTCCGAAAGTATGTTGCTTTCTACCGCACAAAAACTGAAGGAATTGGTTGAAAAAGGCGCCGTTATTTTGGGGGATAAACCCAAAGATTCCCCCAGTTTAATGGACGATCAAAACGACCTTAAGAAATTACTGGCGATTGCGGACACGCTATGGGATGATACTGAAAGTGGCGTAAAACAGTATGGGAAGGGGTTTGTATATTGGGGCAAAACAATTGAGGAGGTTTTACAGCTACAGAAGATCCCCCAAGATGTCAGGGTACCCGATAGCCTAAAGATCCATTGGATTCATCGCGAAACGGAAGAGGCTGATATTTATTTTATTGCTTCAAAAGAGGCGTTTGCTGTTGACGTTGTTTTGAGTTTTAGAATCAATGATAAATCGCCTGAAATATGGGATGCTTTGACCGGAAAGCAGGAGGACGCTAAAATATGGAAGGTGTCGAATGGCAGAACAAATGTGGCATTATCATTGCCTTCAAGTGGAAGTGCCGTAATTGTTTTTAATAAATATAGTAAGCAACCCTTTGCCTCTAAAGTGATTTGGGAGGATGAGGTTGTTTTGGATACTGAGACAGGATGGTACCGTATTCATGAAAGTGACCCATGGCCCAAAATAAATTTCATCGGCAATGACTTTATTTCTTCTCAAAAGGGCGAATACCAATGGCATCGAAATGAGAAGGTTTTTTCAAAAACAATCGACCTTAGTGAAACCGCCCTTCAGTCCGATTGGACTTTGGGTTTTGAACAAGGATGGGAAGCTCCTGAAACTCTTGAAGTCTCCGAATTGAAATCATTAAAGGAATTATCTGATAGAGCAGTACAACATTATTCTGGCACAACAACCTACTCAAAATCCATTCAACTGGATACTGTCGGTAGGTCTGTGATATTAGATTTAGGAAAGGTTGCGGATATCGCCGAGCTGTTTTGCAACGGAAAAAAAGTGGGGGTAAAATGGGCTCCTCCATTTGTTTTTGATCTTTCCAATTGGATTCGAAAGGGAGAAAATAAGATCGAGATTAAAGTGACAAATACGTGGCGGAATCAACTTATTTTTGATCGTAGCCGACCCAAAAGCCAAAAAAAAACTTGGACGACCAATCCCCCTAAAATCAATGAAACTAAATTGGAAGACGCAGGTCTTATTGGACCTGTTGTTTTGAAAAACATTCATTAAGAGAAATGGGAGACGATTGGGTTTTGATTGAAGCTGAAAAAGGGGCAAGGTTTACTTTTTTTATATCCTATAACGATTCCTGTTTTCTGCCCATCAGCCCTCATTTTTCGGTTTTAATTGGGATCAGACCATATTAATTTTCAATACTCATGCAAAGGCGAAACTTTGTACAACTATCAATTCTAGCAGGAGCAGGGCTCCCTTTATCGGGTTGTTTAAATACATGCGCAAGGGCTCCTGAACATTCTGTAGAATTCAAAAATTTAATTTCAGAGCTGGTAAAAGATTGGTGCGATGGGATGTTAAACCTTCAAATCAACGATCCTTCAAATCCTGAAGTGCACGGTGCTTTGGCTTGTCCCTCTTGTGAGCACCTCCACGGTCGATGTATGGATGCGGTCTATCCTTTTTTGTTTATGGCCGATAAAACAGGCCATCAAAAATATTTAGAAGGGGCCAGATCGGTAATGCTTTGGGCAGAAAATAATGTCTCACAAGAGGAGGGAAGTTGGACTGTTGTCAAAAACCCAAAATCATGGAAAGGAATCACTGTTTTTGGAGCCATTGCTCTAGCAGAAGCCTTACTGTATCATGGTCATGTTCTGGACGATGAAACACGAAACGCTTGGACCATACGCCTTGAAAAAGCAGGACAATACATATACAATACGTTCACTATAGATTTTACCAACATCAATTACCCGGCAACAGCCATTTACGGATTGGATTTAATTGGAGATGTGGTCAAAAGAGACGACTTTAAAGCCAAGAGTAAAAAATGGGCTCTTGAAGTACAGTCTTACTTTACAGCCAACGAAGGCTTTTTGTTTGGAGAATGTAAAAAGAGCTCAAGCAAATTGAGCGAAAAAGGCTTGCATGGGGTCGATTTAGGATACAATGTAGAAGAATCCTTTAACAGTTTGGTGATGTATGCTCTAAAGCATGATGATGAAGCGTTATTACAGCTTCTTACCCAATCGTTGAACAGTCATTTAGCGTTCATGCTCCCCGATGGTGGTTGGGATAATAGTTGGGGAAACAGAATGTACAAGTGGACGTATTGGGGCAGTAGAACTTGCGATGGCAGTCAACTGGCCTATGGAATGATGGCGCATATCAATCCAGCTTTTGGAACTGCAGCAGTAAAAAATACAGAATTGTTGCAAGCCTGTACAGTAGAGGGTTTACTTCACGGTGGACCGCATTATGCGGCAGCAGGCATACTGCCCTGTGTACATCACACGTTTACCCATGCCAAACCTTTAACAGCATTATTGGACCATTGGAAACACTTACCAGAAATAAATAAAAACTCAAGTTTACCAAGAGCTACAGCAAATGGCGTAACACACTTTAAAGATTTAGATGTGTTTTTGTTTGCAAGAGGCGATTGGAAAGGAACGGTAAGTGCATACGATGCAGAGTATCATGATAAAGAAGATTACCGGCAAGCCACAGGAGGGGCTTTAGGCGTGTTGTATCATCATAAAGTAGGCTTGTTGTGTACCGCTAGTATGGCTGAATATAAATTGGTAGAAATCAACAATCAGCAACCGCAGCCTGAAGAAGATATCGCCTTAACTCCACGTATCGAAACCTTTAAACAGGGCAGTTGGTACACCAATTTATTTGATTTAGAAGCAACAGTCACTACCAGCGATGCAAATGGCTTGGTGAGTATAGAGGCAGAGGTGACCCTAAAAAAAGCCGATAGAAAAAAAGTAAAAGAAACTGCTTCAAACTTTCATATCACCTATGAGTGTAGTGCAGATCAAACAAAAATACTCATCCGTACCGATCAGAAAATTACTGTACCAACTGCTTTTGTGTTGCCTATTGTTTCTCCTAACAACGAAGAGTATAAGGTGGTTGACGAATTTCAACTAACCCTTCAAAAACCAGAAGGATCTGTAACCATAAAAGCAAATGCCCCCATTAAAATGAAAAATATAGCAGGAAAAAGAACCTTCAACATGGTACCGGGGGTTGAAGCATTGCCCCTTGAAGTTTTTTTTGAAAAAGACTCAAAAGAAATTGAAATAACCCTTACCGTCAGTTAATCGTTACTCCACAATACGGTTCTCAATCATTCTCTGCATAAGTTAACCTCTTTAAACTCAACATGTGCGGTAACATCCCCAGTATCGCCGGTTCCATAGGCGCCGTACCTTGTGTAAACGCGTTCTGTAGTATGGTTGTGCGTAATGTATTTTTCGCTGCTACCTACCGCTATTTTTGAAAAATAAACACCCGAGGCATCATAACCGGTTTCGTAGGTGAATGTATATTCCTGATCGAAATTTAGCGTCTTGAAATCTTTCACCTCTCGCGAACCTTCCGTATTGGTTGTATAAGGGTTCACGGTGACATGGGTTTCAATCATTATCGCACCATCAGATGTTTTTTTAGCGTAAAGTAAAAATTGAGCACTTCTATTTGTACTTCCTGCCTCTTCACCTTGAAGGATATCCCCTCCCGCATGAGACTGAATAATACAAGTATTCCCATCGCTTAAATCACGAATTCTCAAACTCCCTGTAAGCACAGTTTTTGTATTTATACCTCGGGATATCGTTTTGAAAAACCGCTCCACCCTTGTTTTGGTTCCATTATACCTTACCGTACCCCCCGTAATTTTGTAGCTACCCCAGTCTCCCAATGCATTACTGTAACCGCCTACACTCGCATCCGTCCTAAAGTCTAACGTACCTTTGTTATTAGGGTTGGAAACGTCATCACAGGACTGCGGGCTCCCAGGACCCAGATTTGGAAAGTCTGAAGTACCATCACAAATTTGATGATCGCTTGCATCAGAATGATCGTCGTCTGCCCTATTTATTTCTGCTTCATCCCTTTCAGAATTGCTAGAGCAGGAAAAAAAGAGATTGATCATCAACAGGGGGATCATAGAGAATAATACACGAATTTTAGGATTCATTTCAGTTGAAAAGGGTTGAGTGAAACGTTATATTTTAACCAATTGCAAGTTAGGCTTTCCAATAGGTGCAGCTGTCCTGCTCTATCTTGCTCTTTTTTATACTAAAGCATGAGAGTACAGGATAAGTAGTATTTAGAATAACTTTAATTTTAAAAACAGTTTTAACTCAAGAAAACATGATCAAAATAAAAAAGCATCCATTTTATACCTTACTCCTCCTGTTTCATTTTTCATGCCAAGAAGCAGATTTAAAGGAGGAAGGGATCGCCTTTGAAAGTCTTTTGATTAATTCAAAAGAAAATCCATTAACGGTTGAAAATGAGCAGCCTCTTTTTTCATGGATTGTGAATGCCAAGGGATATGATAAATCTCAATCTGCTTACCGTATTTTGGTCGCTTCTTCTTTAGAAAAATTGAATGAAAATGTTGGGGATGTATGGGATTCCTCGAAAGTAGATCGAGATCAATCTTCCTTTGTTGTTTATGAGGGTACCCCCTTAATAGCAATGAATACCTACTATTGGAAAGTGAAAATTTGGGATGAAAAGAAAAACACGACGGGTTGGTCGGATCCGCAAAAATTTGAAATGGGCTTAATGGGTAATTCAAATTGGGGAGATTCTCAATGGATTACTCTTACTAAAAATACACAATCATCAGAATATCGCTTTCGAGATTACAAAACGAGTAAAATGGCTAAGGCTCTGGCTGTTGAAGGTTTTCCGGCAAGTTATTTTAGAAAGCTCATCAACCTGACCCATGAGATCGAAGAGGCACAAGTTTATATATGCGGATTGGGCTACTATGAATTGTATTTAAATGGCCAAAAAGTAGGCGATCACGTATTAGATCCTGCTCCATCAAATTATGACAAACAGGCCTATTATGTAAAATATGATATTACGGAACCCTTAAAAAAAGGAAAGAATGCTTTGGGAATTATTCTGGGTAATGGGTTTTACGGACAGAATATTTCTTGGAAAAACGACCCCGAATCGGATAAGGATTTAGCCTACGGCGCACCCACCGTAAAGTGTTTGATAAAAGTTAAATATTCAAACGGAGCCATGGAAGATTTTTATACAGATGATACCTGGAGGGAATCTACGGGCCCCATTGTGTTCAATAATATTTATGGAGGAGACACCTATGATGCTCGTTACGAACTTGGTAATTGGACAACCGTTGACTACGATGCCTCATCTTGGGGTACTGCAAAAGTTGCCCATCCAAAGATCAATAAAATAAGTGCTCAGCACATCCCACCCATAAGAAAGCTAAAAGAATTAGAGCCCCAAAAGGTATTTAAAGGAAGTGATGGAGAATGGATTGTTGATTTTGGTCAAAACATAGCCGGGTGGGTTAAATTGAGGGTAAAAGAAAAAATGGGACAACGCATTGATATAAGATCTACAGAAGCTCTTTTGACCGACGGCAGTGATATTTTCTATGGGTCAACAGGGGGGAGTGCCAACGGAATGCCTCAAATGTATAGCTATATATGCAAAGGCAAGGGGATAGAATCCTGGGAACCACAATTCAGCTATCACGGTTTTAGATATGTCAAAATTAAGGGCGTATCCACAAAGCCAGATTCCAGTATGATAAAGGCGGTTTTAGTGGCAACTGACATTCGGGAGACAGGACGTTTTACATCTTCGGATGGCTTGCTCAATAAAATGCATACGATAAGTAAATGGACTATAGTAGATAATATTCACGGCATCCCAGAAGACTGTCCGCATCGGGAAAAATGTGGTTGGCTTGGAGATGCTCATGCCTTTTGTGAATATGCACTTTACAATTACGACATGTACGATTTTTACCTAAAATATATGGAAGACATCCGAACGCAGATGCGTCCGGTAAAAAGTCATAACGACCCAGAACAAATTTTTAAAGTTCCCACCATGATAGCTCCTGGAAAACGTACGTCAACCCTCGCAAAAATAGATTGGGGAGTGGCCACCATGTATTTGCCTTGGTATCATTATAAATTTTATGGAGATGTTAGCATCATACAGGAGTATTATGACGCTATGAAGGGTTTGACAGAATATTATTTGTCTTTTAAAGACGGAAATGGAATCATGCAGAACGGTATGGGAGATTGGTGTCCTCCTCGATGGGATAGGAGGTTGAATCCTTCGGCTATGGAATGCCATCCCGTAACTTCCGCAAACGCCTATTTTTATGATGTTTTAGGGATTATGGAAACCCTTGCGAAAATAAATAAGGATGCAGAATTTGAGGCTAAAATGAAAATGGAAAAAGAAGCTTTAAAAAAGGCATTCAACCAGGAATTTTTGGTTGAAATCCCAAATACCGATTATAAATGGTATGAAAGTCAAACGGCAACGGTAATGGCTCTACAGTTTGGAATGGTACCAGAAGCGGATATAAATAAGGTAGTAAATGGTTTGGTCTATGATATTGTGGAGGTAAAACAGGGTCATCATTCTACTGGAATTCACGGTAACCGTTACATATATACCGTTTTGACTGAACACGGTAAGGCCGATTTAGCCTATCAAATTTTAACCACACCCGATTTTCCAAGTCAAACCTATGTGATGAACTCAGGATTTACAACATGGCCAGAACGCCAGTTCGAATGGGAAAAAATGGATGGGCCTACCAACTCCCTAAACCATCCTATGCACAGTGGATTTGCGGCTTATTTTTACGAATCCCTTGGAGGGATTCGGTCATCGACCGAAAAAGTTGGTTTTAAAGAGTTTATGGTAAATCCGCAATTTCCAAGTCAGTTAACCAGCAGCAAGGTAGAAATACCGTCTTATTATGGAACCATTCGGAATGAGTGGCACTTCAATAAGGGTTTAATCACAATGAATTTAAAAGTGCCTTTTAACACCCGGGCCAAATTGATTTTAACCCAAACGGAATTAAAATCTTTAAGGATTAATGGTAAGCCTGTAGATGATTTTGAAAGTCAAAAGCCTTTAGAAATTTTAAGTAATTCTACTATAGTACTGGGTTCAGGAGATTATGAAATAAAATATATTAAAGAAAAATCTTGATTGAAAATGCAGTCTAATTATATTTAAATCAACAGGTTATAAATAAAAACACAGTGTAGTTTTATTTTTATTAATAGACCAAAAGTACAACCCATACAAGACAGAGCAGGATAGTATATAGAATTTTAAACTATAGTTTTATGCATTATTAATAGTTTAACCCAAATCATATGAAACTAATACCTACACTTTATGGGGTACTTAATCTATGGCAGATTAAGTCGTTTATCCTATTGTTTTTTTCGTTTACGGCAATGTCTTTTGCGCAAATGGTTGCAGGAACAGTTACTGTAGATGGACAACCTTTACCCGGTGCTACCGTTATCATTAAAGGTTCTACAATTGGAACAAGTACAGATTTTGAAGGCCATTTTACAATCAATGCAGAAGCAGGGAATACGCTTGTTTTTTCCTATGTAGGCTTTGAACCAAAAGAGGTACTTGTGGAAAATCAGACAGAAATCAATATTAGTCTGGAAGAAGGTAACATATTAGATGAAGTAGTCATCATTGGATATGGTACTCAACTTAAATCAGATTTAACAGGTTCAGTCGCAACCGTGAGTTCTGAAGACATAACAGCTGTGCCCGTAGCCAGAGTAGATCAAGCATTACAGGGAAGAGCTGCCGGTGTGCAGGTAACACAAATAAGCGGAGCACCAGGAGCAGGCACAGCCATAAGAGTTAGAGGGGGTAACT
>ERZ887849.91-NODE-91-length-86361-cov-8.522096_pt1 | contig 86361 bp, 97 predicted proteins | sample MGYA00521267_ERZ887849 | MGnify/ENA primary metagenome ERZ887849 (study PRJEB32303, sample SAMEA104408601) | aquatic metagenome | biome: Brackish water; feature: Pelagic; material: water | place: Baltic Sea | collected 2014-06-06T16:11:00 | depth 2,863 m ...
TGGTGGCTTCAAAATTGTCTGGGCAAACCGAATAACTCACGAGGGAAGTCGCTTGTGTCGTGGAAACGAGCGGTTTGTCTGGTTCCGCATCAATGTAATCCAGGTGATGACCCAGAAGGCTGGCTGGGCTTGAGAAACAGCAAACTTCCGAAAACACTGACGGAACCATACAGATGCCTTTCATGGGCCTATCACGAAAGATCATGCCGACCCATGCTGAGCCTGACATTCCTGCGATCGCATCAGCTGAAGCAAAGAGCTCGGCCTGCTCCTTCAGCGAGAGGGTTTCAGGGCTGACCGCTTCAAAGCCATAGCGTTCGGAAATTGTTATGATTTCATCTTGATTTGAAAGCCTTTGGTGAGGTGGGCGCTTCAGAAATATCTTACGCCCGGATTTAATTGGCTGTGCCTCCGGCAGAAGCTGGGATCGAAACGCATCTACGAATCTAAGTAATTCGGCATCATGCTGGATGAAATCGTGGATCTCGGGCCACTTTCCGTTCATGAAATTGAAGGGCGTTACACTGACGTCGTCAATTACTATCAGTTCCCTAGCTGAATACTGGATGCTGGCTTTGAGGAATTTCACGTCACGCCCTGCTGAGAAAACAGCAAGCGCGTCCCTGAATGATGGTATCGCTGCGCATTCTTGAGGTACCAGTAGTGGGAGGTGATCAAACTCGGCGGGTAGTTTTTGAGCGAGGTAGGCTTTTGGTAAGCATTCGATAACGAAGTGATACCAGTTAGTTGCACCAGAGCCGCCAATGAATATGCCATCGCTTATAGATTGGCGTTTCGCTGATAATGACACGGCAGTTTTGTTTTCTATGAAACACAGGTTGTCGTGAATAAAGATTTGTCCGCTTCTGCTCGGTCCGACACGGTTGGAAATGTATAGATTATCTTCGATAAGAAACACGGAAGAATTTATTGTAAACGTTACATCCTTGATCTTCCGCGCCAGTATGGGGGGGAATTTACCATCGTTTACTCTGGAACCCTCCCCGTTCCACCGAGGCGCCTCGACGCGATAAGTGGACGCCGGGGCCAGCGTTGCAACCTGCGAGGCAACATCCTGTAGTTTTTTCAAAGGGGCCGGCTTCTTTCCGAACAATCCAAGCACCCATGTCCCAACGCCAGCTGCGGGCCCGTTGCAGGCCCAGTGGCATAGAGCACGATTAAGGCTTCTCTTTATCTTTCGGCGCATAGGGGGCTCCTAAAAACTGGACACCACAGCGGGTTTTAGCTGAAGCGTCTTGATCACAACAAACGACCTACTGACTGCCAGCCATGGCGTTCAAAAAATCACCATACTCCCGGTAGTAATCAGCCTCGTCATAAGGCTTTGACGCCAGCACCATACAAACCGCCCCTTGGCTGAACGCGTCCATTTCGCGCCAGATCAGCCGGTCTATGAAGAGGCCTTGGCGCGGGTCGCGGAGCCAAAATTCGGATTTTTGGTGACCATCGTCGATCTTCATGCGGAAGCTGCCAGACAGGGCGAAGACGACCTGTTGCAACTCACGATGCGCATGCCCGCCGCGTTCCGCATCCACGGGGACGTTGTAGAGGTAATAGACCCGGGCAATGTCAAACGGGATATGATTGCCGCCTTCGATAAACGTCAGATCGCCGCGTGGATCGTGGATTTGTGGTAAATCCATCATGCGAACGGACCCGGTGCTTTTGGTGTCAGTCATGTCTCATGTCTCTCAGGGCCGCGTATTTCGGGCGGCTGTCGCCGTTTGCCCCCTTGCATTTGATCCGCGCCGATATCGGTGACCTTGCCGAGGGGGCGTGACACTCTGGATATACCAATTCCGCGCCGCCCAAAACCCTCAAACTGCCCTCCGGAACCGCTCTGGTGGCATCTATCCGGCACCCGCCCAACTTACAAAAAACCAAGAATTTGTGCCGCATGCTTCAGGATGGCATAAATGCCGGGCACGGGTTATGACCGACCGAAACCTATGATGGAGCGCGAGAGCACATGGTTCCCTTTCTTGATCTTGGCGCTGCCTACCGCGAACTGAAGACCGATATCGACAGGGCGGTGACGCGTGTGATGGACAGCGGATGGTATGTGCTGGGCCCTGAGGTCGAGGCGTTCGAGTCGGAGTGGGCCGCATGGTGCGGTGCGGCACATGGCGTGGGGCTGGCCAATGGCTTGGATGCGTTGACATTGGCGCTTCGGGCGCTGGATGTCGGGCCGGGGGACGAGGTGATCGTGCCGTCCAACACCTATATCGCAACATGGCTGGCCGTATCTGCCGTGGGGGCCACGCCCGTTGCGGTGGAGCCGGATCCTGCCACGCATAACATCGACCCGTCGCGGATCGAGGCCGTAATAACCGCCCGCACACGCGCCATTATTCCCGTGCATCTTTATGGGCAGCCCGCGGATATGGATCCCATTCTGGCGCTCGCCAAGACACATGGGTTCGCCGTGATCGAGGACGCCGCACAGGCGCATGGCGCGCGCTACAAGGGGAAGCGGATCGGGGCACATGGCGATGTGGTCTGCTGGAGCTTTTATCCGGGCAAGAATCTCGGCGCGCTGGGCGATGCAGGGGCTGTGACAACCAATCGCGCCGATCTGGCCGAACGTATCGCGCTGTTGCGCAACTACGGCTCGCGCGAGAAATACGTGAATGAGGAAGCGGGTGTGAACTCTCGTCTTGATCCAATTCAGGCGGCGGTGCTGCGCGTGAAGTTGCACGCGCTGGAGGAATGGACCAATCGGCGGCGTGAGGTCGCGCGGGGCTATACAGATGCGCTGGGCGGGGTGGGCCTCACACTGCCGCACGTGCCCGATTGGGCGGACCCGGCATGGCACCTTTATGTGGTCCGCACGCCCCAGCGGGCGCAGGTGCAGGCGCAGCTGGCGCAAGCGGACATTGGCACGTTGATCCACTACCCGATTCTGCCGCATATGCAGGCGGCCTATGCCGGCATGGGCATTCCCGCAAATGCGCTGCCCATCGCCAAAACCCTCGCGGACGAGGTGCTGAGCCTGCCAATCGGCCCGCATTTGACCGAAGCTGATGCGCAACGTGTCATCGCCGCACTGCACGCCGCTGGCTAAGCGCCGTCGGAACCCTTTGCCAAACACAAAAACGCCGCCGGGGCGAAACCACAGCGGCGTCTTGATATCTCAGAGCGCAGAAGCGATTAAGCTGCCAGTGCGCCTTTGGCTTGGTCCACGATCGCCGCAAATGCTTCGGGTTCGTGCACGGCCAGATCGGCCAGAACCTTGCGGTCCACTTCGACACCAGCCAGGGTCAAGCCGTTGATGAAGCGGCTGTAGGTCAGCGCCTCGTCATGGCTGCGCACGGCGGCGTTGATCCGCTGAATCCACAGGGCGCGGAAGTTGCGCTTGCGGTTCTTGCGGTCGCGGGTCGCGTATTGGTTTGCCTTGTCGACGGCCTGAGCGGCCACCTTGAAGGTGTTCTTGCGGCGGCCATAGTAACCTTTGGCGGCCTTGATGACTTTCTTGTGACGGGCGTGGGTAACAACCCCACCTTTGACGCGTGCCATATTTCAGATCCCCCTTATCGTGCGTAAGGCATCATCGGTTTGATGATACCTTCGTCTGATTTGCTCAGCGTGGTGGTGCCGCGCGCGTTACGGAGAAACTTGTTGCTGCGTTTGATCATGCCGTGCTGCTTGCCGGCTTGCGCCGCCACGACACGGCCGCTCGCCGTCACTTTGAATCGCTTTTTACAGCTTGATTTGGTCTTCATCTTGGGCATTTCCGGCTCCTCTTCGGGTTCGGTCGTATGCGCGCGACTCGGCATGCCACATTGGCCGGACGCGCGGGTGAAGCCGCCTTTTAGGCATCAACGCCGCGCCGTGCAAGGGCGAATTGTCATGCCGTGCAAGGGTAAAACCCGGCGCGGCGGGCCTTAAAACCCGATCATCGTATCGGCCAGTGCCATGAAGAGCGGGATCGACAAGATCGCGACCGGTGTGCCCAGCCCGGTGGACGTGCCCACATAGGTTGATGGGTTCGCCTCGGGCAGCGCGCCGCGCATGGTTGGCGGGCCGGAGATGTCCGAGCTGGACGCTGCCATCGTCGCCATCAAAACCACGCCGCCTGCGGAAAACCCGGTGATGTGATGCGCAGCAAGACCAAAGCCAAAGCCGATCATGCCGTGCACGATGGGGGCCGTGAGGCCATAGAGTATATAGGCGCCAGCGACTTTGCGCATCTCCGCGAGGCGCGACCACGCTTCCATCCCCATGACCAGCATCAGGATTGACAACAGACCTCGGAAAAGCGGCTCATAGAAGCTGGCATAGACGCTCTCGGGGCGTGCGAAAATACCGAGCGCAAGGCCCAGTACCAGTGCCGAGATCGCGGGGCTGCAGAATGTATCGACGAAAATGCCGCGGATTTCCGCGCCGCTCATCCCGCCCTTGGGCGCGCCGCCCATGACGGCTGCACCACCTGTTGTCGCCTCGGCCTCGGCGCGCCGGGCCTTGGCCATCCGCGCCAGCACGATCGCCGTGACCAATGCGGCGATATCCATGAACGGGTAGAGCGCGCCGATGAAGCCCTCATAGGAGATGCCTTCGGAATCCAGAACCGCCATGCTGGCCGCCAGCGTGGAGGCGGAAACCGCCCCGAAAAGTCCCGCCGTGGCCATCGCATCCATATGCGACACACCGCGCAGCCGGGCGATGGTCTGCGTGCCCAAAAGTACGATTGCGATCCCCGCCAATGCCGCAAAGAGGGCTGGCACCGCCAGCGACATAAGATTCGCCTCGCGCACCGAGATACCAGCACTCATGCCCACCTTGAGCAACAAGAGCATCACAACAAACTTGTAGACCGGGTCTGGCACTTCCAGCTTGCTGCCCATCGCGGCGATCAGCATTCCGCCGATCAGAAACGCCAATGTGGGTTTTTGAAACTGCGAGATGATGGTGGAGAAGATGTCGGCCAGAATATCCATGTCGCACTCCTTGGGCGTAAATCTTTGGAGGGATATGGCGGAGGCGCGTGCTGATAAAAAAATATAACTTTTCTCATAAAGCGTTCTATAAAAGAGATGTAGGGCGAGCGCTAACATACGCCTGACATATCGGAGGCCCATGGATGCAGCACCTGAACTATCACCACCTGCGCTATTTTCGCGAGGTGGCCCATGAGGGCAACCTCACCCGCGTGGCCGAGCGGCTGAACCTGTCGCAATCTGCCCTCTCCACGCAGATTCGCGCGCTGGAGGCCCGGCTGGGCCAGCCTTTGTTCGATAGGGTTGGGCGGCAACTTGTGCTGACCGAAGTGGGGCAGATCGCGCTGGATTACGCGGACCGGATTTTCACCGCGGGCGATGAGATGCTGGCCACCTTGCAAGGCGCGGGCAGCGATGTGCCGCCTCTCAAGGTCGGCGCGCTTTCGACCCTGTCGCGGAACTTTCAGCTGCGCTTTCTGGAGCCGTTGATGGCGCAACCCGAGGCGAGCTTCATTTTGCGCTCGGGCAATGCTGAGCCGCTTCTGGAGGCGTTGCGCTCGCTCACCCTTGATGTCGTGCTGACAACCGAACCACCAAGCAGTGCGGCGCGTGGGGCCTTCACCGCGCATCTGGTTGCCGAGCAAACCGTGGGTCTACACGGCCCGCCCGCGCGGCTGGGTTACGACAGTCTGCGCGATCTTCTGGCGCATGAGCCCCTCATCGTGCCCACGGAAAGCCCGATCCGCACCGGGTTCGACAGCCTTGTGGCGCGGCTCAAAGTCACGCCAAAGATCGTGGCGGATGTGGATGATATGGCGATGGTGCGTCTTCTGGCGCGTGCGCAGGTGGGGGTTGCGGTGGCACCTTCGGTGGTTCTGGCCGATGAGATTGCTGCAGGCACGGTGCAAACAGCGCCCTTCGATCTGGCAATCAAGGAAAGTTTCTACGCGGTCACCGTGCGGCGCAGCTTTCAGCATCCGGCACTCGACGGGCTTTTGCACCCCTGAAGCCTGCTTCAGATGAACATCGCCAAGACCCGCACGAAGGCCGCAGGAATATCCTGAAGCTCATACCCCCCGGGTCTGGTCTGTATGGCGTAGACAACCAACGACCCTGCCGCAATCAACGTGAAGGCCGCCACCCGTGGCGCGCGCCCATCGGACAGTGACGAAATGATGGACGGCACCGAAAACACACCAAGGATAAGGCCGATCACAAGAAGCAGGTCGGAGTTCATGCAAGGCCCTCTCAACTAAGATACGTTGATCTTAACCCGGATCGGTCGCGTATATCAAACTTTCCTGACAGGGCGCGACGCGCAGGATATTGGTCGTGCCTGGCACGTTGAAGGGCACACCTGCGGTCACCACGATCTGGTCAAGGGTTGTGGCGTAGCCTTGGGCGCGCGCAGCGCGGGCGGCGTTGATCACCGCTTCCTTGAAGCGGTCCAGCTCGGGCGTCATCACGCAATTGATCCCCCAGCTCAGCGCGAGGCGGCGCGCTGTGCCACGTTCAGATGTCATGGCGATGATCGGCACGCGGGGCCGTTCGCGCGAAGTCAAAAGCGCCGTTGTTCCGCTTTGGGTGAAGCAGCAGATAACCTTGATGTCGGTGGTCTCTGCAATTTCGCGTGCGGCGGCGACGATGCCGTAAGCCACGGTGGTGCGGCTCGCGGTGCGCGATGCCTCGATGATCTGGGTATAGGTCGGATCGCCCTCCACCTCGCGGGCGACATTGTCCATCGTGGTCACGGCCTCGATCGGATAGTTGCCCGCCGCACTTTCCGCCGAGAGCATGATGGCGTCAGCGCCTTCATAGATGGCTGTGGCCACGTCAGAGACTTCGGCGCGGGTTGGCACCGGGCTTTCAATCATCGATTCGAGCATTTGCGTGGCCACGATCACAGGCTTTGCCGCCGCGCGGCAGGCCCGCACCAGGCGCTTTTGAATCGGTGGCACGTTCTGCACCGGAAGCTCCACGCCCAGATCGCCCCGCGCGACCATGATGCCATCGGATGCTGCCAAGATGCCATTGAAGCGGGTCACGGCCGAGGGTTTCTCGATCTTGCTGAGGATCGCGGCCCGTCCGGCCGCCAGAGCGCGCGCCTCGGTCACATCCTCGGGGCGTTGCACAAAGCTGAGTGCGAGCCAATCCACGCCAAGCTCGCAAACAAACTCCAGATCGCGCCGGTCTTTCTCCGACAGCGCGGCCAAAGGCAGCTCAACATCGGGCACGTTCACGCCCTTGCGGTTGGAAATCACGCCGCCCACGACCACTTCGCAATTGGCATGGGTCTTGCTGCACTCAAGCACACGCAGACGGATTTTCCCGTCATTGACCAGAAGGGTGGCCCCCTCGCGCAGCGCCTCGAAAATCTCAGGGTGGGGCAGGTTCACACGGGTGCTGTCGCCCTCCGCCGCGTCCAGATCGAGACGGAACTGCGCGCCGGGTACCAGATCCTCCTCACCATTGGCAAAGACACCCACGCGCAGCTTCGGTCCTTGCAGGTCGGCAAGTATGGCGATGGGGCTGTCGAGATCTTTCTCGACCTGCCGGATGATGCGGTGTTTCTCGCGGATATCGTCATGCTCGCCGTGGCTCATGTTGAGCCGGAAGACATCTGCGCCCGCCTCGTGCAGGGCACGGATCATCTCGTAGGTTCCGGAGGCGGGGCCAAGTGTGGCCACGATTTTCACGTTGCGATGGCGTCTCATGTGTCGTCCTGTTCTATGCGGTCGGTCGTGTTGGTCGGTATGGTGCCCAGTGCTACAGTTATCGCTAACAACGCGCCAGTGCTTTGTTGCACCGCGTGGCGATGCGTCCTAGAGCTTGGCCTGTGAAAGATGACGCTGCAATGACATATGAGCCCTTTTTTATCGAAGGGCAGACGCGCGGGTCGCGGTGGCTGATCACGTGCGATCACGCCAGCAATCTGGTGCCACCTTTCGTGAATGGCGGCTCTTTGGGCGTAGCCCCGGCTGATATGGCGCGTCATATCGCCTATGATATTGGGGCCGCGGGCGTCGCGCGGGCGTTGGGAAAAGCGCTGGATGCACCTGTCATTGGCTCCAATTTCAGCCGTCTTGTAATTGACCCGAACCGCGGCGAGGATGACCCCACGCTGGTGATGAAGCTCTATGATGGCACGATCATTCCGGGCAACCGGCATGTGGACGCGGCAGAGGTGGAAGGGCGGCTCAACCGGATGCACCGTCCCTATCACACCGCCCTTGCGCAGATCGCGGCACGTCGGGACGATACGGTAATCGTCTCGATCCACAGTTTCACCAAGCAATTGCGCGCGCGCCCAGCTCGGCCTTGGCATCTGGCCCTTTTGTCGGCGGCGGACCGGCGTCTGGCCGAGCCCTTGCTGCGCAGCCTGCGCGCAGAGGCCGATCTGTGTGTGGGCGATAATGAGCCCTATACCGGCCACCTGCCCGGCGACGCGATCGCCCGCCACGCCATCGCGCACGAGCGGCCCAACATCCTTATCGAGCTGCGCAATGATCTGATTGCCGACGCTGACGCGCAGGCCGCATGGGCCACCCGCCTTGCCCCCCATCTGACCGCCGCTTTGGACCATATCTGAGGAAAACGCCCCATGCCCCATGTCATCATCGAGCATTCCGCCGATTTGAGACCCGATGCGGCGTTTCTGGACGCACTTTTCCGCGCGCTGGCCGGACATCCGGCGATCACGAAGCCGGAGACACTCAAGCTGCGCTGCACCGCTTGCGACCTGCATATGCTAGGGACATCGGGCCAGAGTTTCGCCCATGCCACGCTTTTGCTCTTGCCGGGGCGGGACGCTGCCACCAAATCAGACCTGTGCCAGACGATCCTGGCCCAAATGGAGAAAGCCCTGCCGGATGATACCAGCCTGTCGGTGAACCTCGCCGATCTGGACCTGGCTTATGTAAAACGCGTGCCGCCTGAATAACGCCAAAGGAGACTGCGAGATGACAGACAAGATCGACGCCCAGACGCAACTTGAGCTTGAGGCCGCCGCCTTTCGCACGCTGCGCGACCACCTGATGGAAAAGCGCACCGATGTGCAGAATATCGACATGATGAACCTCACAGGGTTCTGCCGCAACTGCCTGAGCCGATGGTATCAGGAAGCCGCCAATGCGCGCGGCATCGAGATGGACAAGATGCAAGCGCGCGAGATTTTCTATGGCATGACCATGGACGAGTGGAAGGCCAATTATCAGACCGAAGCGGGCGCCGATAAGCAAAAGGCCTTCACCAAAGCTTTTGATGAGAACGTCACCAAAGGCTAGGCCACCAGCGCCTTCGCCGCACGCAGCCCGCTCATATAGGCGCCATGCACCGTGGCGCGGTAGCGCCAGATCGTGTGCTCCCCTGCGAAGGCGAGGCGGTCGTTCACCACGGTTTCAAACTTTCGCGCATGCTTGCTGCGGGTCCCCGGCATGTTGAAGCTGTAGCTGCCACGCGCGAACGGATCGCTGCGCCAGCGGGTGATCTTGGCCTCAATAGGCTCTCGTGCTGCGTCCCCGTAGATGCGGCGCAGGGGGACCATCATTTCCTCGATAAGCTCCGCATCTGGTTGCTCCTCAGCGGTCAGCGCATGGGCGCCACACGGGTAGTTCACCAAAATAGGCGTGCCGGGGTTGAGATCGTCGATGTTGAAGTAAAACGGAAAGCGACCATCTCCCCCTGCCCAATACTGCCCCGAGCCTTTGGCCCAGAACGCGCTCCTGAACCTCAGGGCCACCTTATTCACCAGACCAGAACCGATGCTGTCTATCGCTTTGTCAAAGCCTTTGGGCAAGGGCGGCTCAAAGCTCAGCTTGCGGTCTTGCAACACACCAATGGGTAGCGTGCAGATCACGTAATCGGCGGTGAACGCGCCCTGATCCGTCTCCACCCGCACGCCCGCGCCAGATGTATCGATATGGGTGGCAATATGGCTGAGGCGAATGTCGAGACCTTTGGTAAGTGGCGTCAGAATCCTGTCATACCCTTCAGGAAACGCCACATCCTCACCCTTGAACTCACGCATGCCCTTGTAGGGTTGCGCGCTCAACTGCGGTAGGGCGGCGCCTGCGTCAAACTCGGTCATCACGGCTTGAATAGAGCGCATGAGCGGATCGCGCATCGTCTTGCTTGCGTATTTATCCAGCGCTACATCCATGGTCATTTTGCGCGGGGCGTTGTCCTCAATCCGGTCATTGGCCTTCTCGACCGATGCCGAGGCTTTGCGAAACGCCTTGCGCGCGATGACGGTCCCATCCGCGTCATGGCCCGTCATGTTGAGCCAGTCCGTCAGGTGCCGCGGGGCGTCTATGTCGTCGGCCAATGCGCTGATCGGATTGCCTTTTGGTCCGTGAATCCACGCAGCCCCCAGATCAAGTGCAGCCCCCAAGGAGCGGTCCGTCCAGATGCGCCCACCAATGCGATCTCGCGCTTCCAGAACGGTCACTTTCCCGCCTGCTTGCGCGATGGCATGCCCTGCCGCGAGGCCGGCCATGCCCGCCCCGATAATGATCACATGTTTGCCGCTGTAGGATTGATCCACTAAATGGCCACCTTTCTGCTTTCCTCGATGTAAATCTCGCGTAGGCGGCTGGCCACAGGGCCGGGCGCGCCAGATCCCAATGCCACGCCGTCGATCTCCACCACGGGCATCACGAAGGCCGAAGCGGAGGTTATGAACGCCTCATCGGCGGCCAAGGCCTCGTCGAGAGTAAAGGAGCGCTCCTCGACCTCCATCTGCGCCTCGCGGGCAAAGCGAAGAACGGCGGCGCGGGTGATGCCGTGCAGAATTTCATTGCCCAGATGGCGGGTGATGATCCGGCCGTTCTTGACGATATAGGCATTGTTGGACGTGCCCTCGGTTACATGCCCGTCCTCGATCATCCACGCATCGTCGCACCCCGCCTTCTTCGCCATCATTTTGCCCATCGACGGATAGAGAAGCTGCACCGTCTTGATATCACGCCGTCCCCAACGCTGATCGGGGATGGAGATCACCTTGATCCCCTGTTGCGCGGCGGGGCTGGTGGCGAGGCCGGGCTTGGACTGGGTGAACAGCATCAATGTGGCAGGCGTGCCCGCCGCAGGATAGGCGAAATCGCGGTCCCCGTTGCTGCCACGCGTGATCTGAAGATAGATCAGCCCGTCCTCGATGCCGTTCCGGCGGACCATCTCTCGGTGAATCTCCAAAAGGTCATCGAACCCGGCGGGCTTGTCCATTTCCAGTTCACTCAGCGACCGTTCCAGCCGCTTGGCATGGCCCGCGAAATCAATCAGCTTGCCGTCCAGAACCGTGGTCACCTCATAGACCCCATCGGCCATGAGAAACCCTCGATCAAAGATCGAGACCTTCGCCTCATGCTCAGGCAGGTAGTCGCCGTTCAGATAGACAATGCGTGTCATCGTTGATCTCCTCTTTCTTGTGGGCACGTGGCCCTTACCCCCAAAGCGCGGGCTGCGGCGGATGCACGCCCGCGTCGTCAAACATCAACGGTTTGGCGCGGTCCTCAGCCAGCAAAAGCGGCCCGTCCAGATCGGTGACCAGCGCACCTTGCGCCACCAAAGTCGCAGGCGCCATCGCCAAGGAAGAGCCGACCATGCAGCCCACCATCACCTTGTAGCCCTCGGCCAGCGCCGCATCTCTCAGAGCCAAGGCTTCGGTCAGCCCCCCTGTCTTATCGAGCTTGATGTTCACCACATCATATTTACCCTTGAGCGCGGCAAGGCTCGCACGATCGTGACAGCTTTCATCGGCGCAAACGGGCACAGGCCGCTCCATCCCCAGGAGAGCATCATCCTCACCCGCGGGCAATGGCTGCTCCACCAAAGTCACCCCAAGACGCACAAGATGCGGCGCAAGATCGGCGTAAACCTCCGCCGACCACCCCTCATTGGCATCCACGATAATCTCCGCATGCGGCGCACCCGCCCGTACGGCCTCCAGCCGCACCATATCATCCGGCGTGCCCAGCTTGATCTTCAAAAGAGGACGGTGTGCATGTTTCATCGCCTGCGCGCGCATCTCTTCAGGGTCTGCCAGAGACAATGTATAGGCCGTAATCTCAGGACCCGGCTTCGCCAGACTGGCCAGTTCCCAAACCCGTTTTCCGACCCGTTTCGCTTCCAGATCCCAGAGCGCACAATCCACCGCATTCCGCGCCGCCCCGGCAGGCAGCAGATCATAGAGAGCAGCGCGGGTGAGCGTTTCACCCAGACCCGCGATCTCATCGGTCACCGATTCCAACGTCTCACCATAGCGCGCATAAGGCACACATTCGCCCCAGCCCTCACGGCCTCCCTCGCGCACCCGCACAGTGAGCACCTGCGCTTCGGTCCGGGAGCCGCGCGAAATCGTGAAAACCTGCGCCAATTTGAAGACGTCGCGCGTGACGGTGACCTCCATGAGCCTACTCCCTTGCTTTCTTCTCAGTTAAAATACTCCCGCCGGAGGCGTCTCAGCCTGCCAGCGGCGCAACCGTTTTAGATCGCCGCAAGGGCATCCACGAGCGTGTCTGATCCAAACCGGTAAGGGTCGGTCGCGGGAAGCCCCAAGCGACTTTCCACCTCGGTCAGATAGGCGCGCGCATCCGTCTCGCTCATATGCTGCGTGTTGATCGACACGCCCACCACTTTGCAGGCCGGGTTCGCGACCTGCGCGAGGGGCAGGGCGGTGTCGCGCAGCTGCTCCAGACAGGGCAGAGTGTAACCGGGCAAGCCGCGCATATGGCTGCGCGTCGGCTCGTGGCAAAGGATCAGCGCATCGGGCTGCCCGCCATGGATCAGCGCCATGGTCACGCCTGAATAACTGACATGGAACAGGCTGCCTTGCCCCTCGATCATGTCCCAGTGATCGGCGTCATTATCTGGTGTCAGATACTCGACCGAGCCAGCCATGAAATCGGCGACCACCGCATCCAAGGGCACGCCGTGCCCTGTGATCAGAATGCCGGTTTGTCCTGTGGCGCGAAACGTGGCCTTCATCCCGCGCGCGGTCATATCGCGCTCCATCTGCATGGCCGTATACATTTTACCGACCGAGCAATCCGTGCCCACGGCAAGGCAACGTTTGCCGCTGCGTTTCACGCCATTGGCGATGGGATAGCCATCGGTGGGCACGCGCACATCATGCAAGGTGCCGCCATAGGTCTGGGCTGCGGCGACAAGATCGCCCTCGTCGCGCAGAAGGTTGTGCAGGCCCGAGGCCAGATCAAATCCCATCTCCAGCGCTTTGATCAGCACCTCTTTCCACGCCGCACTGATCAACCCGCCACGATTGGCCACGCCGATCACAAGGGTTTTCACCCCGGCGGCCTTGGCCTCTTCCAGCGTCATTTCCCTAAGGCCCAGGTCGGCCCCACAGCCGGGCAGGCTCAGCTGTCCCAGGGCATTTTCCGGCCGCCAGTCGCGGATGCCAATGGCCACTTTGGCGGCCAGCATGTCGGGCGCGTCGCCCAGAAAAAGTAGATATGGTGTCTCGATCATGGCCTATGTCCCCCGGTTTGTCCTCATGGTGATACCGCCCGAATTCGCTCTGGGCGCACAGAATCACCGCCTTGTGGCTACTTATCACGAAGGGCAGTTTGGACCGAACTATGCGTAATTTCATGTTGAATCCGCCGCCCGAGCGGTCAGGTGCGCAAGATTACGTCGAAGCTGGCACATTATTCAGCGGAAACTTCACCCGAGGAGTCGCGCTGCATGGGTAGGTGCTTCTGTCTCATCTGTCGCGCCCTGAGGCCTGCTTAATTTTTGCGCTGCGGTCGCGCTCGCGGAATTGCTTTTGTCGTGCGCGATCCTGTTCAAAAATGCGCGCTCGCGTTGGGAGAGGTGTGGGGACGCTGGGACCTTTGAGCGTAAGCTTGCGATAACAGTTAAGGGATATTTGCGCGGCGCAATGCAGCTTGAAAACCTCGGCATCGGACAAAGACGGCACGTCCGGTGCAAAGCCCAGCCCGACATAGGCTTTGCGCAGGTTTGGACCGCGAGCCTGAAGTGCCAGCCCATCGTCCGGGTGTGCGCTGGTTTGTGAGAAATCTGTCAGGGTCAGGGTCCGATGGAGCGTCAGGGGCCGGTTGTTGAGGATGTCTCCTGCCGAAATTGGCCGCTGCAATGCGGCCATATGATCGGGCTTGCTGCACCTGCACAATCACCTTGCGCGCAGGGGCGCAATTTAATAGCTCACGATCCAACGCATTTGTTGTTTCTTCACTTGAAAGGCCATAAAACATGAGCTTCCGCCTCCAGCCATCCGCCCCCGCCCGCCCCAACCGTTGCCAGCTTTTCGGGCCAGGATCGAACGCCAAATTGTTTGAGAAAATGGCGGGAAGTGCAGCGGATGTGATCAACATCGATCTGGAAGATTCGGTCGCGCCGACGGACAAGGATCTGGCCCGCGCGCAGACGATCGAGGCGATCAATACGGTTGATTGGGGCAACAAATATCTCAGCGTGCGGATCAATGGCTTGGACAGTGGCTGGTGGTATCGCGATGTGGTGGAACTTTTGGAGAAGGGTGGCGACCGGCTGGATCAGATCATGATCCCCAAAGTGGGCTGTGCGGCGGATGTGTATGCGGTGGACGCGCTCGTGACGGCGGTGGAGCGTGCGATGGGGCGCACCAAGCCGATCAGCTTTGAGGTGATCATTGAAAGCGCGGCAGGCATCAGCCATGTGGAAGAAATCGCAGCGGCAAGCCCACGCCTGCAGGCGATGAGCCTTGGGGCTGCGGATTTCGCGGCCTCCATGGGGATGGCCACGACGGGGATCGGCGGCACGCAGGAGAATTATTACATGATCCGCGAGGGCGTGAAGCATTGGTCGGACCCCTGGCACTGGGCACAGACCGCGATTGTGGCGGCCTGCCGAACGCATGGGCTGCTGCCTGTTGACGGCCCGTTCGGCGATTTCTCCGATGACGAAGGGTTCCGCGCGCAGGCACGCCGCTCGGCCACGCTGGGGATGGTGGGCAAATGGGCAATCCACCCCAAGCAGATCGCGCTGTCCAACGAGGTGTTCACCCCCTCCGAGGCGGCTGTTGCAGAGGCCCGCGAGATTCTGGCGGCGATGGAGACGGCCAAGGCCAATGGCGAGGGCGCGACCGTCTACAAGGGCCGCCTCGTGGATATCGCCAGCATCAAGCAGGCAGAGGTGATCGTGAAGCAATCCGAGATGATCGCAAGCGGCACCTGATCCGGGGCTTGACCAAGCGGAGCGCCTTCGGCGCGCTGGATTTTCCGGGGCTGAGGGGGCGCTGCCCCCAATGTTCAAAATTTAAGCAACTTTCAACATTCCCCCGGGATATTTTTGGCCAGAAGAAGAGCGGGTCCGGAATGGTCTGGGCCCGCTTGTATGTGGGCAAGTGGCACCGCATATTGCGGAAGATTGGCATATGGGGGCGGCATGACGGAGTTTCGGGCGCGGATCGACGAATTTCTGGAGCGCTCGCGGGTGCGGCAGGTGATCATTGGCGTGATCATCTTCAACGCCATTATTCTGGGCATGGAGACGTCCAAGGGGCTGATGGCCGATTATGGCGACTTGATCCTTGCGATTGACCGGGCGTGTCTTGCGTTTTTCGTGGCTGAGATTGCGCTGAAGCTTTTTGCGCGGGGGGGCGGTTTTTCCGCGATGGCTGGAGCATCTTCGATCTGATCATTGTGGGCATCTCGCTGGCGCCTGTGGGCGAGGGCTTCTCGGCGCTGCGGGCGCTCAGAATCTTGCGGGTTTTGCGGGTGATTTCGGTGGCCCCCAGCCTGCGACGGGTGGTTGAGGGGTTTGTGACAGCACTTCCAGGTATGGGCTCCGTCTTCGTGCTGATGGCGATCATTTTCTACATTGGCGCTGTGATTGCCACGAAGCTTTTCGCGGCGGATTTTCCGCAGTGGTTTGGCACATTGGGTCAGTCTGGCTATACGCTTTTCCAGATCATGACGCTGGAAAGCTGGTCCATGGGGATCGTGCGCCCGGTGATGGAAACCTTCCCATGGGCGTGGGCATTTTTCTTACCGTTCATTATGATCACGACCTTTGCGGTGGTGAATCTTCTGGTCGGTCTCATCGTGAACTCAATGCAGGATGCGCATCAGGCCGAAGCTATTGCCTCCACCGATGCCTACCGCGACGATGTGATCGCGCGGTTGGGTGAGATGGAGGAGAATCTGGCGCTTTTGTGTGACCGCCAGGGTATTGGCGACGCGCGCAAGCGGGATTAGCGGATCAAGAAACGCTTGAGTGCGGCGGTGACTGCATCGGTGTTGGCGAAGGGCAGGTTGTGACCTGCGCCGGGAACGACCGTGTGCTCTGCCGAGGCGTTCCAACCGGTGAGCGTGTCTTTGCCGGCAAGCGGGATGATCGGATCCTCGGCACCCCAGAGGGCCAGCAGCGGCAGGCCATGGGTGGCGATTGCGCGGTGGCGATCCTCGAAGTGCTCCTCCAGAATTCCGCGCAGGGACGACAGGACCGCGCTGCGAAAGCTGCGTCTACGAAGCTGTGCCAGTTGCAGATCGGTGATGTTTGGCACCGCGCTGGGCTGGTGACGCTCGTCTTCGAGTGCGCGCGTCAATGAGCGGCCATAAACGGCATGCATCGCCCAGCTTCCCAAGAGCCCGGTTTGGGCCATCAGCCGCCCGGCAGGGCCCAGATCATGACCGATACCCGCCGGGGCAATGAGGACGATCTGGCGCAGTTTGCTTATGTTTTCAGCGCCGTAGGCGGGGACGATTACACCGCCCATGGAGTAACCCAGAAGGGTGATATCCTCGGTAATTTCTTCATGAGCCAGAAGATCGGAGAGCTGCCGTGTGAAAAACGCGCTGTCTTGCAGGCCGCGCGGGGCGCTGGAATATCCGCGCCCATAGAGGTCATAGACCAGCACGCGAAACCCCATTTCCCCCAGTGCGTGGGCCACCGGGCCCCAGACGAAGCTGGGCGTGGTGAGGCCGTGGACACAGACCGCAACCGGGCCGGTTTTTGCCCCCAGCCATTGGTAGTGCGTGCGGCCTTGTGAGAGCTTGGCGATCTGGCCAGGGGCGTCATTGAGGCGCGGACCTGGGCGAAGCGCCTCGCGGGCGAAAGGGGCCAGTGCCGCCACACCGAGGAGGGCCAGCGGCCAGATCACACCGCCTGCCATGCGTCGAGGATGTAGCGCGAGGTCATCAGATCCAGATGCGCGCCGCCGCCGTTTTTGAAAAGCGTTATCTCGTCATCGCTCTGCCGGGTGAAATCGCCCTGATAATAATCGGCAAGGATATGACTGCGCGCGATCGCGCCCGTCTCAAGGGGTATCTTGATCTCGCCGATATGGCCCAGGGTGGTGTCGAAACTGTCGACGAAGACGCGGGCGCGCGTGAGGGCGGTATCGTCTACCTCGCGCATATCGGGGCGATAGGCGCCGATGAGATCCACATGCTGGCCTGGGCGCAACCAGTCACCGCGGATCAGTGGCTCGGTGCTCATCGTGGCGGAGGTGATGATGTCGGCGGCACTTACGGCGGCTTCCAGATCACCCGCGACGATCATGCCGGGGCAGTCCGCGGCCATCGCCTCGGCGTTGGTGCGGGTGCGGTTCCAGACGGTAAACTGGGTGTCTGGGAAGCCCGCACGGTAGGCCTGCCAGAGATTGCGCCCCACCGTGCCTGCACCGACGATGAGGATCTTGCGGCTGTCCTTGCGGGCAAGGCGGCGGGCGGCAAAAAGGCTGTCGCCTGCAGTTTTCCATTTGGTCACGAGGTGAAAGTCGATGATCGCCGCGAGCGTTCCGCGCGCATCGTCAAAAAGGCTCACCGCGCCATTGATCATCGGCGCGCCATGCGCCGGATTACCGGGAAAAACGGTGGCACATTTGACGGCCAGCCCGACGCCGTCGATCCAGGCTGAGCGGTTCAGTAACGTGTCATCGCCGCGATAGAGAAACGTATCGGCAATCTCGGCCTTGGGCAGGGTGTGGCCCCGCTCAAAAGCCGCGCAAAGCGCCAGCCAGTCAAGTTTGGCCTCGCCCTCGGCAAAGGGGATGATGGTGACGGTCATTGCGCGTCCTCCTCAGGCAAAAGGCCACGTGCGACAAGAGTTTGCGCAAAGCCTTCGGGGGTTTCAAAGAGATGCGTGGCCCACCCGCGGGCGGCGGCGGCGGCGATGTTTTCGGCCCGGTCATCGGTGAAGAGAAGCGCCTCTGGTGGAAGGGCGCAATCGGCTTCGACTGCGGCATAGATGGCGGCATCCGGCTTTTTCATGCCCATCGCACCCGAGATATAGCTACGGTCGAAAAGGCTCAGGAAAGGGAACTGTGCCACGCTGAGCGGAAAGTTGTTGGCGCCGAAATTGGACAGGGCGAAGACGGGCACTCGGGCTGTCTTGAGCGCGTTAAGCAGGCGCACGGAATGCGGAATTTCGGGCTGTGCCATATCGGTCCAGTGATCGCGGAAATGTAGGATCTCCGCCGCGAAGCCGGGGTGCATCCGGGAGGTGCGCACAACCTCCTCGGCAAAGCCCGCCCCTGCGTCGATCCGGTCCATCATCGCGTGGATATCGACCTCGGCAAACAGCGCGCGGCGGCGTCCCTCGCCCACAATGCTGTCAAAATAGCGCTCGGGTTGCCACTCGATCAGTACGTTTCCAATATCGAAGACGACGGCTTGGATCATGCGTTACCTCGGGGGTTGGGGCGATTTGGGTGTCTTGTCTTGTGCCGTCTCGCGCCACACCAGATAGAGCCCGGAGGCCAGGATCAGGGCGATCCCAGCCCAGGCGTTGGCCGTGGGCCATGTGCCGAACACCGTGACGCCCCACATGATCGCAAGAGGCATGGCGACATATTCGAACGGTGCGGCGAAAGCGGCCTCGGCCAGACGATAGGCCTGACTGACGAGCATCCCGCCCATGACCCCTGTAACCCCCAGCAAGATGATGATCGAGATATCGGCGGGTGCCACTGGCGCCCATGCGCGCAACAGAAACGAAAGCGACGGATGCGCGCCGCGCTCGAACCCACCATGGCCCAAGGCGAGACCAAACGCGGCAGAGGCGATGAGAAATGTGAAGAGAATATAGAACGTCATTGTCGCTGCACTTTCCGTGCCGCGTATTTTGCGGGTCAGCATGTGCATGGAGCCATAGAGAAGGGCTGCGAAGGCCGGCAGCAGAGAGGCGATTTGAAACGCGGATGTGCCGGGCTGCACGATGATGATGACGCCAACAAAGCCGATGGCAATCGCGATCCAGCGGCGGGGGCCGACCACCTCTCCCAGCACGAAGACAGACAGTACCGCGATAAGCAGGGGCGAGACGAAGAAGATTGCGACAGCGTCCGCGATGGGCAGGGCGGCCAGGCCGAGAAAGAGGCTCATATTGGCAAAGACCACAAAGCAACCGCGCAAGAGATGCACCTTGAGCCGCTTGGTGCGAATGAGGCCGACCCCACCGAAGAAGGGCATGATAAAGAAGAGGAAAAACGTGATGCCGACGAGGGTGCGCAGGAACACGACCTGATGCAGCGCGTAGCTTCCGCTGAGGAATTTGATACCCATGTCGTTGAACGAAAAACACACCATTGAGCAAAGCGCGCAGAGCGCCCCGATGAGGTTGTTACGTTTGATCTCCGCTGCGGACATGATAGGGTCAGTGCGCTCCCGGCGTCTCAGCGGGCGGCGATACGCAGCGCCCGTTCCAGAGCGTCCAGAAAGCGCGAGCGGTCGGCCTTTGTAAACCCCTTGCCGCCGCCCATGCGGAACGGATCAGCGGCGCGCAGATCCGTCATGAGGTCACGGGTGGCCAGCACATTGCCGATATTTGCCCCCGTCAGCGCCTCGCCATTGTGCTTGAGCACCTGCGCGCCCGCCTCCACGCATTTGGCAGCCAGCGGGATATCCCCGGTGATAACCACGTCGCCCGGACCCGCGCGATCGGCGATCCACATATCGGCGACGTCCGGCCCGTCAGGGACAATCACAGTGTCTACCAGAGGGTTCTGCGAGGGGCGCAGGCCACCGTTAGAGACCACGTAAATCTGCACCTTGTGGCGGGTGCCGACCTTCTCGACCTCGGCCTTGACGGGGCAGGCATCTGCGTCGACATAGATGCTCATTCGGCCGCCTCGCTGGGGCGTTTGACCTTGTATTCCTGAGGGATAGGCATCCTGTTAAACGCATCGAGACCAGCGATCTTGTAGGCCTCGGCGAGGGTGGGGTAGTTGAACGTGTTCTGCACGAAGTAATCCACCGTGCCTTTGAGGTTCAGCACGGCCTGGGCGATATGGATAAGCTCGGTCGCCCCTTCTCCCACGATCTGCACGCCCAGCACCCGGCGTGTCTTGAGCGAAAACAGCATCTTCAGCATCCCGTGCTCCAACCCCATGATATGGCCCCGGCTTGTCTCACGAAAGCGCGCGACGCCGACCTCGTAGGGGATGCCGCGCTCCTGCATCTGCTCTTCGGACATGCCGCAGGTGCTGATCTCGGGGACGGAGTAGATGCCATAGGGAAACCACGGGCTTTCGGGCAATGTCGGCACACCCAGCGCATGACAGGCGGCGATGCGCCCCTGTTGCACCGACGTGGACGCGAGGCTGGGATGGCCGATTACGTCGCCTGCAGCATAGATATGCGGCTTTGTGGTCTGATAGGTTTTGCGGTCTACCCCTATCCGCCCGCGATGGTCCGTTTTCAGCCCCGCCTTATCAAGCGTCAAACGGTCTGTGGCTCCCATCCGCCCAGCAGCAAAAAGCAACATTTCGCTGCGCACATGGCGTCCATTCGCGAGGCTGACCTCGACATGCCCGTCCGCATCCTCGATCCCCTCAATGGCCGAGCCAAGGCGCAGGTCCACACCGTTTTCGCGGATCTGATGGGTGAAATCCTGAATGAGGGTTTTGTCGATGAAATCCAAAAAGGTCTCGCGTGGTTCAATCAGAGTGACTCGCACGTCGAGAGCCGAGAACATGGTGGCGTATTCCACCCCGATCACACCTGCGCCCACGACAGTGAGGCTGCGGGGAATCTTGCCAAGCTCAAGAAACTCGTCACTGTCCACGATGGTGCGGCCATTGAAGGGCACGGTATCCGGGCGATAGGTTTTGGTGCCAGTAGAGATCAGGAACTTGTCCGCGCTCACTTTCGTAACATCGCCCGCCTCGGTTGCCACGTCGATCTCATGGGCGCTGGTGAAGCTCGCCATACCGTGCAAGGTGGCCACGTGGTTGCGGTTGAATTGATGCTCCAGCACGTCGACCTCATAGTCGAGCGTCTTGTGCAGCCGCGCTTTCAGATCGCCCGCGTCAATATCCTCTTTCACTCGGTAGGAGCGTCCGTAAAAGCTCCTTTCGCGCCAGCCCGAGAGGTTCAGAACGGTCTCGCGCAGGGTCTTGGAAGGGATCGTCCCGGTATGCACCGAGACACCGCCCAAACGGTCCTTGCGGTCGACTACCAGCACGCGGCGGCCCAGCTTTCCTGCCTGAATGGCAGCCGAGCGGCCAGAGGGGCCTGAGCCGATGATGATCAGGTCATAATGGCTCACGCGCGTCAGACCCCGTAGAGGGCTTCGGCGTGGAAGGCGATGTGATCTTCCATGAAGCTCTGGACGAAGAAATAGCTGTGATCATAGCCGGGCTGCATGCGGATGCTGCCTTGCTGGCGGCGTGTTGCAGCGGCCATGGCGAGCGTTTCGGGGCGCAAAAGCTGAAGGAACTGATCGCTCGTGCCCGTGTCGATAAGCATGGGGCCGTCAAAGCCCTGCCTCTCCATTAGCAGGCTCGCGTCATGTTCGGCCCATGTGGCTTCATCCGCGCCGAGATAGGCGGTGAGCTGTTTGCGGCCCCAATCAGAGGCGGTGGGGTTGCAGATGGGCGAGAAGGCGGAGACGGAGGCGAACCGCCCGGGCAGACCCATGGCAAGCGTCAGCGCGCCATGCCCACCCATCGAGTGGCCAGTGATGCCTTGGCGGTCCATATCGACCGCGAAATTGGCCGCGATGAGGGCGGGCAGCTCTTCGGAGACATAGCTCCACATGTTGAAATGCTCGGACCATGGCTCTTGCGTCGCGTCCACATAGAACCCTGCACCCTGACCCAGATCAAAAGCCTCGTCATTGGCCACACCTTCGCCGCGCGGGGAGGTGTCGGGAAAGACCAGCGCGATGCCCTGCTCGGCGGCCCAACCCTGCGCGCCCGCCTTGGTCATGGCATTCTCATGGGTGCAGGTCAGGCCCGACAGATACCAAAGCACCGGGACCGGGCCGAGCTTGGCTTCTTCTGGCAGGAAAAGTCCAAACGTCATATCGGTCTGGCACGCTTTGGAGCGGTGAGTGTAGACGCCTTGCACGCCGCCGAAGCAGATATTCTCGGATAGGGTTTGCATGGTGTGGCTCCGTCTTTGGAAGGGTTTGACGCCCTTGGTGTAGCAGCGCGGGGCGAGGGGCGAAACGGGGAATATCGGCGCGGTCTCTCAGGTCGGGCTGCGCGCCCACAGCTTTCGCTCCGTGGTGAGAATTACCATCGCGGCGGGTTGCCGGGCAGCGGCGCGGGGGAGTAAGCTAAGGCGGCCCAAACGGGAGGCAACCGATGACCGCACATGCGGCTCAGATCAAGAAGGGCCGGAAATTCGACCAGGTCCTGGAAGGCGCGCGGGTGGTTTTCATGCGCGACGGCTTTGAAGGGGCGAGCGTGGATGACATCGCGCGCGAGGCGGGCGTGTCCAAGGCGACGCTCTATAGTTACGTGCCCGACAAGCGGCTCTTGTTTTCCGAAGTGGCGCGGATCGAATGCAACAGGCAAGCCAGTGCGGCAATCGCGGTGATCGACCCCGACGCCCCTGTGGACGAGGCGCTGCGCATGATCGCAGATCGGGTGGTGCGGTTTTTCCTGTCGGATTTCGGCACGCAGATGTTTCGGATTTGCGTGGCCGAGGCATATCGCTTTCCCGAACTGGGCCAGCGTTTTTATGACAGCGGCCCCGCGCTTTTGCGCGCGCGGATGGGGGTGGTTCTGGAGGAATATATCGCGCGCGGTGTGCTGCAGATTGACGATATGCACATGGCAGCCAGCCATTTTGGCGAGCTGTGTAAATCCGATCTCTTCGTGCGCAAGCTCTGCGGAGTGGCAACGGATTTCTCCGAGGATGAAATTGCGCGGGTCGTGTCCTCGGTCGTGCGGATGTTTCTGGCGCGCTATGCGGTGCGGGCCTGAGCGCTATAAGTTTTGAGTAAACCGACGCGGCCTAGACGCCCGCGTCAATCATCGCTTTGGCGAGGATCGGGACGGTCTCTGCGTTCAGCCCCGCGATGTTGATGCGGCTGTCGCCGACCATGTAGATCGCACTCTGGGCCCGCATCGTCTCCACCTGCTCTGGCGTGGCGCCGAGGCGCGAGAACATGCCGCGATGCTGGGCGATAAACGCGAAACGGTCGGAGCCTGAGAGGCGTTGCAGCTCTGCCGCCAGATCGCGGCGCAGGGCCTGCATACCTGTGCGGACTTCTTCCAGCTCGGCCTGCCAATCGGCGCGCAGGGCAGGATCGTTGAGCACACGCGTCACCAGCCGTGCGCCGTGATCGGGCGGAAACGAGAAATTCTGCCGGTTGAGATGGGCGAGGGTGGCCTGCGCGATGGCGGTTTTATCACTGTCTTGGGTGGTGGCGATCAGGATGCCAGTGCGCTCGCGGTAGATGCCGAAATTCTTGGAGCAGCTGGCGGCGATCAGCGCCTCGGGGCTGTGCTCCACGATCATGCGGGTGGCGGCGGCGTCCTCATGCAGCCCGTCGCCAAAGCCCTGATAGGCCAGGTCGACCATCGGGATAGCGCGCTTTTCGGTGAGAAGGGCGAGGACGGCCTGCCACTCAGCCGTGTTGAGTTTCGCCCCGGTTGGGTTGTGACAGCAACCATGCAGCAGAACCACATCGCCCGCGCGCAGGTCCTGAAGGCTGTCGAGCATCCCTTGCGCGTCCACACCGCCCGTTGCCGCGTCAAAATAGCGGTAGGGGATGGCGGTCATGCCAAGATGTTTTAGGATGCTGAGATGGTTGGGCCATGTCGGGTCCGACACGAAAACACGCGCGTCGGGGCTGGCCATCTGGATCAGTTCAAACGCCTGTCGCACAGCGCCCGTGCCACCGGGTGTGGCGGCAGCGGCGATATTGCTGCGCGGGAGGGTGTCGGCGAGGATCATATCGATCATCGCATCCGCGAAGGCGGGATCGCCGGCGAGGCCGGTATAGGCCTTGGTCTCTTCCTCCTGCCACCATTGCTGCTCTGCTGCCTTGACGGCGCGCATGATGGGGGTATGCCCGCGCGCATCGCGGTAGACGCCCACACCGAGGTCGATCTTGACCGGGCGCGGGTCCTCGCGGAATTTTGCCATGAGGACGAGGATTTTATCCTCGGGCTGTGCTGTGAGGGCGCTAAACATCATGCGTCTCCTGTGGCGACGGGCACGGTGGGGAAAGCGCCCCATTCGGTCCATGAGCCGTCATAAAGCGCGTGATCCGTTACGCCGATCCGCTCCAGCGCCAGGTTGATGATCGCGGCGCTGACGCCAGAGCCGCAGGTGGTGATGATAGGCTTGCTCAGATCAGCCCCGGCAGCGTCCAGCACGGCGCGCAAATCGTCCGGGCCCTTCATCGTGCCCTGATCGGTCAAAAGCTCGGTGTAGGGTACGTTCTGCGATCCGGGAATGTGGCCTGCGCGCAGGCCCTCGCGTGGCTCTGGTGCCTCGCCCCGAAAACGTGCGGTGGCGCGCGCGTCAAGGATCGTGGCGCTGCCAAGTTTCGAGGCGGTGGCCACTTGCGTCACATCACGCACACGGTGGTTCTGGCGGCGCACAGTCATGTGGCGGTCGCGGATCATCGGCGGCATGTCCTCCACGGGGCGACCCTCGGCCTGCCATTTGGGCAGGCCGCCATCCAGCACCGCGATATTGTCCTGCCCCATCAGCTTGAAAAGCCACCACACGCGCGGTGCGGAGAAGATGCCGTGGCTGTCATAGACGACTACCTGATGCCCATCGCCCACACCCATGGCGCGCATCCGGGACATGAATTTTTCCGTAGGTGGGACCATATGGGGCAGGTCCGAGCGTGCGTCACTCACATCGTCGATATCGAAAAAGCGCGCGCCGGGGATATGGGCCTCCTCGTATTCCGCGCGCGGATCACGGTCTGTGCCCGGCAGGAACCAGCTTGCATCAAGCAGGCGCAAGTCAGGGTCCTTGAGATGGGCGGCAAGCCAATCGGTGGAGACTAGAATTTTGGGATCGTCCTGCACCATGATGCCCTCCGGACCGGGAAAAAAAGTAGCGGCAAAAACGCTGTCTGGTTATCGTGCGGGCGCGCGCGTGGCAAGCCCGCGCGGTCCTATTTGGACCCCATGCCGCGCGCGAACCCGGCCAGAAGCAAAAGAGCAACCCCCCCGGCGGCTCCAATACCGAGGGCCCAAAGCACCGCACCGGGCCCCTCGACCGCGCGGCCGAGAAGCGGCAGACCCTGAACGGCAAGTCCACCACCAAGCATCCCCAGAAGCGTCTTGGCCCAAAGCGCGAAGCGCGCGCCGCGTCGTCCGGCTAGAACACCGCCCACCGCACCAGCCATGAGGGCAAGAAGCAGATCCACGCCCCGCCCTCAGCCGTGATCTTTCAGAAGCCGCTGCTTCTGACGGGCCCAGTCGCGCTTGGCCTCAGTCGCGCGTTTATCGACGTTCTTCTTGCCCTTGGCGATGCCGATTTTCATCTTGGCGATGCCGCGATGGTTGAAATAAAGCACGAGCGGCACGAGGGTCATCCCCTTGCGCTGCGTATCGCTCCACAGGCGCGCCAACTCGCGGCGCGAGACCAGAAGCTTGCGGCGGCGTTTTTCCTCATGACCAAAGGTCTTGGCCTGTTTGTAGGGCGCGATATAGCTGTTCACGAGCCACAGTTCGCCATCCTCGACCGAGGCATAGCTCTCGGCGATGTTGGCACCGCCCTTGCGCATGGACTTGACCTCGGAGCCTTCAAGAATGATGCCACATTCCAGATCTTCCTCGATCGCGTAATCATACCGCGCCCGCCGGTTTTCGGCGATGACCTTGTAGTTTCCGTCTTCTTTTACCTTTGCCATGGGGCGCATCTAAGCATGCGCGGCGGCGCTGTCCAGCCGGGGCAGGGGCGGTGTGCCCTGCATGTTCCTGTTGGAAGCCAAAATGGAAGCCGCCCAAAAACGCAAAACGCCGCCCGGCACTATGCGGGGCGGCGTTTTCAGATGTGATCCAAAGGCTGACTTAGAACCCGAGGCCTTCGTATTTCTTCTTGAACTTCGATACACGGCCGCCGGCGTCCATCAAGCGGGTGCCGCCACCCGTCCATGCAGGGTGCACGGTGGGGTCGATATCCAGCGAGAGCGTGTCGCCCTCCTTGCCATAGGTCGAGCGCATTTTCAGGATCGTGCCGTCGGTCATCTTGACGTCGATCATGTGATAGTCGGGATGGATGTCTTTTTTCATTGCTGAGATCCTTACGCTTTTGCGCCCGACTTGGGCTTGTAGTTGGACACTTCTGCGATCCGGGCCGATTTGCCGCGACGCGCACGCAGATAGTAGAGCTTGGCGCGACGGACACGACCACGGCGGACCACGGCGATGCTGTCGATGTTGGTCGAATAGAGGGGGAAGACCCGCTCCACGCCTTCACCAAAGGAAATCTTGCGGACCGTAAACGATCCCGCGATGCCGGTGCCGTTCTTGCGGCTGATGCAGACGCCTTCAAAGTTCTGGACCCGGGTGCGGGTGCCTTCGGTCACTTTGAAGCCGACGCGGATGGTATCCCCGGCCTTGAAATCGGGAAGGTCTTTCCCGAGGGCGGCAATTTGCTCCGCCTCGATCTGAGCGATAATGTTCATCGCCATTCTCCTAATGTTGCTTGCGGTTATGGTCCGCAAAGTGATTTGGCGCCTCAGAGCTCTCGGTCTTCGCTCGGGTCCCTTGGGCGCAGATGCGTCCAAAGCCCGCCAGAGATCAGGTCGTCCTTATTTCGGTCTTCCAAAGTGCCTGCCCGTGATGGCCGTGGCGCATATCCGATCGAAGGGGACGGAATCGCCATTGGCCGGGCCTGCCCGGACTGCTGGGCGTAAAACAGGTCTGCGTGTTTATTTCAAGCGTTTTGTGGTGGGCTTTGCGGCGGTAGCGGCCTCATGCGCGGCCCAAAGGTCGGGGCGGCGCGCCTGCGTAAGCGCCTCACCTTGCGCGCGCCGCCACTTGGCGATCTCGCCGTGGTGGCCGGACATCAGGACGGGCGGGATTTCGCGGCCCTGCCAGATGGCGGGTTTGGTATATTGTGGATGCTCCAGAAGTCCGTTGGTATGGCTTTCTTCCGCTGCGCTTGCCTCATTTCCCAAGATGCCGGGGCGCAGGCGCAGGGCTGCGTCGATCATGGCTTGCGCTGCAATCTCGCCGCCGGTCAGGACGTAATCCCCAAGGCTCACCTCGCGCGCGCCGTAATGGTCGATCACGCGCTGATCCAACCCCTCGAACCGCCCACAGATGAGCGTGAGGCCCGGCGTTTGCGATAGCTCTTCGGCCATGGCCTGATCAAACCGTTCGCCCCGCGGGCTGAGATAAATGAGCGGCGCGCCGGGGGCGGCGGTTTTGCGCGCGGCCTCGATAGCGGCGGTCATCACATCGGCGCGCAACACCATGCCGGCGCCGCCGCCTGCGGGCGTGTCGTCGACATTGCGGTGGCGCCCCTCGCCGAAACGGCGCAAATCAATCGCCTCCAGCGTCCAGAGCCCGTCATGGAGCGCGCGACCCGTCAGGCTTTCACCAAGGATGCCGGGAAACGCATCGGGCAGGAGGGTGATCACCTGCACCGCCCACGCATCCTTGAGGCGCGGTGTGGAGGTGATCAACTCCTGCGGCTGCGCGCTGGCGCGGATGGACTTGCGGCCATGGGATTTCGTCGGAGGTTTGGGGGCGTCGCTCATGCCCGGTCGATACAATGCGCGCGGCGGGCTGGCAAGGATGGCGCGTCAGGCCGTATGGCTTAGGCCGCCTGTTGGCAAAGCAGCGCCTCATGTTGTTTCAGGCTTCGGCGCGCATCCGCGCCATAGCTGTCCAAGCCGCCCGCGCGCAATTCGGGGAAAAGCGCATAAATCTCTCCGCGTGCAGCCTCAGCCAGCGCACCGATGGCCATATCGCCGGGCTGAAAGCTTTCGGACCAGCAATCTTCGGCCAAAATGATTTCGTGACGGTCAAAGAGGATGTGAAAATATTCCACCATACCGCCCTCCTGCCGGATGACGCTGCGACCGTCGATGAGCATCTTGGCGGCGGCGAGCACTTCTGTCTCACCGGTGATCAGCTCAGGACCCCAGCCTTGCAAAAGCATCCGGTGTTGTGGTGACACACGCAGATCACGCGAATTGCCCAAAGCACCCTTGCGGATCAGAATGGGGGCGAACTTGTTCCGCGCGGGCACGGATTTGGACCCCACCCAACGGACCTCCTGCACGCCGCTGTCACGGGTTTGCACCCGCTCACCGGGTCGGATCTGCTCGACAGGGATGCAGCCGCGGGCGGTATGAATCAGGGTGCAACGAGTGAAGCAAACCACGTTGGTATTGTCAAAGGTCAGCCCTTCGCGGGCGGTGCCAGTGAAGGTGATCGAGCCGCCAAGCGCCGTGTTGTCGGAGAAATCACCAACCGACTGGTTGAGGATATTGTCGTCCTCAAGGTCGGCTCGGATTTCGTTGAGGTTGGTGTAATAGGCGCTCAGATCAATGAAATCATTGTTGGTCTGGGTGCCATCCGTGTCCGAACCCGTGTTGCCGGCGTTGAAATCGGTGATCGTGTCGTTGCCGGAACCTGCTGTGTAGACAAAGGTGTCATCACCATCGCCGCCGGTCAGGATGTCATTCGCGCCGCCACCATCCAGCGTGTCGTTGCCATCTCCGCCCAGAAGGCTGTCGCGGCCGCCATCGCCGTCAATGACATCATCATCTGCGCCGCCATCGATCGTATCGGCGCGGTTGCCGCCGCTGATCGTGTCATTGCCTGCGCCGCCCAGAATACTGTCGCGTCCGCCATCGCCAAAAATCGTGTCGCGCCCGCCACCGCCGCTGAGAACGTCGTTGCCCTCAACCCCGGCAGGCACGCCGGTGACCGAAAAATCCGGTCCAGGGGGCAGGCCGATCATCGGCGAATTGATCAGATCTTGGGTGACGCCGCCCGTATCGGGCCCCGAAATCGTGGCCGCCAAAACATCCTGCCCGGCATTTTCCCAGTAACGGACCTGAATCGTGTAGGTTTCGTTGGGGTCAAGCTGAACCGTGCCGAAGCGGTTGGTCGACGCTTGGTGGAAATCATTGTTCAGATAATCGAGCGCACCGCCGGTTTGGTTGTTGAAGGTGAGCGCATTGCCCGCACTGTCAAAGATCTGGACCGTGGAGCCGTCATCTGAGCGCAGGTCAATCCTGTAGGTGCCGCCGAGCGTGGTGTTGAGCGTGCTGGTGTAGACGACGCCGAAATCATTGGGGTCGCCCGTGGAGCCACGCACGGTGTTGGTGAGATTGGTGACATTGAAATCGCTTACATAGCCCGAGCCGGTTCGTACGCCGCTCTCAATATCGAAGGCTTGCCCTGCCGCGGTGGAGAAGTTGTAGTCGAAGGTCTCAAAGTGCCACGTGCCCTGAACGCCACCATCGCCGCGGATGACGTCATTGCCAGCCGCGCCGTTGATCGTATCGTTCCCCAAGCCACCCGTGAGCGTATCTGCGCCGGAGGTGGCGTTGATGGTCTGATTGCCCTCCAGGGCGGGGTTTGAGCTGTCGTTTTGTGCCATCATAACCTCTGGCCTGACAGGTCTGTCATGGCCTCAAACAATATTAATTGTTTTAAGTTTTAGGCATCTATCGAGGCAGAATTGGGAGTAGATTGTGGCGGGTTAGAGCCCTCGCCACGGCAAAACTTGGCGCGGTCCGGCCGCCTGTCAGCTTTCGGGCAAGAGCCCCTCGGGCGGGTCCGCGACGATCCGACGTGACGCCAGATCAACGGTGGGTACGGCCCGCTTCGTGAAGGGCAAAAGCACCGTGTCCGCGCCGCCGGGCAGGGTCAGCTCCAAAATGTCGGACGCGCCGTGGTTGAGCACAGATTTCACGCGACCCAGAGGTGCGCCGCCCGTGTCAAACACATCAAGCCCCACAAGATCGGCGTGGTAATATTCATCATCCGACAGGCTGGGCAGCTTGGTGCGCGCCACGAAAAGCTGCGCGCCGCGCAGGGCATCGGCCTCCTCACGGGTGCGAATGCCCGAAAGCTTCGCAGTCAGCCCGTTCTTGGCCTGCCCGGTGATGGTGGCGGTGAAGTCGCGGCTGCCATCCTCAAGGCTGAGGGGGCCGTAGCCTGCGATATCCTCGGACCGCGCGGTGAAGCTTTTGAGCCGCACCTCGCCATGCACGCCAAAGGCGCCCGCAATGGCACCCACACAGATCATCTCATCGCTCATTGTGCGCCTCCCTGACAGATGCCGCCCGAGACGCTGCCGCCAATGGCGGTGCAGCGTTCGGAATGTTTGTATTTCTCATAGCCAAGCCCGGCCACAAAGACCGCGCCAAGCAACATGAGCGTGCGGATCGGCCGAAACATCTCAGCGTTCCTCCACGTTAAGGCTCTGGGCGCGGTCTTCCCAGCCTGCGGTCTCAAGTTCGGGGGTGAGGCCGGTTGTTTCTGGCCAGCCAACGCAGAGATACGCCACCAGATCCCAGCCCGCAGGCACGTCGAGATCGGCGGTCAGCCGCACGGGATCGAGGATCGACACCCAGCCCACGCCCAACCCCTGCGCGCGCGCCGCGAGCCAGAAATGGGTGATCGCACCGACCACTGAATAGCGGCGCATCTCGGGCATGGTGGCGGCCCCGAGACCACTGCCCTTGGCCGTATCTTCGTCACAAAAGACGGCGAGTTGTACCGGGGCCTCGCGCATGCCTGAAAGTTTCAGGTTGCTGTATGTCTTTGATTTATCGCCGTGATAGCCCGTGAGCGCCTCGGCATTGGCGACCTCGTAATTGGCCAGAGCCGCTGCGCGCGCTTCCTTCGATTTGATACGGATCACGCGCCACGGCTCGCTGAGCCCCACGGAGGGCGACAGCATGAACGTGTCGAGGCACTGCGCCAGCAATGCCTCGTCCACGCTGTCCGTGCGGAAGCGGCGCACATCGCGCCGCCACCGCATCAGATCAAGCAGGTCGTTTTGGAAATCTGGCGAGAATTGCGCCATTTCCCCAAGCCCTGCTTAGCTCTCTGCCGCCGCCTCTTCGGACGGAGCCTCTTCTACGGGTGCCTCCTCGACAGGGGCCTCCTCAGCCGGGGCAGGGGCTGCTGCTGCTTCGGCTGCGGCTGCTGCCTTTGCGGCTTTCTCCTCGACGCGGTCCTGCGCCTTCTTGCCGGGCGTGCCTTTGTTGGGGTTGTTGCGGTCTTTCTTCGCAATCACGCCAGCGGCTTCGAGCATACGCGACACACGGTCGGTCGGCTGTGCGCCTTCACCCAGCCAGTACTGGATGCGCTCCATGTTCATTTTCACGCGCTCTTCGCTGTCTTTGGGCAGAAGAGGGTTATATGTGCCCAGTTTTTCGATGAAGCGGCCATCGCGTGGCATGCGGCTGTCGGAGGCGACGATCCGGTAGAAGGGGCGTTTTTTGCTGCCGCCGCGGGCAAGACGAATTTTCATGGCCATGTGAGGTATCTCCTATTGAATGGCTGAGTGTAGGGGGGAACTTCCGCCCTACGATTGGTGGCTTTTGTGATGCTGAATGACTTCAGCAATGATGAAGTTGAGGAACTTCTTGGCGAATTCCGGGTCGAGGTCGGCCCGTCGGGCCAGGTCTTCAAGCCGCGCGATCTGCTGTTCTTCGCGGGCGGGATCGGACGGGGGAAGGTCGTGTTCGGCTTTCAGCTTGCCCACCGCCTGGGTGTGCTTGAACCGCTCGCCCAGAGTGTAGACGAGAATGGCGTCGAGCCGGTCGATACTGTCGCGGTGCCCTTTGAGAAGGCCCTCTGCGCGCGTGCTGTCATCGGACATTGGATGTCTCCATATCTGTCTCCGAGGCGGCGGGGAATGGGGATGCAAGCTTAGTCAACGGGCATTCCCTTCGGGCGAAGGGCAGGATCGCTGTAATGGGCGATTTCAAGCTCGATCCCATCGGAAAGCTGCCCCGAGCGCAGACGGTCTGGTGCGGGGTGGCGATAGACCGCGTCATTGCCGTCGATGGTTTGAGCGGCATGATCCTTTACGGCGCCGAGCCGTTCGGCCAGCCGGATGCTGTTGAGGTTTTTGGGGTCGATGTAACTCACCGCACCGTCCCAGCCCATCTGCTCGTAAAGATGGAGCCGCGCGGCGTGGGTGGCCTCCAGCGCATAGCCCTTGCCTGCCTCACCCGGCCAGATGATCCAAGCGATCTCGCGCTCGGGCCAGCCTGCGGGGGACCAGCCGCCAGCCATGCCGAGCGTGCGGTCCGTCTCGCGGTCATGGATCATCCACATGCCGTAACCCCGGATCGACCAGTGGCCGATTTCGGCGGCATAGAGCATCCACGCCTCGTATTTGTTGAGCGGCCCGCCCATGAAGCGTGAGCGGTAGGAGCTGAACGTCGCTTTGAAATCCGGGTAATCCTCGGTTTCTGGCGCGCGCAGGACAAGACGACGTGTTTCGATGATGGGGATATTTTGCATGGGCATCTAGAGCGCCTCCGGGGCCGGGTGGCGATACACAAGCGTGCCCTCCCAATCGGGCAGCTCGGGCAGGGAAGCCTCGGGGTCCAAGGCGCAGCCCAGCCGCTTGGCCAACGCTATCGAGGGCGCGTTTTCGGCGTCGATATAGCTCACAGCGGTGGTCCAACCGAGGGTACCATACGCATAGGCGCGCGCGGCCATTGCGGCCTCTTCGGCATAGCCTTTGCCCTCATGTGCGGCGTCCCATATGCCCCAGCCCAATTCCGGCTCGGGCCAGCCTTCTGGGTTCCACACGCCAGTCAGGCCGCAGGGTTGGTTTGTGGCGCGGTCCACGATTGTGAAATAGCCATACCCATGCAGCGCCCAGTGGCCAATATTGAGCGCGAACCAGCGCCACGCCTGCGGGCGGTCATCCTCGGCACCAAAGCCGCCTGCACGCTCATGATCCAGAAGGAAGGCGCAGAGCGGCTCGAAATCGGCCGCTTGCGGTCCACGCAGGGTGAGGTTCTGGCTGTGCAGCGTCGGGAAGGTCAGCTGGAGCGTCATGGCGTGACCCAAAGGATGCGCTGCCGCGCGGCTTTAAACGGGCCTTGGCTGGCGCGTCTCATGATAGCGGGCGTCCGGACCTGTGCTGCCGTGGGATTGGATATTTGGGGCCAAGAAAAAGTCATGGGAGTTATTTCTTTTTCCCAAAGCCGGAGAGACCGGGGGGCAGGCCGCCACCCATACCACCGATGCCGCCCAGACCGGGCATTTTGCCCATCTGTTTGGCAGCCTGTTCGAGCGCTTTCGTGTCCATACCGGCGGCCATATCCTCGGGAGAGGGGCCGTCCTTGCCGAACATGCCCTTCATGGCCTGTTTGAGCATCCCGCCTTTGCCCATCTTGCCCATTTTCTTCATCATGTCGCCCATCTGGCGATGCATCTTGAGAAGTTTGTTGAGTTCCGCCACGTCCTGACCTGAGCCGCGCGCGATGCGTTTTTTGCGGCTGGCTTGGAGCAGTTTGGGGTTGGCGCGTTCTTTTTTCGTCATCGACTGGATCAGTGCGATCTGGCGGGTGATGATCTTGTGGTCGATTCCCGCGCTTTCCATCTGTTTGGACATTTTGGCGGCGCCGGGCATCATGCCCATCACACCTTCCATGCCGCCCATTTTCTGCATCTGCTCCAGCTGCATCTTCAAGTCGTTCATGTTGAACTGACCCTTGGTGAAGCGGCGCATCATGCGCTCGGCCTGTTCGGCCTCGATCGTGTCTTGCGCCTTTTCGACGAGGCTGACGATATCGCCCATGCCGAGGATGCGGCCTGCGATACGTTCGGGCTCGAACGTCTCGATGGCGTCCATCTTCTCGCCCAGACCCACGAAGCGGATCGGTTTGCCGGTGACGGCGCGCATTGAGAGGGCAGCACCGCCGCGTCCGTCGCCGTCCATGCGGGTGAGCACGACGCCGGTGACGCCGATCTTGTCGTCGAATTCCGTGGCCACGTTGACGGCGTCCTGGCCCGTCAGACCATCGACCACCAGAAGTGTCTCGCGCGGATTGGCCACGTCGCGCACGGCGGCGGCCTGCGCGATCAGCTCTGCGTCGATATGCAGGCGGCCCGCGGTATCGAGCATGTAGACGTCATAGCCACCGAGCCCCGCTTGCATCTTGGCGCGTTTGGCGATGGCGACGGGGTCTTCGCCCTTGACGATGGGCAGCGTGTCGACGCCGATCTGCTGACCGAGGATGGCCAGCTGCTCCATTGCGGCGGGGCGGTTCACGTCGAGCGAGGCCATGAGGACGCGTTTGCCCTCACGCTCTTTCAGGCGTTTGGCGAGTTTCGCGGTCGTGGTGGTTTTGCCGGAGCCCTGCAGGCCGACCATCAGGATCGGTGCGGGCGGGTTGTCGATCTTGAGCGCGCCGGGGTCTTCATCGCCACGCAGCACATCCACCAGTGCATCGTTGACGATCTTGATGACCTGCTGGCCCGGTGTGACGGATTTCGTGACCGCCTGTCCGGTGGCCGCGTCCTGCACCCGCTTGACGAAATCACGGGCCACGGGGAGCGATACGTCCGCTTCCAGAAGGGCCACGCGAACCTCGCGTAGGGCGGTTTTGACGTCATCCTCGGAGAGCGCGCCCTGCTTGGTCAGCCGGTCAAAGACACCGGAGAGGCGCTCAGATAGATTTTCAAACATCGGGCGCGGGCCCCTTTCGGTTTGCGCTCTGCCCTAGATAGGCAGGACGCAGCGGGTTCTCAAAAGACCCAAAACCAATTTCGCCCCCGTGGGCGCAACGCGCTGACGAGGGGCGATCCCGGCATGGGGCCAAGGGACCGGAAAGCGTGTGTTTCCGGGGTATGTGCCGCGCGTTTAGGCCCTTCGCGCGGGCGAGTCAAGCCAAGCGTGGGGGACGGGGGTATTGCAAAATCGAACATTCTTGGGAATAAGAGCGCCCAACGTGCGTAGATGCGCAAAGCTCACGCCAGGAGATCAGATTTGGACAATTGGGATGAAATCCGCACGGCATATAACGTGGCGCGCGTCGGCACGGTCAGCGGGCGGCGGAGGTTCTTGGCGTGCATCATGCGACGGTGATCCGGCATATAGATGCGCTGGAAGACCGTCTGGGCGTGAAGCTCTTTCAGCGCCATGCGCGGGGCTATACGCCCACGGAGGCAGGCGATGATCTCTTGCGCGTGGCGCAGGCCACCGACGATCAGTTCGCGCAGCTTGCCGGGCGCATCAAAGGGCAGGGCGAGGCGGTCTCGGGCGAGTTGGTCGTGACATCACTGGGCGTGCTCAGCCATCTTCTGGTCCCGGTGCTGGCGGCGTTTCAGCGCGCATACCCCGAGATCATCGTGCGCTACCTGACGGGTGACAGGCTTTTTCGGCTGGAATACGGTGAGGCGCACGTGGCGATCCGCGCAGGCTCGGTCCCTGATCAGCCGGATAATGTGGTGCAACCGTTCTTCACCCAGCAGGTCGCGCTTTTCGCCTCACAGCCCTATGTCGCGGCCCACGGCACGCCCGCCAACGAGGCGGAGATGCGCGCGCACCGTTTCGTGAGCTTCGATGACCCCAAAAGCCGCGCGCCCTTCGCCAAATGGCTGCGCGAGACGGTGCCCGCATCGGCGATCACCTTTCGCAGCGAGGATGTGCACGCCCTGCGCCGTGCCATTGCGGAAGGGGCCGGGATCGGCTTTATGTCGCGCATCCGGGCTCAGGAGATGGGCGGGCTCGTCGAGGTCTACCCGCCCCTGCCCGAATGGAACGCACCGCTCTGGCTGGTCACGCATATGGACCTGCACCGCACCACCAAGGTCCAGAGCTTTCTCGCGTTCCTCAAGGATCAGGCCGCCGCGTGGGAACCGTCTTTGTAAATGGCGCGCGACACGCGCGTCAGGGGGTCTGACCCTCGCTGTCCGCGCCAAATTCGGCCGCCAGAAACCGCTCGAAATCATCGAGGTTCACCGGCTCGAACTGCCCGAAGCCTTGCATCCAGACCGAGGCCGCCTTCATCGCCCCCGGCTCCAGCTTGCACCACTTCACCCGCCCGCGCCGTTCCTGACTGATCAGGCCCGCGCGGCTCAGAATACCCAGATGCTTGGAAATCGCCGCAAGGCTCATGCCAAACGGCTCGGCCACATCCGTCACGGCCATATCATCCTCCAACAGCATCGCGAGGATCGCACGCCGGGTGGGATCGCTGAGAGCGGCAAAGACAAGATCAAGCGAATGCGTCATAAGCCCGCCTAGCCAAGCCCTGTCGAAAGATCAACCGATTGGTTGAATAACGCACCATGCCAGAATTGGGGCAAACCGCACGCAGGCCTTTCCACGCAGCTGCTTTCTTCTTAGTAAAAATACTCACAAAAACAACGGTTTGATCAAAGTGCCGCACCAGATGAGGTGCGCTTGACTCAAAACCTCTCTCGCAATAGCACTACGCCTACGTCCAACGGGGGAGAAGCGCGCGTGGATGACCGGGATCAGAGCGAGCGCCTTGCGCAGCTGGAGGCCCGAATTAACGCGCTCAAAGCTCCACATGAGCAAAAACCCCACACGGAGGAGCATTATTCTCAGGCCCAGCATGCCTGGCGGATGGTGATTGAACTTGTCGCCGGTCTTTTGATCGGTTTTGGCATCGGATACGGGCTCGACAGTGTCTTTGGCACGCTCCCGATTTTTCTGGTGCTCTTTACATTGCTGGGGCTAGCCGCGGGCATCAAAACGATGATGCGCAGCGCAGAGGAGCTTCAGAGGAACCAGGTGGCTCACGCGGACGAGATCCGCCGAGCTGAACACGACGCGGCCAAGACGGGCGCAGACGAGAGGGCGAAACATGGCGACTGACATCCAAGGCGCGGAAAAGGCTCTGGAGCTGAAATTCTACCCGCTTGATCAGTTTATGGTCGAGCCGCTCTTCGGCGACGGTCCTGTGGGTCTCTTCACCGTGACGAACGTGACGCTCTGGATGGCGCTGGCCGTGCTGGCCACGATCGGCCTGTTGGTTCTGGGAACCTCGGGGCGCGCCACTATCCCTTCGCGGATGCAATCCGTGGCCGAGCTTGCCTACGGGTTCATTCGCAAGATGGTCGAGGATGTGGCGGGCAAAGACGCGCTGCCGTATTTTCCCTATATCTTCACGCTCTTCATCTTCATCCTCTTCTCGAACTTCCTCGGGCTGATCCCCGGCGCGTTCACCACCACAAGCCATATCGCCGTAACCGCAGTGCTTGCCATGATGGTCTTCCTGACCGTCACCGTGATGGGCTTCGTAAACAATGGTGCTGCGTTCGTCGGCATGTTCTGGGTATCCTCGGCCCCTCTGGCGCTGCGCCCCGTTCTGGCGGTTATCGAGGTCATCTCGTATTTCGTGCGCCCGGTCAGCCACTCCATTCGTCTGGCGGGCAACATGATGGCGGGCCACGCGGTTGTGAAGGTCTTCGCCTCTTTCGCCCCCATGATCCTCATCTCGACCGGAATCGGCATCCTCGTGACGCCCATGTCGATCATCGCAATCACGGCCATCTACGCGTTGGAGGTGCTCGTCTCCTTCATCCAGGCCTATGTTTTCACCATCCTGACCTGCGTCTATCTCAAAGACGCGCTGAGCCCGCACCACTAGGCGCTCTCCGGGACCTACGAACAATCCCGGTGGGACATCCTTCCGGGCGGACGATCTAACGAAACACCAATTCCAACGTAAGGAGAAATCAAATGGAAGGTGATATCACACAAATGGGCCAGTTCATCGGCGCTGGTCTCGCATGTGTCGGCATGGGTGGCGCGGCCATCGGTGTGGGTAACGTCGTGGGCAATTTCCTGTCCGGCGCCCTGCGCAATCCTTCGGCGGCTGCTGGTCAGACCGCGACAATGTTCATCGGTATCGCATTCTCGGAAGCGCTGGGGATCTTCTCGTTCCTCGTGGCACTTCTGTTGATGTTCGCCGTCTAAGACCAAGCGACCACTATCCTTACGGCCGGGTGGGCGCGCATGTCGCGCCCACCCCGCGCAGACCGATAGTATCCCCGTAGGAGGAGCATATAATGGCAAGCGAAACCAGCGATCTCGCACAGTCTGTGGTCAGCAAATGTGTCGGCCCTGATGGCGGCGCCATCGGCATGCCCCAGCTCTGCGTGGAGTGGTTCGGAAATCAGATTTTCTGGCTGGCGATTACGCTTGTCATCATCTTCTTCGTGCTCTCGCGCATCGCCCTGCCACGTATTGCGGCCATTTTGGCCGAGCGTCAGGGAACGATCACAAACGATATCGCCGCAGCGGAAGACCTCAAGGCCCGCGCCGTAGAGGCGGAAGAAGCCTACCAAAAGGCTCTCGTCGATGCTCGCGCAGATGCGCAGGCGATCATCAGTGAGACAAAGGCCGAGATTAAATCAGATCTCGATGCGGCTATGGCCAAGGCTGACGCGCAAATATCTGCCCGTGCTGCAGAGGGCGAGAAAGCCATTGCCGAGATTCGGGTCAACGCGCTGGAAAGCGTGACGGCCGTGGCCAAGGACACAGCCAAAGAGATCGTGTCGGCCATGGGTGGCAAGGCAGATGCCAAAACAGTAACTGCGGCAGTGACCGCCCGGATGAAAGGCTGAGCCATGCGCAAGATCGCAAATACTCTGATCCTCAGCATGGCAGCTTTCGTGGCTGCGTCCCCCGCGCACGCCGCGGGAGAGTATGGCTTTGTCTCCCTTCGGAACTCAGATTTCGTGGTTCTGGTCGCTTTCATCTGCTTTTTCGCGCTTCTGGTTTACCTCAAAGTGCCCGGCAAAATTGGCGGGATGCTGGACACTCGCGCAGACGGGATCAAGTCCGAGCTGGACGAGGCACGCGCCCTGCGTGAAGAGGCTCAAAGCCTTCTGGCAAGCTATGAGCGTAAGCAGAAAGAAGTGCAGGAACAGGCCGACCGTATCGTGGCTCAGGCCAAGCAAGAGGCTGATGCTGCAGCTGAGCAGGCGAAGGCCGATTTGCAAACCTCCATCGCGCGCCGCCTTCAGGCCGCCGAGGATCAGATCGCTTCAGCCGAAGGCGCCGCCATCAAAGAGGTGCGCGACCGCGCTGTGACCATCGCCATCGCGGCCGCGCGCGAGGTGATCGCTAAGCAGATGACCGCCGCCGATGGAAACAAGCTGATCGACGATGCGATTGCCGCGGTGGATGCCAAGCTGCACTAAGCATTTCCTGATCTGAAAACGACATAGCCCGCGCCTGATTGGTGCGGGCTTTTTCATTTCTGGACGGGGATGGTTTGGCAGGTGGCGCTGGGCTGTACGTCGCGCGGCTCAGGCCTGTCTTGAGACGTGAAAGGGGGCCGTTGGCTCGGCCCCTCAATCACCCTCGCTCGATAGTCTACGCCGTTTGCCTGTCGTCCGTCGTTCGTGTTCCTGTCAGAGCGCTGGCATAATCAGCGTCTGTCCCACCTTGAGTTGAGCCATCGTGCCCAGTGCCTCGCGGTTGGCGTTGAAAATCTCGGTGCTGTAGCTTGTCTGGCCGTAAAAGCGGTATGCGATCGTGGCAAGTGTGTCGCCTGGCTGAACCACATACAGCCCTGCCCCCGGTCCCTGCGTGAGGGCCTTTTCAGTGAGCACGCTAAGCAATGTGTTCGTATTCACACGGCCATCCGGGGTCACCAGATCGCTTGGCATACTCAGATCGCGGTCGCGTGCCACCTGATTGACCAACGCGTCAATATAGCTCTCTGACTGGCCCTGTTTGAGCGCTGTCATAATCATGTCTTCCAGCCCAGCGTCGATTGCAGGGGCGGCGGCCGCTGCGGGTGCGGGCATGGGTGCGTCCTGTGAAATGGCATCAAGCGTCGGTGTAAGTTCAGGTATCAACACTGGCTCATTGAAGGCGTCGTCAAGGCTGTCGGCCAAGGGGTCGGTCTCGATGGCCAAGACAGCATCAAGCCCTGTATCTGCGCGCGTCACATCCATCGTGGCCGCCGGGAGGTCGGGACTGGGCGCGCGAATTCCCGAGGTGGGCTGAAGCAGGATAAGGGCGAGGGTGATCGCAACAAAGCCGACGCTTATGAGAGCGATACGGATCATTTCTACGCGTGACCTCGCGGTAAAATGGCCATGTGGCGGCGCTCTACTGTATCATGCATAACGTCCACTCCCCCTCATTCGCAGCGCCGCACCGGATCTTTATGCCCTTTGGGCGGCAGCATGCGTAAGTGGGGCAACATATAGGCGAAATGTCTTAAAACCGTCAATATAAAGTAGGGGCGCATAGGACGCGAAACCTCATGTTTTTCGCCGTATGTCGGAAAAATTGAGTCGTTTCGGTAGCTTGCCCGTGCCGAAATTTTACGCCCGATCAGCCGTTTTCGCGCAAAATATGACCCGCAAGGTAGAGAGAGCCGCAAATCAGCACCCGCGCTTGAGGGTCTTGGGCGGTGATTTGCGCCAAAGCGGTGCCCACATCAGGTGCCTCGGAGGCGGGCAGACCCACAGCGCGCGCGGCGGCGGCGGTGACATTTGCGGGCAAAGTGTTCGCCTCGCCGGGGATCGACACGGCGGTGAGGCTGGCGGCCTGTGCGGCCAGCGGCGTGAGAAAGCCCGCGATGTCCTTGGTGTTGAGCATCCCGCATATGAGGTGCGTGGGCCGCGCGGGCAGGGTTGCCATATGCGCCCCAAGCGCGGTGCCCGCAGCGGCGTTATGCCCGCCATCAAGCCAAAGCTCCGCCTTGGGGGCCGCCTCGACCAGCGGGCCAGTGGCCAGACGTTGCATCCGGGCGGGCCAATAGGCGTTTGTGACAGCCCCGTCGAACGCCGCCTCGCCCAGTCCGAGATGCCGGAGTGCTGCCACTGCTGCTCCTGCGTTCTCGATTTGATGCGCGCCGGGTAGGTTTGGCAGGGGCAGGTCCAAAAGCCCGCTCTCGTCTTGATAGATCAGACGGCCGCGCTCCTCGCCCACATGCCACTGCTGCCCGTACGCCAAAAGCGGCGCGCCGAGGCTGGCGGCCACGCTCTCGATCACCTCTGCCGCGTCATCATGTTGCGGGCCAACAATGCAGGGCACCCCGCGCTTGACGATCCCGGCCTTCTCGCCTGCGATTTTGGCGATCGTATCGCCGAGGAACTGCTCGTGATCCATCGACACCGGCGTGATTATGGTGAGCGCAGGCGCGGGGATCACATTGGTCGCATCGAGCCGCCCGCCGAGACCGACCTCCAGCAAGGTATAATCCGCATGTGTGCGGGACATGGCCAACAGTGCGGCGCAGGTGGTGATCTCGAAATAGGTGATCGTATCGCCATTATTGGCGGCGTAGCATTCATCCAAAGCCACCGTCAGCGCGTCCTCGGCGATCAGCGTCCCGGCAAGGCGGATCCGCTCGTGAAACCGCGCGAGGTGCGGAGAGGTATAGGCGTGCACGCTCCGCCCCGCCGCCTCCAGACCCGCGCGCAGCATCGCCTGAGTGGAGCCCTTGCCATTGGTCCCGGCGATATGGATCACCGGGGGCAGGGCGTCTTGCGGATTGCCCAAGGCGTGCAGCAAGCGCCACATCCGGTCCAGCGTAAGGTCGATAATCTTGGGGTGGAGGGCCATCATCCGCTCAAGGATGATGTCAGAGGCTGGCGCGCTCATGCCTTTGGGGGCTCCTCAGGGGTTTGCGGCTCCATCTCCTCTAACGTGGGCGGGGGCAGATCGCCCGCTACAGCCGGGGGCAGACCCATGAGCATCCGGGTGATCGTGATCAGCTCATCGCGCATCAGGGCGCGGGGCGTCACGCGGTCGAGCATCCCGTGATCCAGCAGGTATTCCGCCCGCTGGAACCCTTCGGGCAGCTTTTCGCGGATGGTCTGTTCGATCACGCGCGGCCCGGCAAAACAAATCAGCGCACCCGGCTCGGCAATCTGCACATCGCCCAGCATCGCATAGGACGCGGTGACGCCGCCCGTGGTGGGGTGGGTGAGGACGGTGATATAGGGCAGACCCGCCTCTTTCAGCATCTGAACGGCGACGGTGGTGCGGGGCATCTGCATGAGGCTCAGGATACCCTCCTGCATCCGCGCGCCGCCCGCGGCGGAGAAAAGGATGAGCGGGCGTTTGAGCTTCACTGCCTCTTCGGCGGCGGCGATGATGGCGTTGCCCACATACATGCCCATGGAACCCGCCATGAAGGTGAAATCCTGCGCGGCAGCCACGATGGGCGTGCGACCCATCTCGCCCGTGGCGACAAGCATCGCCTCGGTCTCACCGGTCGCCTTTTGCGCGGCTTTCATCCGGTCGGGATATTTCTTCTGGTCGCGAAAGCCCAAAGGATCGGCGGGCGGCAACGGCACAGCCACCTCGTTGAAGATACCACCGTCAAAAAGCGTGGTGAACCGCTCGCGCGGTGTTATGTTCATGTGGTGGCCGCAATTGGAGCAGACGTTGAGGTTTTGGCTCATCTCGCGGTGAAAGAGCATCGTTCCGCATTCGTCGCATTTGGTCCAAAGGTTCTCGGGCATCTCGCGACGCGAGAAGATCGAGTTGATGCGCGGACGCATGTAGTTGCTGATCCAGTTCATACCGGTCGGGTCCCTTTGATTGGCCTCGCTCTGAGATAATCGCCGCCGCTTGGAATTGCAATCAAACGCGCAAGGCCACGCGCACGGCGAGCCATCAGGTCAGAATCATCAAAATCTCCACCGGCATCCAGGCGCGCAAAAGCGCCATGTCGCCTGCATCGAACGGCACGGTGTAAAGCGCCAGCCCATCCAGATAGCCCTCGGTCCCGGTGATGAGGATGCCGACGAAGTTGTTGACGAAATGCAGCGCGACAGCAGGGCCCAGCGTCCCTGTGCGTGCGGTGATATCCGCCGCTGCCACACCAAAAAGCGCGGCCCAAATCGCGATCCAGATCGCGCCATCCCCCATGACGGTGGGGTCGTAATGCAGCGCGCCAAAGAGGATCGAGGGTACGATGATCCAGACCCAAGGGCTGGAGAATCGCGCGGCAAGCTGGCTCTGGATATAGCCGCGAAAGACAAGCTCCTCGGCGCTGACCTGAATGAGCAGGCCCAAGAGGGCGAGAGGCAGAAGTAAAAGCCACTGCCCTGCGCCAAGGCCCGTGCTGAGGCTCATCTCCTCGGGCATGGGCAGGAGTGCCACCACCCCGTAAAGCAGCGCGAGCGCCGCCAATGCACGCGATCCCTGACGCATCGCGGTCCCCAGCGGGCCGATGAGCGAAAGGACCCCGCGCCGGTGCAGCAATAGCATAGCCCCACAAAGTGCGAGGATCATTGGCGCAAAGACAAAAAGCGTGGCCAGCGCGCCCTCGGGTGTCGTGCCGAGATCCATGCCGGTGCCATCCGGTCCCCACGCATCGGGCGACAACATTCTGCGGACTATCCCGCTGTAGAAAACTGCCAACCCCAGAAATAGGGCCGTTGCGACCGCAAGCCCGACCACAAGCCGCCAGAGCGCAGCTGTGCCGCGTGCCGGGGCGATCAGGGACTGGTGAGGCTCATATCCGCGCATGCGCCATAGCTAGGGCATCAGGCCGGTTCATTCAAACGGCGCTTTCAATTGGTCCGGTCGTGCTTGCGCGCCGCGCACACCTCGCTTATTCCGGATCAAACACCAGCTTTGCGAGGCCCTTAGATGACCAAGTTCGACAAATCCAAACTGCCCAGCCGTTATGTGACTGAAGGCCCCTCCAAGGCGCCGCACCGGTCTTTTCTTTATGCGATGGGCCTGACGGAGGAGGAGATACACCAGCCTCTGGTCGGCGTCGCCACCTGCTGGAACGAGGCGGCCCCGTGCAACATCGCGCTGAACCGTCAGGCGCAATCGGTGAAGGCGGGCGTCAAGGCAGCCTACGGCACCCCGCGCGAGTTCACGACCATCACCGTTACCGACGGGATCGCGATGGGCCATGAGGGTATGCGCTCGTCGCTGGCCAGCCGCGAGGCGATTGCCGACACGGTCGAGTTGTCTATGCGCGGGCATGCCTATGATGCGATCGTGGGCCTTGCGGGGTGCGACAAATCCCTGCCGGGAATGATGATGGCGATGGTGCGTCTCAATACGCCGTCGGTATTCATTTATGGCGGGTCGATCCTGCCGGGCCGCTATCAGGGGCGCGATGTCACCGTGCAGGATGTGTTCGAGGCCGTGGGTCAGCATCAGGCGGGCAACCTTTCGACCTGTGAGCTGGAGAAGCTTGAGGCCGTTGCGTGTCCGTCGGCGGGGGCGTGTGGCGGTCAGTTCACGGCCAACACTATGGCCTGCGTGTCTGAGGCGATCGGTCTTGCGCTGCCCAACTCCTCGGGCATGCCAGCCGTGTATGAGAGCCGCGATCAATATGGTGAGGCGTCGGGCCGAGCGGTGATGAACCTGCTGGAGAAAAACATCCGCGCGCGCGATATCGTGACGCGCAAAAGCCTTGAGAATGCCGCGCGCGTCGTCGCCTGCACCGGCGGGTCGACCAATGCGGGCCTGCACCTTCCGGCTATTGCGCATGAGGCGGGCCTTGAGTTTTTCCTTGAAGATGTCTGTGATATCTTCAAGGATACGCCCTATTTCGTCGATCTCAAACCCGGTGGGCAATACGTGGCCAAGGACCTCTATGAGGCGGGCGGGATCATGGTCGTGATGAAGGAACTTCGCAAAGCGGGCCTGATGCACGAAGACTGCATGACCGCCACGGGCCGCAGCATGGGTGAAGAGCTTGATATGATCGAGCGCGAAGCCGATGGCAAAGTGATCCATCCCGTCTCCGCGCCCCTGACCAAGACAGGCGGCGTTGTGGGGCTCAAAGGCAACCTCGCACCCGAAGGGGCCATCGTGAAGGTCGCCGGGATCGCCACGCAGCACCAGATCTTCAAAGGCCCAGCGCGGGTGTTTGAGTGCGAAGAGGATGCGTTTGAGGCCGTGCAAGCGCGCAGCTATTCCGAGGGCGATGTGATCATCATCCGCAATGAGGGCCCTGCAGGTGGCCCCGGCATGCGCGAGATGCTGTCCACCACTGCCGCCCTGTCGGGCCAAGGCATGGGCAAGAAAGTGGCCCTCATCACCGATGGGCGCTTCTCAGGCGCTACACGTGGCTTCTGCGTGGGCCATGTGGGGCCTGAGGCTGCACTTGGCGGGCCGATTGCCCTTGTGGAAGATGGAGACGAGATCACGCTTGACGCGATCGCCGGGACCATCAGCATGGATGTGAGTGACGACGAACTCGCCGCGCGCCGCGCCAAGTGGAAAGGTCCGCGCAAGACAATGTATTCCTCCGGCGCGTTGTGGAAATACGCGCAGCTTGTAGGAGCCACCTATAAGGGCGCTGTGACCCATCCCGGGGCAGAGGCCGAGAGCCATGTCTACATGGATATCTAGCGGCTTGCGCATCGCGCTGGCGCTGGGGCTGACCCTGCCATTGGCGGGGTGCCTCGGCGCGACAAGCGGCGTGATGAACCTGCGCCCAAGCGAGCAACTCACGCCCGGTGGAGCCACCACGGTCAGCTTCTTTCGGGGCGAGGTCGTGGTACGCGCACCCAAGGGCTACTGCGTGGACCCCAACAGCGTGCAGCGCACAGGCAGCAGCCGGTTCGTGTTGCTGACAAGCTGTGCGCATCTCAGACAGAACGCGCCCCATGTGGTGCCGGCCTCGGTCGTAACTGTTTCCGTTCTGCCGCGCGCCGCAGGTGCCGAGCAGCCTTCGGCCCGTGAGATGGCACAGGCGGCGGGTGGCAGTGTTCTGAGCGCGGTGGATGGGGACGGGATCGCGCTGATCCATCAGGCCAGTGGGGGGGCGAGTGTGATCAGCGGCGGTGCAGATGCGCATTGGCGTGCGTCGATGGTAATCAATGAGCACCTTATTGGTCTGGCCACCTATAGCCGTCCCGGTGGGGTCGCTACAGATGTGGCCGGGCGCGAGGCGCTGATTGATCTGGCCGAAGCAATGCGTGACGCGAGCCCCGTTCGCCTGCCACGTGGCGCGCCTGAGATCGTGAAAGCAGAAACCACCCAGCCCTCTGAGGTCCCCAAGTTTGAGGCGCGCGGGCCAGAGCAGCCAGGCGGTTTGCGGTCACTCTTGTCTGGATTGTTTCAAAATCCTGGTTAATCCTCTGGAAGGATTTGCTCAGGCATACTAGAAACAAGGCTCAGGCAACAGGAAGCGGACCCCATGCAATTGCGAACTGCATTGGTGGATTTGATCGTCCACCGCCGCGGAGTGCGCCGCTGGGCCAAAGCCGCGCGGCGGGCACCTGATATGCCGCTGAACGAGCTGCGCCACGAGAGATCACTAGCCCGTAAGCTACTTTATTCTTTGACAGAAGTTGCGGCCATTGCGGATAATCGACTGGCGCTTCCGATGATTGGATCGAACGCGTTTTCCAAGCCCCACGGAACCGATTGGGCCTGGCGGCCTTCGCTGTGGTGCCTGCCTTTGCCAAGCCCCGGAATGTCGTCGGCCCCCAGCAAATCCAAGCTGGGCGACGAGCTCACATTGTTTCATGATTGTGTGCAATCAGAGCTGACTTTGCGACAATTGCGCAATACGCGTGAGGCGGATTTGGCGCCCTACGGCCTCCGGATGGATGTGTTTGCCTTTGACGGCTCGTTCCTTTCCGTGGTCCTTGATCTACCCCATGGCGCGGTGGACGGGCTGGAGAAACGGCATTTGTTGCGCATGACCACGATCGTGGAGATGGAAAAGCCGCTGGAGATTTTCGCGCGGCTCAACATTAAGCACGGCCCCAACACGGAACAGATCGTCCGCGAATTGCCGCTATACCAAGATGAGATCATGGTGGAGTTCGATCTGGCTTATTCCAACCTCAACGAAAAGCGGATCGAGCGCATGTGGATTGATCTGATCTTTGAGAACCCTGAAATGAGTCAGGTCGTGCTGCGAGACGTGACCCTGAGCCGCCGCCCACGCGTGGAATTCTGAGAAAGGCCCATGCGATGAGCGATCTGATACTGACCAAAACGCGGCTCTTTGAAGGGGTTTGGGAGGGGATCCTGACCCATCAGGGCGAGGGCAATATCCAGCCCAAGATAGAGGTCACGCATTTGGAAAAGGCGCTGCCAGGCGTCGAGGTGACGGAGCTTGAGGACCGCACATGGGCAATCCGCGTGCCGATTCCGGTCGAGGTGATCACCGACGGCGTGCAGACATTCCTGATCCACGAGGTGGGCCGCGACGAAATGCTGGGCAGCTTCGCGCTGATGTCTGGCGATGCGCTGGGGTATGATATCCGCGTGGAGATGACGCTTCTGCGCGAGGAGTTGGACATGCTCAAACGCGCGTTCCGGCGCCATTGCCTTGAGACCACCTGAGATTAGAGCGCGACGAGCCCTGCGGTAAGCTCCCAAAGCTCGGCAGACCGGGCGGCTGAGGTGGCCTTGGGCGAGAGGCTCTGCGCGAAGGCCGCACGGCCCTCCTGCTGGCGGTTGCCCCAGCTCCAGTGCACGCCGGACTGGATGAAATCCGCATCTGTCACCACTTGCGCCACACGTGCGCCCGAAAGTGGCTGAGACACGTAGCCTTTGGTAACATTGCGTTGAAACCACGGAAAAATTCTCTGAAACGCCTTGGGCGCATTGCGGAAAAGTGGTGTGTCGGCGACGCAGCCGGGATAAAGCGTGCTGAACACGATCCCGGTTTCCGCATGGTAGCGCGCATGAAGCTCGCGGCTCATCATCATCGTGCAAAGCTTGCTGTCCTTATAGGCCTTGCCGGGCTTGAAGGGTTTGCCGTCAATCATTGACACGGGTGCCTTGAACCCGGCGCGAAGCCCTGCGAAATCGCCTAGATCTGCAGGGGCGGGGATAGGGATGCGCCCGCCAAACTCCTCTGAATTGGCGGTGACGGTGCCGAGGGTGACGAGGCGCGGCGCGGGGGCCTGGCGCAGATCGTCGAGCATAAGGTTGGCCAGAAGGAAATGGCCGAAATAATTGGTGGCGACGCTGATCTCATACCCCTCGGGCGAGCGCATGGGCTCCGTGAGTTGCGGCAGATAGGTCGCGGCATTGCACACGAGCGCGTCCAGCGCACGGTTGCTGCTGCGGAAATTTTTGTGGAAGGCGCGCACGCTGGCGAGGCTGCTGAGGTCGAGATGCGCAATCTCATAGCTATCTTCCGGCAGGTTCAGCGATTGCGCCGCGCGCAGAGTCTTGTCCGGATCGCGCACAGCCATGATCACACGCCAGCCCTTGCCGATCAGCGCATTAGTGCTGTGCAGCCCAACACCGGAGGAGCCGCCGGTGACAATGGCGAGCGGTTTGGGGGCTTGGGTCATGCGGAGGGGCTCCGATAATCAGTGGAATATGTCACGCGAAGTTGACACATTTGGTGGGGTCTGTCTGTAAAAAAACCGGTGCTGTATCACTCGTCCTTGATCAGAGTTGGCACCGTTTGCTCCACATCAGGGGCAATCTCCTCAAAATCGAAATTGTCTAGACGGCGGGCCCGGCGGCCCGCTTTGTCCGAGGAAATTTTAATGTCGCTGATGTCTTTCGCAGCCTGTCCGAAATGGCGATCCAGGTTTTCGACGCGGGTGCCGAGGCGCTCCACATCCTTGTAGAGCAGGCCAAGCTCCCGCCGGATCGCGCCCGCCTGTTCGCGCATCCGTGCGTCCTTGAGGATGGCGCGCATCGTGTTGAGGGTGGCCATGCAGGTGGTGGGTGAGACGATCCAGACCTTCACCTCGAACCCGGCGCGCACCAGCTCGGGGAAATTCGCATGCAGCTCGGCATAGACCGCCTCGGAAGGCAGAAACATGAGCGCGCCATCGGCCGTGTCGCCATCAAGGATGTATTTCTCCGAGATGTCGCGGATGTGTTTGCGCACTGAGGTGCGGAGCATCTTTGCCGCCTCGTTCAGCTCCCAGTCTGTCTTGGCGCGGCGCAGCGCCTCATAGGCCTCAAGCGGGAATTTGCTGTCGATGACGATCGGGCCGGGAGGGTTGGGCAGGTGGATAAGGCAATCGGCGCGCCGACCATTCGGCAGCGTATGTTGCAGGCTATAGCTGTCGGAGGGCAGCGCCTTTGAGACGATATCGTTGAGCTGAATCTCACCAAAGGCACCGCGTGTCTGCTTGTTGCTGAGGATGTCCTGAAGGCTGAGCACGTCACCAGACAGCTTGGAGATGTTCTTTTGTGCCTCGTCGATCGTCACGAGCCGCTGTTGCAGATCACCCAGGGATTGCGCGGTGCGCCGCGACGAGCCTTGCAGGTTCTCGTTCATCCGCTCGGACACGTTGGCGAGGCGTTCCTCCATCAGGCGTAGCATGTTGGCCTGAGCCGCCGATTGCGCCTCGGCCACATGGGTGAGACCACCTGCAAGCTGATGCTGGCCGTCACTAAGACCCTGAACGCGCTGCTCCATTTGGCCGATTTGTTGTGCAAGCGGTGCGGCAAGACTGGCGGTGCGGCCAGCGGCGCGCACGGCGGCGATCAGCAAAAAGAGGAACAAAAGGACGATCAGCCCCCCGGCCAGAGTGGCCAGAACAACGGGGTCGGTAAGCGCATACTGGCTGCCGCCGAAGCTGATCATGAGCGGCCAAAAAGACGTTCGATATCGGGCAGTTTCAGCTCCACATAGGTGGGGCGGCCATGGTTGCATTGGCCCGAGAGCGGGGTCGCTTCCATCTCGCGCAGGAGCGCATTCATTTCGTCGGGCTGCATGCGGCGGCCCGTGCGGATGGAGCCGTGGCAGGAGATGCGGCTGAGAATTGCGTCGATACGCGTGCGTATGGTGTCCGAGCTATCCTGGTCGCTGAGCTCGTCGAGTATGTCGAGGATCATGGCGCGCGCATCGACATTGCCGAGGATCGCGGGCGTTTCGCGCACGGCGATGGCACCACCGCCAAAAGGCTCGATGGTGAGGCCGAGCGTGGTGAGATCGGGAGCGGCGGCGAGGATCGCGGCGCAATCACCCTCGGAGAGGTCCACAATCTCGGGGATCAAAAGGGCCTGCGCGGGGACGGAGCGGGCAGCCATCTGGGCCTTGAGTTTTTCATAGACCAGCCGCTCATGAGCGGCGTGACCATCGACAATCACGATGCCGTCGGCGGTCTGGGCGATGATGTAATTCTCATGTACTTGCGCGCGCGCGGCACCGAGGGGGGCATGCTCGGCGTGGCTGTACTCGGGCCCTTGCGGGCTGTCCTCATAGCTGGCCGTCCGGGCGCTTAGCGCGGATTGCATCTCGGCGAAGCCTTCGGGGGCTTGACCTGAATAGCCTGTCGCGCGGGCCGAGGCAGAGGGGCGGTCCATCTGGTAGACGCGGGCAACGGACGGCTCGGGGCGGAACGCGCCCAAGGTCGCCCCGGCCACGGTGGTGGAAGCCCGGTGCCCGGCCTCGGCCAGCGCGTGGCGCAGGCCCGAGACGATCAGGCCACGCACGGTGCCTGGATCGCGGAAGCGGACTTCGGATTTCGCAGGATGGACGTTGACGTCCACAAGGGTCGGATCACATTCGATGAAGAGGGCCGCCGCCGGGTGCCGGTCGCGGCTGAGAACATCACGGTATGCGGCGCGCAGGGCGCCAAGCAGCATCTTGTCGCGCACGGGGCGACCATTGACGAAGAGAAACTGCGCCACCGCAGCCCCCCGGGAATAGGTCGGCAGGGCGGCATAGCCGGTCATCAATATGCCTTCGCGCTCCGTCTCGATTCTGAGGGCGTTTTCGGCGAACTCTCGGCCCAACACTGTTCTGAGACGTTCGTGCAGCGCGTCGAACATATCGCCCGTGGCCGCATCGGCGCGGAAGGTCACGCGGCCCTCGCCGCCGCCCGTCACATCGCGCAGGGTAAACGCAACCGCGGGTTCGGCCATGGCCAGGCGCTTAACCGTGTCCGTGATCGCTTGGGTCTCAGCCCGGTCCGAGCGCATAAATTTGAGCCGTGCAGGTGTGGCGAAGAAGAGATCGCGCAAGGTAATGACCGTGCCCGCGCTGAGCGCTGCGGGCTTGGGCGCGGTGATTTTCCCAGCTGTGGCGCTGATCTCGGCCGCGTCATGGCCGGGCGCGCGCGAGGTGATCGTGAGCCGCCCCACGGCCCCGAGAGAGGCCAGAGCCTCACCGCGAAAGCCAAAGCTGTGGATGTTGAGCAGGTCAGACCCATCGATCTTGGACGTGGCATGGCGCGCGAGCGCGAGCGGCAGATCGGCTGGAGAAATGCCGCAACCATCGTCGCTCACCCGGATCAGGGTCTTGCCACCATCGCCGTAGGCTACCTCGATCCGCCGCGCGCCTGCGTCGATGGCATTTTCAACCAGTTCCTTGACGGCGGAGGCGGGCCGCTCGACTACCTCGCCCGCAGCGATGCGATTTATCGCGGCCTCGTCCAGTTGGCGGATCTGCGGGCGATTTTCGCTTATGTGGGGGGCGGGTGCGTTCATGGCACAAGGTTTAGCATGGGCGCGCGCGATTCTGAAAGTGGAATGCTGTGGCGTGGGGCCGGCGAGGCCTCTATGCTGGGCCCTAAGGATACGGCGCAATGAGGAGGAGGGGTGCGATGCAAGTCGAAGAGATGGACGGTAAGGTGCTGGAAACGTGGGAGGCGGCCGAGGTGGCCCGGGCGTTCGGTGCAGACGAGGTTGTCATCATCGACGTGCGTAGCCCGCAGGAATTCATGCTGGAGCATATTGCGGGGTCGCTTTTGATGCCCATGGCCTCGTTTGAGGCGGCGGGTCTGCCGGGGCAGGGCGACAAGCGGATCGTGTTGATGTGTGCAGGCGGCGTGCGTTCGGAGCGGATGGCGCGTGTGGCCCTGGAGGCGGGGCTCAAACGTATCGCGCATATCGGCGGGGGATTTGGCGCGTGGAAGGCGGCGAAGCTGCCTTATGTGGGCACGGATTTCGCCAGCGGCGCGCCCAAACGGGTGGGGTAGGCGCGCCCCTAACGTGGGACGCGCCGCAAGATTTACGCCTCGCCGTGGCCCTTGGGGATTGGCAGGGGGGCAAGTGTCTTTGCGCGTTTCTGCAAGTGCCGCCCGATGACCACGCGGCTGATCTCGGTCGTGCCGTCGACGATCCGCAGCATCTGGGCAAGACGTGACAGGCGGTCCATCCCGTAGGGCTGCAAAAGGCCCATCCCGCCCAGCACCTGCGTGCAGGTATTGGCCGCCTTGAGTGCCGCATCCGGCACGAAGCGTTTGGCATGGGCGGCCATCAGCGGGCCCTCGTCAGTCCCCAATGCCTGCGCCGCCGCGCGATACAAAAGCCGCGAGGCTTCCAGATCGGTGGCGACGTCTCCCAGCATCCATTGGATACCGTCAAGATCGAGGTTCTTGCCGCCGAACATCTTGCGGTTCGCGGAATAGGCCAGCGCCGTATCAAGCGCCGATTGCATCAGACCGCAGCACCCCGAGGCGATGGAGACGCGGGCGATATCGATCGCCATGAGCGAGCCTTGCAAGCCTTGGCCCTCGGGCAGGATGATGTTGTCCGCACTGACGATCACGTCCTTCATATACATCTCGGACATGGGCAGGAAGTTGTAGGACGGCGTCTCGTAGAGCGCACCGAAGCTGAGCCCTTCGGCACCCGCCGGAATGGCGATCATTGCCATGTCCTTGTGGCCTGGTGTGTCGGTCATCTTGACCACGGTGAAATAGATATCCGCCTCACCTGCGAGGCTGACCCACGCTTTGGCCCCGTTGATGGTGAACGTTCCATCGCCATTGTCCACGGCACGCGAATACATGTTCACGGGGTCCGAGCCTGACTGCGGCTCGCTCAGCGCGAAATTGGCAAGCTTGCGGCCCGAGGTCAGGTCGCGGCCCCATTCGGATTTGAACGTATCGGTGCCGTATCCGCAGCCTGCGAAGGTGCAGATATTGTGCATCGAGAGGGCAAAGGCGTAGGCGCCATCGCCCCGGCCAAGCTCCTCATAGACGCGGATACCTTCCGCGAGGGGCAGGCCCTGACCGCCGAACTCGGTGGGGGCATAGAGGCCCGTAAGGCCCATGGCACCCGCCTTGTTCGACGCGTCGCGGGGCCATTTGGCTGCGCGGTTCCAAGCGTCCAAATTGGGGATGATATCCTCGGCGCAATGCTTGCGTGCGGCGGTGATGACGGCGTCTAGGCTTTGAGGGGATTGATAGCTCATGGGAAAACACGATTCGCAAGCGGTTAATGTCTGACAATTAAACATCTGACATATGATTTAGGCCGTGGCGAGAAAAATCAGTGCGAAGAAAGGACGCAAAAAAGCCCCGGACATCATGCCCGGGGCTTTCAGTGTTTTTCACAAAGGTTCCTGAGGTTGGATCAGCCTTTGGAGAACTCGGGATAGGCTTCCATGCCCAGCTCCGTTGTGTCCAGACCAGTGATCTCATCCTCTTCGCTGACCCGGATCCCAATTGTGGCTTTCAGGATGTACCAAAGGATCAAGCTCGCGAAGAAGGTGAAGATACCGTAGGCCGCGATGCCCGTCAGCTGGGTCATCAGGCTTGCACCGTCTTGATAGAACACAACCGCGATGGTGCCCCAGATCCCTGCAAAGAGGTGAACAGGGATGGCGCCGACAACATCGTCGATCTTGAACTTGTCGAGCATTGGGATCGACAGCACCACGATCACGCCACCAACTGCACCAATCCAGAGTGCGCCGAAGAGCGTGGGGTCAAGCGGGCTTGCGGTGATCGACACGAGGCCCGCCAGCGCACCGTTTAGGATCATGGTCAGGTCGGGCTTTTTGTAGAGCACGTTGGTCAGGATCGACGCGGTCACCGCACCGGCCGCAGCGGCCATATTGGTGTTGGCGAAGATACGGCTCACGTCCGAGACATCACCGACGGTGCCCATGGCAAGCTGCGAGCCACCATTGAAGCCAAACCAGCCCAGCCACAGGATGAACGTCCCGAGCGTGGCAAGCGCGAGGTTCGAGCCGGGCAACGGTGTGACTTTGCCGTCTTTGGCGTATTTGCCAAGGCGCGGGCCAAGCACTATGGCACCGGCCAGAGCGGCCCAGCCACCCACGGAGTGCACCACTGTGGAACCAGCGAAATCGGAGAAGCCTGCTTCAGACAGCCAGCCGCCGCCCCACTGCCAGGAACCGGAGATCGGATACATAAAGCCTGTCAGCACGACGACGAAGGCAAGGAAGGGCCACAACTTGATCCGCTCGGCCACAGCGCCCGACACGATCGAAGCTGTTGCCGCAACAAAGACGAGCTGGAAGAAGAAGTCCGAGCCAACCGATGCATAGTCAAGCGCCGCATCTTCCGCAGACACGCCAACCGCGTCGAGCACAGTTTGCCCACCGATGGCAAAGAAGCCATTGAAGTCGCCCGGATACATCGTGTTGAAGCCAACGAGCCAATACATGATTGCGGCAATCGAGAAGAGCGCGATGTTTTTCGTCATCTGCATGGTCACGTTCTTGGAACGCACCAGCCCGCCTTCGAGCATGGCAAAGCCTGCGGCCATGAAGAACACCAGGAAACCAGCCATGCAAAAGAGCAGGGTTGTCATGATGTAGGGGCCGATTTCGTCAAAGCTTGGTGCAGGAGCGTCCTGAGCCAGCGCCATGGTCGGAAGCGCCAGAAGCGCCGCGCCAAGCGATAGTGATTTGAAGTGTTTCATAATGGTATCCTCTTCCCCGGCGCGCCTGTTACAGCGCGTCCTCATTGGTCTCGCCGGTGCGCACGCGCATGGCTTGATTGATGTCTACAACGAAGATCTTGCCGTCGCCGATCTTGCCGGTCTTGGCGGCGGCGGCGATGGTCTCGACTACCTGATCGGCCATTGCATCGGTTACGCCGATCTCCAGCTTGATCTTGGGCACGAAGTTCACCGCATATTCGGCGCCACGATAGATTTCCGTATGCCCTGATTGGGCACCGAACCCCTTGATCTCGGTGACCATCATGCCGCGCACGCCGATCGCCGTCAGCGCTTCGCGGACTTCTTCAAGCTTGAAGGGCTTGATTGTCGCAATGATGAGTTTCACGTCCCACTCCCCTTTTTTTGCCCACAGATGTGCAGGCCTTGTGCAGGTGCAGCAAAAGCTCATGGTGAGAGATTCTCAAAGGTTGAGCGGGGTATTTTTGTGACCACCCCAAGAGCGTATGCATAAAATTTGTGCAAAATGCAGGTAGCGCACAAAAATTAGGCGTGTGAAAAAGCGCAACCCCTGTCTATCGCCCCTCTACTTTTGTCGCGCGGGCGGGTAAGGTCATGCAAAATCAAAGACTCCGAGCAGGGGTGGCATGAGCAATACAGGACGGCGCAAACCCCCCTTGGTGGCGGACAAGCGCAAACCCAAATCCAAAACGAAACCCAAGCCGCGCCCCAAGCGCAGGCGGGCGACGCCGCGCGCCAAGGGCGGCATCCTTGCTCGCGTCTTCGGCTGGCTGCTGCGCTGGATCTGGCGGATCGTGTGGGGCGTGGGCTGGCGGGTGACGGTCTTCGCAGGGCTCATCGTCGGGCTGGCCACCGGATACACCTATACAACGCTGCCGGATGTCACGACGCTTCTGGACGGGCGCGCGCGCGGCTCCGTCACCTTGCTCGACCGCGATGGGGATGTGTTTGCGTGGCGCGGGGATCAGTTTGGTGGAGTGGTGACAGCTGACTCCGTCTCGCGCCACTTGCGCAATGCGGTGATCGCGGTCGAGGACAAGCGCTTTTACAGCCATTTCGGAGTCAGCCCGCGGGGCGTGGCCTCGGCGGTGCGGATCAACCTCAGCGAGGGGCGCGGCCCGCTGCAGGGCCATGGCGGCTCCACCATCACGCAGCAGACAGCGAAACTTCTCTGCCTTGGGGTGGAATATGTCGAATCCGAATGGGAAAGCGAGAGCGACTATGTGCGCGATTGCCGCCGTGGATCGCTCGCGCGCAAGGCCAAGGAGGCGATTTACTCGCTGGCGATGGAGGCCAAGTATTCCAAGGACGAAATCCTGTCGATCTACCTCAACCGCGCCTATCTGGGGGCGGGCGCTTACGGGGCCGAGGCGGCGGCACAACGCTATTTCGGCAAACCGGCGGCGGCTTTGGACCCCGCAGAGGGCGCGATGATCGCGGGGCTTTTGACCGCACCCTCGACGCTCGCGCCCACTTCCAATATCGAGCGTAGCCAGAACCGGGCCGCCACCGTGCTGCGCCTGATGGCTGAGCAGGGATACCTGAGCGCGGACGAGGTGCGGGTGGCGCAGGCCAATCCGGCGGAGCTTTCCGAGGCCGCCGAGCGGCAGGCCGGCGGCTATTTCGCCGATTGGGTCATGGCCTCGGGCCCTGAATTTTTCACCCGCGATACGACCGAAGATGTCATCATCCGCACCACGCTGGACCAGCGGCTGCAAAGCGCCGCCGAAGAGGCGCTTCGGGTGATTTTCGAGACCAAGGTGCGCGAAGGCTCCAAGGCGCAGGCGGCGATCGTGGTGATGAGCGCGGATGGCGCGGTGCGCGCGATGGTCGGCGGGCGGCAGAGCAAGATTTCAGGTGGGTTCAACCGCGCGACCCAAGCGAACCGTCAGACCGGGTCAAGCTTCAAGCCCTTCGTCTATGCCACAGCACTTGAGCTTGGGTATTCCAGCCAAGACATGATCTTGGACGAGCCTTACTGCCTCAACATCGCAGGTTCGGGCGAGTGGTGTCCGAGCAATTACGACAACCGCTTTCATGGGCGCGTGACCCTGACCGAGGCGCTGGCAAAGTCCTACAACATCCCGGCGGTGAAGGTGTCCGAAAGCGTGGGCCGCGACCTTGTGCGCAAAGTGGCCAGTGATTTCGGCATCGTGAGCGATCTGGCCGATGGACCTGCGCTGGCGCTGGGCGCGTCCGAGAGCACGCTTTTGGAGATGTCGGGCGCGTATGCGGGGATCCTCAACGGTGGCTCCTCGGTCACGCCATATGGCCTCGTGGAGCTGCGCCTGTTGGGGCAGGATGAGCCGCTGATGGGCACAGGCGGTGGCATTGGCGAGCGGGTGATCCGCCAAGAGGCGGCACAGGAGCTGACCTATATGATGTACCGCGTCGTGAATGGCGGCACTGGCGCGCGCGCGCAGCTTCCCGGGCGCGAGGCGGCGGGCAAGACGGGCACGACACAGGCCGCGCGTGATGCGTGGTTCTTGGGCTTTACCGCCGATTACGTGGCGGGCGTCTGGATGGGCTATGACGACAACACGCCGCTGACGGGCGTGACGGGCGGCGGCCTGCCGTCCGAGATCTGGCACGAGGTGATGGTGCGCGTCCACGAAGGCCTGCCCGCGCGGCCCTTGCCGATGATCCGCGTGCGCGAACGGCCCGTGGACGAAGGCTTTGGCGTAGGTGGCGGCACTGGCCAGCAAGATCGCCCGGCGCAGCAGCAGCGCCCCGCCCGCCAAGATGACCGTAACCGGCCTATTGAGAATATTCTCAGGAAGCTGCTGGGCGGCGGTTAGGCCGCAGCACTAAGGCCGGAGCACTAAGGCCAAGGGCGCCTAGCCTGAGGTTTTCAGATCCGCGATCAGCCCGTCGATATTGCCATTGCGACGATCCAGCATGGAGCCGATTTCTGTCCGCTCGCTCAGGCGCAGGCTGATACCTTCGATGACCATGTCGAAGAAGAGATCCTTGCCCGACCGGTCGGAGACCAAGAACCGCACCTCGAAAGGCGACTCGCCACGCAAATAGACAGTCGAGCGAACTTCGTGCCAGGATTTCACTTCCCGCACGTCCTTGATCTCGATCCGGCCACCGACAAACTCGTTGAACCGCTTGCCGTATTTACGCGCGACATAGCCGCGGAACGCGTCCGTGTAGGCGCGCATCTGACCTGAGCTTAGGCTGCGCGCATCGGCACCGAGGGTAGATTGCGCGATAATGTTAACGTCAGCATAACGCGTGAAAATGCGCTCAAACTCGGCGATCATTGCATTGAGTCCACGACTCGAAGCAATCACGCCATTGATCTCGTCCACGACCTTGTTCACCAGCGCCTTGGCGGAGGCGTCAGTCAGGGCGAGGGCTGGCATGGGGGCGGCCAAAGCGGCGGCGGCACTGCCCAGAACGAAGCGGCGTGTGAGATTATTGTTCATAAGGATCCTCATAAGGGTCTGAAAGCGCAGGTGACCCGGTATCATATGGGTCGGCAAACCCTTCAGAGCCACCCCCGCTCACCTTAAATCGGCGGTTTTGCAGGTAGATTGAGCGGGTTGCTGCGTAACTATCGGCGGATTCATACAAAATACTGTCGATCGTGTCGCTGAACTGCCCACGAGTACTCAGGCTGGAAGAAACCGAAGCGGCTGTGCCGTAGAATTGCTCGGGCGATTCGACGGCGTAGGACAGCGGGTTCGTGAAGAGATCCACAAGCTTGCCCACCGAATCCCGCGTTGTGGCCGCCCCCAGAAACGGAAGCTCAACCAGAGGGCCTTCATGCACGCCCCACACATAGAGGGTCTGGCCGAAATCTGCGTCCGATTTCGGCGGCATATTGAGGTCGGTCGCGGTATCAAACAGCCCACCTAGTCCAATCGTGGTGTTCACGATGAAGCGGTAAAGGTCCGTGCTCATCGCGCGGCCATTGCCCTGCAATGCGCTGTTCACGATGGCCGACGGCAGCGACAGATTGGTCGCGAAATTGCTGACCAGCGTTTCTACATCATCGGGGATCGCCTTGGTATATCCGACCCCGGCAGGCCGCACGATGGCCCTGTCAACGGAGCGGTTAAACTCGTGCATCTTGCGGTTTTCGGCCTCGTAGGGGTCGAATGGCTCGCTGCGTGTAAGTGCGGGATCGGGCGTGCCACAGGCCGCAAGCAGAAGAGCCGTGGCCAATGCGAGCGCTGGGCGACTGCGCCATGGCGCGGAAGAAATTGAATATTGGCTCACGGGCAGCATTCCAATTGTAAAGCGTCTTGAGTGAAGAGGACTTCGGTGTATTGGGTCGTTTCGGGTCGTCACAGGCACCGAAGAGAATCACCAGCACCCTAGCACAAGGAAGATCAAATCCACCCAATTGCGTGGTCAGCGGGTTAGACGTTTGGAGGGATTGATGCAAGCCGCCGGGGCCAGATGGAGGGGATGTGTGACTTTTCCCGCAGGGCTTGGTATTTGCCGTTTCCTTCGTCGTGGGCGCGCGGTAGCGTCCTCGAAAACGTGGATATCGAGGAATGACATCATGGCTCAATTCGAAGCGCAACTGGCGAAAATGGGTGTGACCTTGCCGGACGCCCCGGCTCCTGCGGCCAATTACGTGCCTTACGTGCAGGTGGGCGATATTGTTTATGTCTCGGGCCAGATCAGCCAGAATGAGGCGGGTCTGATCAAAGGCAAGCTGGGCGATGATGTGAGCACCGAAGCAGGGGCCGAGGCGGCACGCGCTTGTGCCATCTCGCTTCTGGCGCAGGTCAAGGCTGCATGCGGCGGCGATCTGGACCGGCTTGTACGGGTGGTGAAGCTGACGGGGTTCGTGAACTCCACACCGGATTACACGGAGCAGCCGCAGGTGATCAACGGCGCGTCCAACTTCATGGGTGAGGCGCTGGGCGATGTGGGCAAACACGCCCGCGCGGCCGTTTCGGCGGCGGCGCTGCCCATGGGCGTTGCGGTGGAAATCGAAGGCATCTTCCAGATCAAATGACGCTCCATCCGGCGTTTTTGCACGCGCCGCTGGCGCATCGCGCGCTGCACGATATCCGCGCGGGGCGGCCCGAGAATTCTCGCGCCGCCATGGAGGCCGCGATTGCGGCGGGCTATGGCATCGAGGTGGATGTGCAGCTTTCAGCGGACGGTGTGGCCATGGTCTTTCACGACTATAACCTTGCGCGTCTGACGGGTGTGGAGGGGGCGGTCGCGGACCTGTGCGCCGCAGAACTGGCGCAGCTGCCGCTTTTGGGTGGGGATGAGGGCGTCCCGACACTGGCCGAGGTTTTGACGCTGGTTGCCGGGCGCACAGCGCTTTTGGTCGAGATGAAGGACCAGCATGGCGCGATGGGTGCCGGTGACGGCGCGTTGGAGCGTGCTGTGGCGCGTGATATTGCGGGTTACACCGGGCCGCTGGCGGTGATGTCGTTCAACCCGCATATGGTGCTGGCGCTGCGAGATCTGGCCCCGGACGTGGCCCGCGGGATCGTGACCAGCGCCTATGACCCGAAGGACGCGGATTGGGCGCTCTTGCCAACCGCCACGCGGGACCATCTGCGCAAGATTGCCGAATATGATGCGGCGGACTGCAGTTTCATCAGCCATGAGCGGCATGATCTGGGCCGCGCGCGGGTGGCTGATTTGAAATCCCATGGCGCGGCTGTGCTCACATGGACCGTGCGCAGCCCGGAGCAGGAGCGAGACGCGCGGCGCGTGGCCGATAATATCACCTTTGAGGGCTATCTCGCGCCGCATCCGGGTTGAACCCGCAGGCGGGCGCGCCATTTTATGAGGCCTGAGCAGGGGCACAAGATGACCGAACCCGAACCTGAGACCACATCCGAGACCGAGATCATCATCCGCGCCTATGACTCCATCGCTGAGATTGGGCCGGAGGCGTGGGATGCTTGCGCCTGCCCCGAGGCAAATGGGGCGACGGAGGGCGCGCTGGCCGAAGACCCATTCACCACCTATCGGTTTCTGCGGGCGTTGGAGGAGAGCGGCTCGGTCGGCCCCGGCAGCGGCTGGCAGGGGCAATACCTGACCGCCGAGCGCGAGGGCCAGATCATCGGCTGCGCGCCGCTTTACGCCAAATCGCACAGTCAGGGTGAATATATTTTTGACCACAACTGGGCCCACGCTTACGAGCGCGCGGGTGGGCGCTACTACCCCAAGCTTCAAATGGCCGTGCCTTTTACGCCCGTGACTGGGCGGCGCTTGCTGGTGCGGCCCGCGTTTGAAGACATGGGCCGTGCGGCGCTGGTGCAAGGCGCCGTGGGCCTTGGCGAGCGTAATGGGCTGTCGTCGCTGCACATCACATTTTGCAGCGCGGAGGAGGCGGACGACGCCACTGAATTGGGCCTCATGCCGCGCACGAGCCAGCAGTTCCACTGGGTCAACGAGAATTACAGCAATTTCGACGCATTCCTAGCAGCGCTCAGCGCACGCAAACGCAAGAATATCCGCAAGGAGCGCGCCCGCGCGCAGGGATTTGGCGGAGAGATCGTGCAACTAACCGGCGATCAGATCCAGCCGCATCACTGGGACGCGGTCTGGGAGTTTTACCAAGACACCGGCGCACGCAAATGGGGCACGCCCTACCTCACCCGCAGGTTCTTTGATCTGGCGCAGGAGCGGCTGCGTGACGATATTTTGCTGATCCTTGCGTTGGATGGCGACAGGCCCGTGGCGGGGGCGGTGAACTGGATCGGGGCGTCGGCGCTCTATGGCCGCTATTGGGGTTGCTCCGAGGACCACCCGTGCCTGCATTTCGAACTGTGCTATTATCAGGCGATTGACTATGCGATTGCCCACGGATTGGCCCGCGTGGAGGCGGGCGCGCAAGGCGAACACAAACTGGCACGCGGCTATCTGCCCGTGGCCACACATTCGATGCACTGGCTGCGCGATCCGGGATTCTCGGACGCGGTGGCGGACTATCTTCGGGCTGAGGCGCGGGCGGTGGAGGATGATATCGACATCCTCACCTCCTACGGCCCATTTCGTAAATCAAATATGGAGGATCACCAATGACAGAGCGTTTGAGCGAGACCGCAAGAGAAACCATGATTGAGCCGCTGCTGGCGAATGGATGGGCCATGCAGGACGGGCGTGACGCGATCTGCAAGGAGTATAAATTCGCTGATTTCGCAAGTGCGCTTGGATGGATGGTGCAGGCCGGTGTCTGGGCCGAAAAATGGGACCACCATCCCGAGTGGAGCAATGTCTACAACCGGGTCGATGTAGTTTTGACCACGCATGATGTGGATGGTCTGAGCGCGCTGGACGCGAAGCTTGCACGGAAGATGGACAAACTCTTTGGTTAGCTTTCGGGCGGGTCCGGGGAGCAAAGAGTATTTTGACTAAGAAGAAGCCGCAGGAGGGATGTGCCCCCCGCGGCTTTTTCACGTTTCAGAGCGCGGCGACGATCGCCTCACCGGCGGAGACTTCGCAGGCGCCGGGGTTTTCTTCTTCGTGCAGCAGCGTGACTTTGCCGTCCTCGACCACCATCGCGTAGCGCTTTGAACGCTCCATCAGGCCGACGGGGGCTGCGGAAAACTCCATCCCGATGGCTTTGGTGAAAGTGCTTTCAGCGTCGCCCAGCATGGTGATGCCAGCGGCAGATGCGCCTGTGGCCTCGCCCCATGTGCCCATCACGAACGGGTCGTTGACGGAGATGCAGATCACTTCTTCCACGCCTTTTGCAGCAAGTGCGTCCTTGGTGCGGATGAAGCTCGGGACGTGGGCCGAGTGGCAGGTGGAGGTGAACGCGCCCGTCACGGCGAAGATCACGACCTTGCGGCCGCTCAGCTTTTCGGAAAGCTCAATCTGCTCGGGGCCGTCCTTGCCCATATGGGTCAATGTCGCGTTGGGAAGAGTGTCGCCTTTTGAAATGGTCATGGTAGCATCCTGTCTGGTCATGAGGTTTGATTGTCGCGTAGATATAGGCCGCGTGGTGCGGTGGCTATGGGAAACTTGGAAGGATCGGTATGGGGCATGTGGTTGTGATAGGGGCCGGGCAGGCGGGATCGTCTCTTGTGGCGCGGCTGCGCAATCGCGGGTTTGAGGGCGATGTGACGCTGATCGGTGCCGAGGCGGTGCCGCCCTATCAACGCCCGCCTTTGTCGAAGAAATACCTGCTGGGTGAGATGGATCTGGAGCGACTCTATCTGCGGCCCGAGAGTTTTTATGCCGAGCATGATATTGATTTGCGCCTTGGGGCGGAGGTGACGGGGATCGACCGCGCCGCGCGTGAGGTGCATCTGGGGGCGGAGCGCGTGGCCTATGACGTGCTGGTGCTGACCACCGGGTCCGCGCCACGCCGCCTGCCTGCTGCCATCGGTGGCGATCTGGCGGGCGTGCATGTGGTGCGCGATCTGGCCGATGCCGATGCGATGGAGCCGCGCTTTGTTTCTGGGGCGCATGTGCTGATCGTGGGTGGCGGATACATCGGGCTGGAAGCGGCGGCGGTGGCGGCATCCAAAGGCCTGAGCGTGACATTGGTGGAGATGTCCGAGCGGATTTTGCAGCGTGTGGGGGCCCCCGAGACCTCGGATTATTTCCGGGCTTTGCACGCCGCGCATGGGGTGGATATCCGCGAGGGCGTGGGGCTTGAGACCTTGCTGGGCGAGGGGCATGTGAGCGGCGCGCGTCTGTCCGATGGAACTGAGATCGACGTGGATTTCGTGATCGTTGGCGTGGGGATCGCACCTGGGACAGGGCTGGCCGAGGCGGCGGGGCTGGAGATCGACAATGGCATCCGCTGTGACGCGCATGGGCGCACGAGCGACGCGCATATCTGGGCCGCAGGCGATTGCGCGAGCTTTCCCTACCGCGCAAGCCAGCTGCGCCTTGAGAGCGTGCCCAATGCCATCGACATGGCGGAATGTGTGGCGGACAACATCATGGGCGCGGAGACTGAATATGTGCCGCAGGTCTGGTTCTGGTCGGATCAATACGACGTGAAGCTCCAGATTGCGGGGCTCAACACCGGGTATGACCGTATCGTGACGCGGCCTGAGCCTGCGGAGGGTGCCGTGTCCTTTTGGTATTACCTCGGCGGCACCCTTCTGGCGGTGGACGCGATGAATGCGCCACGCGCCTATATGGTGGGCAAGCGGCTCATTGAGGGCGGGACGTCGCCTGATCCGGCGCTGGTGGCGGATACCGGCGTTGAGTTGAAATCGCTTTTGCAAACGTGAGGATCATTGCCGGAGAGTGGCGCGGGCGGCGGCTGGCCTCGGTTGGCGCGGGGGATACGGCGGCGGCGCTTAGGCCCACGGGCGACCGGGTGCGCGAGAGCGTGTTCAACGTGCTGGCGGGTGCGATGGGCGACCCGGTGCCGGGTGCGCAGGTGCTGGATCTCTTTGCGGGGACGGGGGCTTTGGGGCTGGAGGCGCTATCGCGCGGGGCGGCGGGGGCTGTGTTTGTGGAAAACGGTGCGGCGGCGCTGAAGATTCTGGACGAGAATATCGCGCTGTGCAGGGCCGGGGCGAGAGCGCGGGTCCTGCGCCGGGATGCGCGCGACCTTGGGCCTGTGCGTGTGCCTGCGACATTGGTTTTCCTCGACCCGCCTTATGGGCGCGGCCTGGGGGAGGAGGCGCTTGAGGCGGCCCTGACGGATGGCTGGATAGCACCGGGCGCCTTGATCGTTTGGGAAGAAGGCGCGCCGATCAGGCCGCCGGCTGGGCTTAAGTTGTGCGATGCGCGGCGCTACGGTGTGGCCACGATCTCCATGCTGGAAAAGGTCTGAAGCTTAGGCCCGCTGGATCAGGATCGCCCGGAAATCATTGACATTCGTGAGAGTCGGCCCCGGCACGACCTGCGCGCCGATCCGCGCAAAATAGCTGTGCGCGTCGTTTTTATCCAGCGCGTCGGCTGCATCCGGGCCAAGGCGGAGCGTGTCCGGTCCGATGATGGCGCCCGCCACTTCTGCGGCCCCATCCACCCCGTCGGTGTCGCAGGCGATGGCATGGATGCCCGGCGCGCCGTTGAGGGCCAGAGCGAGGGCCAGCGCGAATTCGGCGTTTGGCCCGCCGATGCCGGTGCCCCGGTGCGTGACGGTCAGTTCGCCACCTGACAAGAGCAAGATGGGCGCGTCCGAGCGATGGAGCGTGGCTTGTAGTCCAAGGGCCTCGCGGGCCTGTGCGGCGGCCACGTCGCGCGCCTCGCCCTCAAGAGCGTCGCCGATAATATGCACGCTGATGCCGTCCGCGCGCGCCATCTGTGCGGCGGCGGCGAGCGATTGAGACGGAGCTGCGTAGATCACGTTCTCGACCCGAGCGAGGCGTTCGTCCCCGGGTGCCAAGGGCGCCCCACCCGCCTTGAGATAGGCCCCGATGGCCTCGGGCGGTGTGACGTTCCAGCGCTCCAAGAGGGCCAGCGCGCCCGCCGCATCGCCGGGATCGCCCACAGTCGGGCCGCTGGCGATTTCGGCAGGGTTGTCGCCCGGCACGTCTGAGATCATCAGCGCGAGCATCCGCGCAGGATAGGCAGCGGCAGCAAGTTTTCCGCCTTTCACGTCAGAGAGCTGCTTGCGAATGGAGTTCATCGCCCCAATGGGCGCGCCGCTGGCCAGAAGCGCATCGGTGAGCGCACGTTTCTCGTCCAGTGTGATTCCACCCGAAGGGGCGATCAACAGCGCCGAGCCACCGCCCGAGATCAACGCGAGCACGAAATCATCCTCGCCCAGCCCCTCCAGAAGGGCCAGCATCCGCTTGGTGGTCTCCACTCCTGTGGCGTCCGGCACGGGGTGTGCAGCCTCGACGATCTCGATGCCCTTGCAGGCGCGGGCATAGCCGTAGCGTGTGATCACCAGACCCTCGCAGGGGCCCCATTCGGCCTCCACCGCTTCGGCCATCCGGGCCGAGGCTTTGCCCGCGCCGATGACCACGACCCGCCCTTTTGGACGGGGTGGCAGGGCTGCGGCGAGGCTTTGCATCGGGTCGGCCACGGCGACCGCGCGGTCAAAGAGGCGGCGCAGGAGGGCTGCGGGGTCTGAGATATGCGGCACTATATTGGGCTTTCAGCTTTGTGTCGGGATCGCGTCTGCGACGGTTACGGAACATGTTAGCGATCACGCGGGCGGGCCAAAAGCGGATTTTGCTCGGTTTGCGGCAAAATTTGCACGCAGGGCCCGGGTGACGCCATGGTTGACAATGGGCGGTGCGCGCGCGACAGACCGGGCCATGATCATAACGTTTCTCCAAGTGGGCCTCGGCGGGGCCATCGGTGCGATGCTGCGCTTTGGCGCGGGGCTTTTGCTTATCCGTGCGGGCGGTCAGGGGTTTCCCGTCGCAATGCTCAGCGTGAATGTGCTCGGCTCGTTCCTGATGGGGCTATTCGTCGTGTGGTCGTTGCACCGGGGGCTTGAGGGGCTGAACATGTTTGTGATGGCCGGAATTCTGGGCGGGTTCACCACGTTCTCGGCCTTCTCTCTGGAGGCGTTCTTGTTGTTTGAGCGGGGTCAGGTGGGGGCTGCGGCGGCCTATGTCGCGCTGTCTGTCGGTTTGTCGATCGGGGCATTGGTGTTCGGGGTCTGGGCCGCGCGGGGGGTGCTCGCATGAGCCGGGTTCAGACAATCTACATCGCCAAGGGCGAGGCGGATCAGAGGCTGGACCGTTGGCTGCGTCGCCGCTTTCCGACGCTGCGCCAAAGCCAGATTGAGAAGATGTGCCGCAAGGGCGATCTTAGGATCGAGGGCGGGCGGGTGAAGCCGTCCACCCGGCTGGAAGAAGGGCAGATCGTGCGCGTGCCGCCGATCTCGGACACAGCCCCCGTGCAGGACGGCCCCCGCCGCGTGACGGATGCGGATGCGGCCATGATCCGCGCTTGCGTGATTTACCGCGACGATCATGTGATCGCGCTGAACAAGCCACCGGGCCTGCCGGTGCAGGGCGGCTCAAAACAACACCGCCACGTCGATGGCCTGGCCGAGGCACTGCGCTTTGATCTCGACGAAAAACCCCGGCTTGTGCACCGCCTCGACAAGGATACTTCCGGCGTCCTGATGCTGGCCCGCACGCGAGAGGCGGCCAAGGGTCTGACCGCTGCATTCCGGCACCGGGCCACGCGCAAGATATACTGGGCTGCGATTGCGGGCGTGCCGCTGCCGCGCATGGGCACGATCAAATACGGGCTTCTGAAGGCACCGGGGCATGGGGCCAAGGGCGAGGGTGAGAAAATGCACTGCATACACCCGCGCGAAGTGGACAGCACCGAGGGCGCCAAACACGCGACCACGGATTACGCCGTGCTGGAGGCCGCAGGCAGCCGCACCTCCTGGGCCGCATTGGTGCCGGTAACGGGCCGCACGCACCAGCTTCGCGCGCACATGGCCGAGCTTGGGCATCCCATCATCGGGGACGGGAAATACGGCGGATCGGGTCAGGAAAATCTCGGCGATGGCTGGGGCGCGCAGCTGGGTGGCGATATCAGCCGCAAGCTGCATCTGCATGCCCGGTCGCTCAAGATCGAGCATCCGGTGACCAAGGCGATGCTGCATATCACGGCCCCCTTGCCGCCGCATATGGAGCATACGTGGGAGACGTTTCAGTGGCGCGCCTCGGACGTTTTGGCGGACCCGTTTGAGGATATGGAATGAGCGGTCGGCTTCGGCTGATCCTCTTTGATGTGGACGGCACTTTGGTGGATAGTCAGGGTGATATCGTTGCCGCGATGACGGCGGCTTTCGCGGCGCAAGGGCTGGATGCGCCGGAACGCTCTGAGATCCTGAGCATCGTCGGTTTATCGCTGGAGGTGGCGATCCCGCGCTTGGCACCAGCGCTTGATCCTGCCCGGCAAATGGCGATGGTCCAGGGGTATAAAGACGCCTACATGGTCCTCAGGGCCAAGTCGGGCGCGGCGGAATCCTCGCCGCTCTATCCCGGTGCGCGCGCGGCGTTGGATAGATTGTCCCAGCGTCCGGAAAATATCCTCGGAGTGGCCACGGGCAAATCGCGTCGGGGATTGGATAAATTGCTGGAGGGGCATGGCTTGCAGCGCATGTTCACCACGCAGCAGGTCAGTGATCACCACCCCTCAAAGCCACATCCGTCGATGATCCACACGGCCCTGACCGAGGCGGGTGTCGAGGCGACGGACGCCGTGATGATCGGCGATACCAGCTTTGATATGGAGATGGCGCGCGCCGCGGGTGTGGCCGCCATCGGGGTAAGCTGGGGTTATCATCCACTGGACGCTCTTGGGGCGGCGCATCATATCATCGAGGATTTTGGCGCGCTGGACGGTGCGCTTGAGGCTTTGTGGGAGGGGACGAGATGAGCGAGTGGAGACCCAAACGCTTTTGGGAGGCCGCGCATGTGGCCGAGGCCGATGGCATGTTCGAGGTGCTTTTGGACGCGCGCCCGGTCCGCACCCCGGCCAAGGCCGCGCTCAAGGTGCCCACCCGCGCTATGGCCGTGGCCGTGGCTGCGGAATGGGACGCACAGGTCGAAAAAGTGGACCCCGGCACGATGCCGATTACGCGGTCGGTCAATGCGGCGATCGACAAGCTGAGGGTGCAACACGGCGAGGTGGCGGACATGGTCGCGGGGTATGGTGACACGGATTTGCTGTGTTACCGTGCCGAAAGCCCGCAGGAATTGGCGGACCGGCAGGGCACCCTTTGGGACCCGCTGCTGGATTGGGCCGATTCGGAACTGGGCGCGCGGCTTCGGCCCGTCACCGGGGTGATGCACCGCCCACAGGACGCGGGCGCGCTCGAAACCCTGCGCGGATTGGTCCACGGTTTCGACGATTTCGAGCTAACGGCGCTGCATGATCTGGTGGGCCTTTCCGGCTCTCTCGTGCTTGGACTTGCGGCGGTGCGCGGCGCGCAAGATGTTGAAACCATTTGGGATTTATCGCGTCTGGATGAGGTTTGGCAGGCAGAGCTTTGGGGCGTGGACGAAGAGGCCGAGGAAATGGCAGCCACAAAGCGTGAGGCATTTTTGCACGCTTTGCGGTTTTTTCACCTCGCACAGGAGCAGTGAACCTGCTCAAAGTGTAACCTGACGTAAAGTCAAGTTGTGGGCGAAATATCTTTTTTTGTGATGGCACCCTTGACCTTTGTGAATGAATCCTTCCATTCTTGAACGCGCTGAACGGGCTTTAGGCCTGCTTTTGCGTAATTCGATCCGGCTCAAAAAATTGAGCTGAATGAGCCACCCCGCCTGAACGGGTGGAAAATCAGGAAGAGGTAAACATGAAAAAATCCGTATTTCTTGGCGCGCTCACCGTCGCTGGCGTGACCGCTGGCGTCGCAGCCGCCGGTACGCTTGACGATGTCAAAGCACGCGGCACGCTGAACTGCGGCGTTACAACCGGTCTCATCGGCTTCGCGGCTCCCGACGCAAACGGCGTCTGGGACGGCTTCGACGTCGGCGTGTGCCGCGCTGTTGCTGCTGCTGTGCTTGGTGATGCAAACGCTGTCGAATTCGTTCCAACAACAGGCAAGACACGCTTCACCGCACTTGCTTCGGGCGAAATCGATATGCTGGCGCGTAACACCACATGGACCTTCAGCCGCGATGTTGACCTGAAGTTCGAATTTGTCGGCATCAACTACTATGACGGCCAAGGCTTCATGGTTCCAAAGGCTCTGGGCGTCAGCTCCGCCAAGGAACTGGACGGCGCGACCGTTTGTATCCAAACCGGCACCACGACCGAGCTGAACCTTGCGGACTTCTTCCGTAAAAACAACATCAGCTACGAGCCCGTTCCGATTGAAACAAACGCCGAAGGCCAGCAGCTTTATCTTGCCGGTGCGTGCGACACCTACACCACCGACGCGTCCGGCCTCGCCGCGACACGTGCCGCGTTCGAGAACCCTGCAGATCACGTCGTTCTGCCCGAAATCATCTCGAAAGAGCCGCTCGGTCCGCTTGTCCGTCACGGTGATAACGAGTGGGCGGACGTTGTTCGCTGGACTTTGAATGCTCTGATCGCAGCTGAAGAGCTGGGTGTGACATCTGCAAACGTGGCCGATATGGCCGCCACTGCGGGCGACAACCCAGAGATCAACCGCCTGCTGGGCACCGAGGGTAACCTTGGCGAGCAGCTGGGTCTGAGCGCTGACTGGGCTACAAAAGCCATCATGGTCGGCGGCAACTACGGTGAGCTCTTCGAGGGCAACATTGGTGAGAACACTCCGATCGGTCTGGCCCGTGGCCTGAACGCTCAGTGGACCGATGGTGGCCTGCTTTACACACCGCCCTTCCGCTAAACCGGGACGGCCTGCAAGGGCGCGGCAATTGCCGCGCCCTTCGCATATAAAGCGACCGCAGTTGACGGATCATACCAGACAGGCTGCACCCAGACGACAAACTGACCACGACCGAACGAATACTAAGACGTGAATGAAAAAAGCCCTCGGCGCAAAAAGACGCCATATTAAACACTGGGCCGGCACACGGGGAATACTCAAGATGACGGCTCTCACCGACCCTCCGAAGGAGTCGTTTCGTATCGGCATGTTGCTTAGCGACACACGTTATCGCTCTTTGACGTTTCAGGCGATTGCCCTGATCTTGTTGATTTGCGCCATAGCCTATCTCGCAAACAACCTGGTTTCGAACCTGCAGGCGCAGGGTCTCAACATCTCGTTTGAGTTTCTGGGCGCACCCTCGGGTTATGACATCAACCAAACGCTGATTCCCTACACCAGCCAGTCGACCAATCTTCAGGCGGCGTGGGTGGGCATCATCAACACGCTCCTTGTCGCGGTTCTGGCCTGTGCCACCGCCACCGTATTTGGTGTGATCGCGGGCGTCTTGCGCCTGTCGAACAACTGGCTCGTGCGCAAGCTTATGTCCTTCTATGTCGAGATTTTCCGCAACATCCCCGTGTTGATCTGGATCATCATTATCTTCACGATCATCACCGCCTCAATGCCGGGCCCGCGCGACTATCTGGGCGAGGATCCCGCCACTGCGCTCAAGCTGGGGTATTTCGCCTTCACCAATCGCGGCATCTACGTGCCCGCACCCATCTGGGGTCCCGGCTCGGGCATCGTGGTCGGCGTATTCTTTGCCTCCATTGCAGGCGTTTTTGCCTATCGCCGGTATGCCAAGAAGCTGCTCTTTGATACGGGCAAGCTGCTGCCGATGGGCTGGCCGTCGCTTGTGATCCTGATCGTGCCGTCCGTGATCGCCTACTTTGCCATGGGCGGACCGATCACGCTGGATGCGCCCGACCCACTGGCCAACCGTTTCAACCTTCAGGGTGGGCTTCAAATCCCCGCGCCGCTGATTGCACTCTGGTTCGCTCTCTCGATCTACACCGGCGCCTTCATCGCCGAGAACGTGCGCGCAGGTATTCAGGCCGTCTCCAAAGGGCAGACCGAGGCCGCCGCCGCCCTCGGTATGCGCCCGGGCCGGATCATGAACCTCGTGGTGCTGCCACAGGCGCTGCGGGTGATTATCCCGCCACTGATCTCGCAATATCTCAACATCACCAAGAACTCCTCGCTCGCAATCGCGGTGGGCTATGCGGATATCACGGCCACGCTGGGCGGGATCACCCTCAACACCTCGGGCCGCGCGATCGAGTGTATCTTGCTGCTGATGCTCTTCTATCTCATCATCTCGCTGAGCATTTCCGCAGTGATGAACGTCTACAACAACGCCATCAAGCTGAAGGAGCGCTGAGCCATGTCAGACACACATGCCCATTCCGTCGCCTTCGTGCGCACCGAAACGATCCCGCAAATGGCTCCTCCGTCTTCGGCCTCAGGGCCGATTGCGTGGATGCGCGAGAACCTCTTCGCCACATGGGCCAACGCCCTGCTGACGGTCTCGGCGCTCTATGTGATCTACCTGCTGATCACCGCGACCCTGCCCTGGATTCTCAACGGTATCTGGAACACCGACAGCCTTGCCGAGTGCCGTGAAGCGCTCGAAGGTCAGGTCGGTGCCTGTTTCTCGGTCCTGACCGAGCGGTGGAACCAGCTTCTCTTCGGCTTCCAATATCCGTCCGATCAATACTGGCGTCCGGGCCTCGCCTTTGTGCTTTTGTTCTTTGCAGCGGCACCTGTGCTCTTCTTTGATCTGCCGCGTAAGCTTCTGATTATGACAGCGATTTACCCTTTCATCGCCTATTGGCTGATCTGGGGCGGCACGATCTGGATTCCGATCTTTGCCGCACTTGGATTTGTCGCGGGCTATTTCGTGTTCGACCGCTTTGGCAAAAGCAACTTCGCGGCGGGCTTTTTCGGTGGGGTCGCGGCGGCATTCGCTGTTTGGATCTTGTCAGGCTACGTCACCCCGGCCCTGACGCCCGAGACGCCCTTCCTCGAAGCGGTGCAATCGCGCGACATGGGTGGCTTCATGCTGAACATGATTCTTGGCGTGGTTTGCGTGTCGCTCTCGGTGCCCTTGGGGATCGCGCTGGCGCTTGGGCGGCAATCGTCGATGCCGCTGATCAAGTGGATCTGCGTGGTGTTCATCGAGTTCGTGCGCGGTGTGCCACTGATCACCCTGCTCTTTGTGGCGAACGTGGTGCTGGCCTACTTCCTGCCACCCGGCACAACCTTCGATTTGATCCTGCGGGTGATCATCATGATCACGATGTTTGCCTCGGCCTATATCGCCGAGGTGATCCGGGGCGGTCTCGCGGCCCTACCGAAGGGTCAGTATGAGGCGGCGGATTCCCTGGGGCTCGACTATCCTCAGGCGATGCGTCTGATCATCCTGCCCCAAGCTCTCAAGATCTCCATTCCGGGGATCGTGAACGTGGCCGTGGGCCTCTTCAAGGATACCACGCTCGTCTCGGTCATCTCGATGTTTGACCTCGTGGGCATGATCCGCGGACCGATCCTGGCCTCGACCGATTGGAACGGCGTTTATTGGGAGCTCTTCAGCTTCGCCGCCATTCTCTTCTTCGTCGTGTGCTACGGCATTTCGCAATATTCTCAGTGGCTTGAGCGTCGCCTTGCCACAGATCATCGTTAATGCGCCCTCAAGTAATGACCGCGATAGGGCAACAAAATGGAGGCCGGATACATGGCTGAGAACACGCAAATGAAAGTCTCCGATCAGGTTGCGATCTCGATCGACAACATGAACAAATGGTATGGCAGCTTCCACGTGCTGCGCGACATTGACCTGACAGTTTATCAGGGCGAGCGTATCGTGATTTGCGGGCCTTCGGGCTCGGGAAAATCCACACTGATCCGCTGCATCAACGCGCTGGAAGAGCATCAGCAGGGCAAGATCACGGTGGACGGCACGCTTTTGTCGTCAGATCTGAAGAATATCGACAGGATCCGCTCCGAGGTCGGCATGTGTTTTCAGCACTTCAACCTTTTCCCGCACCTGACGATCCTCGAGAACTGCACCCTCGCGCCGATCTGGGTCCGCAAGACGCCCAAGAAGGAAGCCGAGGAAACGGCAATGCACTTCCTCAAGAAAGTGAAGATCCCAGAGCAGGCTGACAAATATCCCGGTCAGCTTTCGGGCGGACAGCAGCAGCGTGTGGCCATCGCCCGCTCACTTTGCATGAAGCCGCGGATCATGCTCTTTGACGAACCGACATCGGCGCTTGACCCCGAGATGATCGCTGAGGTGCTCGACACGATGATCGAGCTTGCCGAGGAAGGCATGACCATGCTCTGCGTGACGCATGAGATGGGCTTTGCCCGCAAGGTGGCCAACCGCGTGATCTTCATGGACCAAGGCCAGATTGTTGAGCAGAACGAGCCGGAAGAGTTCTTCAACAACCCGCAATCCGAGCGGACACAGCTTTTCCTGAGCCAGATTCTCGGCCATTGATAGACTCGCAAGCCGCGTTTTAAAGCCCCCTGGACCATTGCTGTTCGGGGGGCCTTTCTATGCCATGATCTCGCGCGGGATCACGAAATCCACCACTTCGGCGCTTCGCTCTTCGGCCTGTGCCCAATCGTTGATCGGGAGGTCCGCCACCATCGTGGCGCCGGTTGGATAAACCGCAAAGCGCGGATGAACCGGGGGTGTCGCTGCGAGATCATAGGCAAATTCTGCGATGCCGGGATTGTGGCCCAGCATCAAAACGCAGCGCCCCGACGCGCCGCGCAAGGCCTGCATCATCGCCTCGGGGCCCGCGTGATATAGCGTGTCGAGCAGGGTCACGGGGGCGGCCAGAGCCAGCCCCTCCGCCGTTTCCTGCGTCCGCACGGCGGTGGAGCACAGCACCTCATCCGGCATGTAGCCTCGCGCGCGCAGCCACGCACCAAGAGCGTTGGCCGAGCTTCGCCCCCGTGCGTTCAAGGGGCGGTCATGGTCGCTCAGATCTGCCGCACCCCAGCTTGATTTCGCGTGGCGCATGAGGATCAGGCGGCGGGTCATGTCTTGTGGAAGCTGCGCATGTGCAGCGCTGATTGCGCGGGGTCGCGGCCAAAGCTCTGGCTGATCGGGCAGGCACGGCGCGCGCGGCAGCCTCGGCTCATGCAATCCTGCCCGGCCTCGGTGTCGAGATAGGCATGGCACGCAGCCACGTCATAGCCCCGTGCAGCGCTCAGCGCATCCACCGGGCAGGCCGTCACGCAGGGTTGCCCCACGCATGTGTGGCATGGGGCTATCGCGGGGGGCGCAGGCAACTCAACGGTGTCGGCAAAGCGCAATGCACCTCGATACGACACCATAAGCCCGGCCACGTCATGCACCAGCATCCCCGCCGGGCTCTGCCATGCGCGCCCGCTATCGATCGCCCAGCGCAGAAAGGGCTCGTAGGGTGGCCCGCCGAAGGGAAAGAGCGCCTCGGCTCCCAGCGCCTCGGCCAGCGCGCTGATCACCCGCGTGCTCCAGCGATCAATCGGGTCAGGCGCGCCATCGCGGCCCTCCGCGCTTTGTTGGAAATGCGGCCAGAAGCCCGCCGCGGGGCCAAGCAGCACCACGGTGCCGCCCTCCTCCTGCACGCCACCCATCACGGCGAGGGCATGAGTGCGGGCAGCCGCCCCTATGCGGGCATATGTCATTTGCGCAAGAAGGGGAGTGTGAGGCTCCAGCCCAGTTTCGAGGGCCGCGTGTCCTGCCATTCCAGCCCGATGGTCATGCCCTCATGCCCGGCTGCGGGTTGCGCAATATAGGTGCCGAACATCCGATCCCAGATCGAGAGGGCAAAGCCGTAATTGCTGTCATGCTCGTCGCGCCGGTCCGAGTGGTGAACGCGGTGCATGTCGGGTGTGACCAGCACAATGCGCACCGCGCGGTCGAGCCAGAGAGGCAGGCGGATATTTGCGTGGTTGAACATGGCCGTGCCGTTGAGGATGATCTCAAACGCGATGATGCCGAGCGCGGGTGCACCAAGCAGGTAGACGAGGCCAATTTTCAGCAACATCGACACCGCGATTTCCACCGGGTGAAAGCGGATCGCCGTGCTCACGTCGATATCGCGGTCGGCGTGGTGAACGCGGTGAAACCGCCACAGGAGTGGGATTTTGTGCGTGATAAGATGCTGTGCCCAGATGGCGAAATCAAAGATCAAAATGGTGGTGATTACGGCCAGCCAAAGCGGCAGCCCCCATGCGTTCATCAGGCCCCAGCCTTGCGCCTCAGCGTCCAGCGCCGCGCCCACCGCCAACAAAGGGAGCCCTAATGCCAGCGCGCGCAGCGCCACCGTGTTGAGGATCGTGATAGACCAATTCGTAACCCAACGCCGCCCGCGAGGCTCGGCCCGCACGCGGCGGGGGGCCCAAGCCTCAAGTGCTGCAAAAAGCGCGAAGAGCCCGAGGAAGATGCCAAGTCGAATGAGGGTTTCGTTTTCCATGATAAGCAACCTATGCCGAAAGCCGCGCGGCGCAAGTCACATGGGCGTCAGCCTGCACGGATCATCGAACCTGCGCCATGCTCGGTAAAGAGCTCCAGAAGTGCCGCGTTGGGCGCGCGCCCGTCCACGATCACCACCGCACGTACGCCTGCCGCGATCGCGGCCAGCGCGGTTTCCGTTTTGGGGATCATGCCGCCTTGGATCGTGCCATCCGCGGTCATCTTGCGGATCTGCTCGGCTGTCAGCTCTGTTACGACGGCCCCGCTCGCATCCCGCACCCCGTCCACGTCCGTCAGCAGCAAAAGTCGGTCGGCCTTCAGCGCGCCCGCGATGGCGCCTGCCATCGTGTCGCCGTTGATGTTGAACGTCTCGCCCGCGCGGCCCGCGCCGAGCGGCGCAATCACCGGGATCGCATCGTCGCGGAAAAGCGTGTGCAGGATGCCTGCGTCAATCTCAGAAGGTTTGCCAACGAGGCCCAGAGCGGGGTCGGCAGGGTCGCAGGTGACCATGTTCGCATCCTTGCCCGAGAGGCCCACGGCGCGCCCCCCTTGGGCGTTGATCGCCTGCACGATGCGTTTATTGACGCGGCCCGACAGGACCATCTCGACCACTTCCATGGTCGCGGCATCCGTCACCCGCTTTCCGTTCACGAAATCGGACTGGATGCCCAGCTTGTCCAGCATCTCGTTGATCATCGGTCCGCCACCATGCACGATCACGGGGTTCACGCCGACCTGCCGCATCAACACCACGTCGCGCGCAAACATGTCCATGGCGGCATCGTCGCCCATCGCGTGACCGCCGAATTTGATGACGACAACGGCCCCGTCATAGCGCTGCAAATAGGGCAGCGCCTCGGATAGGGTCTTGGCGGTTGCGATCCAATCGCGGTTCATGTCGCGCTTCTTCATATCTGGTCCCTCATGGGGGCGTTTATCCCCGAGGGCGCGCGCTTAGGCAAGAGTGGCGATGGTCGCGCGCAGGTCTGGGATGCCGAGACCCTTCTCGCTGGAGGTGAGGATGATTTCGGGGAACGCGGCGGGGTGTTTGGCCAGCGCGCCGCGCACTTGGGTCAGGATACGCTCGCGCTCGGCGTCTTTGACCTTGTCGGCCTTTGTCATCACCACCTGAAAGGTCACGGCGGCGCTGTCGAGAAGGCTCATGATTTCGTCGTCCACGGGTTTCACCCCATGGCGCGTATCGACCAACACGAAGGCGCGGCGCAAGTTCTGCCGCCCTGACAGGTAGGATTTGAGCAAGCGCTGCCATTTCTCCACCACCGGCAGGGGCGCGTTAGCATAGCCGTAGCCGGGCAGATCGACGAGGTAATGGCTCTGCGCGAGGGTGAAAAAGTTGATCTCCTGCGTGCGGCCGGGGGTGTTGGAGGCGCGGGCAAGACCCTTGCGGCCGGTGAGCGCGTTGATCAGCGTTGATTTACCCACGTTGGAGCGCCCGGCAAAGCAAACCTCCAGCCGGTCTGAGGGGGGCAGCCCGTCCATGGCCACCACACCTTTGAGGAATTCTGTCTCACCAGCGAAAAGGATACGGCCCTTCTCAGATGTCAGCTGATCGGGCGCGGGGGCGAGCGGGAAGGGGAGTTGCTCCATAGCTCAGCCGGCCCCGATCAGGCCGCGCGCTGGGCCTGCAATCCCACTCATTTTTTAGGATCTTTCTGCGGCTCGGTGGCGCTTTTGCGTTTGAAGCTCTCACGGATGTTTCCAAACACATCGGGTTTATAGCCCTGACTGCGCATGATCAGATATTGCTGTGCAAAGGTGATCATGTTGTTCGCGATCCAGTATACCACCAGGCCGCTGGCAAACGTGCCGAGCATGAACATGAACACCCATGGCATCCACGCAAAAATCATCTTTTGCGTGGGGTCTGTGGGTGTCGGGTTCAATTTTTGCTGAAGCCACATCGAGATGCCAAGCCCCAGTGGCAAGATGCCGATAAAGATCAGCGCAAGGATCGATCCGGGGTCCGGCGCGGCCCATGGCAAAAGGCCATAGAAGTTGAAAAGCGATGAGGGATCAGGCGCAGACAGATCGTCGATCCAGCCGATCCACGGGGCGTGGCGCAACTCCAACGTGACGAAAATCACCTTGTAGAGCGAGAAAAAGATCGGAATTTGGAGTAAGATCGGCAGGCAGCCCGAGGCCGGGTTTACCTTCTCTTTCTTGTAGAGCTCCATGATCTGCTTCTGCATCGCCTGCTTATCGTCGCCGACGGATTCCTTGATCTTCTCCATCTGCGGCTGAAGCTCTTTCATGCGTGCCATGGAGACGTAGGATTTATAGGCCAGCGGCAGGAGCACGGCCTTGATCAGCAGCGTCAGGCCGATGATCGCCCAGCCCATATTTCCGATCATCGCATTGAGATAATGCAGCACGGCGAAAATCGGCTTGGTCAGGAAGAAGAACCAGCCCCAATCGATGGAATCAAGGAAACGGTCGATTCCGCCCTCGTTTTGGTAGTTGCGGATCGCTTCCCATTCCTTGGCGCCGGCAAAGATTTGCGTCTGCGCCATAGCGCTCTCGCCTGGGGCGAGGGTCTGGGTCATCTGCTTTACGGTGGTCTGATAGATATCGCGGCGTGGGTCCTGCAAGGTGCTGATGTCAAAGCTGGTCTCGCCACGCGGGATAAGGGTGGTCATCCAGTAGTGATCTGTGAACCCGGTCCAGCCTTCGGTCGCGACGGGCACGTCCTCATGCTGACCCGCGGGCAGGAAATCATCGTAATCTGTCTCGGTGAGTTCGCCATCCACCATCTTGATGCCGCCCTCATGGAGGATGAAGAAGTTCTTCAAATCATCGGGCAAGCCGTGTCGTGCGAGGATGCCGTAAGGCGCGATTGTCGCCGCGTCGTTGCCATTGTTGGTCACCGATTGAGTCACGAAAAACATGTAGTTCTCGTCAATCGAGATTTCGCGGCGGAAGCTCAGGCCAGATCCGTTCTCCCAAGTCAGCGCGATAGGGCTGTCGGGGGTGAGGGTTGCGTCGCTTTCGGCAGTCCAGATCGTATTGGCGCCTGGCACCTGCTCAGCCGTGAGGCCGCCACCGGGCGCCCATCCGAAGAGCGCGTAGTAAGGCGCATTGGTTCCGATGGGAGACAACAGATCCACGATTTCGGCACCGGGGTCGAGCGTATCGCGATACTTGCGCAGCGACAGATCATCGATGCGGCCACCAAGAAGCGAGATCGAACCCTTGAGCGTAGGCGTTTCTATAGCGATGCGCGGCGCATCGGGCGCTGTTGGCGCAGCCTCGGGCGCAGGCGCTTCGGGGTCTGCCGCGGTGGGCGCGATGGCCGTGGAGGGCAAGGTCCCGGTGACGGGCGCCGTTTCGGTGATCGCAGCCGGGTCTGGCTCAGGCGGCGGGAACAGGACAAACCAGATGAGGATCACGAAGAAACTCAGTGCGGTGGCAAGGATTAGGTTCTTGTTCTGATCGTCCATCGCGGGCGGCCACTCATCTGTTTGGCGCGTTCAATTAAATCGGCCCGGGCGGCTGAAGCGCGCGAAAAGCCTCCGGGGCGGGCCATCCACGCAGGCTAAAGGCCCCGCGCCAAGCGGCACTGTCTTGGCCTGCTTTCAACAGAGTGCCGCCGCAAAGGTCAAGTGCATTTCCCGATATTGCGGCGGGGTGGCGCATGGTGGAGGCGCTCTAGCCCGTTTGGCGACCGATTTTGGGCGGGAGCTGAATTTTCGCTGTATACTCCTCTGCCCAAGTCAGTGTGTCTTGCAGAGGCATGGGGCGCCCGATGCCAAAGCCCTGTACGTGGCCACAAACAAGCTGGCCCAGCATCGCGTGCTCGCCTGCGGTTTCTACCCCCTCGGCGAGGGTTTCCAGGCCTAGTTGCTCGGCCATAGTTATAATGGCGGAAACCATGCGCTGTTGTTCGGGGTCGCGATCCACCTTCATCACGAAGGAACGGTCGATTTTAAGGCGTTGCACGTCAAAGCGGCGCAAAGATGAAATGGAGGCATGTCCGGTGCCGAAATCATCAAGATCGATCTGGCACCCGAGCTTCGAGAGCGCCGCGATGTTGCGCACCACCGTGTCGTCTGGCGAGGACGCCACGACCGTCTCAAGGATTTCGATGGTCAGGCGTGACGGGGCCAGCTCAAAGCGATCGAGCTCCCATTCGATCTTTTCGATCAGGCGCGGGTTGCGCAACTCTTCCGGAGCGAAATTCACGCCGATCTGGGGCACGTCCAACCCGGCCATATCCCATGATTTCAAGGCACCAAGCGCATGATAAAGGATCACCTCACCCAAGCGCTCCATCTGGCTGGCTTGCTCAAGCGCGGGTAAGAAATCAATCGGAGAGATGAGGCCACGTTCAGGGTGATGCCAGCGGGCGAGCGCCTCAAACCCGCTGATCCGCCCTGTATCGGTGGAGACCTGCGGCTGAAACCATGGCTGGATCTGACCTGATTCGAGGCCTTCAACGGCTTCATCCGCAAGCCCAGTGTCGCCGAGGATCGTGGGCACGTGCATCTCTTGGCTATAGACGCGAATAGCGGAAGGGCCGTGGCGGCGGGCCTCTGAAAGCGCCACACTGGCTGCATCCATCAGGCCTTCCCCGCTTTTCTTGGCCACGTTGCTGTCAAGGGTCACCCCCACCGAGGCGCTGACATAGACGGTCGCGCCATCCATGACCAAAGGCTCCTCAACGGCGGTTTGCAGCCGAGAGGCAATATGCAGCGTATTGCCCAGATTGAGCCTGCGCACGGGGGCAAGGCTCACGCCCAGCAGATTATCGGCAAGCCGGCTGATCCGGTCACGCCCACGGATACTGCCGCAAAGGCGTTCCAGCACGCTCGTCATCAAATGCTCGGTCCCGGCGCGGCCAAACCGGGTCAGAAGCCCGTCATAATCATCAATCTCGATCAGAATACAGCCCGTCCGGTGCGAAGAGCGATTCGCGGCAATTGCAGCGGTGTCCAGCGCCTCCTCAAAGCTGTCGCGCCCGATCAGGGTGACCTCGTCACGGCGGCTTGCATCTCGTTCTGGGGCCAACACCCCGGCAAATGCGAGACACACCGGAAATCCTAAGGCGACCATGATCAACATCTGCTCGCCCCCAAGCCAGTATCCCCCAAGCACGAGGGCGGGCAGGAAGGCCAGCATCGCTGGACCGGTCAACGCTGCACTGAGCCGCGCGCGCAGGGTTGTTAGAGGCATGGTGTGGCGCAATGGCATGATCCGCGATTCCCTTTGGTGCTGATCAACCTAAGGGCGCGACCTCAACAGTCCTTTAACGGCGCCGGATGTGCAGGCGCAAATCCATTCAAATTTACTCAGATGCTACGGGATTCCGCGCCAGTGCTGCGAAATCAAAGAGCTTTGGATCAAGAAGATGCGACGGACGGGCATTCATCAAAGCGCGGAACATGACTTGGCGGCGACCTGGGCTGTTGGCCTCCCACCCATCGAGGATCGCTTTGACCTGTTGGCGTTGCAGCCCGTCCTGGCTGCCGCAAAGATCGCAGGGGATGATGGGATACTCCATGGCTTGCGCGAATTTCTCGCAATCGGTCTCGGCCACATGAGCGAGGGGACGGTAGAGAAAGAGATCGCCCTCTTCGTTCAAAAGCTTGGGCGGCATCGTCGCCAACCGTCCGCCATGAAACAGGTTCATGAAGAATGTCTCAAGGATATCATCGCGGTGATGGCCCAAAACAACAGCTGAGCAGCCCTCCTCGCGCGCCACGCGGTAAAGGTTGCCACGCCGCAGCCGCGAGCAGAGCGCGCAAAAAGTGCGGCCCGCCGGGATTTTGTCCATGACGATAGAATAGGTGTCTTGGTATTCGATCCGGTGGGGGACCTGCATCCGCTCCAAGAACGCAGGAAGCACGGTGGCGGGGAAGCCCGGCTGCCCCTGATCGAGGTTGCAGGCCAGAAGATCGACCGGCAAAAGCCCGCGCCATTGCAATTCATGCAGCACGGCCAGAAGGGTATAGCTGTCCTTGCCTCCCGACAGGCACACCAGCCACTTGGCGCGGGGCGCATCGGGCGCACGGTCCACCATGGCGTATTGGTCAATCGCCTCACGGGCGAGGCGCACGATGCGTTTGCGCAGCTTGCGGAACTCGGTCGTACGGGGCGCTCCGTGAAAGAGCGGATGGATATCGTCAGGTTGGTCCAGCATAGGCTCTCGTTTATTTCAGATGACAGGGTGCGGCAATAGAAACAGGCACCGCGGCAGAGCCGCGTCTTAGTCGGGCACGTTGTCGATGCCGCTGGCACCCCATGGATGGCAGCGGGCGATGCGCCGCGCTGTCAACCAGCCGCCTTTGAATGCACCGTGCTTGCGCAGCGCCTCCATCGCATAGCTGCTGCATGTGGGCTGAAACCGGCAATTCGCACCGACCCATGGGCTGAAGATCAGCCGATACGCGCGCACGGGCAAGGCGAGGATATGCGCCAGAGGGCTCATTTCGCGTGGCTGCCGGCACTGTCGTGCAGCTTGCGCAGGGCATAGCGTAAATCGCCCTTCAGCGCCTCGAACGGGCGGGCGGCGGTGGCCTCATGCCGACCGATCAGCACATAATCCCAGCCGGGGCGGCCCTCACTGGGCAGGATGGCGCGGGCGGCCTCGCGCAACCGCCGCTTGGCGCGGTTGCGGGCCACCGCATTGCCGACCTTCTTGGAACAGGTGAACCCTACGCGGATCTCGCCTGGTGCCTCGCCTTCGGGACGCCTCAGCGCCTGCACCAACATTCCGGTGGTCCCGCGCCGTGCCGCGCGGGCGGCGCGCAGGAACTCGGCGCGTTTGGTGAGGACGTGCAAACGCAAAAAATCCGCCGGGGGCAAAGTCCCCGCATCCAAATCGGGGGCCTCCGGCGGTCTCATGTCTTACATGCCTCGACTTGTGCGCTTTATGCGCTCAGCGACTTGCGGCCCTTCGCGCGTCGCGCGTTCAGGATTTTACGGCCCGCTTTGGTCGCCATGCGCGAGCGAAAGCCGTGGCGCCGTTTGCGCACGAGGTTCGAGGGTTGAAAGGTGCGTTTCATCGCTCCGTCTCCGAATTTGTCTGCGGGCGTGGCGCATAGGATTCGCGCTCGGGTGCCCGGTTATGTCTCTGAAGCCCGGTCTATAGAGAGGGCTAGGACCCAAGTCAAACACCGCCGCGCGGTTTTTTGCAACAAATCTACTGCGCGCGGGGCACCGGGATGTTACAAAAGCGTAGTCTTTCCGCAAAGGCCGGGGGCAAACCATCACCAGCGATCAAGCGCCCGTGATCCGTCTATCATTTGCCCCGCGCACCCGTCATCTAAGGATCAGAAAAATTACTGACAAAGGCGGAAAAGACATGGACCAGACACAAGAGCAACCCAAAGGCTCGGCCCTGCGCCATGCGCCCTTGGCGGTGATCGTGATCATTGCGGCCATCGGGGCGTTTACCCTGAAAGATTACCTCAGCTTCGAGACATTGCGCGACAACCGCGAGGCGCTATTGGCGTTTCGGGATGCGAATTTCTTAGGGATCATGGCAATTTTCATTGCCATCTATTTTGCCATTGTGGCGTTTTCGCTGCCGGGGGCTGCCGTGGCATCGGTCACGGGCGGGTTTCTCTTTGGTCTGGGCCTTGGCACGATGTTCAACGTTCTGGCAGCGAGCCTTGGGGCATTTGCCATCTTCTTTGCGGTGCGGGCGGGTCTGGGAAAGTCCCTCGCGGCCAAGATGCAGGCGGGCGAGGGCACGCTGAAGAAAATCAAGGAAGGGTTGCACGCCAATGAGATCAGCTATCTTTTCCTCTTGCGCCTCGTGCCTGCTGTGCCGTTTTTTGTGGCCAATCTTCTGCCCGCTCTGGTGGGGGTGAAGTTCCGTAATTTCGCGCTGACCACGGTGATGGGAATCATTCCCGGTGCATTGGTGTTCACATGGATCGGTGTCGGCCTTGGTGAAGTGTTTGATCGCGGCGAGAGTCCTGATCTGAGCCTTCTGTGGGAGCCGCAGATCATCGGTCCTATCCTGGGTCTTAGCGTTCTGGCCGCCATGCCGATTGTGATCAAGGCCCTGCGCGGCAAGAAGGAGCTTTGAGCGATGGCACGTATCAAGACGGATCTTCTGGTGATCGGTGCAGGCTCGGGCGGGTTGTCCGTGGCGGCCGGTGCCAGCCAGATGGGCGCGAAAGTCGTTCTTTTGGAAGGTCACAAGATGGGTGGCGATTGCCTGAACTATGGCTGCGTGCCGTCGAAGGCGCTGATCGCGTCGGGTAAGGCGGCCTATGGTCAGGCCCATAGCGCCCCCTACGGCGTGGCCAATGTCGACCCAAGGGTGGATTACGCCGCCGCCAAGGACCATGTGGCCGATGTCATCGCCACCATAGCACCTGTGGACAGCCAAGAGCGGTTCGAGGGCTTTGGCGTCCATGTGATTCGCGAATTCGGGCATTTCATCTCACCCACCGAGGTGCAGGCCGGGGATGATGTGATCGTGGCGCGGCGGGTGGTGATCGCCACTGGCTCTTCGCCGCTGGTGCCGCTCATTCCGGGGCTGGACAAGGTGCCCTATGAGACCAACGAGACGCTGTTTGAGTTGCGCGATGCGCCCAAACATCTGCTGATCATCGGCGGTGGACCCATCGGGATGGAAATGGCGCAGGCGCATCGGCGGCTGGGTAGCGAGGTGACCGTGATCGAAGGTGCCAAGGCCATGGGCAATGATGATCCGGAAATGGCTGCGATCATCCTCGACAAGCTGCGCGAAGAAGGTGTCGAGATCGCAGAGGACGCCATGGCTGCCGAGATCCGCGGCAAAAAGGGTGCGATTGAGGTTGAGGTCAAGGATGGCCGCGTCTTCAAGGGCTCGCATCTTTTGATGGCTGTGGGGCGCAAGACGAATACCGAACGCCTTAATCTGGACGCTGCCGGCATCCGCACCAAAGGGCGCGGGATCAAGGTGGACGCCAGCCTTAAGACCACAAACCGCCGCGTCTATGCGATTGGCGATGTGGCGGGGGGGATGCAGTTCACCCATGTGGCGGGCTATCACGCGGGGCTGATCATCCGCTCCGCCGTGCTGGGCCTGCCCGCGAAGGAGCGCACCGACCACATCCCGTGGGCCACTTATACTGACCCGGAGCTGGCGCAGATCGGCCTCACCGAGGCACAGGCGCGCAAGAAACATGGGCCCGCCTTGGAGGTCGTGCGGTTCGAATACGCCCATAACGACCGCGCCATCGCCGAGCGCAAGACGACGGGTCTGATCAAGGTGATGGTCGTGAAAGGCCGCCCCGTGGGCGCGTCCATTGCAGGCACACAGGCGGGGGAGCTTATCAACCTCTGGGCGCTGGTGCTGGCCAACAAGATGAAGATGAGCCAGGTCGCCGCCATGGTCGCACCATACCCCACCATTGGCGAGGTGAACAAACGCGCCGCCGGGGCCTATTTCTCGCCAAGGCTCTTTGATAGCTCTAAGGTTAAGTGGGTGGTGGGCATGGTCCAGCGCTGGCTTCCCTGAATTTGCAACGGCGATCCGCATAATGAATTCCCTCTCCGGCCGCTTCCTGATCCTCACGGCCATCTTCGTGATGCTGGCCGAGATCATGATTTTCTTGCCGTCGGTCGCACGGTTCCGGGAGGATTTCCTGCTGACCCGGTTGGAGCGGGCGCAGATCGCGTCGCTGGCCCTTCTGGCCTCGGAAGACATCAGCACCGAGCTGGAGGAAGAGCTTCTGAGTAATGCCGGCGTCTTCAACGTGGTCATGCGGCGCGATGAGGCACGCCAATTGATGCTGGCCTCGCCCATGCCCTCGCCGATTGTGCAGACCTTCGATCTGCGCGATGCGACAGCGCTTGGCCTGATACGCGACGCGATGGCGAGGCTGGTGAACCCTGAGCCAGAGGTGATCCGGGTGATCGGCGCGCCGTCCAGGATGGCGGGCCTGCTCATCGAGGTTACGATGGAGACGCGCACCCTGCGCGACGCCATGTTGGATTACGGCCTGCGCATCTTGATCTTATCGGCGGTGATTTCGATCATCACGGCGGTTCTGTTGTTCCTCGCGGTGCGCATCTTCCTTGTGCGACCCATCAAGCGGGTCGTGGAATATATGAAGAGTTACGCGCTCGCCCCCGAGGATGCGCGCGGCGTGATCATGCCCAGCTCCTCCATCACCGAGCTGCGCGAGGCCGAGGAAACCCTGCGCCTGATGCAGACCCAACTCACGCAGGCCCTGCGCCAGAAAGAGCGTCTTGCCCAGCTTGGTGGGGCCGTCGCCAAGGTGAGCCACGATCTGCGCAATATCCTGACCTCGGCGCAGCTTTTCACGGACCGCATCGAGATGTCCGAGGACCCCGCGGTCAAACGGATGGCGCCCAAGCTCGTCAATTCGATCACCCGCGCGGTTTATCTGTGCGAAAGCACGCTGGCATATGGCAAGGCGGAAGAACCCGCACCCAGCCTTGGAGAGGTCTGTCTTGAGGACATTATCGAAGATGTGTTCGACAGCGAGCGTCTGTCAGTGGATGGCGCAGATGTCAGCTTTTCGTCTGACGTGCCCACGGGCTTTACCCTCAGTGCGGATCACGAGCAACTCTACCGCGTGATCGCCAATCTGGTGCGCAACGCACGCCAAGCGATCGTGAACACCGGCAAACCCGGAGAGATCAGCATACAGGCCGCGCAGACCGACGCCGATTGGATCATCACCATCATGGACACGGGGCCGGGCCTGCCCAAACGCGCGCAGGACCACCTTTTTCAGCCATTTCAGGGCGGGGCCACAAAAGGCGGCTCGGGTCTCGGCCTCACAATTTCCCAAGAGTTGATCCGTGGCCATGGTGGTCATTTGACGCTTGCCGCAACGGGCCCCGAGGGCACGCGCTTCGAACTGGCCCTGCCCAAGGGCGCGCGCGCATGAAATTCTGCCCCGCCCCCTTGCCAACCGCTGCCGCTTTGTCTAATTGCTGGCCCCTGTGGACCGATAGCTCAGCTGGATAGAGTACCTGACTACGAATCAGGGGGTCGGG
>ERZ887849.92-NODE-92-length-85861-cov-30.298802_pt1 | contig 85861 bp, 117 predicted proteins | sample MGYA00521267_ERZ887849 | MGnify/ENA primary metagenome ERZ887849 (study PRJEB32303, sample SAMEA104408601) | aquatic metagenome | biome: Brackish water; feature: Pelagic; material: water | place: Baltic Sea | collected 2014-06-06T16:11:00 | depth 2,863 m ...
GATGCAGAAGACTTAACACCAACAGCAAGTCTATCATTTAACTTCTAAGTTAAACACATAAACTAAATTAAGAGCCTTAGGGCTCTTTTTTTATGGCTAAATAATATGGGCACATTATTTAGAGAGGGCATTTTAAATGTATGAATATAGAGTAAAAGTATTACGAGTTGTCGATGGAGATACTGTCGACGTTGATATCGAACTAGGGTTTGGTGTTGTATTAGCAGATGAGCGTGTACGTGTTATGGGCATAGATACACCTGAATCACGCACTAGTGACGAAGTAGAAAAACTATTTGGCAAAGCAGCAAAGCATAGACTAGAAGAATTACTAGGCGAAACCGCTATACTGCAAACACAAATCAGTAAGAATGGCGAAGATATGAAAGGCAAGTTTGGACGTATCTTAGGCGACTTTGTTGCACCAGACGGTCGCATGATCACAGAGATTATGATCGAAGAAGGACATTGTGTTCCTTACTTTGGTGGATCAAAAGATGATACTCAAGCAGCGCACATGGTAAATAGAGCTAGATTGATCGAAGAAGGTATTGTTACCCAAGAACAGATCAACGAAGCATCAGAGGACTAGGAAAACTAATGTCATTTAATACTAGTAGACACGCAATAAACGAAGTCAATGGATGGGTTGCAGGAAGATTAACAAACATCCGAGCGCAACTTAAAAAAACAGACAAAGACGATCCAATGTATGAGTATCTACTAGAAAGAATAACATACCATGAAAGGTTTATTGACGCAAGGAACAGCATGATTGGCAAAGAAATGCCACCGGACAAACGTGCTATCAAAAGACATTTAATAAACAAAGGTTGACATACCAAAGTAGTCCTGTTATATTGTATATGTAGAAACAATAGCAGGACTATTTTTATGACAATGTCAATGGTGGGCCCGGGCCTAACAACAACAAGATACAATATCAAAAATAAGAAGAGCAACAGTAAACGTCTACAAAAAACAAAAGAAGACCACGAAGCATGGCTTCTAACTATGGGTGTTGGCAAATCAACACTGCCTGTAGACCACAAAGGAAAACGTACAGGAATCTATGACATTCCTGACTACAAAGCAAATCAACCTAAAGTAAAACTCAGCAACAAAATTGCAGGACACGGTCCAGCTAAAGAGTCTCTTACCTACTCCGGAGAACGGCAGTTGCTAGGGATCGCCACCATGCATAAAAGTAACATGGTACCTATCTTTGCAGATAAAAAAGACGATGCAAAAGATATTGCAAGTATGCGTCGATAAACAAAAACAATCATTGAGGTAAAAAAATGAAGAAACTTATTGCAGCACTAGTAATGCTATTTGCAGCCTCTCCTGCACTAGCAGAAGACTTTGATCTAATCAAAGAATTTCCTGAAGTACGCTGTATGGCACTAAACATCTACTACGAAGCTCGAGGAAGCAGTTTAGCTGATAGAGCTGGCGTTGCTGATGTAGTACTCAATCGTGTTAATGACTCACGTTATCCAGATACAATCTGCGAAGTAGTCAAGCAAGGATTGCAAGATGCCAATGGCAACATGCGCCGCAACAAGTGTCAGTTCAGTTGGTATTGCGACGGCAGAGCAGATACTCCACAAAATGAAGACCTTTGGGTAGATGCACAGACTCTTGCGTGGAATGTAGTTGAAAACGGCAAGTACCGCGGTCTTACAGAAGGCGCAACACATTATCATGCTACATATGTTAATCCACGGTGGGCATCGACACTACAACTAGTCGGGCGAATAGGTGCGCACATATTTTATCGCTGGGAATAACATAAATACACTATGATATTAGGAATACTCGTACTACTGACGGCGCTGTCTATCAGCGCCGTTGCCATCTACTACAGTGTAAGTGGTTTAGTAGCAATTTTTGCAGCAGCAGCCTTGCCCATTATTATTATGGGCAGTGCATTAGAAATAGGTAAGCTAGTTACCGCCGTTTGGTTACACAACTATTGGAAACAAGCAAGTTGGTGGCTTAAGACTTATCTAACAATATCTGTTGTAATACTAATGTTTATTACAAGCATGGGTATTTTTGGCTTCCTAAGTAAAGCACATATTGAACAAACGGCAGCAGCCGAAGAAGGTGTTGCACAACTAGAACGCATCGAAGCAGAACTTGACAGACAAGACGAAATTATTGCTAGAGCTGAGCAACGCATTGAAGAAGCAGAAGATAGTGTCGGCACAGGCAACGATGCAATACAAGCACAAATAAATCTAGAGCAGGAGCGTATTGACACAGCATACACACGCATTGAGCCTGCTATTGCAGAACAAAATAGTATTATCAGCAATGCAAGAACAGACGATGCAACCCGTACCGAACCCTACGAAGAACAACTTACAAATATACAAGCAGAAGTATTACGTCTCGAAGCAAGTGCCAAAGAGTACGAGGCTACAATTAGTACACTAAGTGCAGACACAAGTGCTGTAGATCCGCTGCTAAAAAGCATCAGCGATTTACAAGCAGAGATTATCAGAGTTACCAATCAACTACAAAGCGGCGAGCGTGATCAAGTACGTGCAGGACAAACAATTATAGGAGTTGAACCTGATGGCGCATTTGGCGGGAACACACGTAAAGCACTAGTGGCATGGACAGAAGCTCAACGAGCACGTATAACGCAGGTTCAGCTAGATGTGTCACAACTACGTCAAGACGCTACATTGCAAGTAGACGCAGAGCGTACACGCCTTGCAGACGTTGTTAACGACATTCGCATAACACAGATTCCTGCACTCAAAGATCGTGAAGTATCAATGTTGGGTAAGATTGATTCGGTACGCTCAACTGAGTCGCCTATTATTATAACAGCAAGAGATGAAATTGCACGTATTAGATCCGGCGCTGATGCACAAATAGTTGCTAGTCAAGAACTGATACAAAGACTACGTGATAGTTTAACAGTAGGCAAAGACGCAAGCGTACAAGAAATTATCGAACAGCAGCAACAAAAGATCATAGAAGCAAATAATACTATTGACACACTCACAGAAACCAAGTATACTTTACAAACGGAGTATAGAAAACTAGAAGCAGAAGTAGGACCAGTTAAGTATCTTGCAGAATTCATCTACGGTGAAGCAGACAAAGATATCTTAGAGCAAGCAGTAAGATGGGTAATATTAATAATAATATTTGTATTCGACCCGCTGGCCGTTCTGTTATTGATAGCCAGCCAGGCAACCTTTGAAATGAGAAGAGAAGCAAAAAATCATGCAGACAAGGAGTTGCATCGGCAACGCAATAAAGACTATGAAAGAGCAGGAGCTCAGTTAATAGTTAACAATCCAGGCTATCCGGAGAAAACACATGACAATGAAAAACTTTTTGAATCTGATAATAAATCCTCAGCCGTTAGTGATACTACGGGATCCAAACGAGGTAGTGGAACAACAGCCAACTCAAGAGGAAAAGCAAGCAACATCGATAGCAGCAGTGGAGAGACTGAAACTGCTGATAGGAACACAAGGCCTAGAACCAATGTTGATAGAGGAAGCACTCCCAATAGAATTTCAAAAGAACAGCAACAGCAGCGATCCAGAGAGCTCGAAACATTAGAAAAAAATGACATTGATTATTTAAACAGTAAGCAGTTGTGGAAACAAGATAATCCAAATGATACTATTAAGTATCATAAACAGAGATATATACAAGGTAAGGTCGACAAACTGCCTTGGATGGATGACAATGACAAAGATTAATATTATAACTACACCAGACGTTATACATAATAAATCTCTATCGTTTTTGCTAGTACAACCTAGCAGTAATGTCCGTGATCAGTTTCAAAACTTACTAGAAAAGTTTGATCAACCACTCAACATATATCTTTATGATCCACAAACTGATGAAGAAAGAACATATGATTGGTTGCTTAACGTAACAAAGTTTGTTGATTATACAATATTAGACATCGACAATTTAGATAGCATAGAACGAAACTTGGCTAGTTATATTGTTAGTTTGCCTAACACTTTTTACTTGACAAACGACGAATTTACACCTTATAATATACTTAGTGTAAACAGAATATACAACTTAGACTGGTTGTACGAAAAACTCAAAGAGGATTAAATGAGTAAAAACAAACATGATGAAAAAAATGCCATTGTACCAGGCATGCGAGTTGAAGTCCGCGGCGGTGACATAGCCAAGGCAATGCGTAGATTTAAAAAGAAAATTGCAGAAGATGGAATGCTGCAAGAACTTAGAGCACGTGAGTTCTTCCAATCTAAAGGCACCAAACGCCGTTTAGAAAAACAAGCTGCTATCCGTCGTTTTAAAAAACAACGACTCAAAGACAAAGATAACTGGTAAAAGGAATATAGGATGCGCATCGACCAAGATGTCAAACTAGACTACAAGGATGTACTTATTCGTCCTAAACGTAGCACATTAAGCAGTCGCAAACAAGTGCAACTGGAGCGTAGTTTTAAATTTCGTAACTACCAACCAGACTTTCCGGATAATATTAAGCACGAACATTATCGTGGTGTACCTATTATGGCAAGTAACATGGATGGTGTTGGCACATTTGAAATGGCAGACAAACTTGCCGAAGGCGACATCTTTACTTGCCTAGTTAAGACTTACTCAGTAGAAGCACTTGTAGAATACTTTAACAGCAACATACCAGAGCGTACTAACAATGTTGCTATGAGTATTGGCACAAGTGACGACGACTTTCATAAGTTGGTTGATGTACAAGCAGAAGTATGTGATCAACTAAAATATGTATGTATGGATATTGCAAACGGATATAGTGATCACTTTGCAGCACACGTTAGGAAAGTGCGCGAGGCATTTCCAAATATTGTAATCATCGCCGGAAACGTAGTAACAGGCGAAATGACAGAGGAGTTAATTTTAAATGGTGCTGATATTGTTAAGGTGGGCATCGGTCCTGGTAGCGTTTGTACTACTCGTATCCAAACTGGTGTGGGATATCCACAGCTCAGTGCCGTTATTGAGTGCGCTGATGCCGCTCATGGCCTTGGTGGTCATATTATTGCTGACGGTGGTTGTACCTGTCCTGGCGATATTGCTAAGGCTTTTGCGGGCGGGGCCGACTTTGTGATGCTGGGTGGTATGCTTGCCGGACACGATGAAGGCGGCGGCGAAGTAATTACCAAACGCTATCAAACTAATGAACTAAGATTAAAAGATATAGCAGACCTTGGCAAAACTTGGAATAGCAGTAACCTAATTATTGAAGAAAAACAGTTTGTACAGTTCTACGGTATGAGTAGTGATGCAGCAAACACAAAACATTTTGGTGGACTTAAAGACTATCGTTCATCAGAAGGTCGTGAAGTACTTGTTCCGTATCGCGGAGAAGTAGCACGAACAATACAAGACTTGCTTGGAGGTATCCGAAGCACTTGTACATACGCAGGCGCTATGAAACTCAAGCAACTTAGCAAATGCACAACATTTGTTCGTTGTACACAACAATTTAATGCAGTGTACGCAGGCAAATGATAAATAAATTTGGATGCCATAATGGATCCATAATATTCTTGCTTATTAAAGGAGAAACAAAATGACAAGAACTATGACACTAGACCTACCTACTTTTGCTCGCTCAACTGTAGGATTTGACAGAATGCTTACTGACCTTGATAGAAAGTTTGCTAACTCTCAAAACAATTACCCACCATATAATGTAGTAGAGATCAATGACGATGAATGGATGATTTCCGTTGCCGTTGCTGGCTTTGGTATGGACAACCTTGATATTACAGTAGAGAAGAATATGCTCACTGTAGAAGGCACTGCTCCTATTGGTGGTGAAGATGTTAAGTATCTTCACAAAGGTATCGGAGGTCGCACGTTCCGTAGACAGTTCACACTAGCTGAACATGTTGAAGTAGAAAATGCAGTACTAGAACTTGGTATGCTTAATATTCACTTGGTGCGTAATGTTCCTGAAGCATTGCAGCCGAAGCATATTGATATTAAAGTAATCAACTAACACAACTGGGGGAGTGAAACACCTCCCCCAACACATAACAGGAAAATAAAATGACCGCAGATGTAAAACTTGACGAAAGAATCAGTGTCAACTTGAAAGAACCAAAAAAGTTTAAAGTTATCTTTTTAAATGATGATAGTACTCCGATGGAGTTTGTCATGGAAGTTTTAACAAACATTTACAAACACAATGAAGACAATGCTACCAAACTTACCATGCAAATTCATACAGAAGGCAGCGGCATTGTTGGAGTATATTCACATGAGATTGCAGAAATGAAAGCAACTGAAACAGTTAGTCTTTCTCGCAATCATGGATTTCAGTTACAAATTAAGATAGAGGAAGAATGAGTAAACTTAAAGAACTAACGTGGGCCAACCACCAAAAAGCAGAACGTACAAATCATGCAAGTAAATTGTTACACGGAATGGCACCAGAAGAATACCATAGATACCTTTACAATCAATATGTAATGTATGCAGTACTAGAAAGCCAAGCAAAATCGTATGGTGTACTTGAAGGCATTGAAGATATTGCAAGAGCTGATGCTATTCGTGCAGACGTTGAAGAGCTAGAAACAGCACATGGTATAGAACGCAATACTGATTTACTTTGTCAAGTAGTTGCAGACTATACAGATTATTGTATGCACATGAAAGACCGAGAAGAGTTTCTAGCACACTTGTATGTACGTCACTTTGGTGATATGTATGGTGGCCAAATGATTAAAAAGCGTAATCCAGGCAGCGGCAAGATGTATGAGTTTAATAATGTAGAAGAACTAAAAACTACAGTACGTGCTATGCTCAACGATGACATGGCAGATGAAGCAAACACTTGCTTTGAATTTGCAATGCAACTGTTTGAGGAGTTGGACAATGAGTGAAGTTTGGGATACACTAATTAAAATTCAAGACCGTTTGATGGAACGTTTTGATGCAACTGGATACGAAGTACACGAACCGGGCATGGATAGATTCAACCAACCAGGATGGATCAACCGAGTGTGGAGCAGTGACAACTATCGTCGTGCTCACGTTGATGTAGTCGATGTACGTGAAACCAAAGGCTTGTGGATGATGCATTGTTGCGTGTTTCCAAGACTGGACAACAATGGTCCTATCTTTGGGTTAGACGTTATTGCAGGCAAAAACAAGATAACAGGATTCTTCCATGACTACAGCAGAAGTATTAGTGCAGAGCATCCGATGATTGAAGCATTTGGTGATGAAGTTGCCAAACTAGAATGGCGCAAAGAACGTGAATTGCCAGAGTGGGCACAAGCTATCTTTAGTCCGCACATGGTTGCAGCAGGCAATGTTGGCAAAACAGATGAACTTGAACAGCTAGTAGAACTCAGCTTTGATAGTATCGATGCTTACTTGGACGAGATTGGCAACTTCAACAACGAAGCTGACACTGACGAAGTTAAGGCAGCACAAAATCGTTATGCACATTATCAAAAGCAAAACCCGCATACTCCTCGTACAATGGTTAGCTTGGGTCTCGACGAAGAAGATGTAAGAGTATTCGTTCAAGAATGTTTATTCCCTGATATCGAATAAATACATTACTTAGGAGTTAAAAATGCGTTATAGAGATTTTAAAATAGTAGAAGCACCAGGTGATGAAGAACCAGCTGCTAATATGGCAGGCCTTGATGTCCAACCTATTGTATCAGGTGAGCTTGAAAAATTGCAAACAGATATTGCCGCAAGAGTTCAAAAAACTGAAGATCCTGCATTACTTCATAGAATTGAATCATTATTAAGAAAAAGTAACATCGGTGGTATTGCCCAAAAAGCATTTACAAAAGATACCGATGCAGCTAAGTTTATTAATCGTCTGTCAGAAATCATCGTTGCATTAGAAGTTCCTGTTTCTGATAAGGTGGCGTTCTTAAGAGAGTTTGGCCGTAGTAACATGATTAAAGCCGAAGAACTGTTTGATAACTCTGGACAATCTAAGTCAATGGACTCTTGGTTCGAAGGCAGTGAAACTGCTAGAACTGTTTTTAAAATAATGATTAATGATCCATTGTTGATTGGTAAAAACGCTGGCGAAGCTGGCCCTGGAGAAGTTGCTATTGCATCGTTTCACAGAGATGTTGTAGTAGGAACTGATCCAAGTGCAAGTTATGATTTAAAATACGGCAACGATCTTGTGGAAATTAAAACCAAAGCAAGTGAAGCAGGCTCAAAATCCAGTGGCGGTGGCGGGCGTTGGACTGCAATGAATGATTATCCATTAACAACATATGCAGCTAGTGGCGAAAGTGTATTGGATCCAAAACTATTACCTCCGTCTGTATCGATGATGCCGGGTGGCCGCTCAGTTCCATTTATTGGATCGATATTAAATGACCCACAGTATTTAAAAAATCCTGATGCTCCGTTAAATGACGTTCAGCAAAAACAAATATTTGAAAAGTTATTGCAGATTGCGTATGTTAATGCAGATGCAAATACTATTCGCACCTCAGCAAAAAACTATCCAGATCATACTCTTCAAGATATTGCTTATTCTGCATTTGAGAGTTACAAAGCAAAACAAAAGTTTACTAGCATGATGCTGATGAAATCATCAAAAGATAATATTTCATCAATGCACTTTACAGATCTTAGTAAAGCAATTAATGCATTTAAATTAGGCGGATTATACTTATCTGGTCAACAACGCGGAATGAGTATGCAAGCTACATTATTATGAAACATATAGCTTGCATAATTCTATTACTATTATTACCAACATTAGCAAGTGCTGATTTAGTACATGAATTCAAATCGCCAGCATTTAGTGGGAATGGATACAGTGCCCATATGCTAAGTCAAGAACAGCTCACATTTAATCGACGTAAGGACATTGATGATAAGGCGCAGCGTGAAGCTGATCGTTTAGAGCGTGAGCTAGAAAACACAGTTCTCAACAAGTTTATACGTAATCTTGAGTCACGTATATATGCAACACTCTCTAAGCAAATGGTGGACAATATGTTTGCAGCATGTGGAGAAGAAGATCAACCAGCATGTGCTAACACTGGCACAACTGAAGTTGAAGGTGCTACGATTACATGGACCAAAGATGAAACTGATGGTAGTATCACACTTGTTATAGACGGCCCAGATGGCTATACAGAGATTACTATTCCAGGCGCTGGGGAGTTTAACTTTTGAAGTATCTATCTTTCATAGCAGTATTATTCCTTGCTGGATGTGCAAGCATGGGTCAAGTTCCTAAAACGCTACAACAACCAGCAAAACTACAACCCAATCCAATGGTAGAAGAACTAAATGATCTAAAGCCATTAAATGGTCCAGTGATGACAGTAGGATTATATAGTTTTACTGACAAAACCGGGCAGCGTAAACCAGCAGAAAATGTTGCTAACCTATCAAGTGCTGTGACACAAGGTGCTGAGGTATGGGTAATAGATGCACTATTACAAGCAGGTGAAGGTACTTGGTTTGAAGTAGTAGAACGTTCGGGCATGGACAATATAATCCGTGAAAGACAGCTGATACGCAACACTAGAGAAAACTACGAAAAAGAAAATGCAACTCCTCTAGCACCAATGAAGTTTGCAGGCATACTTATCGAAGGTGGCATTGTAGGATATGATAGTAATGTGGCCACAGGCGGCAATGGTGCTATGTATTTGGGCATCGGCGCTGCAACAGAATACAGAATTGATACAGTTACAGTAGCAATGCGTTTGGTCAGTGTTAGCACAGGTAGAGTGTTAGTAAGTGTAGCAGCAGAAAAATCAATAGCAAGTTATAGACAAGGTGCTAATGCATTTAAGTTCTTAGAGTTAGGCACAGAAGTTTTAGAGATTGAAACAGGATATAGTGTTAACGAACCAACCAACTATGCAGTTCGTGAAGCTATTGAAGCAGCAGTAATAGAATTAATCTATCAAGGTGCAGATCAAGACTTATGGCAATTTAAAGAATGATTATAGCGTTTTATTTTTGCTAGTAATGTTTCTCGTTTAATACCCAATAGTCGAGCAGCATGTGTACGATTTCCGTTAGCTTCAGTTAGTGCCTTTGAAATCTTATCTATTACAAAGTCATCTACCTCATTGTGCAAACAATATTCAGTTTGATCATTGTTCGTTTTAGCTCCTACTTCGCCCCAAAGTTCATCAAATGTTTCCCAAAAGGCCTGCTGTTCTTTGTGTGTTTGTTCTGCTTTTTTAAGTGCTTTCATGATTAATCTTAATTCCATTATGTATGCCTTTTACTGTAAATATATTTACACTAAATATAAGTGTATTTATAGAAGTGAGGGATTATATAAATACAGGTAGAAGATATTATTTCCTTCTGAGGGGCATATATGAAAATATATTCAATATTATTGGCTATGGCATTAAGCATCACGGTGTTTTCAGTACAAGCTAACGAGATATACATAACACAAATCGGTGACACACTGGATTTAGACATAACACAGGACGGTCTTGACAACGAGTTTGGTGACAGCACTACTGATGCTGGACTCTATGGCGACAACATGGTGTTTAGTATTACACAAACTGGAGACTATAACACCATAGACGCTATTATTGCAGGCGACAGCTACACAGGAACTTGGCAGTTTACTGGCAACAGCAACAATGTCGACTTACTTTGTAATAGTTCTGCTACTACAGGCGGCGGCAACTGTGATAATGTACAACTTGATATCACTACAACAGGTGACTCAAATACGTTTGACTTCAAAATAGGTGAAACCAACGATGCTGGTAATGCTACTATAACATTTACTGTTGATGGCGATGGCAACCTAGTTGATATGGACTTGGATGGTACTGATGCTAACATCACTGTCACAATAGATAACAGTGCAAATACAGCTATCGCAGGACAAACTATTACAAGTGCTACTGATTCAACACTAACTGCTAACTCACCGGGCAATATTATTGACTTATCCATAAGTGGCGATGGCGACAGCTTAGGACACACTGTGACACTAGATATCACCGGAGGAGCAAATATCTATACGATTACACAAAGTGGCATCTATGACAACTTAGTAGATATTACTTCAACTGGGGACGGAAACACAGTTGATATTACGCAATCCGACTAAACTTTTATGTATAATATTCTTTGCGCTGGCATTTGCAGATATGGCCAATGCAGTTCCTATTGGCGAGATTGCCGAATCTAAAGGCTCGAGTACAATCAAGCGAGACAAAGAAGCATACACAGGCGAAGTAGGGCTTGGATTACAAATGAACGATAATGTTGTAACAGGCAAAGGCAGACTAAGATTAGACTTTATAGACGATACTAGAGTCGATGTAACAGAAAACTCACGTATGACTATTGATGAATTTATATATGATCCTAACACTCAACAAGGTGCATTGTCAATGAAAGCAACACTAGGTGCAGTGAGATATGCTAGTGGACAAATAGCAAAAAATAGTAGACAAAGAGTAAACATACGCACACCAAGTGCAACCATCAACGTGCGTGGCACAGACTTTATGATGATTGTAGACGAGATCGGCGGCAGTATGGTCACACTATTGCCCAGTTGTGATATGAGTGGTGCTTGTGTAATAGGTGAGATTGAAGTAGAATCAGATGCTGGCACAGTTATAATGAATCAAGCATATCAAACTACCGTTGTAGCACATGCCGGAGCAACACCAGCTAGACCAGTAATACTAGATCTCCCAGAAGATATGCTGAACTCAATGTTGATTGTTCGTAACGTAAGTCCGTATACAGAGGAAATAGAAAAACAGTATCCAGTCACTAACTTACTAGATATTGACTTCTTAAAGTTTGATGAACTTGATAAAGATCCACTTATTGAAAGTATCAAAAATATATGGGTCACAGATTTAGACAACACCACATACTTAGATGAAGAGTTTTATGATGCAATGGCAAGACAGCTTGCTGAAATATTAGCACAATGGTTTGATGAACTTACTATACAAAATGCAGCATTTTTTGAAGAAAAGTTTTTTGGGTTAGACCCAGAAACAAATATTTTTTATGATGAAGAATATCCATACTATCTGTTAAGCAGAGCAGAAGGTGACCTACACTTTTTTCGCCTAAGGTTGGGCCAGGGTTATAGTTATAGTGTGGATATGGAACAAGGAGGATTTTATACTTATGGATATTTGGTGGGCGTCGGCGGCGACAACACTATTACTATTAATCAACACGACTACTAGTAATGCAAATGAAATATATATTAACCAAGCAGGTGACAATCTTGAAATGATGGTTGGACAAGCTGGCGAGGACAACTATTTCCAGTATTGTACAAACGGCAATGATTCAAATTGTAAAGATGTAGATGGCAACGCACACGGTCGGGCAGACGGATTCACTAGTGACAATGCTATAGTGAATAGTAGTACACTCGGTGATGACAATAAGGTTGTTGTAGCACACGCTACTGGGCAAGGTAATAACAACATCAATGAAACAAACATTGGAATCATAGGTGATCGCAACAAAGTACAAAACTTCTTTTCAAACTCTAGTAGTGGAAGTCACAATTTTAGCAACCAAGATTGGGGCGGCACTAAAGAAACCAACATTCTAATTACAGGTGATGATAATACTGTAAAGGTTGACAGCGACAGTTATGGAGAAGCTTTCTCTGAGATTGAAGTAACTGGTGATGATAACACTGTAGACGTATGGCAAAGGTCAATGAATAATAGTGTTTCAATAGACGTAACCAATGCAGGCGGTCCTAATACGGTCACTGTGCATCAACTTGGTAGTAGTTACCAAGACACAGGATTAAACACATACAGTCTTACACAATATTGCACAAATGCAAATGGTTGCGCAGTAAATCTAACACAATATTGAGGATACACAATGCTATACGTACATTTTCAGGAGACAACACAAGCACACAGATAAATGCTGGACTTAACTGGAAGTTCTAAAATAAATACTGTTAGCAAGAGGGTATATTGCTAGAAGGTAGGGCAAATGATCGATCCATTCACAGCCGTTGCGGCAGCAACTACGGCGTTTAATACCGTTAAGAAATTCGTACACGCAGGACAAGATTTTGAAAACTGTATGGGACAAATGGGCAAATGGTACACTAATGTATCTGATTTCCGTAAAGGTCAGCAGATGCAAAAGAATCCTCCAATATTTAGAAAACTACTAGCCTCAGGCTCAGTCGAAGAAGAAGCACTCAATTTACTAATCCACGATAAGAAGGTTAGAGAAATGGAGAAAGAATTACAAGAAATGCTTAACGCTCGGTTTGGTTATAAAACCTGGGATGAACTTAAACAACTTCAGCGTAAGATCCGCGCAGACCGACAGAAGCAGATATACGATGCTGCCGAACGTAGGCAATCGTTTATAAACAATTTTATGCTTGTTCTATTACTAGGAGCAATGATTTGCACAGTAGCAGGAATATTTTATTTTATAGCATTAGCAAAAGGAATGCTTTAAATGATACACGCATTTATACTGATAGTACTAATAGCAGACGTACAAGAGCCTGCACCTATGTACTTTTACAGCATTGATGTGTGTCAATACTATGCTAAACGTATTGTTCGGCAGTACGGAAATTATGGACATAGTTCACAAGTACCTAAAGAACACAGAGTCACGGCATATTGTAAACCTAAGAAAGTCAACCCACAAACTACTGTAGTTTATGATAGGTAAATATTGTTATGAAATGGATAAGCGAATGGTTGTTCAAAGAACATATAGAAAATATAGTGGAGGAAAAGTTTCAGGAGAAATTACTTGAAACCTACCTTCACCAGCGCCAACAAGAACACAAAGCAAGAATTGCCCGAATCAGAGAAACCCTTGATAATAAAACATCAAGGGTTTCAAAAGAAGAACAACCCAAACTACAATCCAGTAGTAGAGTACGAACGGGGAGTGAAGAACCCAAACTATCGACCCCGTCCGATCAAGCCGCAATAAAAAAACAGCAAGAGCTGGCTGCAATGAAAGCAAAACTGTTAGGAAAGAAAAAATGATGCGTAAAGTTTTATTTTCGCCCGTATGGAGTGTATTACTACTAGGATTACTAGCATGGGTGTATAATATAAATCCGCCTTTCTTAGAAAGTATAAAACTAAGATATTTCGATACACTTATTGTCAATCAACAACCTGTTGAAAACAACATTTACACAGTAAACATCGATGAACCGAGTTTAGAGGCATACGGACAATGGCCGTGGCCGAGAGGTGATTATGCTGCCCTTATAGAGGATTTGTATGCCAGAGGCGCTGGACTTGTGGTGTTTAATGTGTTGATGTCGGAAACAGACAGGTCGGGCGAAGATGCATTACTAGCAGAGACAATGCAGCAACTACCTGTGATTGTAACAATACTTGGTGCAGAGGAGAACAAAAATGAAGCGATCAATCCTGGTGCTACTATTATTAACAGCGATTATATTGGCACCATTCCTAGTGTTCCTGGTATTATTGCTAATGTTCCTGATGTGGAATTCAACGCAGTAGGCAATGGTATCACCAACAGTTGGCCGGAAGTAGACGGCGTAACAAGACGCATACCTTTGGTGGTAGAATCAAGCGGAACACTGTATCCAAATGTCACAATGGAAGTGTTGCGAGTAATAGCAGGCGATCCCTCGTTTCAAATAAAACTAAGCCCGATGGGCATAGACAAACTACGCATACCACAGTTTGGCGTACTACAAACATCGCCTACAGGTGAAGTATGGATAGACTGGAGTCAACGCAGCAAAAGCGTAAGCGCAGTAGACTTACCAGATGACTTTGAAGGTGCTATAGTGTTTGTAGGACCAACAGCAGCAGGGCTTACACAGCCACTTGCAACAGCCGCAGGCAGTGTATTTCCACACGAAGTACAAGCAACAATGCTAGGAACAGTATTTAACGAATCAAATATATCAAGACACCCAGACGCAGAACAGTGGGCAGAACTAGTAGCTCTAGTTGTAGCCGGCTTACTGTTAATCGGCCTCGCCCGTTGGACATACGTAGGTATAGCCTTCTTTGTGTTGTCCGTGGGTGGAGGTGTTTATTTTAGCTACTATATGTTTGCTACACAAAACCTGTTGATTGATGGATTTATACCAGCAGCGTTTTTATTGTTGGTAGGTGTCAAGCGTTATGTAATCAAGTTTGTAGATGAGTTTTTACAAAAGAACGCAATCAAGAAACAGTTTGCTGGCTATGCTTCACCTACAGTGGTCAAACTACTACAGGAAAATCCAGACCTTATTAAGAAAGGTTCTAAGAAAGAAGTGAGTATTGTGTTCTCAGACCTGCGTGGCTTTACACCATTAGGTGAGAGCTTTGGCGATGACGTACAAGGACTTACTAAAATAATGAATGGCTACATGGATGCTATTACAGAACCAGTGTTAGAGTCAGATGGAATGATTATTAAGTACATAGGCGATGCTAGTATGCACATACACAATGCACCTATAGATGACAAACATCACGCTAAGACCGCCGTACAATGCGGCTTAGACATGCTTAAAGCAGTGGAGAAGTTTAATGAAGATATTATCATACCTCAAGGAAGACCTGCCGTTGGCATGGGGGCTGGCATCAATACTGGACTGGGATACCTGGGAGAGATGGGCAGTACGAAACGGCACAGCTACGATGTGCTTGGAGATGCAGTCAGTACGGCTGCACGAATTGAGAGCAAATGTAAGGAATACGGATGCTTGTTGCTTGTTGGAGGAGCTACCGTTGAACAATGCAAAGACGATTTCTTCTTCCTCAAAATAGATGACTTGGCTGTTAAAGGTAAAACAGTTGGTATTAGTATCTACACAGTGTTAGATGATGTTAGACCTGCGTGGAAAACTGCTAAAAAACACCACGATCAAATGCACGAATTATATCGTCAGCAAATGTTTGAAGAAGCAGCAGCACAATGTAAACTTATTCGCCGCAACTTTGACGGGCGCCTAGAAGGTTATTATGATATGTGGATTGAACGCTGTGAATATATGATGACACAAGACTTGCCTTCAGATTGGAATGGCGTTCACATTGCAACAAGTAAATAATGTATGTTAAACTATATTAGAAACTTATTCAATACCAATACAGAATACACAGGCCAAGACATCGAAGACATCAATGTTATATGGCTTCACGGTGCCAATCAAACCAGTTTAAGTTTTGAATATTTAAGAACTAAAACACAGTTTAAAAAAGAAATACTTGTGAACTACAGCAGTATGAATCGCTTCTATGACAACATGGATATGATTACAGAGCAATGTCAAAACAAAGGACCGCACTTTGTTATAGGACACAGTTTGGGTGGATTGTATGCTCTACATCTAACAAAGTATTTGCGTGTAGTAGGCGGAGTTAGTATCAGCACACCATTTCGAGGCAGCAGTACAGCAGATTGGGCAAAGTATATTGTTCCAAGTTATCCGTTGTTTAAGGATATCGGCCGCAAAGCAGATCCTATAAAAGAAGCAAATGAAATAGAGTTAGATATTCCGTGGACACAGATAGTGAGTACAAGCGGCAGTGTACCCTATCACAATGGTCCTAACGATGGAGTTGTTACTCTAGCAAGTATGACACACAGAACAGACATGGAACTAGTGGAAGTTCCGCATACACATTATGAAACTATGGTGTCCGATCAAGTTGCTGAGATTGTTACTGATCGTTACTCTCATGCTTTAACAGTAGAGCATTAACTTCGTCTGTTTTGATTAGCCAACCGCTGTTGTTTACAATAAACACATCACCGGGTTGATACAACGGGTGATCTTTATTTCCAGGCTTGCCTTGTCTATCTAATCCCATTACTTCTCCAGGCCAGTCACCCTCAATCTTAAAGTTATTGCCTGCTTGCATTATATTATAATCCATCCACATCATTTACCATACTCCTCATTTTTCTAATACCTTATCTGCATATTTTAACGCAAAGAATGTGTGATCCTTGCCTTCGTCGATCTCTACATATATTTTAGAAGTACAATATATATCGCCAGGCAGGTGAGTGCTACTGCTACGAACATAGTTTAAGTTAAATCCATCTTGATTGCATTGTTCAAACAGCTCATCGCCTAGTTCTCTGCGTACCCAAATGTGTTCCATATGCGAATCTGCATGTGTCCATTTGTATTCACACGATCCTAAATAATACTTCATAAAAATATTTATTTTTTAGGTGCAGGCTTTCCTGTAGAATTGAATGTTTCGCTGCGGCTTTGATATTTTACAACTGCTTCATCTAAGAACGCTTGCTGTTCTGGATTAAGCGCACCTCTATGTTCTAACACCATACTAAGTTTACTATTAAGTCTAATCATGTCATTGTCTAACATACGCACACGATCAACAAGGCGTATTAGTGTACCCATGCTTTGTCCGATAACAGGATCAATAGTTTCTGTTACCCACTTCCAGATAAAAAATATAAAATATCCCATGCCAAACGCAGCAATGACCGGAAAGCCAAAGTCTTTGATTGCATTTGCAATATCAATATCCATTAATCTCTCCGTGCATCATCTTTGCCCTCATTAGCAGCTATTCTATCAATGTTAGGCTTAACTCCAAGTGCATAACTCAGCAGTGCATCTATCTTAACCAAATCGTTGTTCATAGTTTGCACACGGTTATCCAGCGAGCCAATAATACCGTTGAGTGTTTTTACACTGTCTTCAACGCCGCCTAAGATAAATTTAAGTGTTAGGAAAACAAAGTAGCCAGCAGCTAATGCTCCTGCAATAGGAAAGCCTACTTCGCTTGCCAATGTTAGAAAGTCCATAAAAACGCCCTCACGCTTTGCTATACTTGTATTTATAAAAAACCCGCCGGTGTATACACAGGCAGGATACGTTCGGCGTCTAAAACCTTTAGAATAGTGAGAATATCGTCATATGATAGCACCATAATAGCTCCTTTGTGAAATCCGGATACTGTAATATTGTGCGTTTTGTGTTCTTCTAGTATATAGTTGCCTACGTTAGTTGGTGAAGATAACACATTGCTATCTTTGTATTGTGTATCGTTTACAAGCATATGACGCCATACTGTAACGCCATTACTTCCTACATACTCAGCATCTCGTTGATTGACTTTCACTTCAAACAGTTCGTAAAGAATAAACTCAGCTGGTTCACATCCTTTGGCCATTGGTCCATTTTCTAAAAACCAAGTATGAAATGCCAATGGCCCACCCAAGTAATTGATCAACTGTTTTGCTACATCTGTTTTAAAAATATACGGTGTAACATTGGCACGAAGTTTTAAACTGCGTCCGGGATAGATCAAGTCAAGTGTTTTGCAACATTTTTCTGTCCATACATCCTGAAAAGGTGTTGGCCAGTTACCGTGTGGTCTTGAACTTTTAATATCTGCAATATTACAAGGTTTAAAGAAAAAGTTTTTACTATCTAATATCAAATAATCAGTTGTTTCGATATAGTCGGCAACAAGTATTTTTAACATTTGTTGTGATATCCAACCATGATCGAGATCTTCTATATCAAAGTCTTTTACAAATCTAGTAGGCCAAAACTTACTAGCTGGATGTTCTATTACATCAAACCTGTATAGTAGTTTTCTTTTGAGTTTGTTAAGCCACCTACTCCATTTTTTATATTCTGTATCAACACCGTTGTACACAATCATTATCTTACACGGTTCTAAATAAAACTTTATGCTGCGACACAGCATTTCAAACTTCCATCTATCACGTTCGCAAGTAACTATTAATAAAGTACGATTCACGGTTGACATTCTTTCTAACTTGTAGTATATTTAACTAAAGGCAACTAGGAGGAATCAAAGAATGGCAACCACCGAAGAAAAAACTGAACTAGTGGAAACACTCAAAGGTCCACGCTACTACAAAATCCAACTTTGGGGATACGGCGGCGAAAGTGCATACTTTAACGTAAACAAAGATGTACATGATTTTTGGCAACCTATCTGTGAAGAACACGGTGACAGCGATCTTGTAAACTATATGATCAATGACGATCCAGAAGATTATGATTTTGAAAATATCAAAGTAGTGCCAGCTGAAGCAGACTTCTTAACTGAAAACGGTTACAAGTACCAGTGGTATGAAGGTCCTGACGAGATTGTACATCAGTACGGTGTAGAGCATGGCAGTGCTAGAGTAAACATTGAAGAAGTTAGTAGCGATGATTACAATGCAGATGTAGTTGCTGAAGTTGTTGATGGTGAAAATCTACAAGAATACTTAGACAGTGTTATGGAAGCCAACGACTATGAGATTGAACTAGTTGAGTCTGACGAAGATTTTGGTGAAGAAGGCGATTACACGCTACACATGATGAGCAGTGAAAAAGGCACATTCTTTGAAGGACGTTTTGAAACCATTGGAGAGTTTGATCCTAAGAAACTAAAAGTAATCATCACTGAATATCCAAATGGCGAAGACACTGTTACTAGTATTTTGTACAACGATGTCGACGTTGAAAACGATGGTGGCGATACTAATGGAAAAGGTTACTATGCAGCAGTTTGGAGTAATATAAATGAATGATTTTGAAAAGCCAGCAAAGATTGACTGGAGTCTACACGCTACTATCAATCAACCCTATCGCACACATTCTTTGTTATGGGAACAAATTGATGCAATGGCAATCATTGAAACCCAAGATGAACTAGAAAAGTCTATTCAACAAATGGATGAGTTTACAACTGCAAGTGAGATGTTGTCTGCCATTGGAGTAAATACAAATGGTAAATAGAGAGTATAAAGTTGAAGACATTTTTGAGGATATCGAAAATGACCCAGACAATGTATTAATGAATATCCCACCTGAAATTGCCGAACGGATGGGATGGAACCCAGGAGACACATTGAAAATAATAGTAGAAAAAGGCGTCATAAGCATTACTAAGGTAGATAATGGCGAAGAGTGATGACACAATAGAAGTAGAAGGTAGTATTATAGATGTGCTACCAAACCAGATGTTTAAAGTAGAACTTGAAAATGGACATATTGTAACTTGTTATACAGGCGGAAAAATGCGCCGCTTTAGAATTAGAATAGTACTAGGCGACAAGGTGAAGATTGAAATGACACCTTACGACTTGGACAAAGGCCGCATTACATTTAGACTCTAAGGTTGACAACTGGCTTGTGATGTGTTATATTATATATAAGTTAACAAACTTAGGGCAATATTATGATAACAGTAACAGGCGGCAAACCCAAGCAACGTAGATATGTAGAGAGTATGGTACAGTTTTGTATCGATACTCTAATGCCACGTATGCGTACACTAGAAATAGAAGTAAAACTATGCTCACCAAAAGGTGCCATGGGGTATTGTCTAGAACTTGACAACAACAGAGAGTTTGAGATTGAAGTTGATCGCACACTGTCTTATCGTAAGATGCTGGAAACTGTAGCACACGAAATGGTGCATGTAAAACAGTATGCAAGACGTGAATTGCATCCTTCCAAGCACACTTGGTGCGGCAAAACATACAATCCTACAAAAACCAGCTACTGGGATCTTCCTTGGGAGATCGAAGCACACGGACGAGAAACTGGATTGTTTGTACGCTGGGCAGAAAAAGAACGTGTTGCCCACTTAAAATGGACACAAACCGGTTGACATAGCCGTACAACTATGTTATATTAATTACACAAGCAAAGAGCATGGTGCTCCGAGCAACCTTATAGTAAGATGGAAAACAAAATGGCTAAACGGCTTACACGTAAACTCACTGACGTAATTGAAGAAGTGAAACTAACGCTCGCAACAGAGCATAATATTTCTCAGAATGATTTAGATGCATACCGTGCAAGAGTAGACGGTAATGGACACAAGTTTCCTATCGGAGGCATGATGTTGCCAATTAACTTGTTGTGGATTGACTATGAAGTACAACGTGATGTTATCCTCAAACATATTATCAGCATTGTTAAGCGTTATGACCCACGGTTGTGTTCGCCTGCAAGTGCTTGCACAGACGTGTTTGATATGGACAATCAACGTTCGCCTATTATGACGTTTGACGGCCAGCATCGTACTATTGCTACAGCATTGCTTGGCTTTGACACTGTTCCGTGTATTATAGTTGAAACAGGAGATATCCAGTTTCCTAGTTATGCGTTTGAAGAGTGCAATATGAGCACACAAAAACTAGGGCCACAGGACATTCACCGCAATCGCTTGACACGCTACAAATTAGGTAGCCGTGAACAAAAGAACGTAATTGCTCGCACACTGCAAAACCAGTTTGATGCAAACATGATTGATCTTGAAGACAAAGGCACACGCAAGTCGCCAAATATGCGAGGTGACTACGATTACTTCTTTAGTCACTTTAAGTATGCCGAAAAAGCAATCGAAGCAGACAACAGTGGTAACTTGATTGGCGAAATTTTAGCTGCAATTGTAACAACGTTTCCTCTACAAGAAGAAGTTGATCAAGGTGTATTCATTGGCTTGTATGAACTGGCCCGTTTAGACCAAAATCATCAAGAGCTGCCAGAAAACTGGATGCATGATGTATTGCGTAGGGTTAAGAAATCGTTCAACAGCAGTGCAATTGTACACAGCAAAGCCAAGCGCCAATGGGAACATGTTAATCCTGGTGCAACTTGGAGTGCTCCAAGTGCTATGAGTAACTTCTTGCGTGAAACATACATTATGAACGGTGGCACAATCAACTTACCATTCCACGGAGAGGGTGCTAAGATGCAAGTTGCTACTAATCCAGTACCAGGACTATTTCCAATGCGTGAGGCAGCATAATGCTACGTGAAAACTTGCAAAACTTTAACGCACCTGTTTACACAAAAACAAAGCGTAGCACAGAATCATATGCGGCAACAGCCGCATATGTTACAGCAAACTTAGAACGTTTAGTAGAACTTTATCGTAATACAAAAAACGACGAACAAACATACCGTTTGATCCGAGATGATATCGACAACGCACTACGCCGCTATCATCAGTACTGCATCAAAGAAAACATTGGTGCTCACTACATCGAACGCGGACTTGAAGGCAACGGTATTTTTGAACATATGATTCCTGCTAGTCGCATACGTGATTTGCTTATTGCAAAGGTTGTTACACCTAAGCAAGCGTGTAATATGCCAACTTGTCGTTTGAGCAAAGAGCGTGATGATAAACTGCGTGAAGCTGGATGGGCAAGTAAAACGCCAGACTTGTACAATTTTTGGAAACGCTACGAATATAGTTTTGATATTACAGATGTATTTGAAACATACGATGGCGCCGAAGTTGATACAAATATGACATTAGAAGACCACTTTGCAAAATTTATAGGTTGACAACGGTGTGTCTGTATGTTATATTAGTGTATAGGCACAAACACACACGAGGCACACCATGACTACTTATACTTACTGCGACGATATCTTTTCTGATCTTCACAAGGATGTTTACGGCATGCGTCCACGTGCAGGCGGCATGCTTGCAGAGTGGAATAGCTGGACCCCACAACAAAAACAACAGCAGTGGGATTTCCTATGCGCCCAGTTGGAAGTTAACGAAAAAGCTGAACGCAAGCATGAAGAGGAAATGCTAGTTGAGTTCCGCCACACACTTCGTAAAACTATGAACCTTTGCAGTGTTAACTGGGTAGATGCAATCCGTATTCTTGCTGATGCAGAAGAACTTGACTCAAGTGTTGAATCTGACCTTGAGCATTATCTTTGGAGACAAGAAATTGGCATTCCTAATATCCGTAAAATTATAAAAACTTTAAGGAGTGCAGGTTAATGACTAATCAACTAAATCTTAATGATGTATTTGAAAAGACATTCGATGCATCTTTTGTTAAACTGCTTGCATTTGCAGCATATCGTATCAACAAAGGATATGCAAAAGAAACACAACGGTTTAGTGAAAACACTCCTACAAAATTTAGCAACAAAGAGATTGTAAAATATTCTTTAGAATATAGTGCAAACAACGAAGCATATGTACCGAGTGACTTTATTATGCCAAAGATCATTGATGAAGATCGTGCTGCACTAACTGCGGCAGAAAAACATATGCGCCGTTATACACTGCTAGGACTTGGTGACTTAAACGACTTCCAAGCAGATATGTTTGAAGCATATTGTCAAGATAAGATTCCTGCAAATCGTATTGGACTACTTGCATATCTTCCAGCATTTGTTGAGCGTGAGCTTGAAGATAAGATGTACAAACAGCGTCTCAAGACTGAGTTTGCTGAAAGCACCGCAATCAAAGATAAAAAGATCATTGGCGAGTTAGAAATCCTCAAGCGGGTGTACAGTGTTAACTATGAAACATTCTTTTACACTGCTGGGTTCAACGGCAACTTGGTTATGTTTTCAAACAAGTTTGAATACAAAACAGGCGAAGTATTTGGATTTCGTGCCAATGTTAAGGGGCAGCAAACAGACCGCGACACTGGACTTACAGTAAACAAAATCAACTATGTTAAACTGGTAAGGATGTAACATGAGTAAATATGGACCTAAAGTTTATGCTAGTGAAGTTATCAACACCAAAGGACACTGGGCAGTAGGTACAATATGGAACACCGAAGGCAGCAAAGGTACTTACAACATCGAGATGTTGGACAAAGGGTTTACTTGTGATTGCCCTGCATATAAGAAATGCAAACACATTAAACAAATTGAAGATAACTTTGTAGGAGAAATAGCATGAACAGAGTATGGAAAAAGTTTCTAATGAAAATAGGCAAAGCTATTGCGGTTGTTGCTTATTTATTTACAGTAACACTTGGCGTTGGTATTATTGCAACATATGTAGGATATAACGGAGAAATTGCAATGGTAATCAGTGTTTTTGTAGCTATAGTTGCTCCTATTGTTGTAATGATGCTCCACGCCGAATACCAAGATTCTAAATGGCAAGTAGAGCAGGAAAATAGAGAAATGATGCGTAATATCAAAGGTGACAACTAATGGAAATGTTTTTAAATATGCAGACACTGATGCTGTTTGTTGTAGCATTGGTATTTACACTAGTAGGTTGGTACATGGGTAAACGAGCCCATGTTGAAGGAGTTGTAGAAGCTTCTATTGATAGCTTGATTGCAGATGGATACCTGAAGACCGAAGGCACAGGTGCAAACATGAAAATTCTTACTTGGCGGGAGTGGTGCAACAACAATGATTAAATTGCAAGGTAAACTACCTCGTAGAATTTATCTAGCATGTAGTGGTGGAGTTGACAGTATGGCAGCATTAGACTTTCTACGCCGCAATCATGATGTAAATGTACTACACTTTGATCATAAAACTGCACACAGTGAACAAGCAAGAGCATTTGTAGAACGCTACTGTGCTGATAATCGTATTCCGTACGAGTTTGGAGAATGCAGAGGCACTGTGCCACCGGGTCTTAGCAGAGAAGCTTGGTGGCGTGAACAGCGTTATAAATATTTTGACCTTGTAGATTGTGCGCCTATTGTTACTTGCCACCATTTAGACGATTGTGTAGAAACATGGGTAATGAGCAGCCTGAACGGCACAGGCAAATGGATCCCGTTTCGCCGTAAGAATGTTGTTCGTCCGTTCCGTTTAAATCGCAAACGTGACTTTGAACTTTGGGCAAATCTTAACAACGTGCCGTGGATTGAGGATGACAGCAACGCAGATACGTGTTATACTCGTAACTATATTAGGCATGAGATGATGCCGCACGTACTAAAAGTTAACCCAGGCATTCATAAAACTATCGCAAAAAAGGTTAAAGAAGATGAGCATCAACCACAACCCACTGTTTGACACAGCAAGAGTAGAAAAGTTATACAGTGAAAAAGATGGCGTACCAGTAAAGTATGTCTGCACCAGTGCTGCAAACCACGGCACATCTGCAATGGACATTTTTTATCGTGCTACTCCGCATCCTGAGTTTGGCAATCGTTATTTTGGATTGTATCGCAATCCTTATGCTGATGATGCAACAATTATGATTACAAATGCCGACCCTATTGAAGGTCTTGAGTTTGGAATGATTGAAGGGCCGGATGGTTGGGAATACAGTCAGCATCGACATGACTATCGTATTGTAGGCGATTGTGCTGTTGATGGTGGCCGATCATACTTTAAACGTGTAGGTGATTTAAGCGTTCCTACTAAGTTTATGAAAGTAGTAGACGGAGTGTTTGTCGATGGCTAGGAACGCTCCAAGGAAGTCTCAAGCAAAACTTTTTAAACAATGGAAGCGTTATTTAAATGATAGTAAATTAAGCCAAGACGAGATTGTTCGTCGAGCAAAAAGTTTTACTAAGAAAGGCATGAAGCCAAACGAGTAAATACAATACATAACATAACATAGGGAGTACGAATATGGCACGACATGACTATATGGGCTTTTCTGAAACGCTCGAAGAAGACGACTATGGACTAATTGTAAGCAAGGACGGAATGATAAAAGGAATATGGGTTCCGGAATCTATGGAAGGGTTAGACGAACTTCCCTTTAACCTTGCAAGTTTGTGTGAAACATACTTTGGTGTTGATCCAAACGATGATGCAAATCTAGCATCACTTCATTGAGAGGAAGATATGACACCACAAGAAATAGCTGAATACAAACAGCGTTGGATGAGTACGGGGAATAACAACCCCGTACGACTCCACAGCGATCTCGACACACAAGGCAAAACTTGGTGCCGTAGGCAACTTGAGCGACATCAATGGAGTATGACAACGTGGACCGACAACTACGAACATACATTCTATTTTGAACTAGAAGAACACGCAACTAAATTTGAACAACAATGGCCGGAGTATACAAATTGGAAGAAAACTTAACAAAAACAGAAGCAGTTGGCAGACTGATCAGCTTGGCTAAAGAAGTCGAGATCAAAGATCCTATTGACTGGGCTAAAATGAAAGTAACAGAAGAACAAGTGTTTGAAGTTATGGCAGCAAATGTTATTGACCAACTGTTTAGTATCCCTGAGGATCACAGAACAACGGTAGCAATGGCAACTATGACAAAGTTACTCGTAGAAAACTTTGTACTATCAACTAAACTAGCTGAAGAACGAGCAATAGCTGTTATCAAAGACACAACAGTTTAAATCTTGACAGTCTGGCAAAACTGTAGTAAACTAAACAAATAAACATAGAAGGATAAAAATATGCCACTAGTACCAATGGTAGTTGAACAAACATCTAAAGGCGAGCGTTCATACGACATTTACAGTCGTTTGATGAAGGACCGCATTGTTATGCTCAACGGACCAGTAGAAGATAACATGGCCAACTTGATTGTGGCTCAAATGTTGTTTCTTGAGTCAGAAAATCCTGACAAAGATATTAACTTGTACATCAACAGTCCAGGCGGAGCAGTAACAGCAGGCTTGGCTATTTACGATACTATGCAGTTTATCAAATGCGATGTGCGTACTATTGTAATGGGTCAAGCATGTAGTATGGGATCGTTTCTAGCTATGGCAGGTACAGCAGGCAAACGTGTAGTGTTGCCAGAGAGCCGTACAATGATTCACAGAGTAAGCTCAGGCACACGCGGCACAAGCGGCAGTGTACACGTACAAGAGCTACAATTTGAAGATGCGCAACGTGCATTTGAAGAGTCTAAGAAGGTTAACAGGCGCCTTACAGAGCTTTATGTACGCCATAACACTGCTGGCAAAACATATGATGAACTGTTTGAAACTATGAAGTTTGATACATTCCTTACAGCAGCAGAAGCTGTTGAGCACGGACTTGCTGATATGGTAGTATCAAATAGATGAAGTTTAGCTGTCCAGTAGATTTTCATTTACCAACACAAGAGTTGTATGATATCTATTGGAATGAGTTTGGACACAAACTCGATGACAGAACACTTTACAAAGACGACAAAAGAATAATGCCAGTGGTTACAGGATTTTTAATCACTGGCAAAGACATTGAATGGCCGGTACAATCGTTGCTGGATGCTCTTGATATTGAGCTACAAACTGCAAGACTATTTGTAACCAACCCACACCGTAAGTTACAAATACATAAAGATTGTTTAGGACAATCAAAAGAACTTCGACCATGGGCTATTAATATTCCTATTGCAAATTGCGACTTGGGTATAAACGAATGGTTTGAAGATCACAACAACGACTTTGGTACAGAGCAGTTTGCACCAGGCGGCAGTGCTATGATGCCTGAATACTTTGACAACAACTACATTGTGAGTGAGTCAATAGTGTTAAATAGCATACAACTGATCAAAACAGATGTATTTCACAGAAGCAACAACACAGGCAATGATAACCGTAGAGTTGTTTTAAGTTTAAGAGGAAAGCCCAATGTAACTTGGGCAGATATATTGGAGAAAGTAAATGTCTACAACAGAAGACGTGCAGAAGACAATAGCTGATTTAAAAGGTATTCCTACCCGTGTTGAACTAATGAGTTTATTACGCAAAGAAGTAGTTGAAGTAACTTTTTTAAAACTCAATGGCGAAGAACGTAAAATGCCATGCACACTTATTGAAAGTTTTTTACCGCCGGCAACCAAAGATGATGCAATCACACAAAAGAAAGTGCGTGAAGTATCTGACAAAGTTTGTGCAGCATGGGCAATTGAAAGCAAAGGCTTCCGTAGTTTCCGCTACGACCGGGTAACTAAGGTAGAAGTTATTGCGTACGGTAACGGCACAGAAGATGGAGCAAACTATTAATGTTAGAAACAGTTAAACTAGATTATGATTTTGATGTATTTCTAAATGCCGATTACAGTGTACACGAAGGTAGCTGTATTGCACACCAAGTACATGAGCTACAGGATGTTCACGAAGAACACGGTGGATTTCCAGACAGCTACGAACGCAGCAACACATTGATTAGACAGTTGTGGTTTGACGAAACACAAGTAGACTACAAAGAGTTTGAACGCCAGTTGGGCATTGAAGTAGTAACTGTTAGCACAGTATTACAGCCACCGGGCAACGTTATTCCTATTCACAGAGATACATTCTTCCAAATCAACAAACGTTATCCAGATGACAAACGTTTAAAAGTTCGTGCTAATATGTACTTGCAAGATTGGCGTGTTGGACATCTTATTCAGTATCAAGAACACGACAAGACGTGGCACAACAGTACACATTGGAGTGCAGGCGATGGATACATTTGGGATCACAATCATTTGCATCTAAGTGCCAACGCTGGAATGGCAGACAAATATACTCTACAAATCTCAGGATTTTTAAAATAATAGGTCGACGCTACTAGGTAGTTGTGTTATATTATATGTATAAGTTAAACAACTAAATGGTAGAGACATGGATCGTTATAAACTTGAACACTATAGTAAAAGAATTAAACAAAACAGTGCAATCAAAAACTTTTGCATTAGTAAAATTCTACAGCATGATCCAGTCATTGGATATGATGACGACCAACTAAAGTCGCTAAACTATGAAGATTTGTTAGAACTAGCAATTGCAGCAGTAAACAAGAATATTAGTATCACATTAGGCGCTGGAAAAGACTTTGACAATGGGTTTGATGCAAAGGCAGTAATTGCTCGTGTAAACAGCTACGGTAAAAGATACAGCGGCAGCGTTAAATGCAGACATAAAAAAGCATGTTATGTTATGCTGTATGAAAACTATCATGATAAATTTTACTTTTTTGCTATCCCTACAGAAGATCTTATAGAAGTTGATATTCCGTTTTATCTTAATGGACATCCTAATAAAAACAACAAGTGGTGGAAGTATGAGTGTGATACATTTGAAGAAATGTGTAAAATATCTGCTCCTAAAGAAGATAAAACAAACATATTTGAGGATTTGTTCGAATAAATAGATTGACACTACTAGATAGTTGTGCTATATTATAAATATAGACACACAAAAGGACGACATGATGAAAAACTTTTTACTCGGTACTACAATTGCAATTATAACATCAACTGCTGCGGCAGCAGACGTAGTACGAGCACGTATTACACATGTTGAACCAAGGTATGAAACTGTATATCAAAACAATCCAACTACACAATGCTATGATGTAGAAGTTCCTGTATATGGCAATACAGGCGGCGGAGCAAATGGCGGTGATGTACTAGGTGGTATGATCATCGGCGGACTGCTAGGCAAAGGCGCTACCGGAAATGACAGAGGCGCAGCGGTCGGTGCTATATTAGGTGGTGTGATTGCTGGCGATAACAACAACGGTCGCAGAGTTGTCACAGGATATCGTATAGAACGACAGTGCGAGGCAGTAAACACAAAGTCTCGAGTACGTCAAATTAAAAACTATTTCATTAGGTTTGAATGGAATGGACACCGCGGACAAGCATACACATACAACAACTACCGTGTAGGTGATCGCATTGATGCAACTGTTAGTGTAACGGCAAACTAATGAGTGATTTTAAAATAGACGAAATGCTTGAACTTTTGTACAAGATTGACAGTCGCTTAGAGGTTATTGAAAAATATCTTCACTTTGAAGACGAAGAAGTTGCAAATATCCTTGATGAAATTATGCAAGAAGAAGAAGACATCAAAAACTCTAAACCAGGTTTGGTTATTGTGAAAAATGACCAAACGGTAGTTGATTTCCCAAAGCGGGACTAAGACACTTTCGTTGATTGTTGTCTAGCCCAAAAAGAACACAGTCGCTTTGTATTAGGCTGTGTTCTTTGCACAAATCAATTTGTTTCAATCTATGTTTGTGAAAAATAAAGTCACTGCTGAACTGATTCATTAGTTCAGTGTGCAGTACCATACTTAAATGATTTAAATAAAAATGCTTGTTTGTAATACTTGCAGGACTAGCATCATTACTTTTAGTGTACACAACTCCACTACGTAGATGTCCTGTATTAAATGCTTTGCTAAAACTAAATGCAATGTGAGTAATACACGGATATCGCAAATCAATCCTACCCAAACTAACACCTGCTAAACAAGCATCAACAAATATTTTTATATTGTTTTTCTCGCAGTGGTTGAGAATGTCTTTCCATTGATTGTGCGGATTGCCAGTGGCCGCAAATGGATAACTTATAATAAGACGCGATCCGTTTGGAATATTTTTATAATCAACTATTGGTATTCCAAGATCTTTATGGTAGCTGTATTCACCTTCTAGTACAAAACATTCGTCCTTGTAAACTTCATTGAAAGCTTCTGTAACACCGGCAGTCACATATGCATTTTCAAACTCGTCTAGCCCGTTAATATAAAATGTATTATTTACTAACCATTCTCTATGGTGTTTAATAAAATGTATAGGAGATGCAAATGCATCAAACTGTACCTTTATAGTTTTGATAAAATCTGCTACTTCTGGATCACGAATTGCAATTGCTTTTGAGCTAAACATTTTTTACTACCTGGGCATTAAAAAAGTTAAAGAATCCTGTAAGTGTTAATCGTATGTTTTCGCCAGCATCCGAGTCTACTCTGTTTATACCGTGTACAACGTTCTTACCAATCAACACCAGCCTGTTGGGCTTGGGTGATACAAATGTACCCAAGCCGTATTCAATCAAGTGCTTTTGTTTTTCTGCTTGCTCAAACATTTCAAGTGTGCCTACTGTTTTGTAAGTGTCGTGTTGTTTAGTACCAGGTAGCTTACGCATTATCTGTTTGTATTCTACACTGCCACGAGGTAATACCAGTAGCGTACTATCCCAGTTTATTTGCCATTGTTTGTGTAAGTAATAACTGTAAGTAACTCCACCCATGTCAGTGTGCCAAGGATTCTTACTACCAACTGGATATCCGTGGCATCGCATTGCAATGTCTGTATATCCACTTACAAACTCTTGTGCTTGTTCGCAATTGTCTGCAAACTTTTTTATTGCTTCTACCCACGGATCGTAGTTGTCATTGAACGGTGCATCTTTTATAAAGCGTTTGCTGGCTTTGTAATTGGCACCGTCTGTTATGTGCCAATACTTGTCGTCTGCTTGGCTTTGTGTCCATTCATCACACTGTACTTGATTGTGTACTTTATCCCAATCATCCTGTGATAAAAAATCATCAACTACAAGTAGTTCGGTAGGTATGTGCATTGCTATCTTATACATATGTTTCACACTTGCCTTCTCTTGTTAAATCTAAGGTTACACAGTGCAGCCCACCATCCCAAAAGAACTTGTGTCTAAAGTTAAATGGAACCATTTCCACACCATGCTTTTTAAGTTGTGCTGCTACACCTGCATCGTATCCATTTGTAATAACCAACTCTGGTGATACACTAACAACATTGACATCAAAAATAGTTTCGTCTACGTGTCCAATCCAACTGCCCAACCATTGATTTACATTTTTTTGCATAAGAGGTTGTTTCTTACTTTGCCAAAACTGTTCAGGTACATCTTGCTTGGGTACAACTACTCTATCCCAACTTTGTAGTTCGGGAGGAATCATATCTTCTAACCAACACATCAGCAATCCGGGTTTGATAAGTGCAATCTTACCATCGGCATGTCCGCTTTCGTGCAGTTCAATCCAACGTGCATCTACATTCTTCTTGCACCAATCTAACCCTGTATTAGTTCCTCTGCCAAACTGCCTAGTTGGAGTATACGTGTTGTCGTTGTACGGTTTTGTGTGTAGTAGTGCATCACCGCACTTTAGTATGTTGGCAGCATGGTATAGTATTTTGCCTTCGTTGAACTGATATGGAGCATAGAAGTCTGGCAACGTCGGTCTTGGCATTGCATAGTAATCTCTATCTAATCCCAGCATGATATCTGCAAAATGATCACTCTCGTAATAACGGTTGGGATCGCCACCGATGGTGTTTATTACTTGATCACCATAAACAATGTGCATGTCTCTTGGGCATACCGCAGGATATCGAAAGTCACCTTTGTATTCACAGTTTGGCCTATGTACTACAACATCGTAGCTTTCCAGCATTTCAGTTAAAGCACAAAAGTCTTCTTCACTTTCTTCAAATATTCGTTGTAGTCCATTGCGAAACTCTACATCTTCTATGTGTGCAATATCAGCAGGATCATAAACCTTGCCAACTATTATTTCCTTTAAAGGATCCCATTCTGTATAAATCATACTGTATTTACACCATTCTATGCGCAGTTTTTATTAAAGTGATAAATATTCCCACATTAGGCAAGAAACTCATTGACAAGGCACAAAAAATATAGTATAACTAGTAAACAGGACGCAGACAACCACAGTGTTAAGAGACACAACTGTTAGAGCTCCTAAAGTAAAAGTTAAAAACTAAGTGGTTGACATGCACTATAAAACATGTTATATTAACTAAGTAAGCAGAGATGCGAACACGCTGTTTGACAATTTAGATAGAATATTTTAGCTTTAGGCGCAAGCCGATGATAAGCTGTAAGTAGAGCGATGTATGTACCAACATACATTGTTAAAACTCTACTTACAACTGTGCCTGCAAGTGAGAGAACCGGACTTAAATCTTGCCCTCTTAAGATAGCGGAGTAAACTCCGAGGCACAGTTGTAAGTAGAGTTAATGTTCCCCAGTAGCTCAGCGGTAGAGCAAAACGCTGTTAACGTTTTGGTCGGTGGTTCGATCCCATCCTGGGGAGCCAAATACACGGTACTAGCGTTCAACCCTCGCTAGTTAAATCGCCCAGAGTTCAGGGTAGAGCCTAACACATTAGCAAGAAGATCAACACGGCAGGCTCATTGCGTAGTACCGGTGCTTCTTGCTGTAGAATACGGACAGTTGGCCGAGCGGCCGAAGGCACCGGATTACTAATCCGGCGAACCGAAAGGTTCCGTGGGTTCGAATCCCACACTGTCTGCCAACCAACACGGGTCCTTAGCTCAATTGGTTAGAGCTTTCCGCTCATAACGGAACGGTTCCGAGTTCGAGTCTCGGAGGACCCACCAAGCGGGTATAGTATAATGGTATTATCACAGATTTCCAATCTGAGGACAGGAGTTCGATTCTCCTTACCCGCTCCAAATAACGCTCCTATAGCTCAGCTGGTAGAGCAACTGATTTGTAATCAGTAGGTCCGCGGTTCGAGTCCGTGTGGGAGCACCAGTTAGCCCTGGTGGTGGAATGGTAGACACGCAGGTTTTAGGTACCTGTGCTTTACGGCGTGAGAGTTCGAGTCTCTCCCAGGGCACCAAGTTAAAGGGTTTTGTTCCCCTTGTAAAATAATTGAGCAAATGGTGTCCAGGAGATTGGCCGTCCTAAGTAGGACGCAAAACTGCTTCTTAATTTACGGAGTATGGCGCAGTCTGGTAGCGCATCTGCTTTGGGAGCAGAGGGTCCAAGGTTCGAATCCTTGTACTCCGACCAATAGCCAAGATGCGACTTGTGATGCCGTGTGCAGTGCAAGCGCAGGCAGTGACCCGAACCCAAAAAGGTGAGGTTGATAGCTGCCACTTTATCCTGCCCATACTATGTCAATGCGGGTTTGCCTACAGTAACAGACACTACAGGCGTCATGTCAACTACTGCGGTGAGGTTCGACTCCTCGATTGACACCATATACGGTCCCTTCGTCTATCGGTTAGGACATCTGGTTTTCAACCAGGAAAGAGGGGTTCAATTCCCCTAGGGACTACCAGGTCTGCTAGTATATCGGTTTAGTATACTGGCCTGTCACGCCAGAGAGACGGGTTCAATTCCCGTGCAGACCGCCAGAATAATAGAAGAGTGCCGCTGTTGGCCCGTGGCGGTCTTCTATTTTGAAACTATAAATCCTATAACAAAATCTTCAGTGGAAGCCTGAGATAATGGCCTTTTGCCCGTTGATAAACGTTATAGGGGTCGACGCACAGTTTCCACTCTGTGTAGGCTAACGGGCTGCCAATTAAAATATTCTATCTAGATTGTCAAACAGTAACACTAGTAGGGGTGAAGTGTTACGGTAGCACGTGGGATTCCAAATCCTTAAGCCTGGGTTCGACTCCTAGCACCCTTGCCAACCTAGGAAGCGTGGCCGAGTGGTCGAAGGCGCTAGTCTTGAAAACTAGAGTACGGCAACGTACCGTGGGTTCGAATCCCACCGCTTCCGCCAAAACAAGTTGATAAGTATTTTTATGAATATTACAAAGAGGTAAAAATGTTTACAAATGAGTTTGAGCACGACCTAACAACTATTACTGTAATGGACGAAACTGGTCTATACGACGATTTAATCATTGATGCGTTTGACGATGTTGTTTATATACGTCAGTATGACAACGAACTCGAAATAGACAGTATACTCGAAATATCAACAGATATGTTTAACGATCTTATCAATGCTATTCATTCGCCGGAAGGTATGCATAAGACAATCAAAAAGTCATGATAAACAACAATGACATATTAGTTTTTGATTTTGATTTTGACAAACAATGTTTGTTGGACTATTGGAACGAACACAAACAACATTCCATGCCGTACACCGACAAACGCTTTGGCAAGTATGTTATGAACAACTGGCGTATAGTAACTGATATTGAGTTAGCATATGCAGATACGTTAGCAAGACATTTTAATATTGTTGCGCTACCAAAGTTTTATATATTACATGCTAATACAACTCTACTTCCTCACATAGATCAAGATACAACTTGCAGCATCAATTTCTTGTTGAGTGGCAACCCTGCACCTGTAAACTTCGGCAAGAATGAATACTACTATACCACAGCATTATTAAACACCAGTATCAAACATTCGGTTGACAACAGCACAGAAGATCGTATACTGTTTAAGCTAAGTGTCAAAGACGAATCTTACGATGATGTTAAGCAAAAGATACTAAATACATTATCAAGGAGTTAATACTATGGGTGGTAATGTTTTTCAAGGCACAAGTGATTTTGATCACGGTGCAATCGAAGAAATTCTTAAAACAGTTAACAGCAGTTTAGCAGGAACAGGCATTGAAGCTATTCCTGTAGGCAGTGCAGCAACTCCAATGCCTGGTAAAACAAGTGGCGACTTAGATGTTATTGTTGATGAAGCAGCAGTGATGGATTACTTTGATGTGCGTACTCCAAAAGATGCACGTAAAATGCTCAACGACTACATTGCACAAAAAGGCTTTGAAACAGCACAAAAAGGTGTTAACGTACACGTAAGAGCCAAAGCTGGCAACAACAGTCACCAAGTTGATATTATGGTTGTACCAGGCGCTACAAGCGTAGCACAGTTTCATACACACAACATTCCAACAGGTAGTCCTTACAAAGGCAAACACAAACAGTTGCTCTTGTACATGCTTGCCAAAGATAAAAATATGTTTTGGAGTGCGTTCCAAGGGTTGTTCGCCAAAGACGAAAATGGTAAAAAAGCACAACTACTTACAAACGATGTAAACGAAGTTGCACAACTCATACTTGGAGACGGCGCTAGTGCAAGTGATCTAGAAAGTGTAGAAACTATACTGAAAAAAGTTCCTAATCCTGAACAAGCACTACAACGTGCTGAACAAGATCAAAACTGGACCAAAGTAGCAGAATCACTAGCTGATAAAAATCACAACAGACTAGTTGAACTAATGAAAGCAATGACTAGATGAGATACCAAGAACTTGTAGAGACCAAGCAACTGGGTCGTGCGTTTAATCACTTAGAAGACCTAGTATTCTTTTACGGAAGTGATGGTACTATCGAAGCATTAGAACATCTCAAAGATGTTGCTACTGACAGTGGCAGTCAAAGTATACGCATGAAGTGGGACGGTAATCCTCAAATATATTGGGGGCGTGAGCGTAAAGGTGGACCACTTATACTTGCAGGACACAACGCATGGAGCAAGGGTGTAGCTGCTACCAGTCAAGAAGAAGTGGCAGACTTTATTTCTAACAAAAGTGGCAATCCTAAGACACCAGAAGAAAAAGCAGCAAGAAGCGAGTTTGCACAAAAATTTGCAAGTATGTATGACTACTTTGATAGAGCAACTCCAAACGATTTTGTAGGGTTTGTTTATGCAGACGGATTGTTTTTAGATCCGCCTGAACAAAAAGATGGAGTATATACATTCTGTCCAAACCCTAAGTCACAAACGTGTTATCATGTTAAAGCAAACAGTGATCTAGGCAAGCGTATAGACCGTGCTACTATAATGGTAGTTGGACACGCTTTCTTCCCACAGTTCGGTATGCCAGACAGTAGTCAACAGCCTATGCAAGACTTTAGTATGTTTGACAATGATCCTAGCATTGTTGTATTAGGCCCAGTTTATAACAGCAAACCGGTAGAAGTTAATACAGGTGCTATTGACAGAGTAGAAAACTTTGTATCACAGAATAAAGCAGCTATCGATGGATTTTTAGAGAGTGTAAAAGGACTTGCAGACTTGAAGAACATCATTTACACATATGTTAATCAGACTGCTAAAGCCAAACGCTTGGATAGCTTGAGTGCAGAAGACTTTTCAACCTGGCTACAAAACAGTAAGGTTAGTGAAGGTAAACAAGCAAAGATTGCAGAGTTAGATTTACAGTTCAAAGGTGCATTGAGTGCAATATTCGAACTAGTTAAAATGATTCAGCGTATGAAAGACGAAGTTATTGATCAAGTAGAAGGTGAACAAGGCGACATTTGGGATACCAATGGTGAAGGCCGGGTACGTTATGCAGACCCTAATAAAAAGTTTGGCAACGTAAAACTTGTTCCAAGAAAAAGGTGGACACCGGCATGAGACTAAGACAACTATTTGAAGCACCAGGCGAAAGTGTAGGACTTATATTTGGAAGATTTAATCCTCCACACAAAGGTCACAAAAATGCATGGGAAATGGCCAGTCGAGAAACACACTGGTATGTAGGCACTAATCAAAGCACAGTTGGTCCTAAAGATCCATTGCCAGCGCAGGCAAAAGTTGTTGCAATGGAAACTATTTGGCCCGAAGTAAAAGGACATATTGTATTCAGTCAAAGTTGGCTAACACTTGCTAGTGAGCTATATGCAAAGCATCCTGATGCTACATTAAAACTTTACACAGACGAAGCATGGGTTCCTAAAACTATACAGCAGTATAATGGTGCAGAAGGCCCGCACGGTAGTTACAACTTCAAAGACATAGAATGGGTAAAGCCGCCAAGACTTGCAAGTGCAACAGATCTACGTGCAGCAGTGTTAAATGACGATCCAGAAGCATTTGGCAAAGCAGCAGGAGTTCCTGCTGATACTGTAGTTGATATTCCGGGCGAGAATGTAACATTCTTTGATCTAGTTAAAAAGTATTTAGATCCACACCGCGAAAAACTTCTTGCTAAAAAATAAAATCTGTAGTATTATATAAGAATGTATAAATGCTATTTTTTATTAGATAATGTGTTTCCATCGCCACATGGTGATGTTACTCTGGATTTTGGCCGTGACAACGGATCTGTCCAGCTAAGTTATCTTCTTGGTCACTGGGACGACTTTTCATTCCGAAACTTTTTTCATATAAATCAACTAAGTTTATTGCCAGCTAAAACACCTAAGTTTATTTTTGATCATATTCACATGCCTGGTAACACAGACATACATATTTCACAAGCCAGTATTGATTTATTAAACAACGATCCTAGCGTATATCTATGTTTGTCAAGTGTGCTGGAATGTAGAATGTCACCGGACAAACTAGAACAAGAGCTTAGAAGTAAAAACATACCATTACACAAAGTTGTTGTAATGTGCAGCGACAGAGATGCTCACAATAGGATAATACATGGTGTAAAGTATGTTAGTGTTAACTTTTGGGAAAGCATTACTAGACTGCACCACCAAGTACTTCCTGATATTTCATTTACTAGTAAACCTACTGTTAGAGCAGCAACTAAAAAGTTTCTGTGTTTGAATAGAAATATCAAACCACATCGTATATGGTTGATGTATAGTTTGTTAAGAAGTGATGTATTAGACGAAGGACATGTTAGTTTTCAGTTACCTGCTGTGGGTCGCCGTGAGTTTGAAGATGTTGCTCGTAGACATTCTGTGTTAAATCAAATTCCTGAAGAGTTGCACAAAGATTATAAGTTGGCACTTCTTAGAGAAATGCGTCCAAGAAAGTTAGATACATTGCACAAGCAATTTGTTATCAACTATGGCGACAGTATAAAACCGTATTACGAAGACAGTGTATTGAGTGTGGTTACAGAAAGTGACACGCACAAGAACTTTATAACAGAAAAAACTTACAAAGCTATTATGAATCTGCATCCGTTTTTTATTGTAGGAAATCCACAACAACACGAACTATTACGAGAACGTGGGTATCATACGTTTGAAGACTTGTTCGGTGTTAACAAAGTTACAAATTTTGTCGAAGCACAAGCAATGTGGAAACATATTAAAAACTATGACATTGATGTATTAAAACGGACCGTCAGAAGAAAATATTATGATAAATTATTACATAACCAACAGTTGTTCCTTTCACGTAAGATTAGTTGGAATGACATAACAGACAATCTTATAGAAGCAGTAGTCAACATTGAGTAGAGAATTTAAAAAACATTTTTGTATGGCTCCATGGACACACATGAGCGTATGGCAAAACGGCGATGCGTATCCTTGTTGTATATATCACTGGGATATGCCCACTGGTAACATCAACGAAGCTGGTTTCAAAGGTGCTTGGAACAGTGAAAAGATGCGTGACTTGCGTATGCGTATGTTAAACAACGAACCAAACGCAGGTTGTGCTAAATGTATTAACTATGACAAGCAAGGCATCATTAGTTATAGACACAAGTTCAACACCGAATACGACCATCATTACGACATAGTAGAAACAACAGCTGATGATGGCAGTGTGGAAAAAATGAATCTTGCATACTTTGATGTAAGGTTTAGTAATCTATGCAACATGAAGTGTCGTAGTTGCGGTCCTCATTTCAGCAGCAAGTGGGCAGAAGACACTGTTGGCAAGCCTGAAGTTGTTGAAATCAATCATCCTGCAATGTGGGCTGAGATTGAAGAAATGTTGCCCACTATTGAAGAAGTTTATTTTACTGGCGGCGAAAGCCTGTTTATGGAGCAGCATTACAGACTGCTAGATATGCTTATAGAGCGTGGACTCAAACCGAGATTAACATACAACAGTAACGCCAGTAGATTAAGTTTAAAAGGCAAGCACATACAAAAGTATTGGCAGCATTTTGATAAGATATTCTTCTGTGTAAGCTGTGACCAAATTGGTGCCAAAGCTGAGTACACACGCAATGGGCAAAAGTGGAGTACAGTATTTGATAACTTGTGCTGGATACGTGATAACTTTGAACACAGTTATGACAAGGGTGTAATCATACAACCCAATCCTACTATCAGTGTATTAAACATTTTAGACTTGCGTAAAATTATCAACTTCTTGTTTGAACATAACATACCCACCGACTACGATATCAATCTCAGCAACCTATTAGTCGGGCCAGACTGGCTGAGTATAACAATATTACCTGCACACTTAAAAGACATTGCAAAAGAAAATTTGGTGTTGTTAAAACAGGACATTGATGCAATAGACATGTATCCACAGCGCAAACAGTTTCTACATGAAGGTATTGACAATATTATAAACTTCATGTACAATAGTGATGACAGCAACTTGATTCCAGCTTTTAGGATAGAGATGCAGAAAATAGATCTGAAACGTGGAGAAAACTTTCTCAACGTGTTTCCAGAGCTAAAGGATTTATATGTCTAACGATTTAAAACAAAGCAAGCATTTTTGCATGATGCCGTGGACGCACATGCATTTGTGGCCTGCTGGAACTACATATCCTTGCTGCATGAGTGATCCAGATCATCCTGTAGGAAATACACAAGATCAAACATTGCAAGACATTTGGAACGGCCCAGAAATGCGGCAGTTGCGTCTTAACATGTTGGAAGACACGCCCAGCAAAGAATGTAGACGTTGCTATGAACTAGAAGACAACGGTATGAGTACACTGCGTAACAGCAGTATAGAAAACTATATGCATCATTGGGACAAAGTTGAAAGCACAAGCGACGACGGCAGTGCTGGTGATGTAAACATGGCATACATGGACATACGCTTTAGTAACCTTTGTAACTTAAAGTGTCGTAGTTGTGGGCCACAGTTTAGTAGTAGCTGGTTTGAAGATCACAAAGCAATATACGGTGAACTGCCGCATGGCAAGATACTAAAAGTGCGTGACGATATGTTAAACTTTATGGACGAACTTGAGCCATTGCTGGACAGTGTTGAAAGAGTATACTGGGCGGGCGGTGAACCGTTGATTACACAAGAGCACTATCGTATACTTGACAAGTGGATTGCCATGGGCAAGCACGATGTTAAAATGGATTACACCACTAACTTTACACAAATGTATTACAAAAATAAAACAGCATTTGAATACTGGAACAAGTTTGAACACGTAAGAGTGGCCGGTAGCTTGGATGCAAATCATGCTCGCGGTGAATACTTGCGTAAGAACATGGTATGGTCACAGGTGGTGCAAAACCGTAGAGATATGATTGAGCAGTGTCCACACGTATATTTTGAGCTAACGCCTACTGTAAGCGTGTACAACGTGCTTAACCTACCTGATTTCCACAAAGAATGGATAGAACAAGGATTACTAGAACCGCAGAACATTCGCATCAACATTTTATTGGATCCTTCTTACATGAGATTGAGTATATTGCCGCCGTGGATTAAATCTCAAGTAGCAAAAAGATATGCAGAACACATTTCTTACTTAAAACAATTTGACAATATTAAATCAGTTATCAGCGATTACGAGAGTATTTTAAACTTTATGGAAAAAGATCGCACAGATGAAATAAAAATGTTTAAGTTTAAAACACAGCGTATCGATAGATTGCGGCAAGAAAGTTTACTGGATGTGTTTCCTGAACTAGACGGAATCTGGTAATGGGATTTTATGAAAATACAGATCCAGATAGACAAGCACCGGAACGTCCTACAGGCACACTTGCTGAAGACAAGCACACAGCTACATTAGCTGTTATTGCAAAGTATAGCAAACCAGTACAAAAAGGACTAGACAATCTTGAGATTGAATACAGTGTTAATCGTAAGACTCGTGTATGTTTAGGATTACTACCAGAGTGGGATCCTAACTTTCCACCTTACAACACAGCAAAACTTGCTAGTGCTGTAAAACGTGCAGGATATGCATGTAAGAGTTTTGACATTAATGTAGATGCATACAGCAGATTCAACGATGAGCAATGGCCTATAGAGTTTAATCCGTGGGATAGTCTACGTGACTGGCATTGGTTAGAAGACAACTACTATGATGATATACATCCTCATCTAAGACCATTACTGGATGAAAAGCTAGATGAGATTGTTGCATTTAATCCTGATGTGATCGGATTTACATTGTACTACTGCAACGAAGTACCAACAAAGTATATGGCAGCAGAGTTAAAAAAACGTTTGCCAACTGTGACTATTATTGTTGGAGGACCGAGTACTCATGCTAGTTTTTACAAAGGCTGCGATCTATTTGATTATGTAGTAAACGGCGAAGGCGAGCAGCCGTTGTTGCTTGCACTAGAAAACATTGAAAATAACAAATCCATCGAGTACACAGAAAATGCTGTAAGTAAGATTATTAGACAACCTGAAAATCAGCGTTATAACTTGAGTACACTACCGTTGCCTGATTACAGTGATTTTGACTTTAGCAAGTACAAGTTTCCAAACGGTGCATTGTGTGAGATATCAAGAGGCTGTATTGCAAAGTGTACGTTCTGCGAAGAAACACACTTTTGGAAATACAGACAACGTAATGCACTTAGTACACTTGATGAGATTGAACACATGTATTACGAACATGGTACTAATGTGTTTTGGTTTATTGACAGTTTAGTCAATGGCAATCTCAACGAGCTACGTGGCTTTGTAAAAGGCGTTGCAGAAAAAGAACTGGATATACATTGGACTGGCTACTGCCGTTGTGATGGCAGAATGGATGCAGAGTATTACAAGGATTTAAAAGCAGGAGGCTGTGAAGTACTCAACTACGGTATTGAAAGCGGAAGTCAAGTTGTATTAGATGCAATGGACAAAAAAGTTACTGTAGCAGAAATGGAAGCAAACTTCCGTGATGGCTATGCTGCTGGTATTGATGCAATGACCAACTGGATTGTTGGCTATCCCAATGAAGGTCCTAAAGAACTAGAAGACACTCTTACATTTATGTATCGTGTGCGCAATCAAGGACTTATTGCTATTAGTCAGGGTACAGGATTTAGTGTTGGTGTTGATACTATTGTAGGACAAAACTTGGACAAGTTTAACCTAAGTCCATTTTACTATTACGATCACTGGATTACAAAAGACTTTAAAATGAGTATTGTACACAAACTTATTCGTATGAAGTCCTTTAGTATTTTTACAGATTTGCTCAATACAGAAAAAGCATGTTCTAAACCTACTAGACCAAACTTAGCAAAGTTTCATTACGATGTTACATTTGATAATCCAGACAAAGAACTAGACATTGAGTACGACTATGATGATTTTAACTATAATATTATCAAGCCGTACATTAGTAACTTTGCTGACAGTTTAGTAAATGAGATTTGGCCATTCTTGCGTATTTTATGGCGCACCAAAGGTGGGTATAAATTACATTTAAAGTTCCGTAAAGAATGGGAATATCAAGAATGGGGTGGCCGCAATGCTGCACCGTTGGATGCAGACTATATATTTGAAATAACAGATGATGGTGTGTGGACTGCGGATTTTAAATGGGATTATCAACAAGATCCATACAACGATTGGAATGATACATACTGGGAACACAACGGAGTTACACATGTAAGTCCAGATGGTAATAGCCCAGTTTGGAGTATTATGGACTTTACAAGAGACAACAGTAATGCAGCTATTAGAGCTCGTAAGTTAGCGTGGAAAGGCACTGAAAAAGCATCTAGAGATCCTACAAATGCTCACGATCCAGATGTGTTCCGCGAACACGAACAAGAGTTTTTGTATACACGTAATACAGACTTTAGCTTTAAATATGCATGGCAAGGAAATGGAGAATGGAATGAGTGATTCGTATTGCGTATACCCGTTTATAAACGTACACACCAACACCGATGGTAGATGTAAACTATGCTGCCATGTGTACAGTGAAGACTATATTCAAGTAGATGGCAAAGATGCTGTACTAGGTAAAACTGACTGGTGGAACATTTGGAACGGGCAATACATGCTGGATGTTCGTGCAAAGATGCTGGGCGGTGGCAAAGTTAAAGAATGTAATCGCTGCTACGAACACGAAGAAAAAGGTTTAGAAAGCAGCAGACAATGGGCCAACAAAACATATCGTGCATCTGTAACACACGGCAACCCTACACACTTAGAACTACGATTGGGCAACCATTGTAACCTAAAATGCAATAGTTGTTGGAGTGTGAGCAGTGATAATATCTACAAAGAACGTAAGAAAATCCTTGCAAATGAAACTGTTCCTAAATGGCTAAATGACCAGTGGCAACACGAGATTAAAAGTGTAGAGGAACACGATTGGGCATGGTACGAGACTCAGGAGTTTAAAGACTTCGTAGACTGCGTAGCACCTACGTTAGAGCGTCTTTACCTAACTGGAGGTGAACCAACCTTAATACAAGCCAATCAGTACGTGCTTGACGCCCTTGTTTCCGCTGGCAACAACAAATGCTACGTTGCATGGACCACTAATATGACAACATGGCCAGAAGGGTTTTACGATAAACTAGACTTCTTTGATGCAAGTGAAATACAGATGAGCATCGACGGATTTGGTGAACACAACCAATACATACGTTATCCAACTGATTGGAAAAAAGTAGAAGAAAACTTTGCAAAAGCACAGCGTCTACCTGAAAAAGTACAACTAAAGATTTACTTTGTATATCAGGCATGGAATGTATTTGATGTTGCTCCACTGATACGCTGGTTAGAAGAAACACAAACACGGCGTGTGGACTTTGTACCTATATTCTTAGAACACCCTGATCAAATTCATAGTTGTGTTTGGCCCAAAGAAATACGACACAAAGTAATAGATGATTTAAAAATAATAAACAGCAAACTACACAACGATGCAGTTTCGCGAATCATTAACTACACACAGAATACTAATAAATATTCTGAAGAGAACATAACACGGATGAAGCAGTTTATTAGTATTAACGATAGATATCGCAAATACAAGTTTGGTGATATATTCCCAACATTAGATTACATATTGGAAAACGAATGCAAGATATAAAAGCAATCCTGCCAGCAAAGGACAAATGGGTCAGTATTGTGTGGCAAGTAAATGATTGGTGTAACTTTCGCTGTACATATTGTAGTGAATGGAACTGGGCAGGCCGTAACAAAAACGACACTAACATAGATACTATTGTCAACACATTAGAACGTATTATGCTTCATTACAAGGCCAAAGGCTACAAATATTTTAAATTGTACCTCAGCGGTGGCGAACCTACATTTTGGAAGGCACTTATTCCTGTTGTAGAAAAGTTTAGAGAACATGCAGAATGGCCTGGCAGTTGTGTAGGTATCAACACCAACTTTAGTAAGCCACTAAGCTGGTGGAAGGATCATCATCACTTGTTTGAAGATGTTGTTGCCAGCTATCACGCAGAATGGAGCAAAGACGACAAGTACATGGATGTTTACAAGTTCTTACAAGATAAAAAAAACTATTTGTGTAGTCGTATTATGATGCATCACGATCATTTTGAACAGTGCATGGCATTTGGCGACAGAATAAAAAATGAGTGCGACAACTATATGATTGAGTATGCACCGGTTTATGACGAGCTACGTCCTAGCACAGATCCGTATCATTATGAAGAACAATGGAAAATGGATTTCTTTAAAACAAATAGTACAGTGCAGCAACAGAGTATTCCTATTAAAAAAGATCCAAGTTATGCTTGGGCAAAAGTACAGTATGAAGATGACACCATAGAAGCTATTGATACAAACGGTATCATTACAAACGGTAAGAACTTCTTTAAGGGCTGGTTGTGCAATATACACGAAAGTTTACACATTCATCCTAATGGACGTATTCAACAAGCCAGTTGTGGCGTTGGACCACTGTTGGGTAATATTGTACAAGGCGAGTTTAATACTACAATGAGCGAAGGTGTTTGGTGTCCTAAGACGCATTGTCATTGTGCAGCAGACTTTAATATTAGCAAAGCAAGGCCAGAATATGCAAACAAAATCAGATAACCTGCCAAAAAACTTTTGTTACCTTAGTATGCAAGGTTACAGCACACATTCACATGGACGCACTCGTCCTTGTTGTTTTAGCCGTATTGAAACTAACAGTTACATGCCGGGAGTTGATGTAGATTCTGTTCCTTATTGGAAAGAACACAACAACTGGAATAGTCCTGACATTGGTGATTTTATAAATGATCCAACAGCTATGGAAATACGTAAAAAACTACTCAACAACGAAATACCCAAAGGTTGTAAAGGTTGTTTTGAATTAGAAGATCAAGGCATCCGTAGTTTCAGACAAACATGGAATGAGATATACGAAGATCACACTGATACAACTTTAAAGCATGTTGATGAAGACGGACGCTTAGATCCACAAGCTGTTACATATTTAGATATCAGCTTAGGAAATATTTGTAACTTAAAATGCCGCAGTTGTAACCCATGGGCAAGTCATAGATGGATTGAAGAAGGCCCAACAGTACCTCATACTGATTGGGACGAAACAGCATATATGATTGCTAAAATGAGCAGTGATAAGCCTTGGTTTATTAAAGCATTTGAAGAAGGGTTTTTTGATGAAGTATTGCCAAATGTAAGAGTTATTAACTTTATTGGTGGAGAGCCATTAGTTGTTGAAGAACACTACGCTTGGTTAGAACACATCATTGATCAGGGTTGGAGCAAACATATAGAACTGCACTACAACACAAATGCTACTACTATACCAGACAGGCTGTTAAAGATTTGGGATAAGTTTAAAGGTGTTGTACTTAGTTTGAGTATCGACGCAATCGGCGATCTTGCACATTATGTTAGATTTCCTACCAAGTGGCGTGTAATAGAACGTAACATGACAAAACTTGCTGAGTTTAGTAAAACTCGTACTGGTGTTAAAGTACACACGCATGTTACACTTAGTTTGATGAATCTACACGATTTACCTAATATTTTACAATGGTGTCAAGACCAGTATACTAGTTGGAACTATGAATGGGATTGGGGTGTACACGGATATCAGAATTGTTTGCCACATTTTAATATTGTAGATCATCCGCAACACTTGCACATATGTAATCTACCAGACGACCGTAAAGCATTAATGAATACAATGCTTGAAGAACAACACTTGAAGTTTAAAAATGCAGATTTACGAGACTGGGAACAATGGGCAGTTGATAATATTATTAACTTAAAAAATGTTCTCAATCAACCACAAAACGAAACACACTGGCAACACTTTATAGACAATACTAATGCCAGTGACAAGTTTAGAAAGATTGATATTCACGATTATATTCCATGGATCAAAGACTACTTCTAGGTTGACAACAACAGCTAGTATGTTATACTGAGTTATAACACATATAGAGGTGCATCATGGCAGACATCTGGGTAATAAGCGACACACACTTTAACCACGATAATATCTTGAAGTTTGAGGATAAAGTGGGTAAGCCTTGTAGAGACTTCGCTGATGTTGAAGACATGGATGAAACCATGATTGCAAACTGGAACAGTGTTGTTAAACCTCAAGACAAAGTCTACCACTTGGGTGACGTACTGTTTGGACTTGATAAAGACAAGTGGCTAAACGATAACTTCAAGAGACTCAATGGCAAGAAGCGATTGGTTGTTGGTAATCACGACAATATCAAAGTACTTGCTCCACACTTCCAAAAGGTAAGTATGTGGAGAGACTTTAGTGAGTTTGGGTTACTGCTAACACACGTTCCTGTACACCAGAGTACACTAAAGGAAAGTCACAGGTTTGGTGAAGGTAGTATGGTGAACGTTCACGGTCACATCCACCAGAACCCAAGTCCAGACGGACCATACCGTTGTGTATGTGTAGAGCAAACCAACTACACACCTGTTAACATCGAAGAATTGAGGACTAACTAATGTTTGCATATGAACGCACATGGGAAGTATTCACAGACGAAACAACCAATGAAGGCTTTATAGGCTACGAATACGCAGTTGAAGAAAGTGAAGCACTTGCTAAAACTATTGTAAAATACGGTGCTCCTGAAAGATGGGGCATCGACCAATATACTATTAAAAAGATTAAATGGGCAGAAGAAGATGAATGAGACTGATTTAATTCCGTATAGCCGAATTACCCGAGTAGAAGTAATCGGCACCCACGGTCGAGAACTTGTTAAGCACGATGTAACAGGTGTGCAAATTAGTATCCAAGATGACGGCCAAACACTAAAGTTATTCTTAACGGATAAACAGAATGACTGAATACAATCCTGACAACTGGGTCATCATTAAGATGAAAGGCGATGATCCTCACTACCGTGTCCTAGGCGGCTGGAGTGGTGGTTACTTGGATGGTGATAGCTGGCGTATGAACAGTGGTATTACTCGTGTTGACGATGCTGACGAAGACTGGTTCTTCTATGGTAGCTCTGGCTCTGTGTATCGTTGTAATAAACGTTCTTACACGCTGAGAATGAACAATGCTCATATCTGGGCGCGAATGCAAGAACTGCTCGGCGACAAAGTTGAAATGATGTCAGAAGACACTGACTGGATGAATATGGATTGGATTATAAAATGAAGTTTAGTAGATGTAGTGATAACGGAACAAAGATTGAAATAGAAGTTGCTGATCATTCGACCATAGATGAAGTTCTTGACGAGTTCCAGAACTTTCTTCGAGGTTGTGGGTATTTAATCGAATATAACCAGTGTTTAACATTTGTGGATATGGACAAATGAAAGTCAAGATTGGCAGTTATCCTAATAGATTGATTTGTAACATACACAGCAACCATATGAATAAGAAGTATGGCTACAATGGTATGGAAGGTAATCAGTCGTATGAAGATCATGTACTAGAAGCAATCGACGATGGTATACAAAGGGTGTATGATGTGTTCAACTGGATTTGGTTTGACAGACGCACACAACAGATTAAAGTGCGTATTGATCGTTGGGATACTTGGAGCATGGATCACACCCTTGCACATATTGTCCTACCTATGCTGATACAACTCAAAGCAACCAAGCACGGTGCACCATGGGTTGATGACGAAGATGTTCCAGAAGAACTTCGTAGTACTAGCGCACCTCCAAAAGAAAACGAGTATGACACAGACGACTTTCATTTTAAGCGTTGGGACTGGGTTTTAGATGAAATGATCTGGGCGTTTGAACAAAAGTGTCGTGATGATTGGCAAGATGATTATTATGGCGACTATGTTGAAGATCAAAAGAATGGACCGATGGCTGGTAGTTTTGGATGGATTGACCATGAAGGCAGAGCTGCGCACCAAGAACGTATGAGCAACGGATTTAAACTATTTGGCAAATATTTTGAAAACCTATGGGACTAGATAAAAAAATATTACTAGTGTTAGGCGACAGTTACGCTGCCCAGTTTGACTGGTATTCGCCTACACATTGGATTGCACAGTTTGCAGACTCGGCTGACTTGGAAATAGTTGCATTAGGACTTGGTGGCAGCGGACCGGAATATGCTATTCAGCAATTTTTTAAATATGTAAATGCAGGCGGCAAGTTCGACATAATGATAACATGTTGGAGCGAAGCTAGTAGATTATATCATCCTGAAGTTCCTGTTATTAATACAACAATAATCAACAGTGGAAAAGCGTTTAGAAAGTCTACAACATATACACTTGTTGAAAAAGTAAGACACGCAGCCAAAGAATATTATTCTCACTTTTATAGAGAAGATCTTGCTAATATACATTTAACAGGGTTGCTACAATGGTTTGACGAGTACCTTGTGAGCAATTATCCAAACAAACTATATTGGCACTTTTATTGTTTTCCAGGATTGTACAACAACAGTTATGCAAATCTTGCTCTCAAAGAAGACCAGTATATTGGACACGTTTTTAAAAGTGGTGTAACAATGTATCCTACATTGTCTTACTTTAGTTTCAATGATCCAAATCATGTTCAACTTCAAGACGATCTACGAGCAGGGCATTTAAGTACAGATCAACACACACAGATATTTTTAAAGTTACAAACATTGTACAACAGTCAACAAACAGACGGAGTGTACTTTCTTGACAATGATTTTGATCAAGTTAAGTTATCCAAAGACACGTTTGAAGGAAGATTTCCGTAAAATGATAGAACACAGATTATATAGTATAGAAAAATGGGAGCAGGGCGAGCAAACGTACAATAAGATCTTGCTCTGTACTCCTAAGTGTGCTACAATGTATATGTTAAAAGGGTACAAAGTCTTTGACTTTCACGAATCACTAGAAATGGAACCGGAGCAGTTATGCGAACACAGCCACAAGATATTATCCAGCGTTTAGAAGCAGACAACAGCCGTCTTGCCAAAGAAGCAGTATTGCTAGAAGCAATGCAAGAAGGACTCGATGAGTTCTTTGAAGGCGTTACAATGGCACTTGATACACTTGTTACATTTGGTGTTAAGGCAGTACCAGAACGTAGTGATGTACTTACAGGACAAGGATTAGACTGGACTACATTTAAAGTACTAGCCAATCAACTGATCAACCGTGAGCTTACAGGACACGCTGCTCGTGATGCTATTGAACTCGCAATGGGTGTTGCTACCACAGAACAGTGGAACGGCTTTTATCGCCGCATCTTAATCAAAGACTTGCGCTGTGGTATGAGCGAAAAGACTGTTAACAAAGTAGCCAAAGAGTTTCCACAATATGCTGTTCCTATTTTTGGATGCCAGCTTGCACACGACAGCGCCAATCACGAAAAGAAGATGACAGGTGTAAAGCAGATTGAAGTTAAGCTGGACGGGGTGCGTGTTCTTGCAGTATGCCGCGCAAGCAAGGTAGAATTGTTTAGTCGTAACGGAAAACAGTTCCATAACTTTCCGCACATTATTGAAGAGATTGAAGCAGTACTAGCAGCCAAGCCTGCACCATATGACTGTGTACTAGATGGTGAAGTAATGAGTGCAGACTTCCAAGACCTCATGAAGCAACTGCAACGCAAGGATGGTAAGAAAGCAACTGACGCAGTACTGCACTTGTTTGACTTTATTCCATTAGAAAACTTCCTAGCTGGTAGCTGGGACAAAGATCAAACAACTCGCAGTAACTATGTTAAGTACTGGGTAAAGGAGAACGCAGACCTCTTAGAGCACGTTGTAGCGTGTGAGTGGGAGGATGTTGACTTGGATACACCCGAAGGTGAACAACGCTTTAAAGACATCAACGCTGCTGCTGTAGCCGGCGGATACGAAGGCGTAATGATCAAGGATGTAGACGCACCGTATGAGTGCAAACGTAGCCACGCTTGGCTCAAAGCAAAACCATTTATTGAAGTAACATTGGAGGTAGTAGATGTTGAAGAAGGCACTGGTCGGAATGAAGGCAGACTTGGCGCTATTGTCTGCGAAGGCATCGATGATGGAAAAAACATTCGCGTTAATGTCGGTAGTGGCTTCACTGATATTCATAGGGATGACTACTGGAATAGTCGTGATGTTCTTATTGGCCATCTTGTAGAAGTACGGGCAGATGCTGTAACCCAAAATCAAGACGGAACTTACAGTCTACGCTTTCCACGCTTTAAAACATTCCGAGGCTTTGAGCCAGGAGAGAAGATTTAATGACTTCTTGGGCATCAACATTGGGAATGTTGCCCGTATCGATGCAGCAAAAAATGACCACGGTGAATAGTGGTACTATTACTAGTAGTACTAACTATGGTAATATCGTCGACGACGTGAACATCGCGCAGGCAAAGGCAATGCTGGTTGATATTCCTCTTGTTGTTCAAGGCAGAGATGTCATGAAAGAACTTGACGAACTACGTGATGCTATGTTATTATTAAAGCGACACGTAGACATGGAAGCTAAGTATCCCAAGCTAAAAGAACTAAAAGATGCGTATGAGGCGCAACTTGCAAAGTATACTACATTTGATATATTGAAAGACTCAAAATGATCAAGGTTCCGTTTGATATTCCCTGCCAAGGTGATAGCTTTCGAGCAAGGTATGTAAGTGTAAGTCGTGTGGATTTAGAAAAGACACTGGATAATGCATACAAAACTATGGAGTGGTTTAAGTTCTTGTCAGACAAGGCGAAACGAGTAGAAATACTTGAAACATATCGAAATGCTGAAAAGTTTACAACTACAACCGTAGTAGGGTTTGAACTAGATCCAAAGAACGAAACGTTTTATAGACTAAAATATGACAGATATGAAGTCGGCGAAAAATTATGATAAAGGAGAACGAACAATGGCATATATAACAGTTGATGTAGATATTAATCTAGACGAGTTTGATGACGACGAGATTGTAGAAGAACTCGAAGCCCGCGGATATTACGTGCAGAAAGAATCATTCGAATTTAACAAACTAGACAAGTATGATCTTGATTTCATGCTAGACTTGGTTAACACCAGCGACAATCCCCTGTATACTAAAAGCACACTAAGAGAAAAACTTCTAGGAGCAAGGTATGGCTAAGATGAACATTAAACATCGCCCACTGTTTAATACAGCGAATATATTCAGACAGAACATGTAGAGGATGACTTTTGACATGATCTACAAACTTGGTACAGTTATGGGACACATTGGACACGCACCGCCTGAAACAGAACCGTGGAGCATTTTGTCTACGCTAGACATTGACGTAGCTCTTGCTAAACGGGCTGTTCATAAACTTTATTTTGAAGAAACGCTTGGATATGAAGCTACTTTCGAAACCTATCACGATGTATTCTTCATCCCTAACGATACTAAGCACGGCAGTTTGTTTGCTATGAAATATGGAACAAAGATTGATGATTGAAGTGCCGTTTATGATTGATGCACATGAAGCAGGAGAAAAGTTTTGATTAGAACGTATGATATAGTAATTGCAATTGGATTTTCGTGGGTACTTTTGAATGTAGCATTTATTCCGTATATTGGATTTATTGCAGCATATGCAATGTATGAATATGGCTGGGACTATTATTGTCAATATAGATTGGAGCAAGAACGTGATATCTAAGTGGTGGAGAATCTGGGCTAAAAGCCTTGGTGAAAAAGTAGGCGAAACAGATGCACAAGCAAACGCTGTCGCTGTGATTAGAACCTTTTGGTGGATTGTTCATATCCTTACTTGCTTTGCTATTATCATACACAATACAACCAAGCTAGGATGGTGGGGATAATGGCTTGTAGGAAACACGGATATAAAGGCAAGAAGAAATGCTATGCTTGCAAACGAGAAGCTGCCGAAAGATCCAATACATTATGGGGCTGGCTTATTGTTATACTAATGGTTATGTGGTTTCTTGGTTGACTTTTTCATTAAAAGGCTATATAATAAGAACATACATTATAACAAGGGCAGACAATGACTGATAACTTTAAACTATTATCGGATGCAGAACACATCCGCAAACGCTTTTCCATGTACGGGGGCTCACAAGTTGTACAAGAAGAAGTATCGTTCATTAACACAGAATTTAAAAAAGTAAACATCGTAGGTGGATTACTTAAAGTTATCAACGAAATTATTGATAACAGTGTAGACGAACACGTTCGCACTAAAGGCGAGTACGCTACACGCATTGATGTAGACATTGAAGCAGATGGTACTATTGTAGTAAGCGACAACGGTCGTGGTATTCCTGCTATTGAAGTAGCAACGCCAGATGGCAAAGAATATCAGATGGTAGCTGCATTTACTCGCGCTCGCGCTGGTAGTAACTTTGATGATGACAATCGCGAAAGCATTGGCATGAACGGTGTTGGCAGTATGATTACATTTGTAACGTCCAGCAAGTTTGACGCTAAGAGTAGTGATGGCAAACTGCAAGTACAGATGGTAGGTAAAGACGGACGAATCGATCGTATCCGTACAAAAGAAACAGTACTCAAAGGTACAACTGTAAAGTTCCGTCCTGACTATGAATTCTTTGGCATGGAAACTATTGACCAAGCACACACTGATATTATTGAAGAACGTGTACGTTCGCTTGCATTAGCATTTGATACAGTACGTTTCCGATTTAATCGAAAAACTATTAAGCTCAAGTTTGCAGACTACTTTGGTACATGTGATGTGTTCAATACAGAGAAAGCTATCTTTGGTATTACTAAGTCAGACGGCAGTTTTCAATCACACTCGCTTGTAAATGGCTTGAGTGTTAAAGGCGGCACACACATTGACTTCTTTATTAGTGCAGTGATTGGTAACTTGCGTGAAGTACTAAAGCGTCGACGCAAAGTAGATATTAGTGCAGCACGGTTGAAGCAGCACTTGCGAGTCCACGCTATTGTAAATGGCTTTCCGGCACTAAAGTTTGACTCGCAGACCAAAGAGCGTGTAACAAACTCAAATGCAGAATGTCGAGATGCAATTGGCGAGTTTGACGCAAGCAAAGTTGTTGCAAAGCTAATGAAGAACGCAGAGCTTATTGATGAGATTTGTGCTTACACTAGATTGCAAGATGATCTTAATGCCAAGAAAGACTTGGGTAAACTTGAAAAATCTAAGAAGGTTAAAAGTGACAAGTACTTTGCAGCCATTGGCCATCGTACTAACAGGATCTTTGTTGTAGAAGGTGACAGTGCCTCCGGCGGCTTGATTAAATGTTTAGGACGCAAAGGTAATGCGTTTTATGCACTCAAAGGTGTTCCGCTTAATGTACTAGAAGTGTCGCATCAAAAGTTTATGGCGAACAAAGAACTCAGCGAACTGTACAGCATTATTACAATGTTTCCAGATGCAGAGATTTGTTTAGCAACTGACGCTGATGCAGATGGAAGTCGTATCCGCGGACTAGTATCATTGTTTATGTACAAATACTTTCCGGAGCATTTGAACAATGGCAAGATGAAGATCTTGCGCACTCCTATCGCAATTGGCAAGAAGAACAACGTTGTCAAAGAGTGGGCATACACGTTTGCAGATGTAAACAAAATTGATCACAAGCTAGACGTAAGTTATGTAAAAGGCTTAGGAAGCTGGAGTGAGAAAGACTTGAAGTACATTATCGATCAAGATACAATGGATGAAATGTTACCAACAGTAAGTATTGCTGATACTGATCTCTTTACAAATTGGTTTAGTGGTAGTACAATTGATTATCGCAAGGAGCAACTACTACAGAGTGCTCCATTTGATATTATGAAGGTATAAGATATGACAAAGCAACTTCCATTAGAAGACTTCTTTAAGAACGAATACATCGACTTCTCAGTGTATGACAACGTGCGCAAGCTGGCAAACTACATTGATGGGCAAAAGAACGCAAGTCGTAAGATTGTACACACAGTCCTACAACAGAACATTGACAAGTTTGTTAAAGTAAGCAACTTAGGTCCTAAGGTACAAGACTATGCACAGTATTTGCATGGTAGTCTAGAAGGCACTATTGTTAACATGACTGCAAACTATGTAGGCAGTGGCAACAATGTTCCATTGCTAGAAGGCGATGGTAACTTTGGTAGTGCGTTTATTAACGATGCGGCTGCTACACGTTATATTTTTGCACGTATGAATCCAATCCTAAAACAACTGTATGTCAAAGATGACTTTGTAAATCTACCACATCAGAACTTTGAGGGTGCAAAGATTGAGCCACGCTACTATGTGCCGGTGCTTCCTATGCTTGCTATCAACGGCAGTGAAGGTGTAAGTATTGGCTTTGCACAAAAGATCCTTCCACGTGATCCTAAACAGATTGCTAAGTGGGTGCAGCAACGTGCAGAAGGTAAACGTACTACTGCTAACCTAACACCACACTGGGAAGGTATGAACTGTACAGTTAACAAAGGTGAAAGTTCAGTACAATGGGAGATTACAGGGTCGTTTGTACGCAACACTAAGCACCGTATAACCATCAACTCATTGCCTGTGGGCTATACGCTCAAACAGTATCAAGCGGTGTTAGAGAAGCTCGTTGACGACAAAGTGATCAAAGACTACAATGACTTGAGTGATAATGATGTGTTCGAGTTTGAAATCCAAGTAGATCGTGCGTTTGGCGAACGAACAGATGAATGGATTATGACCAAGCTAAAGTTGATCAAGAAAGTAAGTGAAAACTTTACTTGCATTGACGAGAACAATAAGATTATTATCTTTAAAAGTCTTAAAGAATTGTTAGAAGCTTGGTATGTAAAGCGTATTGAGTACAACGATCTGCGTAAGCAGCACTTACTAGCTAGTATGCAAGAAGAAATGGATTACACTAATGCTAGAGCAAAGTTTATCCAAGGTGTTGTAGACAGTGATATCGAGCTGCGTAACACCAAAGAAGCAGCAGTAATTGCACAAGCAGAAGCGTATGATGTTATCTTACATGGTCGTGTTAAAGGGTTCTTGGGGCTGCCTATGCGTAGTCTAACAACTGAAGAGATTGCAAAACTAAAAGCAAAAGCTAAAAGTCTTAAAACTGAAATAGCAGACTACAGTAAAAAAACATTTGAAAACATTCTACTAGAGGATCTTAATAGTATTAAGATCTAATAAATACGGTATGAATAATGCAGTTAAAATTGAAAAACAAGTGGCACGTTGGGATCTATATGCAAAAATAGCCCCAACGTTTTTTTTGGTCGCAGCCGCTTTATCACTCACTTATGGTATAACAAGTTTTGATACATTATTCAATATAGGAATGATTGTGTTTGCACTCACTGCTGTTACTTGGTGGTTTTGGACTATTATAACCATACGATACATTATTAAGTTAATGTCTAGTGCCACACAGGATTTGGTTGATGTTAAACAAGATCTCAAAGAAATTAGGAAGGAGTTCGTAGATGACTCCAATTAGAACAATAATACTCAATATAATAAGCGGGCTGAGTTTGGCAACATGCATTATATTTGGTGTAACATACATGAGTTTCAAAAACGCCAATGTATTCCAAGATATAAAGATTGAAATAACAAACAACCCTGTTACAGGAAACAGTGATATTGAATTTTCAATGATGGGTTACAAACGATATGAGTGCAGCAGTAAGCGGGTATATGGAGTAGCTTATGCAGAAGACGGCAGTCATACTCACGATCTAAATGCATTTACCAAACAGTATACACGTAATGTGCGACCAGGCGAAACGTTGCCAAATATGTGGAGCATGGAACGTCCTACAGATATGGATCACGATGCTCGCTATAGAGTAACAATGATTGGAGACTTTGTGTGCAATCATTGGATATTTAAAGTTCCAAAGACAGCAGAGTATAGTAATATTCTACTGATAATAAAACCAGTTGACTATCAGCAATAACTATAGTATTATAAGTAGTACAGTGGACTAAGTGTTCGACCCACTCTAAATATTCCGCACACTCCATTAACACAGGAGTATAACTAATGGCTTTTTATTCAACTAAAACATACGGACACCAGATTGGCTTGAGTGCAGTGTTCCGTCAACCTAATGCAGATCATTCACATTGTCATTTGCTACATGGCTACAGTTTGGCATTTAAATTTACATTTGGATGCAGTGAACTAGACAACAAAAACTGGGCAGTAGACTTTGGAGGACTTAAACCTTTGAAGGCATGGCTCGAAGATAGTTTTGATCACAAGACTGTTATTGACAGAGAAGATCCGTTCTTGTATAAATTTTCAGAACTTGAAGCAATGGGACTTGCAGAGATTAGAGTAATGGACGGCGTTGGTGCAGAAATGTTTGCATATCATGCTTGGAAGTTTGCTGATAAGTTAATCCGTGAAGCAACTAACAATCGTTGCTGGTGTGAAAGTGCAGAGTGTGCAGAGCATGGTGCTAACAGTGCAATCTACACACCTTACACAACACAGAAAATGTCATTTAATGAAAAACTGGACTGAACCCAAACAAGTACGCAAAGCAAGGAAGGCCCGTGAGAAAGCCTTAACTGAACTAGCGCAACTTGACCAAGAAATGGGGTTGCTAGATGTAGCCCCATTATCTTCTAAGAACTATGTAGTGTGTTTAAAATGGGGCACCAAGTATAGTGCAGAATATGTAAACAAACTATACAGTATGGTCAATCGTAATATAACTATACCATATGAGTTTGTGTGCTTTACTGAAGATCCTAAAGGCATAGATAAAAATATTAAAACATATCCGTTGCCAAAAATACAAGCAGATGGTTGGTGGTACAAACCGATGTTTGTCGGTGCCGACTTGCCTATTAACGGCACGTTGTTGTTTTTAGATTTAGATGTGATTGTGTTTAACAACATTGATAAACTGTTTACTTGCGCCCCTAAAAAGTTTAATATCATTAGAGACTTTAATAGAACTCAGCGCCCAACATGGACACATATGAACAGCAGTGTGTTTCGTGTAGAAATAGGGCAATATGATAACTTTTGGCAGCAGTTTAAAAAAAATCCTCGCACTGAAACATTACGACTACGAGGAGATCAAGACTGGATGTACAAACATATCAAGGATCATGTTTTTTGGCCAGACGAATGGATAATGAGTTACAAATGGGAAATGCGTGATAGGCGCGATCTCAAACTTGATGAAAGACGCAAACGTAACTTTACAATTGATGCACCACCTAAAATACATCCAGATACATGCATTGCAGTGTTTCACGGCGAACCAAATCCTGCAGATGCAAATGACAGTTGGGTAAAGGAGAACTGGCGATGAACACAACAACTAACATTTATATTGTACACACATACAATAAAGGACATCCAGAACGAAATAGGTTCCATGGTGTTTACAGCAGCAAAGAACTTGCTGATGCAGCAGGCAAAGACTATTGTGAAACATGGGGTGAAAACTTACATCATACAGTAGCTATTAAAGCACTTGATGATATCATCAATGGTGTTCAGCATTAAATGTTGACATGCAAATAAAATCGTGTTATAACTACTTGAACAACAAATGAATAGGCACACATAATGATCAAACGTATAGGCTTTGCATGTAAATACTTGCACGAAGACCAAACACAGAAGAAAAAAATACTAGAAGAAATTCAGCGGCCGCTTACAGAACGCAGTACAACAGTACAGTGGCTAAATAGACAAACTACCGAAGTAGCAGAACAGCGACTTTGGGACATTATGGAACACAATGCAGCCGCAGCAAAAAGGTTAGTAGAATATGTTGGAAGCCTTGCTCCAGAACTTCGAATGGTTAGACTTGGTAGTAATCAGCTTCCTTGTGCTACCCATCCCGATTGGCGCTATTTTTGGAGTAAGCCTGACGTGTTGGCATACTGTGAGAAGCACTATGGTGCAGTTGGTGACGCGGCAAGAGCCCTTGATGTGCGACTTTCGATGCATCCCGGACAATTTGTTGTCCTCGCATCGGACACTCCGGAAATCGTGGAAAGATCAATAGAGGAGTTTGAATATCATGCAAATCTCATTAGGTGGATGGGCTACGGCCGCAAGTTTCAAGACTTCAAGTGCAACGTACACATCTCAGGCCGCCAAGGTCCAGCCGGTATCAAAGACGCACTTAAACGTCTCTCACCGGAGGCAAGAAACACTATTACAATCGAAAACGACGAAAACAAATGGGGAATTGGAGACAGTCTTGAGCTTGCAAACGATCTCGCTCTGGTGCTAGACATCCATCACCATTGGTGTCGAGAAGGAGAATATATTGAACCCAATGATGATAGAATCAAACGTGTTGTGGCTAGTTGGCGCGGCGTTCGGCCTGCTATGCATTTTAGTTGTAGTAGAGAAGATCTTCTTTCCAGTTACTCAGCAACACAAAGACCGGACTTTGCGGCGCTTACGGAACAAGGCTTCAAAAAAGGAAAACTAAGAGCACACTCAGATTACATGTGGAATGATGCAGTCAATGACTGGGCACTATCGCATTGGCAGTGGGCTGATATTATGGTAGAGGCAAAGTGTAAGAACTTAGCAAGCAGACAACTACTAGACCGTCATATTATTAATACTGGCGGGTTTACAGAAATGGCAGCATAAATACATTATGAGTTATTTAAATAAAATGTACGGAGTAAATTCTCCACAAGTAGCAACTAGAGATAAAAATCCTAACCGTGTGTTAGGCGGTCTCAAAGGAGCAGGCGTGAATACTTTTACAATGCTAGATGAAGCGGGTACGGAAAAACAAATACCAACACACGCATATGTTTTTGCATTAGAAGAAAAATTAAGTAGACTAGAACGTCAAATAAATGAACAAGACAAACGTATTAGGAGATTAAGTAATGATCAAAAATTGGATAGAAACACGATTGCGGGAGCGGTCAACCGTTGATGGAGTACTAATGGTAGCAGCAGGAGCAGCTATTATTATTTTTTCACCATTAACTAAACTTATTGCATACGGCGCAATCGCATACGGTGCATGGACTATATGGCGCAAGGGGTAATTGGTGGTAACTTAATCAATCACCGATTAAAGTTAGGATTTATACACATACCAAAGTGCGGTGGATGTAGTGTTACAAGATACTTACACAAACTAAGCAACGACTGGGAAAGTTTAGATCCTAACGAAAAGGCATATGCAGCCGAACCGTTTACAGACTACAAAGACTATCAGCTGTTTACAACTGTAAGGCACCCAGTCACGTGGATACTAAGCGGATATAAGTTTATGAAGCAACGATACAGTGTTGAAGGTTGTTTTGACACACATCTTGATCGTATACTACACAACACATACAACGAAATAGATTGGCGCTGGCACTGTGCAATATTGCCAAACACACATATTGGCAACTTTAAGCCTAAAGTTTTTAAGTTAGAAGAAACATATAAACTTAAAGCATGGCTAACTAGATACTTTCATAATAGCATAGAAGCAAAACTAGAGTCAGAAAACGCCACAGAGAAAGAAGACATCACTGTCTCGGGTTATCACTTAGAAAAGATAAAAACTATCGCAGGCAAATATGCAAACGATTACAACTATGAACTATAACTTGTTGATAGGAATAGAACTACTAGCACTCATGCTCCAAACTTGCTTTGCAGTTACGCCGCGTTGTTGTGCAAATCGTTTTGCATCGCAGTTTTCACAAACATGAAAGTAGTTGTTGTTTAATCTTTTAGGATCCATTTGACCACGCTCTCTAGTAAACTCTGTATCGCAGGCATCGCAACGCAACAATACCATTGTTTTTTTGCGATTATAAGTATGTTGTTTGCCAAGTTTGCTTTGACGCATGTGCCAAGTATCAATTAAATATTCTTTAATATACATAACTATATTTACATTAAGATTATAAAATACAACGATAAATAGATATAAGAGGAACAGAAATATGACAATATGTACAATAACTCCAGCTGCCGATGCACAAATTAGTAAGTTGTGTGAAGAGAATGATTGTTATGCAATCAGTTTAAATCTCAAAGGTGGTGGATGTGCAGGTTTTGAATACGACTGGGGCACTATGAACTTAGACGAAATAGGACCTCAAGACGAAATAGTAGCATGTGACAAAGGCAACTTTGTTATTAGTGCAGACAGTGTGATGTTTCTTATAGGAACAGAAGTTGACTATGTAAATAGTTTAACTGGCAGTAACTTTGAAATCAACAATCCAAATGCTAAAAGCAGTTGCGGTTGCGGAGTTAGTGTAAATTTTGATATGGACAGTTTAATACCACAATGGTAATGGAGAATTAAGAATGGCAAGACAAGACGTTGATATTGGTATCGAAGGCAATGACGGCACCGGCGATAGTATTAGAGAAAGTTTCAAAAAAGTAAATACAAACTTTACTGAACTATATGCTGTATTCGGACTTGGTGGTGCAATATCATTTAAAAACATTGACGATACTCCAGATTCATATTTAGGCAACACAGGTGCAATCACAGCAGTTAACAGTACCGAAACTGGTATAAACTTTTACAAGTTTATCAGCGATGCCAACAGTAATGCAGCCGGAGATTTAGTAAACACAAACAACAATAGTGTTGTTATAGAGTTTGAAGATGTTGATCCATCCACTCCGGATCAAAGTGGTACACTTAAAATCATTATTAATGATCCGCATATTGATAGAGATCCTGATCCAAACTTGACTGCTCCATTAAACATGGAAGCTGTGATTGGATACAGTAATGGTATTAATACAAAACTAAGAAATACAGGCGCAGGCGACGACATAGACACGCTTGTAGCCAACTGGGCAACAACACACCCTGGTGCGGCAGCTATCTCAGCTGATAATGTTGTTATTAGTAAAGGCTTTGCTGACGACACATATGTAAACGTATCAGGTGATACATTAACAGGTGCATTGTCAGTACCGTCAGGCGCAACAGGTACACAAGTTCCTCAAACACAGGAAGTTATTACTAGAGCCGGCACCGAAGCAAATCGTACAATGCTGGACACACTTTATCTATCCGACCATCCAAGTCCGCTTGAAGGATTTGGTCAGCCAAATGGCAAAGACGATTTACAAGCTGTTACAAAACTGTACGTTGATACACAGGGTTATGCAAGTTCGACCAACATTTATGTTACTACAACAGGCGATGATAACCAAACTGTTTCACCAGCAGGACAAGAAGGTAGAAGTCAGCAGTATGCTTATAGAACTATTAATGCTGCAATGCGTAAAGCAGAACAAATCATTGAAGCTACACCATTTGAACCAGGGCCGTATGTACAAACTGTAACATACAACAATGGAGAAGTAAACAGTATCATCGACGGTGTTGCTGGATATTCAAGTCCTCCTGCTACTGCTGTTGCTGCTAGTGGGTTAGCAGTATCTAATGTTAATGCTATACAAGAGTTTGTAGTTGATTTTCTTGCAACTACCTATCCTGATCTAACTTATAATCAAACGTTGTGTCAACGTGATGTAAAACTTATGATTGATGCTGTGCGTTTAGATGTACAAGCAGGTACTACTGTTAACTACTTAACACGTTGGGCTGGACAGAGATATAATGCAAGTCCTAGTGCTATTAAAGCAAAAGTTGAACAAGGTGCAGAAACACAAGCTGCTGTTGCAGTAGTTAAAGCACAAGTGCTTAATGTATTTGCAGAAGCAAACACAGCAACTCCAGGCACTGTATCTGCAGGCGTCATTACTGCTTACACAAATCGCTTCAACGAAATTATTTCTATCCTACAAGACGTTGATGTTGCACTAGCTGCAACAGGTACTGGTTATACATTTACATTTACAAACGGTACAGGCGATGCAGTCGACCAAGGCATTGAAGGTAATCCAGATCTTATTGAAGGTAAGGTTATTGTTGGTAAACTTTCAGGTGCTAAAGGTATTATTACAAACTATACTAGAACTAATAGTGTTACAACTGATGCAGTTACAGTTGACTTGGTTGAACCTATTGAGTTTATTGTTGGGGAAGAACTTGAGTTTGGTAATAAAACACGCAACAACCAAATCACTGTAAGACTTGAATCAGGTATTTACTACGAGCATCTTCCTATCAAGTTGCCTGAAAACGTAAGTATCAAAGGTGATGAGTTTAGACGTTGTGTTGTTCGTCCAAAGCCAGGGGTATCACAAAGTAAGTGGGCATCAACGTGGTTCTATAGAGACGTTATCACAGACGGGTTGATATCAGCATATTCACCAGCTACTGGATTTGGCAGTGTATCAGCAGCAGATGCGTCACGTACACTAGGCACATATCAGATTGGTGTAGATGACTACAGTACTTCAGGATCAGGACAAGATGCAACCTTCCAAGTTATTATAACTTCCGGCGGCGTTGCAACAGTATCGATTACTGCTGGCGGCGATGGGTTTATTGTAGGTGAAACTATTACAATCAATGATAGTAAAATTGGTGCAGGAGGTGGCGCTAACCTAACATTTAACATTACTACCACAGGCGGCGGACATACATTTACGCATCCTATTAGTGGCAAGCAAGGCAAATACGGTTATCACTATGCAGCCGTTCCAGAGGATGAGATTGTAGTCGGTACAGATGCTATTAGCAACCCTGGCAAGTTTACACAAGCTGCTAGACTTATTGAACTTAATAAAGCATTCCTCATCGAAGAAACAATTCAATATGTTGATGCAACATATCCATCATTGGTATACAGCGAAACAAAGTGTCGTAGAGACACTGGATTAATCATTGACGGTATTGTAAATGATTTGCGTGTAGGTGGTAGAGAGCAGTCTCTTACTAACCAAGGTGCATATTATACAGGTGCAGTTGCAGGACAAGAAACAGAAACTGCCGCAGCTATCACAAATATAAGCACACTTATGACAAGTGTACTAGCCAATGACTCTGGCGCACCTTTTGCAAAACTAGGTGCAGTGGATCAAGTATTTGATACTGATTATACTGCGGAAGCTGCTGCACTAACAAATGGCCAAGCATTGGTTAACTGTATCGCATTTGCATTTAATGTAACATATAGACCACCACTAAACAACAGCGAAATGGATGTGTTCCTATGTAACGATGCTACAATCGTAAGAAACATCACTGTTCAAAGACAGGGTGGATTTATGATGGTACTTGATCCTGAAGGTCAAATACTAACACGTTCGCCATACTGCCAAACAGGTTCAAGTTTCTCACAGTCAAAAGGCACAAACAGAAACTTTGCCGGCGGTTTGTTTATGGATGGGTATGCAGGTAACATGCCACTAACAGTCGATGTTGTAAATAGTGCATATAGTATAGATGTTAGTTCACCAGCAGGAGAAGGATTGTTTGTACGTAGACCTCCTACACCGTTCCCGTTCTTCCATCAAGGTGCAAGATATCAAGTTAATACAATTACAAACTATGATAAAGCAGCAGGTACAGCAACACTTGTTTTAAACGAAACTAGTAATCCTAGCGATAGTACATCACGTACTATTGATGACATTACACAAGCAACAACTGCTGTAATGACCACTGTTGAAAATCACAACTATTCCAACAGTGATAGAGTTACTATTAGTAATGTCAACGGAATGGTGCAGATCAACAGTGCAACATTATATGTTAAAACAACAGCAGATCCAAAACAAGTTGAACTGTACACTGATAGTGCATTAACTGCTGGATATAATACTTCGGCATTTAGTTCGTACACAGGCGGCGGCATTTCACGTACATTTGTCGAAGGACAAGGTTGGCTTTCAGGTACAGGCATTGATATCTTTGCACAAAGTGGCGGCAACAGAAGTATGCTTGCAAACGACTTTACACAAGTCAACGACTTAGGGTTTGGTGCTATTGCAGTAAACAATGCGTTGTCGGAACTTGTTAGTATGTTTACATATTATTGCCATACAGGTTATCTTGCACTAGACGGATCGCAGATTAGAAGTTTAGGTGGCAACAACAGTTACGGTATATTTGGTCTAGTTGCAGAAGGTGCTGACCCTGATGAAGTTGCTACAGATGTTACACTCGGAGCCGACATGGTATTCCCTGCCAAGACATTTAGAGCAGATGGATACTTAGACTTTGCGGCTGCTGTTCCATCAAGTGGTGCTATCACTGTAGGACAGACACTTACACAAGGCTTGATCAATGCAACTATTACTGCTGTTACACAAGCAAGTCCGGCATCAGTTACTGCAACTGGACACGGACTAACTAATGCAGATCTAGTTACAATATCCGGCATTGTTGGAATGACAGAACTAAATGCTTTACAGTTCTACGTAGATGTACAGGACGTTAATACCTTTACATTATACACAGATGTAGGACTTTCTACTGCTTATGACTCCAGCGGCGACACTGCATATACTAGCGGTGGTACAGCAGTTAGAGCAGCAAATGCTACAGGTATATTAAGTTTCACTGGTGAAGAAGATGGATCAGCTGATCCTACTAGATTGTATGTGCATACTACAACAGGTACATTTAATACAACAGGTAGAATTACAACAGGCACAAGTACTAATGTTGGTATTCCAGCAACAGTTACAGCAAACAATCTAGATGCAGCAGAAGACGCATTGTTTATGTATGCATACGATTTAAAAGAATATCCAAACAACGTGTCGGAAGTTGAAATCTTACACGCTACAGGATTGTATCAGCCGTATGAAATAACAAACGCAAGTGATGCATCTTTTACACTGGGTGCATATACGATTGATACAAGTAGTGCAGCAGGTCTTACAGGCACTTACACTGCCGACGATGCAGTTTTACAAATAACCAAAAATAGAACAAACGGTTACGGTGTTAATATTACCAGTGGTGGTACAGGCGCAACAATTGGTGAAACGATTATTATTCCTGGTACATTGTTAGGTGGTGCAACTACTGCAAACGATTGTACAGTAACTATTACAGATGTTAACAGTGGAACTATTGGTACTGCAACTGTAGCAGGTACTCCAAGATACGATTCTAGTACTCCAGTAATAGACGGTAAGGTTTGGAGATTCAACTTTGGTACAGGATTAGAAGGAACTGCATCAAATGGATTGCAAGAAAATACCAATCACGATACAAAACTTGTAGTACGTCACAAGCAAAACTTCTTGCTAGACAACTTCCCAGCTGAAGAGATACCGGTACGTCCAAGTACTGCGTTTATCTTCACACAAGATACTACAGAATATGTATATCGTACTATTTCGTTTAACAATCAAATCACAGATGGTGTTACTACAGGCACAGATCAGCGTATGGTTACATTTGATAGTAACTTTAGATACACAGATTTAACTGTTGAACAAAGTGTAATTACTGCAACTGAAAACTTCTTTGCTCTTAACAGTACTGTAGATCCAAACTACACAGACATTGTTGGTGCAGTTACGCCAAGTGGAACTATCACAATGGGTAACACTGCTGCAACAAATAGCACAGACGGTAGTAGATTTATTATAATCAACAAGTTAGATGATCAAGAACAAGCACGTATTGCAAATGCTGATATGATCTTTACATGGGGCGGCAAAACACATCAAGTTGATGCATATGCAGAATATGCATACACAGGTGGAGCAGGCTCAAAAGATGTTGCTGTATTACAGATTTCAGATGTTGCTGGCACAGATGTTAACTGGCCAGCACTAGATGGTAGTGCATACGGCGGCCTTGGTAAGACATTGTTAAACGGCGCAGGCATCACATTAAAGCTAGGCCTTTCCAGTGGAGAGGCAGCAGAGATTACTGTAAACATCAGTACATGTCGTGCAACAGGACATGATATGCTCGACATTGGTACAGGTGGATTTAACACTAGTAACTATCCAGAGCGTATTTACGGTTCACCATACGGATTTGATCCAGTTAGTACAAACGATGCTATTGACAGCACAGGTAATGCAAGTGCAGCACAAGTACAAGAGCGTAGCAAAGGTCGAGTGTTTACTGTTATGACAGACCAAGATGGTTTCTTCCGTGTAGGTAGATTCTTTACAGTTGACCAAGGTACTGGTAGTGTTACATTTAATGCTGCACTTGTTCTTACAAACATTGATGGTATCGGATTTAAGCGTGGTGTGCGTGTTAACGAGTTTAGCAACGACGATACGTTTACTGATGCTAAAGGCGATGCAGTACCAACACAAACAGCAACAGAAGGCTATATTGATGCACGTTTGGGCTTTGATAGAGATGGTGCTGTCGGTGGAGTAACTATTGGGCCAGGTGTTATGTCATTAGGTGGCCCAGGCTTTAGTGACACTATAATGAACAGTGACATGAACTTGGGTAGTAACCGTGTTACTAACTTGGGTACTCCAACTGCTTCAAGCGATGCTGTAACAAAACAATACGTAGATCAAAAAACAGATGAGTTAAATGATATTGGTGATGTAACTATTACTGGTACAGGTGGCACAGTATTAAGTCAACTATTGGCATTCACAGGTACAGCTCAAGAAACTGTAAACGTTGCAGTAACCGGAGACATTGGACTTACTTACACATCTGGTAACACTATTACAGCAAGTATTAGTACTGGTGCTATTGTTAACAACGATGTTAATGCTAGTGCTGCGATTGCACAAAGCAAGTTGGCATTGTCTGATGCTACAGCAGCAGCTACATCCGGTGCAGCTACTAAAGGTATTGCAAGTTTTGATAATGCAAACTTTGAAGCCACAGGTGGATGGGTTGGCATTAAAGCAGGTGGTGTTTCAAACACCGAACTGGCAAACAGTAGTGTTACAGTTGGTTCAACAACTGTTGCACTTGGAGCATCGTCAACAAGTTTAGCAGGATTAACTGGGTTAACATTTACAAGCGGAACTATCACCGGAACAGTTGGTATCAACATAACTGGTAGTATTACACACACTGGCAACATTGTAGGTCCAGCAAACAGCGGCGCAGACAATGGCGTAAGCATTGGTAGTAATACAAATAGGTACAACACTGTTTGGGCTACAACATTCAATGGTGAAGCAACTGCTGCACTATATGCTGACCTTGCAGAAAACTATTTAGGCGATGCAGCATATGCACCAGGAACAGTATTGGTATTTGGTGGCGATGAAGAAGTTACTGCGTGTACTGCAAAAGGTGATACTAGAGCAGCTGGTGTTGTAACAACTAATCCAGCACACTTGATGAACAGTGCATTACAAGGCGAACACGTTGTAGGTGTAGCATTGCAAGGACGAGTTCCGTGTAATGTGATTGGCAAAGTACGCAAAGGTGATATGCTTGTTACAAGTGCTGTCGCTGGGTATGCTATTGTCAACAACACACCAGGTGTTGGCCAAGTTATTGGTAAAGCAGTTGGAACAAAAGACAACGACGATCGTGGTGTTGTCGAAGTAGTAGTAGGAAGAGTATAATGGCAAAGCAAACTATTAACGTAGGCACAAAAGTAAACAGTGGAGGGGGTGATCCCCTCCGCACAGCTATGATAAAAATCAATGAAAACTTTACAGAGTTATATGGTGACATTACTACGGATACCAAAGGCAGTGTGTTTGGTGATGATAGTACATTACTTGTAGATGGTGTAAATGGCAAGATTGTCGGCGCAGTAGACACAGCAAGTTTAAGAACAAGTGAATCAGTAATTGTACTTGGCAACAACGCTCAATCAAATGGTGGGCAATCTTTATCAATAGGAAACACGGCAATATCAGACAGTTATGGTGTAGCTATTGGTGTTCAAACACAAGCCGCAACTTATGATATAAATGTTGGTGCTTTTTCAGGTAAAAACCATATAACAACAGATAACGGATACAGAGTTGCTGTAGGTGCTTTTGCACAACAAAACGCTAATCCAGGAGACGAAACAGGTATAGGTGCAATAGCTATTGGTACTCTAGCTGGTGACGCCAATCAAGGAGCAAATGCAGTTGCTATAGGTCGGTATGCAGGTAGAAACAATCAAGCCGCAAAGAGTATTGTAATTAATGCTACAGATTCAGACTTAGAAAATACCACAGCAGATAGTTTAGTAATTAAGCCAATTAGAAATGCTACAATGACAACCATACTCGGTTACGATGTTACAACAGGTGAAGTTACACACAATGCAGCAATACCAGGATACATTAGTTTAGCAGACTTAAAAACAGAAGTAGCAGCAAGTGCAGACTTTGCAGCATTTAAAATTAGAATAGCAGCATTGTAAATATACGATAAATATAAAAAAGAACAGGATTTAGAGAATGGCAAATAGATTTCCACTAGTAGTAGACACAAATGACGGTAACAGACTAAAAGAAATCCCCAGTGGTGACTCATTGGATTTTTCAAGTGTTGGCATTGCTAACCTAACTAGTTTAAGTGTAGGCGGATCATTGAGCAGTAGTACACTAGCTACTACAGGTAATATGTCGGTAGGCGGCACATTAAATGTTACTGGCGTTACAACATTACCTAACGCAACAATAACAGCACTAACTGTGTCAGGTACAATCAACGGTGCAGCATATGCTGCGGCAGTACAAAGTGATTGGAACATAGCAGATACAGGAAGTTTAGCATTTATTAAAAACAAACCTACTATCAATAACACTGTTGCTAGTCTCAACGACATTGGTGACGTTGGCGTACCTGATCCAGATGAAAACGATATCCTTAGCTGGAACGGCGTAGAATGGCGTTCAATTCCAAATGTAGGCGGGTTAAACATAACCCAAGTTAGACAGGCAGTGTCTGTAACACAAACTCCAGCAAGCGGCACAGGTAGTTTAGGTTATGATGATACCACAGGTGTATTTACATATACTCCACCTGCTATTCCTGCAAACGTAAGTGATTTAGTCAATGACAGTAACTTTGTTAATGCAACATACTTGGATACCAACAACTTTTTACAACAAGGTGATATTATCACCGGCGGACGAATAAGCGGATCTGTCGCTGGCGGACAAGTTACATTATCATTTGACGAAACTGGATTATTAACAGCAGAAGCTGATACATTAGAAACTGTAACTGCACGTGGAGCAACATCAAGTGTTAGCATTGAAGTTGCAGGAATAACACAAAATATTGGATCTGCATTAACTAACTCATTAAAACTATTAGACGTTGAAACGTTGGATATATTAACTGCTATTACATCTACAAACGGAACTATTACTAGTACCAATGGTGATATTGTCGCTACTAATGGAAATATAACTGCTGGAGCAAACTTATCAGGCGCAGTAGTATCCGGAACAACTAGAGTATCTACACCGCTTGTTCAAGCTGCTACAGGATTCTTAGCATTAGAATCGCCTGCTGGATCAGGCGTACAAATCACCAACGGTGTTATAAACTTTAGTGGTATTATTCCTGCTAGTCCAAATCCTGGCGATTTGTGGTCAGATGACTTTGGTATGTATTTCAGAGCTACCGATAATGGATTTGCTGGCAACGCTGGCGGCACTGATACAACGTATATCATCGGCGGCCCAGGAACTGGCGTTTCAGGGCAGCCAGGCATGATCATACCATATTTTGAAGATGCAAATAAACCTGCGAACCCGTCGTTTGGCGAAATGTATATAAACGCTACCGATAGTACAGCTTATGTTTGGGACAGTTCACAATGGCGTGCTCTATGGTAAGTTTTTATCATAAATATTAAAAACGGAGACTAACATGGCTATTCAAGATATCAACGTAGGACTACTTGCTAATGACGGCACAGGTGATGACCTAAGAGAAGCATTTATTAAGGTCAATCAAAACTTTGATGACTTGGATTTAAGAGTAATAGGTATTACAGATATTACTGCTGAAAACATTGGTGACGCAGGTTACGGTGTATTTGCAACCGAAGCACCTAACAATGTTTTCCAGTTTAGAAAACTATTAGTTGATCCACTAGTTCCAGATACAATGAGTATTAGGCTCAGTGACGACGGCAACAACATTTATCTAGCTAGTACACAGGCATACACTAGATTCACAGACGGTACAACTAGCATTGCTACTCCAGTTGATCAATATATTACAGTTGAAGGAACAGAGGCTGCAAGGGCAACAGTTGTTACAGGAACTCCAAATAAAATAGTAATAGACAGTCAGCTATCAAGAGAAACTGCTCCGGCATTGAGTGCAAACTTAGATGCAGATAATAACGCTATTACAAATCTTACAGCAATCAATAACATTACTATACAAGAACTTGAAGAAGCATTTGCATGGGATTTTGGAGATATTATCAGTAACAGAACTAGTATAATAGATTACATTTTAAATACAACTAATGTTGATTTTGGATCTGATGCTGCAACTTTTGTAGAAAGTGCTAGTGGTGCAGAGTTTGGAAATAGTTCAGATACATTCGTAGAAGTCATGTAAGGGGAGTTTAATGGCATTACCAAACTGGACCATAATATCAGGGTCACAACTTGCAGATATTGACGAAAGAACAGATGTTAACATTGAGCTACCTTTACAAAGCACAAACGGAATAACAGTAACTATTATTTCTGGTGCTTTACCTACTGGATTAAGAATAGAAAACTATAGAATAAAAGGTGTTGCTGTTGAAGTAAGTAAATCTACAACATTTGAATTTGTTATAAGAGCAAGCAACCTAGAAGGCATAGCAGACAGAACATTTACAATAGATGTAAATGGTGCAGATGTGCCTGTATGGGAAACACCTGAAGGTGACCTAGGTCTAACTAGAAGTTTTAGAAATCAATACTGGGTCGACACATTGAATACTGAGTGGGGCATCTACGAAAGTAAAGTTGTAGGCGCAGCAGAAGCTGATCCAGAATACAACAACGGAGCAATTAGCAATGTTACTGGTAATGGTAGCGATTTCTTTAAGCGTGAACTTACAGTTAATGGTGTACGTATTGTAGGAGCCGGTGCCGTTGGCGGGCAGGTAGCAGTGCCAGATGCATGGTTAGAAAAAGTTGGACGTATGTTTGAACTGTTCTTAGACAAAAATGCCGCAGGTATTAATGAAGCTGCACAAAGAACTGTTATTAAAACACTCAGTGGTGACGCAGGAACTTATCATGCAGCCCAAGGACCAACACTACAACGAGTAGCAAGAGGTGCCGGAGCAGACTATAGCACAAACTTCTTAACAGATGCTGGTATTACTTTTTGGAATCTATCACCATTGTTTGATGCAACAGTGCAGAATGATATGGTTTGGTATTTGAACTCAACTGGTGATGGTTACGGAGACGGTGACAACGATGCACAAGAAGTCATTGAACACGTATTCCATACACTTCATATGCACGGTCTTGACGCAGTATCATTAAAGATGTATTCCTACATTAGTGCAGACTGGGCAAGTGGTCCACTGTATGCAGCTATGGAAGAAGCATACGATGCAGGCATGTGGGATAGTTCGGGATACGGCGGAAACACTTGGAAGACTGATGGGGATGCATTTGAAGTAGCCGCAAAAGAATATTTGTTCCTACTAAACTTTGCAATGTTTGAATACACAGAATTATGGGATGGCGGAAGTCTTGCTCCTGAATGGAGTGATTTAATGCGTACTCAAGCAGGCATTCTAGCAAACAATCCGCTAGGATACGCACTACACAACACATACATTGCTCCAGTTATTAGTAAGCCATCACTTGCTACTATTAGAAGCATATTCCAAGATGGCAATACACCAGCACAAGACGATCCGGCACTAGCAGGTGCGTCAGGATATATTGTTGATGCGCAAGTAGGCGGCTCTGTTGCATGGGTTGTACAAGATGTTGATTTGTACGAAACTATACCCAGTAGAGAAACAGGCGCATCTGGAGATTATGCTTATGTTTCTAGTTTACAACAGTTTTGGTATAAAGTTAACACACGCTGGTATAGATTAAACACAACTCAAATACAAGGTATACTGGGTAACGATAAAACACTAGTATCATCAAACACTGTTCCAAATCCTAACATAGATGACTTTTGGTTCAACACCAACAAAAGCAACAACGGGTTAGATCTAGTATTAAAGTACTGGGACGAAGAAGTATTAGTCTGGAAACCATTAACATATACTGTAAGTAAAACTCCTCCTATATCACCCGGCAATGATCAGATTTGGTTGCACACCTTTGATGATACTTTTGATTTTGAAATAAAAGTATACAACGATAGCGAAAACACATGGGAAGTTATTGATGCCAAGTATGGAACAACACCTCCTGATAGACTTAACATTGCTTACTTTATTTTAGACAGCAGTATTGTAGACTTTCAGTTACAAGCTATCGACAGTGATTTAAGAGCCGGACAAAAGTTAAGATACTTTATCGGTGACGACGATGGTGAACTTCCTCCCGGACTAACACTTTCTGAAGATGGAAAAATAACAGGTATTGTTGATCCATTACTCTCATTGGATATTACAGAAGCTGCAGGATACGACACAGGTGAGTTTGATACAGCACCTTTGGATTTAGTTGTAACTGACGACGACGGATATGATAGTTATTTTTACGATACTACATTCTACGGATTTAGCACACCAACAAGACGTCCAAGAAAACTAAATCGTAACTATACATTTAGAGTAACAGCAGAAGATGATACAAGTTTTAGCAAACGTGAGTTTAATATATATGTTGTCGGTGACGACTTCTTGCGTTCAGACAATACTATTATGAAAGCTGCTACAGGATTATTTACAGCAGACAACACATATCTACGCAAACCAGTATGGCTAACTTCAGGAAACTTAGGAGTCAAGAGAGCTGAAAACTATGTTACATTGTTCTTGGATGTATACGATCCAAACTCGTTGCTAGGCCAAATAAGTTATAATCAACAGCCATTTAATGATGATGGTACACCGAGTATACTACCACCTGGATTAGTACTAGATGGATTAACTGGCGAACTTGCTGGAACAGTACCTTACATGCCAGCAGTTAGTAAAGAATACAAGTTTACAATCGAAGCACTAAGACAAGAAGTTGACAGCAACGACATAGTAGAAATAAATGCAGGAGTTTATGAAGATACTCTTACAGGAAAATCTGCACTAAAGATTAATAAACTTCCAATCAGCATGGCAGATGGTGTTGACGATTTACAAAGTCTTATAGAAGAAAATATAGTTATCGACAACACAAGTTATACTGTAAGAAGCGTAGACAACAGCAATGCTGAATACGACTTGTTAAATCTTAGCAGAGATCTAGAGCCAAGTTATAAAGCTAAACCTATTAGAACAGCTCACAGCAATACTATTGGACAAAACTATTTGTATATCCTAGATGACGGCGACGATAGAGCTGCTGCTTGGAAAAACAAAACACTTAACTATAGTGCGTCTGAAGCATATACTTTAGTTGACGACAGTACATTAAATGTCATAGGAACAACTATTTCACGCAAATGGCATAATATGGTAAGATATACTGTTGCAGCAGGCGACAGTGCTGGTAACTTAGATCTCAACTATGGTGTTGCAGAAGTAGCAGACACAGGCGACTATGCTGCCGACTTTGAAACATGGATGGCAGCTCAAGGCATTAACATGACATACATGTACAAAAGAGTGAGTGCTACTAATACAGAAATAGTATTTGATATTCCTAGAAACTCTGTAGTTGAGAATACTATAATGAATCAGAACTTGTTTCATACAGATGATAGTGTATATGGAAACTTAGAGATTACTCGCAGTCAGCAGTTCTTTAAAGTATTCTTGGATAATACATTACAGCGTACATTTAACTTGTCAAATATAGCAGATGAGAAATCAGGACCACAAATAACAATAGGTGCGTTCAAAGATACATTGATTACAAAAAAGATTGGTGTTACCAATGTTGATACTATAAGCACTATAAAAACATTTAGTGTAAACATATTAGGCGAAGTTGATAGTACAGTAACATGGACAACCAAACCAGACTTAGGATCGGTGCCTGCCAACAGAACTAGCTATTTGCAACTTGAAGCAGAAACTACACTAGCCGGAGGTAATCTAAGATACGACTTGGTTGGCGGAACGTTGCCTAATGGGTTGGCATTAAAACGTGATGGCGAAATAACAGGTAAACCTAATCAGTATACAACAGGCACAACATTAGGGTTAACTAGTATTGATAGTAGAACAACAACATTTGATAATAGTACTACATCAATAGATAGAAAATATACATTCAAAGTTATGGCGAGAGATTTGTTTGGGTACAGTGCTAATGTACAAGAGTTTACTTTAACTATTACAGATACTGACAGTAAAGTGTATTCCAATGTGTTTATTAAGCCATACTTGAAACCAACACAACGTACAGTGTTTGAAGAGTTTATAAACGATTATAATATCTTTACACCTGATAGTATCTATCGTCCATACGATGAAAATTTTGGACTACAAAAAGATTTGAGAACATTGGTATATGCAGGCATTGAATCTAAAACAATAGCAAACTTTGTTGCAAGTACAGCACTAAACCACAGACGCAAACGTTTTCTGTTTGGTGGACTAAAAAGTGCAGTTGCTAAAAAAGAAGGCACCAATGAAGTACTTTATGAAGTTGTATATGTAGAAATAAAAGATCCTCAGCAGTCTACCAAAGGTAATACAGCATTAACAGTAACAGCACAAGATGCACAACGAATGAAAGTTAACCAAGTTAAGTTAGAACTCAAGGATGACGAGTCGGCAGCAGAAGCAGGAACAGAAATCTTTAATATAACAGTGCGTGAAGGTGAAGCAGCAAGAGTTGGCACCACAGGCGGCAATATAAGTATTACTACCAGAGCAGGTGTAATACAGGTATCTGCACCTGGACAAATAGATGTGTTGTTAAGAACTGCCCTAGTAGTAGCTGTTAGAAGTAGTTCTACTACAACAAATACCAGCGGCAGACCATTTAGATTTAGACCAAAAACAAATGTATTAACAGTTGATAACAAAGGTGTTCAAGCAAGTCAAACACGTAATGTAAAACGGTTTATTAGTAACATTGGAAATATGAGAAAACGTATCACTGATATTGGTGCAAACGATAGACAGTTCTTGCCATTGTGGATGAGAAGCAGTCAAGTAACTACAGGACAAGAACTTGATTATATAACAGCTATGCCACTGTGTTACTGTAAGCCAGGAACAAGTGCAAGTATTATTGAGAATATTGAAAATGCAAACTTTGATTTTAGACAACTTGACTACGATATTGATAGATATATTGTAGACAGAACAGAAAACAATCAAAACGAACAGTTCATACTTTTCAATGATTACAAGCTAAATGTATAAATATTATTAACAAAGGAACAGAAAAATGGCAAGTAATATTGTAGCAGATACAATCGACGACACTTATCCAGTTGCAGGACAGGATAACAACAGTCAGGGGTTTAGAGATAACTTCAACATTATAAAAACAAACTTCACCGCAGCAAAGAGTGAAATCGAAACCTTGCAGAATAATACTGCTAAAACAAATGCAGATAACGTATTTTTTGAAAATACACTATCTCGTTATGTTAAAAACCAAGAAACTTCGTCACACGTTGATGGATTGAGTGGTGTTAGTAGCAGTGCTAATTTAAGTTTTGCTGGCGCACATTACTTTACAGTTAAAGCACAAAACGACATTACTCTAACATTAACAGGTTGGCCAACTAATAATGCATATGGCGAAATGTTTATTCAGGTATACGGCGACGGCGTATCAAATAGAACAATAACATTTGCAGGCACATACAGCTCGGGCATTGCAAGTACACTGAGAGTAGACGCAAGTACAGAGTTTGGTGGTGCGGCAGCTATTACAACAAACACAGTAACAACACGCAGTCATGTTGTTAAAGCATTTACATACGACAATGGTGCAACTGTTTTCTTGCAATACCTAGGAACATTCTCGGCTACTTCATGATTCATCCACATGATAAAAACTTAGCAGAATACACAACCATGCAACTTGAGCAACGATTGCTCAAGTTGAACAGCATGTACTTTGGAACGCAGAACCCAGATATGCACGAGCAAATGATTTTGCTAATAGACAGCTACAAACTGGAACTAGAATCACGTTATGCTGCTGCTAAAATAAAACAGCAGCAACAAGGCGATAATTCACTTGACGATCTAATCAATGTAAGTTAAAATAAGTGTATGCTTATGAAAACAGACGAACTCGGTATCCCACGATTTACAAACAAAGACTTAGTTGATATGATCTATAGTGGTCATGTTGACAAGTGTCATGTTGTATTATGTGATCCAAGTGATGATATTGAAAAGTTTAACGCAGCAATGCGCGAACAATATCTACCCGAGCTTAAACAATATATTCCATTAGATGTAGATCAAAAGACATTCGACGGTGCGTTACAGAGTGAATGGTTTATGCCCGATGAATATAAAATCTTGCTTGTTGGTGATTATATACAAACGTTATGTATAACAGAAGAAGAACGTGTACGAGTACAAGAAGAACTCAAAGCATATAACGAACGTGGTATGTTTCCGTTATTACAGTATATGATTTACCTTGTAGATTTTATGCGTGAGAACAATATCGTTTGGGGTGTAGGTAGAGGTAGTAGTGTAGCAAGTTATGTACTATACTTGATAGGTGTACACAGAATTGATAGTATAAAATATGATTTAGATTGGCAAGAGTTTTTAAGATGAATATCTACCTTGTTCAAGCAAGTGATAATCATGGACCAAATAAGTTTTTACCACTTGCAATAGCATATCAATGGTGCTATGGTAAAAATGATAACTGGACATTAAAAGATGTTATTATTGAAAAACCACTAGACTATTGTTTTGACAACCCACAAATAGTAGCAATGAGTTGCTATGTATGGAACTGGGAATACAATAAAGTATTAGCACAAACTATTAAACAAACATATCCGCAATGTATAATAGTTGTCGGCGGCCCACAAGTAACCAAACATGATAAAGATTTTTTTAACAAACACCCTTATTTTGATGTAGCAGTACATGGTGAAGGCGAGCAAGCATTTAAAGAAATACTCAATCGTCCGCTAGGAGCATACGATAATATTCCGCATGTACAAACACCGACACATATGCCTAATGCAGCACAACGTCTGCGTAGTTTAAAAGATATACCATCGCCAATATTGGAAGGTTTTTATGAACCTATTATGGCAAAGTATCCCAAAGACACTATGTGGCAAGTAACTTGGGAAAGTTTACGGGGTTGTCCATATCATTGTAGTTTTTGTGACATTGGTGAAAGCTATTGGAATAAACTAACATTGTTTGATACAGAACGTTGTAAAGCAGAAATCGAGTGGATGGGTAAAAATCGCATCGAGTATGTAAGTGTATGCGATAGCAACTGGGGATTGTTAGAACGTGACAAAGAACTAACTGATTGCGTGTTAAAGACAAAAGAAAAATATGGATATCCTATGTGGTTTGACGCCACATGGAGTAAAAACAACATTGAACGTAACTTTGAAATAGCAATGCAAAATCAAAACTCTAGCACAAATATTTTTAAAGGTATTACTGTTGCACTACAAAGTTTTAATGATACTACACTAGAATCAATTGATAGATTTAATCTAGACTTTGAAAAGTTTAAAACTTATTTTACAAAATACAAAGAAAATAATATTCCTACGTACAGCGAATTGATATGGCCGTTACCTAATGAAACATACAATAGTTTAAAACAAGGTATACAACAGTTGATTGATATGGGACAGGATAACTATCTAATGATACATCCACTTGTTGTAACTGATAACTCTCCTATGGGTAATAAAGCATATCAAAAACAACACGGGCTCGATGTTCGTAGTATACCACTTGATACTGTTTATTTAGGTGCAACAGATGATTATATTATGGAATATACAGATGCAGTATACAGTACAAGTACAGCCAATCACGATACTGTAATTGAAGGACATATGTATGCTTGGCTTACTATACTAATGTATTATTACGGTTGGGGACATTATATTGCAAAATATATGCGTAAGCAAGGCGTATTAGAAACAGAGTTGTTTGAAGATTTGTTGCAATGGATTAAAGAAAATACCCAAACATTATTATACAAGGAGTACAGCGAAACAAAACAATCGTTATATAATGTTTATAATAATAATGAATTATGGGGCAGACAAGTATTAGGTGATAATGATATATTTTGGGAGTACAAAGGCGCAAGTAGTATTGTACTACATAATAATGTAACACGTTTAGAAAATGAACTTATAAAGTTTATGAATGAAAAGACCAATGTAGCACCCTGGAAAGTTAAAAGCATTGTACAACTTGGGTTATTAATGTGCCGGTCGCGAGATCTAAAATATCCTATACAAACTAAAACAACTCGTGATGTAGCATATGATATGTTAAATATAGATAGTGATACTATTATAATTGATCACGAAGACAACAATATTGCAGACAATCAATGGTATAATAAAGCATATCATTGGAATCGTAAAAGTGGGTATTGGAAATGTACTGCATCAAAAACTAAAAAACCACTTGACATATGTCATAAGTAATAATAATATAAGGAGAAACGAATGGCATCGAGACAAAAAAGCCGTAAGACATATAGAAGTATGCAAGGCAAAGTTGTAGACTTAGATATGTTGATTAAACGAAATGAACTAACTCCGGCTGTTGGCAATGCCAGAGTTAATGCAAGAGGCGATGAGCTTGGCCCAGGCGGCAAGATTATTCGCAAAAGAGAAGAAGTTGTAAAGGAATATTACAGCAGTGGAAGTGAACCAGTACAACATGAAAGTGCTGCAAAGTTAGAAGGACTATCACAAGCTGAAGCAGAGGAACTGGTAGCACTCGATGAAGAAGTGATTCCAGCAAAGCCCAAAGCAACAGCTCAACCAAAACAAACTACAAAACCAAAGTCTGATCCAGTTGAAGACAAATGGGTTGAAGACGAAGATGGCAATTTTATAAACAAAGGTGATTAATGGCTATAAATCTAAATACAATCAACGGAACTCTAAAACCTATTAATGATAGAGTACTCGTAAGCAACATGTACTTTGGAGAACAAAAACTAAAAAGTGGACTTATTATCAGTGACGATAATGGTTCAACACGTGGCATCTATCCACGCTGGGGCCAAGTACATGCAAAAGGCCCAAACAACGATTCAGCATATCAAATCGGAGATTGGGTGTTAATCGAACACGGTCGGTGGACTCGGGGTGTAAAAATTGACGAAGGCACAGGTGAGTTAGAACTACGTATGGTAGATGCTGAATGTATCTTAGCATACGATAGTAAAAAACCAGACGATGTGCAAATTGGCAAATCATACAACGATGGCGATCACGCAACAATCGCACCAGAAGCATTTGGAGCAGGTGCATAATGACAAACGTATTTAAAGACATTGACACATTTGGAACAGCATGTGATCAGCCAGCAAGCCCTGAAAACTACAAAATGTATCTTAGTCTTATTGACGAAGAATTTGGAGAGCTGGTAGATGCAGTAGCAGCAGATGATAAAGTAGAACAACTAGACGCACTAGTTGATATCCTAGTTGTTACTATTGGTGCTATTCGTGCAGCAGGCTGGGATGGCGAAGCAGCCTGGAAAGAAGTAATGAACACTAACTTTGCAAAGATTGACGCAGACACTGGCAAAGTACGCAAGCGTGAAGACGGCAAGGTGTTGAAGCCAGAAGGTTGGCAGGCGCCAGAACTTGCACAGTTTGTATCATAAATACAGCTAGAGGAGACTGCCGTGAACAAGTCAGATATTAAAAAAGCAATCATTAGAAGTCAACATTGTCAACGCAACTGGGATTTAAGTAAAAGTATACCAGATGAAGACATTGAAATGATTAAAACGGCAGTCACCAATTGTCCTAGCAAACAAAACGTAGCTTATTATAAAGTTATATTTGTTACTGATAGAGACAAGATTGAACGTATATATGAAACAACAAATGGTTTTATTACTAACTTTCGATCAAATGACACAGTTACAAACAGCCAAGTATTAGCAAATTTGTTGGTAGTATTTGCTGAGTCGGATGTAGAACCAAAAGAAAATATCTTCGGTGATGTATTTGTACCAAGCAAAGATTTAGAAAAGCCAGAAGACTTGTTGAAAGACAAACATATGGCTGTTGGCATTGGAGCAGGTTACGCAAATATTACAGCAAGTATGTTAGGATATAGTACAGGTTGTTGTGCGTGTTTTGATCCTGCACAGGTTGCAGAAATACTTGATATTGACACGCATGTACATTTGCTAATGGGCATTGGTTTCAAAGACGAAACTCGTCCAAGACGTGAGCACCATGCTGAAGACTTTGTATTCCCTACTAAGAAAAAACAACAAATATCAGTTGAACAAAAATAGTTTTTAACTTATGTTAAACGGCAGAATTCTTAAAAATGGAAAAATCTTAGTACACGCACTACAATGGTATATTAGCCATAGTTGTAATTTAACATGCAATAACTGTAGTAACTTTAACAACTTTGCAATCAAAGGTAATCATACTTTTGAAACGTATAAAGTTCAAGCACAACAATGGGCTGAAAAAATACATGTAAATGATTTTTGTATTATTGGCGGCGAACCCTTTGTAAACAACGATCTTGACAATTGGCTAATGGGTATGCGTAAGTTATTTGATGCAAAAGATTTTAAGGTTGTTACAAACGGATCTTTACTACACAAATACGAAAAACAAATACCAAAATGGTTAGACAATAATATAGCTATAGAAATAAGTTTTCATGATGAAAAACATATCAAACCAGCGTTTGAAGTAATAGATAGAGTACTTGATAAAAAATACGAACGTTATAAAGTAACAACGCCAAATATGATCAAAGGTGTTGCAACACATATAGGTTGTGAATACAAAGAAGCATTATTAATCAAAGACGATTGGCCTGCTTTTATTATAAACTACAAAATGGATTTTATGCCTTGGGGTGTAAAGGAAATAAAAGACGGAGTATTTCGATTCCACGAAAGTGATAGAGAAGCAGCACATGATGCTTGCTGGCACAATGATTGTCCGTACATTTACGAAGGTAATATGTGGAAGTGCGGAACAGTGGTAGGTGCTCAAGCATTTGTAGATAGATATAATGTGCAGCAAGAAGATAAAGAGTTGTACAAAAGTTACAGACCCGTTAACCCGTTATCAAACAATCTTGCACAACAAATACAAGGGTTGTCACACAGCATAGAACAATGCAAACTGTGTCCTGTCAATACTGGAAAAAAAGAAAATATAGTTCTTGACATTAAGAAGATCATGCCGTAGTATAAAGTATAACATTTATCCACTAGGAAGTAATACTATGCCAATACATGCAATGATCGATCTTGAGACGCTTGACGTTACACCACAAGCAACTGTACTCACAGTAGGTGGTGTAAAGTTTAATCCTTTAGACAATAGTGAACCACACAGCGAATTTTACTACAAACTTGATATTGATAGTCAAGATCGTAGTGCAAACGATGATACTATTGCATGGTGGGGCCGTCAGGATCAAAAAGTGCAAGACGAAGCATTTGATACAAACGGACGTGAACACCAAGATGTGTTTCTTGATAGTTTGCCCAAATGGATGGTAGGCGTTGATGTACTGTGGGGACACGGATATGGATTTGACATTACCATCATTGAAGACATGTTGCGACAGCGTGGAAAGAATACTCCGTGGCAGTTCTGGCAAGTGCGTGACTCACGTACATTGTTCTCGATGGCAAAAGTAGATCCACGCAAATCAATGCAAAGTGATCTACACAACGCTCTAGCAGATGCTTACTTCCAAGCCAAAGGTGTACAAATGGTATACAAGGAACTAGGGCTATGACAATTGACGGACTTACAGAAGAACAATGTAAGATTCTAGACAAGATGTGGAGTTTAGATACTTCCAAAGAGTTGTACGATTGGTTTGAAAGCCTTTCGGATCGCAAATTAGAAACAGCACTTGTGCTATACGACATGATGATGCAAGAGCTGTACGAAGAAAAAGTCAAAGATGGAAAATTAGCTAAAAACATGTTAACACAAATAGGAGTTAAACTGTGAAAGATAGTCCCATTAATAAACTACAGCAGTTGATGATTATTACAGCCGAAGAGTGCGGAGAGCTTACACAACGATGCTCAAAAATTGTTCGTAAGTACTCTACCGCAGATCAAATTCAAGAAGACCAACGTGTTAAACTGTTAGAAGAAGCAGGCGATGTACTTTGTATGATTGAACTGATGGTAGAACATGGTCTCTTGACAAATAAAGAATTAAGTGCTAGAGTAAACGTAAAGCGAGAGAAACTAAAAACATGGAGTGATTTAATTGAAGTACGTGATTGACATTGACGGAACTATCTGTAAGGAAGTAATACTTCCAGGCACTGGTGGAAAGAAAGACTACGCTAAACATATTCCGATGCTGGATCGTATTGCAAAAGTAAATGCACTGTATGATGCAGGACACACAATAAAATATATGACAGCACGAGGTTGTGTGAGCAAAATTGATTATTACGATTTAACTAAAGATCAATTAATAAACTGGGGTGCAAAGCACCATGAACTAAGTGTTGGCGAAAAAGAAAACTATGATATTTGGATTGATGACAAAGCGTTTTGGAGTGAAAACTTCTTTCGCAGGACAGGAGAAAGCTATGAATGATTTTAGAAAATGGGTATTTGATTGTTGGAATGTAGTAATGGATCACGAAAAGAATCCATTGAGTGCAATTCCAGACTTTAGCACACGACATATGATTATGCAAGTACTTGCATGGATGTGGTGTATTGTGTTTGCTATTATTGTAGGAAGTATGTGGGCAGGTGTTATTAGTATGATGCTACACGTATTACTAATAGCCGCGATTGCAGTAACAGTAGCAACATTCGAAACAGCAAAGCGTAAGCCAAATGTATTTGGCGCTTACAATGGCCGTGGCGCCGGCGGCGAACATGAGTGATCACAGATTTATTGCAGCAATGGATCACAGTGGTGGTTCAACAGGTGGCGTACTAGAACGCTACGGACAAGCGTATACAGAAGAAGATAAAATGGAGAAAGTTCATGCTATGCGTCTTAGAATGGTCAACAGTCCTGACTTCAACGACAAAAACATCTGGGGAGCAATCCTCTATCAAGACACAGTCACACGTGGAATGGTTAACATCTTGGATGAAAAAGGTATTGACACGTTCCTAAAGATTGACAGTGGATGCAACGAAGATGGAACACTCAAACAGTTTCCAGTAAAGCAAATGTTGGAGTGGGCCACAAACGGCATTGGTCCTAAGATTTATGGTACAAAAATGCGTAGTATTGTTAAAAGTGTAGATATGGTAGAGCCAGTTCTTAAACAGCAGTTTACAATTGCACAAACAATCAGTGAGTATGGACTAGTACCAATCATTGAACCAGAAGTGCCTATTGATCATCCTGACAAGGAAGAAATTGAAGATACATTAATGAGTCTCTTGGAAATCTATCTACATGGCAAAGACTTTAACGTCATTCTCAAACTAACACCGCCAGAAACACCCAACTTGTATCACAATCTCACAGTGTTTCCTAATGTAGAACGTGTTGTATTCCTAAGCGGCGGATACAGCACAAACGAAGCGTGTAATAGACTTGGACTTAATGATAATGTAAGTGCGAGCTTTAGTAGAGCATTGTCCGAAGGCTTACGGTATGACTTGACAGACGAAGATTTTAATGCTAAAATGAGCAGTAACATTAAACAAATAACAAAGGCAAGTGAATGAAAGAACTATGGGTAGAAAAGTACCGACCAAGCACAGTAGATGGGTATGTGTTCCGCGATGATGCACAACGCAATCAAGTAAACACATGGATCAAAGACAATAGTATCCCGCATCTGTTGTTTAGTGGCAATGCAGGCATTGGTAAAACTACCCTTGCCAAGCTATTGTTTAATGAGTTAGATCTTCATCCGTTAGATATTTTAGAAATTAACGCAAGTCGAACTAACAGTGTAGATGATGTTCGTGATAAGATTGTTTCATTTGTACAAATGATTCCGTTTGGTGACTTTAAGGTTGTACTACTTGACGAGGCTGATTACTTGTCGCCCAACGCACAAGCAGCACTACGTGGCGTTATGGAAGAATATCACACAACAGCACGTTTTATTCTTACTTGTAACTATCCTAATAGAATTATTCCGGCAATTCATAGTAGAACACAAGGGTTTCATATTGCTAAGATTGACCAAACAGAGTTTACAGCACGTATTGCAACTATTCTTATTACAGAAGGCATTACTCCAGACTTAGATACACTCGACACGTATGTTAAAGCTACGTATCCAGACTTGCGTAAATGTATTAATATGGTGCAACAAAATGTAGTTGATAACAGTCTTGTTAAACCCAGCGAAGGCGACAGTGGCGAAGCTGACTGGAAACTTGAAATGGTTGAACTATTCAAAGCACGTAAGATTAACGAAGCACGTAAGATGCTTTGTGGTAGAGTACGTGCAGAAGAAATGGAAGAGATTTATCGTTGGTTGTATGATAATATTGAACTATTCGGAAGTGAAGATAAACAAGATGCAGCAGTGCTAACTATTAAGCAAGGGTTAGTAGATCATACATTAGTTGTAGATCCAGAGATTAATCTTGCAGCAACACTTATTCGATTAGGAGCACTATGACTTATATCGTAAATGATTCATGTATTAAATGCAAACACATGGACTGCGTCGAAGTATGTCCAGTAGACTGTTTTTACGAAGGTGAAAATATGTTGGTGATCAATCCAACAGAATGTATTGACTGTGGAGTATGCGAACCAGAGTGTCCGGCGGATGCCATTCTTCCTGATACTGCGGCCGGTGCAGCAGACTGGGTAGACTTTAATCAAAAGTATTCAGACTTGTGGCCTGTGATTACACAAATGCGGCCACAAGACATTCCGGCAGATGCAGAAGAATGGCACGGAGTTGCTGATAAAATGAAATATTTCTCAGAAGAACCAGGAAAAGGAGATTAAATGTTTAGTAAACAATGTAAAGCACACTTAGAAGAAATCAAACTAGGGCCTATTGCCCATTTGATTAGAGCATGGAAAATTGGATTTACATTCCTATTATTGTTTCCTGTAATGATTATTCACGGCCTTGTTCCAAGGTGGTTTACAACAACCGCAACAGACTATATGTCTAAACTAATGAATATTAAAACAGAAGAACTTAATAAGAAATAAAGGCAGTCAATTGATTAAAGCAATATTAGCATGTGACGATTATGGTGGCGTAAGTAAAAACGGTACACTACCTTGGCCGCACAACAGCACAGACCTTAAATGGTTTAAAGAAAATACAGCAGGACATATTGTTGTAATGGGATCTACTACTTGGGAAGATCCTGACATGCCGCGGCCGTT